>Ga0256832_1000050_pt1 | contig 68608 bp, 63 predicted proteins | sample 134614metaG_FD_190534 | JGI IMG/M metagenome (GOLD analysis project Ga0256832, IMG submission 190534) | Hydrothermal vent microbial communities from Lau Basin, Pacific Ocean - 134-614 | ecosystem: Environmental > Aquatic > Marine > Hydrothermal vents | place: Pacific Ocean: Lau Basin | collected...
ACGGCGGCAGCGGCGACGACATACTCGACGGGTACCGTGGCAACGACATCTTCATTGGCGGGCAGGGCAACGACACCCTGAAAGGCGGCTACGGCAACGACATCTACCGCTTCAACCTGGGTGACGGACAGGACACCATCGACGAATTCAATGGCAACGACACCCTGACCTTCGGCGAAGGCATTGCCTACGATCAATTATGGTTTAGTCAACAAGGTAATAATCTTGAGATTTCTGTCATTGGCACGGGGGACAAGACAACCATTGCAAACTGGTACTCAAATGCTAATGAGCAGGTTGAGACGTTTCAAACCAATGCAGGAATGACCCTTCTGAACACACAGGTACAGCAACTGGTCGATGCCATGGCGGCCTTTTCTCCACCAGCGGCCGGGCAACTGACGTTGCCGGATGATGTAAGGGCTGGGCTGGCGCCCACATTGGCGGTGAATTGGCAAACCACTGCGTAGCCGCTACAGTGAGTGCGCGAAAGCGGGGGAGGATGTGATGACGCATCCTCCCCGTATTTTTATAGGGGGGAATTTTTTGTTTTCTTGTGTTATAAGGGGGAGGGAGGGTCCCAATTAACGGAATAACGCATTGTAACAGGTGGATATTATGAACTGGGATGATTTGCGCTTATTTATGCTTATCGCGCAAGAATGCAGTATCCGTAAAGCAGCTAATCGACTTGAAATCAGCCATTCAACCCTGTCAAGACGCCTTGAGTCGCTGGAAACCCATCTTTCCACAAAGCTTTTTTATCGGCACAGTTCAGGCCTTGTATTGACCGAGTCTGGTGTCGAGTTATTCAGTGAAATTAAGCCCGTTTTCACGAAAATTGAGCGTGTTTTACGCAATCTTTCTGGAAGAGACCAAAGCCAGCGGGGTGAAATAAAAGTAACGCTGCCCTGCATGTTTGCCAAACACTTATTGTTTGATGACTTGATTGATTTTCAGGAGTCCTGGCCCGAGATCAGTATGCAAATTCACGCCAGCGACGATATTGTTGACCTGGAAAAAGGTATGGCTGATGTGGCTATTCGGCTTACGGAAAACCCTGATGAATCTCTCATTGGCCGTAAACTTGGAGATCTTTACCAGGCTGCTTATGCAACAGAAGAGTATATACAATCCTCTAATAGTGACGTCGAACGCGAGATAAAATGGCTAAAGCCAGGCCCAACAACAAAAGTTGAGTCGATTAACCTGAATTTCATTCAACGAAGAATGAATGAATGCAGTCTGGTGATTAATAATATCGATTTACAGTTACAGGCAGCGGAAATGCACAAGGGAATAGCCTTGCTGCCCTGCTTCATGGGAGACCGTAACAAGAAACTGATTCGCGTTAGCGAGCCCTACAAGCATTTCAGCATTTGGATGTTATATCCGAAAGAATCAAGAGATAACAAACGCATGCTGTTATTCCGGCAATACATTGTTAAGTGTATCGAAAATCATGCAGAGCTTCTGCAAGGAAAAAACCCATCGGCAGCTTACGCCAGTAGCTTCAGACCACTTCTTGATACTGGTTAGTATTCTTAATGTTGAGATCCTTGTCTCTTTCTTGCAGAGAGCCATTTTTACCGACTAATCTCCCGCTTTTCAAGTAGTTGTCGAGACCATCGAGAACTCCAGCTAACATAGTTGCCAAGCTTTTTTTCATGGCGAGCCTGTACATGAAATCGCCGAATATTCCGAATTTTGGTGTAAGGAACATTTTTATAGTGACTTTGCTGGTGTCCTTATCGATAGCATCAAAATAAAACTCACCATAGGCCTTTTTGAAGGGCATTGGTGATTTTGTGATGTCAATACGTAGAAATTCCGGCTCTCTTATTGCCGTGATTTCTTCGTACGCCTTCATTCCATTGTACATAGTACACACACGCTTTGCGCCCTTTCCAGTGTGCATGTCCCCCACTAGTGGTGATGTTCTGACCATGGGGTGAAATTTGTGAACCAGATCAAATTCAGAAAACATATTCCAAACGATTTGCTGATTTGCGCGTATTTCTTTTGAAACGACTATTTCGTGCATGACTATCACCTAATTGATGTTGGCCAGTTTTTTAAACGCTAGCTTTTTAGAGTATGCAAAATATGAATTCGATTAATATGATTGTAAACAGTCATAGAGCCTAAAGTACCGCAACAGGGTGTTTCATATTTGAGACGCTAAAAATTAATGATAGCTTTCACGTAAAATCAATAAGTTAATAGTCAAATCATTGATGTTTCTTATTTCAATTCTAAAAAGGGAAAATTTCATATTTTTTTAAAAATAATTAGATGATAGTTTCATGCCCTCATCAACACACGGAGAGTGACGTACATGAGCATATTTACTGATTGCGATGAAAGAACTCTTGGTTTATCCACGATAAATGAAGTACAAAATGATATTGTCAGTCTTAGAGGCCACGAGGATATCCAAGTAATTTCACCCGGCGATGTGCACGTAAATGCTCGCGACAATATTGTAAACGTAAATGATACCGTAATTGAGGATATTGACTGGCGTAAAGTCGCATACGATGTTCTGGCCTCACGACTGATTGATGAAATAGAAGAGAGGGATCTTGCGCCGGACAAGAAAATTTATAACCAGTTCTCTGCCCGAGGGCACGAATTAAGCCAGGTTATACTTGGAAAATACTTGACTCATAAACACGATGCTGTGCTGGGGTATTATCGTTCAAGGCCACTGCTGATCTCCCTGGGTTTATCTTTAGATGACGCGTTTGCCGGTCCACTTGCTAAGGAAGGCGGCTTGACAAATGGCCGTGATATCGGCGTCGTTTTCAATTTTAAGAATCCTCATGGTGCAGACGTACTTCCAATGCATGGTGGTGTAGGTGGACAATATACGCCAGCATGTGGTTGGGCGCAGGGAATCGTTTATTACAGGGATCATCTTCATAAAAATTCCTTCAAAGGTGCGATTTCCGTATCTCACGGTGGTGATGCATCTGTGGTTACAAATGGATTTTGGGCAGCGCTTACCAATGCAACGACACTAGGGCTTCCACAGCTATTCTTCATTGAAGATAATGGATATGGCATATCGGTGCCATCAGATATGCAAGTGCCGGGTGGGGATATTACGCAGAACTTGGCCTCATTTGGCAATTTGAAAACGATATCTGCAAGTGGCACAGATCCAGTTGAGACTAATGATGCCATTGGTCGGGCAATCAAATACTTGCGTTCAGCCAGCCAAGGCCCTGTCTTGCTAAGGCTGAAAGTGCCAAGGTTGAATGGTCACTCCTTTCAAGATAACCAGTCATATAAAAGCCCAGAATTACTCTCCATGGAGTGGGAGCAGGATCCTCTGAAGAGACTAAAGGAATTTTTTACAGATAAAATTTCATCAGAAGAAGAGTGGGGTGAAATAGAAGATGTCGTAAATAAAGATGTATACACAGCATTAGATAAAGCACTTTCCCGTAACGAGCCAAACATCAGGGATGTGAGTAAATATGTTTTCTGCGAGGAGGAAAAAAGGAGATCAGTAGATGAGGCTCTCCATAATGACCACTCAGGAAAAAAAGTCAATATGGTGACATCTATAAGAAAAACACTGGAATCTGAATTAAAGAATAATGAAAAGTTACTGGTGTTTGGTGAAGATGTGGGCGCAAAAGGGGGAGTACATACGGCAACAGTTGGCCTTCAGCAAAGATACGGTTCAGAGAGAGTATTTGATACAAATTTATCAGAAGAAGGAATTATTGGCCGGGCTGTGGGATTGGCGTATGCGGGATTGAGTGTTGTTCCTGAGATTCAATTTAGAAAGTATGCTGATTCCGCTGCAGAGCAAATCCATGATTGTGGAATGGTTAGATGGAGAACCAATAATAAGTTCAGTGCGCCAATTACGATCAGGATTCCTGTTGGTTTTTCAAAGAGAGGTGATCCCTGGCATGCGGAGTGCAAAGAAGTGGAATGGGCCCACAGCATTGGTTGGCAGGTTTTGTTTCCATCCAACGCCGCCGATGCAGCAGGATTGCTAAGGGCAGCAATACGATCCAACAACCCGACGATATTTCTGGAACATCGTTCACTGCTCGATTCGATTTGGGCTAAACGACCTTGGCAAGGCGATGATTTCATCGTGCCAATCGGTAAGGCAAAAATTATAAAAAATGGGTCTCAACTCACTGTAATAAGCTGGGGTGCCATGCTTGAGCGATGCCATCTGCTAATAGAAGAGGAGGGGTTTGACGTAGACCTAGTTGATTTAAGAAGTATCAGTCCCTGGGATCAGAAAACAATTATTGATTCTGTGAAAAAAACCGGCAAGGTGCTGATTGTCCATGAAGATAATATCACCGCAGGATTTGGCGCTGAGATCGCAGCAACTATAGCTGACGAATGTTTCTTTGATTTAAAGTCTCCCGTGCGGCGTCTTGCGCCGCCTGATATACCTTGCCCTCACAATATCAATTTAATGAATGCCGTTATCCCGAGTTCGAGTGATATTCGACGGATGATCAGCGAGCTGATTATAACCTGATAAGGATATGAAAGTGGAATACGTAGATCTTGTTGTAAATAGTGATGAGCACGATGGAAGTGACGGAATTCTTGTGGAATGGATAAAGGGTGAGAATCAATTCGTAGAAATGAATGATTCAGTAGCGATTGTTGAGACAAGTAAAGTAACACTTGAGGTAATCTCACCAGTTTCGGGATACATATCCTCCATTGAAAAACAGGCTGGCGAAGAGGTAACTCTAGATGAGGTTATTGCAAGAATAAAAAAAGTAAAAGTAAACCCCATTACAGGGCACAAAACACATAACCATTTAGAGGTTTCGGATGATGAGGGTATCTCTCCGACTCTTTCATCCAGTCGAGTTTCTGAGTCCCCTCCAAAGGATTATTTATTTTCCTCCAATTCTTTTCCGCCAGGGGAAGGGGTTGAAGTGAGTAATATTTCGTCAGTAAAGCCTATGGATCGTGAAAATGTACTAGAGGAAAAGTATATTGATGATAGTAGAGTGGTTCATAAGCTTAGCAAAAGGCAGGCTGCTACGGCGGAAAATGTACACAGAAGCCTTTCGAATACACCTCATGTGTCAACATTTTTTGAAGCAAGTGTTGAAAATATTCTCTGGCATAAGGATACCTGCGAAAAAAAGGCATCATTTACTGCATATTATGTGTATTGCCTTGCGCAATCACTTCTTAAGTTTCCCCAGATTAACTCGCACCTGGTGGGTGATAAGCTATCAATCCACAAAAGGATCAATGTAGGTATCGTGGTGGCGCTTGAAAATGATGAGCTCATTGTACCAGTAATAAAGGATGTCAATAATAAAAGCCTCTCGGAAATATCAGCTGATTTATCTGTTCTGATAGATAAATGTAATACTGGTGCTCTTAGAAGAGAAGATACACAGGACGGAACCATTACCGTATCAAATTATGGAGTAACCGGATCACTCTTTGCTACACCTATTGTTCTTGTGGAGCCTCAAGTTGCCATTTTGGGCGTAGGGGCAATAAATTACCGGCCAAAATCCATTAAATCGAAATCCGGATATCAGATTGATACCTGCCCCATGATATACACAAGCCTGACCATAAATCACCGTGCGGTTAATGGCAGCCTTGCCAATAAATTTATGTCTTATCTTGTGAAGAATATTGAGGAATTTTCCGCGCAATGAAAAGTGTTGGACCAGAAAAGAAATGAAGCCTTTTGTCCCAAGTCTGGATCCCGAAAACAGTAAGCTTGATGTGGTTCAAGTGGACGATAGAGTATTTGCCTTGTGTGCAGATAAAATCCCATTAAACAACAGTGGGTTTATTGTGGGAGATGATGCCGTTTTGGTCGTCGACTCATTGATCACCCAGAAACGAGCAATTGAGATACAAGAGATAATTTCATCTGCTACCAATATACCAATCCGTTACCTCGTTAATACTAACTATCATGGTGATCATACATTCGGTAACTTCTGGTTTCCAAGAGATTGTAAAATCATTGCTCATCACTACACTCGGCAGTCAATGTGTGATCTGGATAGAGAAAAAAGTCATATCAAGAAGGCAATGGGCAGGGCTGGAGACGATATCAGTAATATCATTTGGCGAACACCTGATATCACTTTTGATACTTCATTGGATATTGATCTAGGTAATATTATCGTTCAATTGAAGCATTATGGGCGGGGCAATACCCGTGGAGACATCATTATATATATACCCGGATCAAAAATAGCTTTTACTGGAAATATGGTGATAGGCAGTGGTCTCATTCCAAGTGTACTTGAAGGAAACGCAGATAGTTATTTGTCGACGTTAGTTGCATTCAAGAGCGATATTCCAGTTAATAAAATCATTTCAGGTCATGGAGAAATCAATGACTCAATCCAGCTAGACAGGCATATTGATTATCTTTTTTATCTAAATGAAGAACTGTCAAACGATATTTCACCAACGGCAAAAATACATGAAAGATTCATCAATGGCCGTGAATACAGTGGGAATATCGGTATGGAAATACACCCCTATCATCAATTAATACAAAGCATCCATGAGGGAAATGTAAAGATGTGTCTGGAAATGCGAGAATCAAACAGAAGAGCTATGTCAAATGAATAGTATCACCCAGATAAGAAACGCTTCACTAATTGGTTTGGCTGGATATCTCCCGGCTAAGAATATTGACTCGAAAACCGCTTCCAGCTTATCAGATTATTTATACACCCATTCCGCTCTACCAAAAGCATATATTTCATATATTGAGCAGCACCAGATTCTACCTGGTTCAATAGAGACTAACTATGACGGATGGGAATCCAAGCCATGGTTTCAAGCGTGGCTGGATCGCCTGCCAGAAAAGAAAAGAACTGATCCTTTTCAGGGAGCCGAAGAGCGCAGGCGTGTGCCTTATGACCCAGAATCACTAACACGCTCAATTCATCCACATCCAATGAAGCCATCCGATGCGGAGGTCATTGCTGGAGCACTGGCACTTGTTAAGGCAGGGGTGGGGGCTGATGATATCGATCTCGTTATTGTCTCATCACAGGTACCAGACAGGAGCCTTCCATCCAATGCCTCTCTTGTACAATACAAGTTGGGGTTAAAAAATGCTGGCGCATATTCAGCGGATACGTGTTGTTCATCTTTTGTTACTTTGACGCAATTGGCATTTAGCCTGGTAATGAGTGGGATGAAGAATAAGGTGCTCATTATCAGTAGTTATATCGATTCTCATGTGACAGACAGATCCGATTATTTTAGTGTAAATACGGGTGATGCTGCATTCGCCGCGATCATATCCAATGAAGCAGAGTCAAATGATTATATATCGTCCAGCTCAATAAGCGACGGTTCTCGTCATGAGGGAATTATCTTCACACGACGTCAACCGGGGCTGCATAGAGATATCGATGTCGGAGCCGATAATAAGCAAACCTTTACAACTTTTTACAACCAGGAAATTTGTAAGAGAATCGCCGCTCACGCAGAAGATGATCTTTCCCGTGTTGTGGAAAAAACGCTTTCGAAATCCAGAACCACTGTTGATGATATTGATTTGCTGGTCACTCATCAACCCGTGTCTTGGGCCGCTCATGCCTGGCGAAAGGCCGTAGGTGTTCCTGAAGATCGCTTTGTTGAAACATTCAAGAAGTACGGCAATATCGCAAACTGCAGTGTGCCCGCAAATTTATTGGAAGCCATCGAGCGTAATCAAGTTAAAGCCGGTAACAATGTAATGATGGCCTCATCGGGTGCGGGGGAGAATCATATCGCCGTTTTCTTTAAAGTGTCAGAAAAATTGTTGAATAATTGTTTGTGATTAAGTTTACTTCTTTAAGCGCGAGGAACTTCAAAGGGAGGGTTTGGATATGTGATTACTATTAACCTAGCCATTAAATAGATCATCCTGATCTATGTTAATGGGTGTCCGTGAAATACGGGCGCAACTGTGAGAAGTTGCTTATATTTCACGGTCTTGCATTGGCTTGCGCCAATGGCGGCACATCCGTGTGCCGCACTATTAACCCGGCAATCTTAATTGCCGGTTTAATAACATTAAATAACATTAACCCATATTTATAACAGTGACGTTACTTATTGTATAACAGGAGGTTGGCCATGAAGCATCATATAAAAAGTTATTCTTTTATTATATTGTCGTTAATTGCTGTCTTGTTTCTTTCCCATGGGGCAGTGGTTTATGCGAATGATAAACCCAAAAAGATGGGTAAGACTGCGGACTTTGATAAAATGCTTACCTATGTCAGTTCTGCACCCTTTTATTCTGTTGATGGCTCATTCCTTGTTGACGGAATGATTGCTGGTGATGGTCTTCACTTTCAAAGAGAAGTACTTGGGCGGAGCGATGAAGAAATCGCTGAATATGAGCAGCAAGCCAAGGATTTCTTTTTGCAGAGATTTGGTGTCGATACACAATCCGGCGACGTTTATTTTACGGGCTTCGAGGTTATGCCGGAAATTGAGTATCATGTGGTTTTCGAAACGGGGGCACGTACTCCCAAAAAGGGCTGGCCAGTCCACGACGGAGGCTGGATTACGGTTGTGACAAACCCTGAAGGAATTACTCTCGGAGGGGAGTTCTCTGGTGTGCACGTTCCGCCTAACACGATGTTCGTTAAAGGCAATTACAAAATCGTCAAAACAAAGAAGACTGGCGATGGCGAGATTGTCAAATCCATCATCATCGATTACCAGTCCAGCAAACCTATTCTGATGGAGTCAGATGGCTCCTTTGCGGTGAGTTGCGAGTTATTCAATGCAAAGTGGGGTGAAGGTCAGGCTATTGGCGCTACCTTGCCGATCGTTTTAAGCGATGGCCGCATGGTTTATAACACGCGCAATGTTCTGACTTTCCCGCCTTTTGGAAAAACTGCTGAGCCTCTTCGTTAAATGCTTTACTCCACTTGGTGTTTTATACACCAAGTGGATTTTTCAGATGCGCGCATTAAACAGCCCTATTCCACTGCTGTCCCACTAACTTCAGATTCGTCATCCCGGTCCCCACCTTCGCCGGGACAGGCTGCGGCAGGAATCCAGAGGTGTCGTGTGTTACTGGATCCTGGCTTCGGCAACTGTTCCTGAGACGCCTATAAGCACCTTCTTTTGGTGCTCTAGCTCCTGCTCTCCTCGATCTTGGTTTTGTGTCTCTGGCTGATTTTTACCTGACCCGGAGTGTGGCCCACGTTCTTCGAGCTAGGGGTAGGTTCATGCATAATATCTGCACGAGGAGACTAACGCTGTTGCTCGAACGTTATTGACCATTGACTAAAAGTCGCCAAATATTTCCTTGCATTGGTTTATATTTCGCCTAATATTACGATTATAGTTAAATATTGGTTATAAGTCGTAATAGGTGACGCTTTATGAACATCTCCGATCTCCTCTCGGACGAGGCCATCCTGGCTGAAATCGGTGTCCGCATGGCCCGCCGGAGGTTGGATATGGGGCTGACCCAGGCGGAATTGGCTGAGCAGGCTGGGGTGGCCAAGCGTACGGTGGAGCGCATCGAGGCGGGATCTTCGGCCCAGCTGTCCAGCCTGATCCGGCTTTTCCGGGTTTTGGAACTCTTGCCGAGGCTGGATCTGTTGTTGCCTGAACCTGCACCCAGCCCCATGGAGTTGCTCAGGCACAAGGGCAAGCAACGCAAACGGGCGCCAGGTCGTCGCAAGGCGGGAGGGATGGCAGAGGACAAGCCCTGGACGTGGGGAGATGACGAGTGAGCAGCGTGGCCGAGGTGCGTCTGTGGGGGCGCACCATTGGTGCGGTATCCCTGGCCGATGGCGAGGACGTGGCCAGCTTTGAATATGAACCGGCCTTCGTCAATAGTGGTATCGAGGTGTCGCCTCTGGTGATGCCGCTGGCCCGGCAGGTGTACCGTTTCCCCGAGTTGTCACGGGAGACTTTTCATGGTTTGCCGGGGCTGCTGGCGGATTCCCTGCCGGACACTTTCGGCAATACCCTGATCAATGCCTGGCTGGCTACCCAGGGCCGCACACCGGACAGCTTTAATGCCGTGGAGCGCTTGTGTTACACGGGATCACGGGGCATGGGGGCGCTGGAGTTCACGCCGGCCATCGGTCCCGGGGCGCAGCAGGCCAGGCAAATCCAGATCGATCGTTTGGTGGCGCTGGCGTCCGAGGTGCTGACCCAGCGCAATCATTTACGTGCTTCTTTTGCCGATACGGAAAAGGAGCAGGCCCTGGCAGATATCCTGCGCGTGGGCACGTCCGCCGGTGGGGCGCGGGCAAAGGCGGTCATTGCCTGGAATCCCTCCACCAACGAGGTGTGCTCCGGGCAGGTGGCAGCGGCGGAGGGCTTTGAGTACTGGTTGTTGAAATTCGACGGTGTGGCGGGCAACCGTGACAAGGAGTTGGAAGATCCGCAGGGGTACGGGGTTATTGAGTACGCCTACTATCTCATGGCGAAAGACTGTGGCATCGAGATCAATGAATGCCGCTTGTTCGAGGAACATGGCCGTCAGCATTTCATGACCCGGCGCTTCGATCGTACCGCCAGCGGCGAAAAGTTGCACATGCAGTCCCTCTGCGCCCTGGCGCATTTTGACTATAACCTAGCCGGGGCCTACAGCTACGAGCAGGCCTTGTTGGTGATGCGTCAGCTGGGTTTGCCCATGGCGGATATCGAGCAACAGTTCCGGCGTATGGTATTCAATATCATGGCCCGCAATCAGGACGATCACGTCAAAAACATTGCCTTTCTCATGGATAAGACGGGGCGCTGGTGGCTGTCGCCGGCCTTTGATCTGACCTACAGCTACAACCCGGCAGGCCGTTGGACCGCGCAGCATCAAATGAGTCTGAACGGGAAACGTGATCACTTCACCCTTGATGATTTGCGGATTGCTGCACGAACGGCCCTGCTGAAACGCGGCCGCATGGAAACCATTGTCGGCGAGGTGCGGGAGGGGGTTTCTCACTGGCCCGGGCATGCACAGACGGCTGGGGTGCCAAAAGCCTGGCGCCAACAAATTCAACGAAACCTGCGATTATCGGTGTTTGACTGAAAATAGGCACGAACCGTTGAAATAAAGTGAAAGATATCAGACCGGAAACCAATGGTTTGTCCTGGATGGTCAGTCATAAAAAGGGAGATCACAAGCTCACAACAATAATGTAATAGTTTCAGCCTGTTGCCAATTTACGATATTGTCCCTGCCCTGTGCGTGCCCGGTCTGAAAACCTCTAGTTTGATAATATGCCCAATAGTTATCTCATTTTATGAAATACTGATTATGTAAATTTGAATCTTCGTGATAAGTTGATTTTCGGGATTAACGAAATTATTTCATTCAACGCAGTTGTTTGTTTGCATAAAAAGGGAGATTGCAGATGTTTAGGCGTCGATTCAGGTTTCTGTCATTGTTCGTGACAATTCAATGCTTGGTGGTTTCATCCGTGTTTGCCAGCAGTTCGTACACACTGTTCGAGACCGGCCAGGTACGGCCCATGGCCATGTCGCCGGACGGTCATCGTTTGTATGTACTCAATACCCCGGACAATCGGCTTGAGGTGTACAAGATCAAGGCAGATGGCAGCCTGAAGCACAAACGCTCCATTCCTGTGGGGATGGAGCCGGTAGCGCTGGCGGTGCGCAACAACAAGGAAGTCTGGGTAGTGAACAGTGTCTCCGACAGTGTGAGCATTGTTGACGTGGATGAGACCCACCAGGTGGTGAAAACCCTGTTAGTGGGTGACGAACCCATGGACATCGTGTTTGCCGGCAATGGCCATCGCCGCGCCTTTATTACCACGGCTCACCGTGGTCAGAATTCACCGGTGGATCCGCAGCTCACCACCCCGGGTGTGGGGCGTGCCGATGTTTGGGTGTTCGATGTCAATGCGGTGAAAAAGGATAAGACACTTGGTGGTACACCGGAGACCATTATTACGCTGTTTACGGACTCCCCCCGTGCGTTGACCGTGTCACCCGATGGCAGCAAGGTTTACGCCGCCGGTTTCAAGACCGGCAACCGCACCACTACGGTGGCGGAAACCGTGGTTACTGACAACGGTGGCGTGCCGCTGGCCAGTCTGTACGTGGACACCGATGGCAACGGCGTGCCGGAGGCGCACATGACCGACACCGCCGGCAACATGCAACCTCTGACGGGCCTGATCATCAAATACAACGGCACACACTGGGTGGATGAGTCCGGCAAGATCTGGGACGACCAGGTCAAGTTCAATCTGCCCGACAAGGACGTGTTTGTGATCGATGCCAATGCCGCTGTGCCGACGGAGATCGAGGCCATTTCCGGTGTGGGCACGGTGATCTTCAACATGATCGCCAACCCGGTGACGGGCACGGTGTATGTGAGCAATACCGAGGCCCTGAACCAGAACCGCTTTACCGGCTTCCCCGGCACACTGCCGGCCACCGCCGATGCGCCGGCCCAGGATTACACCACCATCAACGGGCACTTTGTGGAAAGTCGTATCACCGTGCTGGATGGCGGAGTGACGCCCATCCATTTGAACAAGCACATCGATTACAGCGTGTGTTGTGCGCCCATTCCCAATGACGAGAATGCCAAGTCCCTGGCCCAGCCCATGGACATGGCCATCAGCAGTGACGGAAAAACACTGTACGTGGCGGCATTCGGTTCCGGCAAGGTAGGGGTGTTTGATACCGCCAAGCTGGAGAATGATACCTTCGTGCCCGATGCCTCCAAACAGATTCATCTCAGCGCCGGCGGTCCTTCCGGTGTGGTGCTGAACGAGGCGAAAGGCCGTCTGTATGTGCTGACGCGTTTCGACAATGCCGTCTCCGTGGTGGACACAACCACAAATAGTGAGATTGATCACCTGGCCATGTACAACCCTGAACCGGCGCACATCATCAACGGGCGCCGCTACCAGTACGACGCCGCATTCACCTCCAGCCACGGCGACAGTTCCTGCGCCCTGTGCCACGTGTTTGGCGATATGGATCAGCTGTCCTGGGATCTGGGCGATCCCAGTGGCCAGCAGGTAACCAATCCCAGTGCGCCCAAGTATCCCGGCGGGCCCAGTGATCTGGCCATCAATCACGAGGATTTTGGTCTGCCGGTGAATCCGCATTTTGCCCCGGTGAAAGGCCCCATGGCGACTCAAAGCCTGCGTGGCATGGCCAACCACGGCCCCATGCACTGGCGGGGTGATCAGACCGGCGGCAACCTGGAGCCTGATGGTTCTCAGGAAGATAACATCCAGCCGGACATGGGTATCTACAACGAGCGTCTGGGTTTTTCCAAGTTCAACGGAACATTCATCAACTTGCAGGGGCGCAGTGAAAAGATATCCCCCGAGGCCATGGATGAGTTCACGGATTTTGCCCTGGAACTGATGTATCCGCCAAACCCTATTCGTCATCTGGATGATTCACTGACATCTGCGCAGCAGGCGGGCAAGGATTTCTTCTTTGACGAGACCAAGGTGGTGGACACCGCATTTCACTGTAATGGCTGCCACGTGGTGGATCGCGACTTCAATCGTGGTTTGACCGATAAGCCGGGTGTGTTCGGCACCGTGGGCAAGAACACCTTTGCCTTCATTCAGCAGTTCCTGAAGATTCCGCACCTGCGCAACATGTACAACAAGGTAGGAATGTTCGGCATGCCCAATAACCGCAAGTATCTGGCGGACGATCCCTTCACGGGCATGGATCCCACCTGGGATCCCAATGATCCGGAGGATTTCCAGAAGATTGCCAACGTGCTGTTCTTCGCCAATGAGAACCAGCACATGGGCGATCAGATCAAGGGCTTCGGTTATACCCAGGACGGCAGCACCGACACCGTGTTCCGCTTCCACAACACCAACGGCTTCCTGCCCCGTGCGCCGGGAACGGTCACACCGCTGGATCCGGGCAACGGCGACAACCTGCCCATCTCACCGGAGGGCATGGAAATCCGCCGCAACCTGGAACAGTACCTGATGGTGTTCCCCACCAATTTCTTCCCCATCGTGGGCCAGCAGGTCACCCTCACGGAGAAGAATGGGGATGCGGTCAACCCGCGCATCGACCTGATGATTGCCCGTGCCGATCTCGGTGAGTGCGATCTGGTGGCGCGCAAGAAAAAGAAGGGCTTTTTGTATCAGGGTGACGGCACTTTTGCCCGGGACACAGTGACCAAAGGCCCGATCAGTGATGCCAAGCTGCGCGCCAAGGCGAATGATGACGTGAGTATCACCTACACCTGTGTGCCACCAGGCTCCGGTACCCGCATTGCACTGGATCGTGACGAAGACGGCGCCCTGGATGGCGACGAGAGACTGGCCGGTACGGATCCCGCGGACCCCACCAGTGTGCCGTTGATCTGACCGACGGTCTCGGACCGTCCCGGGATTTGCCGGGACAGTGGATGACTTCACACCCGCTCGACATCCTGTCGAGCGGGTTTTTTTATGACTTGAAGCTATCCAGTATCAGCGGGCAGTGGCCACAAAAAGGCTTCATGCTGACGGGCCGACAAGCCGATACAGTGTTTGACCTGTTTTCAGGTAAACTCCCCTGGGCGAGCAGAAAGACGGTGAACATTCCATGACGTCACGCAGCTTTATCCTTTTCCTGTTTATTTCATTATTGCTGGGTGGCTGCGCCTCGCAACCCTCCGCACCTGCCGGTGCGCCGCGCAGACCCGTTTCCGTAGGCGAGCCTGCCTATAAGGGTAATCTCAAGGCTCGCCTGCAGACCCATCTCAAGGCCTGGCGGGGAACGCCTTATGTATACGGGGGACTGAGCAAGCGGGGCATCGACTGCTCCGGTTTTGTTTACGTCACCTACCGGGATGTCTTCGGTCAACGGGTGGCGCGTTCCACCGTCAGCCTGGCGGCCATGGGCCATGATGTTCCCCAAAACAAACTGCGCACCGGTGATCTGGTATTTTTCAAGACCGGTCGGCGCCAACGTCATGTGGGTGTCTACGTGGGCGGGGGACGGTTTATCCATGCCTCCACGTCCAAGGGAGTGATGGTCTCGCAACTGAACAGCCCCTACTGGCGTAGTCACTACTGGAAAAGCGTGCGTCCGTGAAATGCCTCGTTCTTTAATTGTGAGGCGTTCGAGAGTCATTAATCCATCTGTCCTATCACTCCCATGCCTCGGTGAAAACGGGCTTGCAAATGCCGTCTGTGATCCCAATGTAGAGTGTGAACTCTGAGGGAAGGAGGCATGGTCATGAGCACTTTACATCACATCAGACAGGTAGGCGCGCCGGATCCCGAGCTAAAGACATCCCCTATTGTAGAAGATACAGACGAGGAATATGACGTGCTGGCTCAGGAGATTGAAGCTTTACCGGTCTGCTATTTCAATAATGTCCAATTTTCCAATGGCCAGTACGCTTGCAGCGGTAGTGGTGAATTGCTGCATTGCAAACAAGGCCTATGGGTGCGTGAGGGAAGCTGTGACCCCGACAACCCGTAGACAGCATCTGGCTTCAGGGGCCAAGTGTGGATTGAAAGTACCTATCAACCAACATCAATTTCAGGGGAGGACGAGGCAATGGACAATAAATGGGTTCTAGTGGCAAATGCCAGTGAAGCATATCTTTATGAGACCGAACGCCTGGGAAAGGAAATGCATCTTATCAAGACATTTTCTCATCCGGAAAGTCGTGCCAAGGGTGCCGAGCTGGTCAGTGATCGACCCGGCAGGACCAAGGCCGACAGTGGCTATGGCATGGCCACGCGAGGTGATCCCGATGAGGCCAAGGCCCTCGAAGCAGACCGCTTTGCCCGTGAACTCGCCGATGTGCTGAACAAAGGCCGCACCAACAACGCTTATCGTTACCTGGCCCTGGCGGCGGCGCCACATTTTCAAGGTTTGCTCAAGTCTCACCTTAATGAGCACACCCTTGAAAAGGTAACGCATATCATTAGCAAGGATTTCACCACCTGTGACCTGCGGGAACTTCCAAAGCGTCTGAAGGAAAATGCCCAGGAATTTGCCCTGAATTAGACCTTGGAGGCTGCTGTCAGCCATCCATCCATTGCCGGAACATTTTCGACAAGCGCCGCACATGGCTGCCTTGCCAATAGAGCTTCTCACAGTGCGGGCAACAAAACAGGGTGGTGATTGTTGCCCGGCTTTGGCGTGGCACCTGTTCGATGCAGACGGGATCGGCGGGGATCAGTTCCGTGTTACACAACAGGCAGCGGCTGAAGGGCTTGTAAAACCAATCGATGTTCAGGATGTGTCGTAATTCCCGGGCACAGTCGTGAATGTCATTGCTGTGCAAGAGCAACACCACGCCCGGCGCCTCACGGTACTCGGTGAGTTTTTGATCGCGGGTAATCAGCAGGCGATCCTCGGCGATGGCCTGCTGTAACAAGTCCCGGTCACGGGTGCCTTGCACGGCAATCACCGTGTCATAGCCCGCGGCGCGCAACCAGTGCCCCAGTTTGCGGAGCATCTCGTCACACAGGAAGCGTTGCTTGCGGCGCTGGGGAATGATTGTCATGGATCAAGTATTCCGTAAAAGCAAAGGAATGTCCTGCCGACAACACAAAGAGTATTAAGCGAGTATGAAAAGAAAAAAGCCGACTGATGATCTCAGTCGGCTTTTGTGTATGGTGGAGCTGGCGGGAGTCGAACCCGCGTCCGCGAATACTCCGCCTTTGGATCTACATGCTTAGCCGAGTCTTTTGATTTAACCGCACGCTACCCGACTGGCAGGGAAGACGTACGACGAGTTCAGTCAGGTTTTAACGACTTGGCCCTGAACATGCCTCATCGCGATCTTGTGAGAGTCGACCCCGGTGATCTGAGTGCACAAGCACACGTCAGGCCGAGGGCTTTACGCAGGTTTTTAAGCTGCTAAAGCGTAGTTGTCGTCGTTGGCAACTATAAAGTTTGCAATTGGATTTACGAGGTAATTGCTCCTCGGCATGCACCTCAGGTTTCGTGACCCACGTCGAAGCCAGGTCAGCCCCTTGGTTGTTTCTACGACTCCTATTGTAGCGGAAAGTTTCGGGGTTTTGACAGGTATTTCGGTACCCCAAGGAAGAGAAAAGGGGAAAGAGGAAAGAGGAAAGATAAAAAAGTTTAGCGACCTTTCATGATGCGCTGCTTGTCCCGCTGCCAATCGCGGTCCTTCTCGGCGGCGCGCTTGTCGTGCTTTTGCTTGCCCTTGGCCAGGCCGATCTCCAGCTTGGCGCGGCCGCGCACCCAGTACAAGGCCAGGGGCACAAGGGTATACCCCTTGCGGTCCACTGCCCCCATGAGTTTGTCTATCTCCTTGCGGTGTAACAACAGTTTGCGCACCCGGGTGGGCTCAGGGTGGATGTGGGTGGAGGCGGTGCTCAGCGGGGTGATGTGCAGATTGGAGATGAAGGCCTCGCCGTTTTTCACGAATACGTAGACGTCGGTGAGCTGCACCCGGCCTGCGCGCAGACTTTTCACTTCCCAGCCCTGCAGGGCCAGGCCGGCCTCGTATTTGTCCTCGATGAAATACTCGTGACGGGCCTTTTTGTTCAGGGCGATGGTATTGCCGCCGCTGGATTTTTTCTTTTTTGCCATGGGTGGTGATTATACCGGAAGCCCGGGCCTGCGCGGGGTTTATGGTTGTGATGGTTGAGACCCTGCGTCAATTCGTCGACAATGCGGCTCATATTTGTTTTTCGGGAGTGGGGATGTCGACACAACGTGAATCCATTCATGGCCAGTGGTCCAACCGCTGGGTCTTTGTCCTGGCCGCCACGGGCTCGGCGGTGGGGCTGGGTAATATCTGGAAGTTTCCGTACATCACGGGTGAAAACGGCGGCGGCGCCTTTGTCCTGGTGTATTTGATGTGTATCGCCGCCATCGGTATTCCCATCATGATGGCGGAAGTGCTGCTGGGTCGGCGCGGGCGACAGAGCCCCATCAACACCATGCACGAACTGGCGGTGGAGGAGGGGCGCTCGATACGCTGGTCGCTGCTGGGCTGGAGCGGCGTGGTGGCGGGTTTTCTCATCCTCTCCTATTACAGCGTGATCGCCGGCTGGGCACTGGCCTATGTGTATGATGCCAGCTCTGGCGCCTTCAGAGGTCTGCCGGCGGAGGAGGTGAAGAATCTGTTTTCCGCCATGGTGGCCAACCCGGGGGCGCTGATTTTCTGGCATAGCCTGTTCATGCTCATGACCATGCTGGTGGTGGCCCGCGGCGTGAGGCGGGGCCTGGAGGCGGCGGTGCGCTTTTTGATGCCGGCCCTGTTCGTGCTGTTGTTAGTCATGGTGGGCTATGCCATCAACACGGGTGCCTTTTCCCAAGGATTGGCATTTTTGTTCACCCCGGATTTCAGCAAGATTACGCCGGAAGGGGTGCTGATCGCCATGGGCCATGCCTTTTTCACCCTCAGCCTGGGCATGGGCGCCATTATGATTTATGGCTCGTACATGCCTAAGCAGGCCTCCATTGCCAAAACCTCCATCATCGTGGCGATGGCGGATACCGTGGTAGCTCTGTTGGCAGGGATGGCCATCTTTCCCATCGTCTTCGCCAATGGCCTGGAACCGGGGGCGGGGCCGGGGCTGATTTTCCAGACCCTGCCCATTGCCTTTGGACAAATGCCCGGCGGCAGTTTTTTTGGCACAGTGTTTTTTGTATTGCTGGTGTTTGCTGCCTGGTCTTCCGCCATCTCGCTGATCGAGCCGGCCGTGGCCTGGCTGGTGGAAAACCGGGGCTGGTCGCGCAACAAGGCCAGCCTGTTGTGCGGATTGGCCACCTGGCTGATGGGCTTGGGCACGGTGTTCTCGTTCAATCTGTGGAGCAGCTATACCCTGTGGGGCAAGACCTTTTTCGATCTGCTGGATTTCCTCACTTCGAACATCATGTTGCCCCTGGGCGGATTGTTTATCGCCATCTTTGCCGCTTGGGTGATGAAGCCCTCATCCACCGCTGACGAACTGGCGCTGGCGCAAGAAGGCATAGCCTACAAGGCCTGGTGGTTCCTCGTGCGCTTCATCACCCCGTTGGCGGTGACTATCGTCTTTCTCAACGCCATCGGTCTGTTGTAGGGAGCGCAGCTCAGATGCCCACAATCGCCAAGAGTGCGCTGGTGACGCACAGCCCGGAAGACATGTTTGCCCTGGTTGACAACGTGGCGGCCTATGAGGAATTCCTGCCCTGGTGTGGTGGCTCCAAAGAACTGGAACGCAACGAGGATGAGGTGAAAGCCTCGGTGATGATTGCCTATGGCGGCCTGAACAAGGCCTTTACCACCCTCAATCGCCTGCAAAAGAACAAATTGATCGAGATGAACCTGGTGGACGGTCCCTTCAAGCACCTGCATGGCTTTTGGCGCTTTGAACCCTTGGGGGAGAATGCCTGCAAGGTGTCCCTGGATCTGGAATACGAATTTTCCAATCGGCTGATTGGCATGGCCCTGGGGCCGGTATTCAGCCAGATTGCCAATACCTTGCTGGATTCGTTCGTCCAGCGCGCGGAGGATGTGTATGGAAACTAAGGCAACAACTGAGGATGTCACGAATAACGAGGATGGCAAGATTCCCGTGGAAGTGGCCTACGCCGAGCCGGACAGGCAGGTCATCATTCCCTTGAGGGTGGCGCCGGGCACCACCATTGAACAGGCCATCAAACAGTCGGGCGTCCTGGATATGTTCCCGGCCATCGATCTCAAGGTCAACAAGGTGGGCATTTTCAGCAAGCTGAAAAAACTGGATCAGCCTCTGCGGGAACGGGACAGGGTGGAAATCTACCGGCCGCTGATTGCCGATCCCAAGGAAGTGCGCAAGAAGCGGGCGGCGCAGGGCAAGAAAATGCGCAAGGGTGTTACAGCCTAACGACGAATGGCCTGCGCCGGTTTTTTCACCTCTGCCTCTTTGGGCAAGGGGGAGAGCACGTCGATCTTGCTCAGACGCTGATCGGTGAAAAACAGGGTGAGGCGGGCGGATTGCTCGTCGTCACTGTTACCGGCATGATAAATGTACACGTAGTCCCAGCGATCGCGATGAAAGGGATCCACGATCAGAGGTGTGCCAAGGATGCCCAAGACCCGTTTTTTATCCATACCAACTTTGAGTTTTTCAAACATTTCCTGGGTGATAACATTGCCCTGTTGCACATCGATCTTGTGTACAGAACAGGCGGATAACAGCAACACCTGAGGGAGCAGTAAGAAGGTCAAGAGAAGAAAGGTCCGGCTGAGGTTCGCTAAATCAGTCATTTGTGATCTGGGGCTCGGGTAGTTCGTCAATTGCGCAGCATCTTAACCGATTCTTCCCCAAGAAGGGGCAGGCAGAGAAAAAATCATGGGCATATCCAGTAATGAATTACGGGCCGTAGGGCTCAAGTCCACGCTGCCGCGGCGCAAGATCCTTGAGGTGATGGAATCCAATGGAACCCGGCATCTCAGTGCGGAGGACATCTACCGCAGTCTGCTGGAGGCGGATGAGGACGTGGGCCTGGCCACGGTCTATCGGGTGCTTACTCAGTTTGAATCGGCGGGGCTGGTATCCAAGCATAATTTTGAAGGTGGCCACTCGGTGTACGAACTCAATCAGGGTGAGCATCACGACCACATTCTTTGCGTGAAATGCGGCAAGGTGGAGGAGTTCGTGGATGAGCTCATCGAGCAGCGTCAGCGTGATATCGCCGAAAAAGCCGGATTTTCCATGACCGACCACTGTCTGTACATCTATGGCATCTGTGCCGATTGCCAGGGGGAAGACGCCTCTGTGTGAGTTGTGCTCAGAGTTGTAAACGCAGAGTGCGCAGAGGCGCAGAGGACGCAAAGAAAAGAATTCAATCAGGGTGCGTGGGTAACAGGGTGCGTGGGTAAAGAGAAACCTTGCGACCCTTTTAACACCGGTGTTTTTTTAATGTCCTTGATAGGGGATCTGTAAATCCCACGCCTTTAGGCGGCATCATTGCTTTTACACCCTCTCCCCTTGAGGGGAGAGGGGACAATCGGCCGTACGGCCGATCAATCCGGCTTTTAGCCGGTGGAGTATATTCACAATAACTCTGCGCCTCTGCGATCTCTGCGTTAGTTACGCCGCGCTCAAAACATCCACTACACACCGCGCAGGTGGGCAGTTCAACTCAGTGCCTGCTGGCCCCGTTCGATCATCTCTCGGGCGTGGGAACGTGTCTGCTCGGTGATCTCCAGACCGCCCAGCATGCGGGCAATCTCCTCCACCCGGGCCTGATCCTGGATGGGCGCTACATCCGTGGTGGTGGACTGTTTGTCCGCCTGTTTGCTCACCTGTAGATGCTGATGGGCCAGGGATGCCACCTGGGGCTGATGTGTGACACACAATACCTGCCGCTGGTCACTGAGGTTGCGCAACAGTCGGCCCACCACCTCGGCGATGCCGCCACCGATACCCACGTCCACTTCATCGAAAATCAGCGTTGGAATGGTGCCGCTGCCGGCGGTGATCACCTGAATGGCCAGACTGATACGCGCCAGCTCACCGCCCGAGGCCACTTTCGCCATGGGTTGCAGGGGCTGACCGGGGTTGGTGGTGACGCAGAATTCCGCCCGTTCCATGCCATTGGCGCTGAACTCGTCCAGTGCTTCCAGGCGGATCTCGAAGATGCCGTGGGGCATGCCCAGCTGTTGCAGGTTGTCGCTGACCGCCCGTCCCAGTTTTTTTGCTGCATGCCGGCGGCTGGCGCTGAGTTTGGCAGCCGTGGCGCGGTAATCCGCCTCGGCCTGTCCCAGCTCGGCGGCCACTTCATCCAGTTGCACGCTGGCGTTCTGCAGGGTGTCGAGTTCCGTTTCCAGTTCCACCAATAAGGCGGGTAATTCCGCGGGGTGCAGGTGATGCTTGCGCGCCAGGTCGTGGATCAACGCCAGGCGCTCATCCACGGTCTGCAGGCGCTCGGGATCCAGGGAGAGGCCATCGAGATAATCGCGCAACTCAGCCGCCGCCTCACGGGCCTGGATGGCAGCCCCCTGCAGGGCCTCGCTGGCATTGCCCAGGGCGGGGTCGGTGGCCTGCAATTGCTCGAGCTCGGCGCTGAGGTGATCCAGGCCGTCCAGCAGGCTGCCGGCCTGCTCGCCGCTCAGCCCGGCGAGGATGCGCTCGCCACCTTCGCGCAACTGGTTGAGATTGGCCAGGCGGGCGTGTTCCGCCTCCAGCGCGGCCAGTTCGTCGGCGGCCAGTTCCAGGGCGTGCAGTTCCTCCACCTGATAGTGCAGCAGCTCCAGGCGGTCATCCCGTTGTTCTCGGCTGGCCTGCAGCAGCGCGAGTTCTTCGCGTAAGCGCTGCCAGCGTTGAAATTGCCCGGCGGTGTCCGTCAGCAGGGTGGCGTGTTTGGCATCGTGGCTGGCGGCATAGGCATCCAGGGCCTGACGCTGGATGTCGCGCCTGAGCAGGGACTGGTGGGCATGCTGGCCGTGGATGTCCACCAGTTGCTCGCCCAGTTCACGCAGCATGTGCATGGGCACGGGGCGGCCGTTGATGTAGCCCTTGGAGCGGCCTTCACGGCTCACGGTGCGGCGGATCAGACACTGGCCATCGTCGTCCAGCTCATGCTCGGCGAGCCAGGCCTGCACGGCGGGCAGTTGGTCGATGTCGAATTCGGCGCTCACTTCGGCGCGCCCGGCGTTGGTACGAATGGTGCCGGCTTCGGCCCGGTCACCCAGGGCAAGACCCAGGGCGTCGAGGAGAATGGATTTGCCGGCACCGGTCTCGCCGGTGAGTACCGTCATCCCGGGCTGGAACGTTAGGGCCAGTTTGTCGACGATGGCAAAATGACGAATATCAATATGTTGCAGCATATTTTTCGCGTAACTTAATAAGTCTGCCTAAAGCCGTTTGCCCCAGTGCAGCTTGGCGCGGAGGATACCGTAATAATTGTAATTGGTGGGGTGGATCAGGTGAACGCCCTGGGGTTGTTTTTCGATCACCACCTTGTCGCCGTTTAGCAGGCCCAGGTCGATTTGCCCGTCGCAGGTGCATTGGGCGGTGGCCTGGTTGTCCTCCCCCACGAGGATTTCCACCCGGCTGTCGGCGTCCACCACGATGGGCCGGTAGCTCATGGTGTGAGGACAGATGGGTACCAGCACCAAAGCGCTGAGGGAAGGGTGGACAATGGGGCCGCCACCGGACAGGGCGTAGGCGGTGGAACCCGTCGGGGTGGCGACGATGAGTCCGTCGGAGCGGGTGACGTTAATGAACTGGCCATTGATGTAGGTCTCGAACTCGATCATCCGCGCCACCCGGCCGGTGTGCACCACCACATCGTTGAAGGCCACGCTCTCGCTGACCTGCTGGTGATCACGGATCACCCGGGCGTGGAGCAGGGCGCGCTGTTCTTCGCGATAATCGCCCTCGAGGATTTCGTCCAGGGTCTGCTGGATGTCTGCAGGGGCCACATCGGTGAGAAAGCCCAGGCGGCCAAGATTGATGCCCAGCAGGGGCACCTCGTAGTCCACCAGGCTGCGCGCGGCGCTGAGCAGGGTGCCGTCGCCACCGATGATGATGATCAGATCCGAGTTTTTACCCAGCTCATCGCGTTCAAGGTAGTCCTGGGACAGGTTTTCCGTGCCCAGCGAACGTTTGTCCAGTAACACGCGTACCTGTCGTTTTTGCAGGTATTGCAGGAGTTCCTTGAGCACGCCACCGGTATTGGGCGCGCCATGCTTACCAATGACGCCGATGGTTCTGAAGGGGTTAGTCATGTTTTTTCTTGGCGCTCGTTGTGGTTTTCATGCGTATTTTGATGATTCATATTGCTGGTACAGAACCGACGCATCACGTTAGCATGATGGCGGTAGTGGGCCAACATTCTGCCGTCAAAATCTGTCCGCCCAGTTATTGCTGCGTTGGCAAAAGAAAACCGCCCGACCGCTAGTCCCTAGATTCCCGGGCGGGTAAAATGAAGGTTTGCGAATACAGCTTCACGGAGACACGGGTGAGCAATAAGGCCGATCAACAGACCATCAGCGAGGAGCGGCTCAACGAGCGCGCTCAGCTGTTGCTCAAGACGCTCATCGAACGCTACATCCGCGAAGGGCAGCCCGTGGGGTCCAAGGTTCTGGTGCAGGATGCGGGGCTGGATATATCCCCGGCCACGGTGCGTAACGTGGTGGCGGATCTGGAACGCCTGGGGTTGGTGCATTCACCGCACACCTCGGCGGGCAGGGTGCCAACAGAGCTGGGATATCGCATGTTTATCGATCATCTGGTGACCATCAAGCCCCTGGCCTCCAACGAAGTCCAGTCCCTGGCCAGCAATCTCACACCCCAGGCCGATGTTTCGCAATTGGTGGAGTCGGCCTCCGCGGTGCTCTCGGGTTTCACTCAGATGGCCGGGGTGGTGATGCTGCCCAGCCAGGCCCCGGCGGCCCTGCGTCAGATCGAGTTTTTGCCGTTGTCGGAAAACCGCGTGCTGGCCATCCTGGTGTTCAATGAACAGGATGTGCAAAACCGGGTGATCCGCACCTCACGGCCCTACACGCTGGCAGAGCTGGAACGTATCGCCCGTTATCTCAATGCCCAATTCATGGGCAGGGATGTGCAGGCGGTGCGCCGGGATCTGCTGCAGGAAATGGAAAACGCTCAGGCCAACATGGACCGGCTCATGCGCTCGGCCATCGAGATGGCTCACAAGGTCTTTGTGGAAGAGGGTACTGAAGGTGAAGCCGGGCAGGATTTCGTGATTGCCGGCGAGACCAATCTCATGGACTACGAGGAAATGGCCGACGTGCCCCGCCTGCGCCAACTGTTTGATGCCTTCAACGAAAAACAGGGCATCCTTGATCTGCTGGACAAGTCCCTGCACGCCCAGGGTGTGCAGATATTCATTGGCCATGAATCCGGCTACGAGGCTCTGGAGAATTGCAGCGTGGTCACAACTCCTTATTCCGCCAATGGGGAGGTGCTGGGGGTGCTGGGGATCATCGGCCCCACGCGCATGGCTTACGACCGCATCATTCCCGTGGTAGACGTTACCGCAAAATTATTGGGTACGGTCTTGAATCAGCGTCCCTGAGCCCACATGTCCTGCGTGGGCATGTCCCAATGTATTTCAACAACAACTTGTAACCCCTGGAGAGTGTAGGCATGGCAAAAGAGGAAGACGCGGTTTCGGAGGAACATGCGGCGCAAGGCAGCGAGGCCGAGGCTGGCGCTGGAGGCGCCACGGAGGATCTCCTGCCACTGCTGGAAGATGCCCGGGCCAAGGCGGACGAACACTGGAATCAACTGCTGCGGGTACAGGCCGATCTGGAAAACACCCGCCGCCGCGCGCGCCAGGACGTGGAGAACGCCCACAAATTCGGCCTGGAGAAATTCGCTCTGGAATTGCTGCCGGTAAAAGACAGCTTGGAGATGGGCCTGGCGGCCATCAGCGAGGGCAATGAATCCGTGGAGCAGTTCAAGGAAGGAGTGGCGCTGACCCTGAAGATGCTGGAGAGTGCCCTGGAAAAGTTCGGCATCGAGGCCATCAATCCCCTGGGTGAAACCTTTGATCCGGAAAAGCACCAGGCCATGTCCATGCAGGAGAGCGCCGAGCACAAGCCCAACACCGTTATGGCGGTGATGCAGAAGGGGTATCAGCTCAATGATCGACTGTTGCGTCCGGCCATGGTGGTGGTGGCCAAGGCCACCAGCGGGGCCGGGGAAAACGAATCCGCGAGCGCCGTGGATGAACAGGCTTGAAATAAGGTTTTCCGCCCATACCTAGCTGTACAAGCAGGAAACCAAACACATTTTTAACCCTTTTTTAACGAATTAACGAAACAGAGATAAGCGGAGAACTGGAGCCATGGGAAAGATTATCGGCATTGATTTAGGAACCACAAACTCATGCGTGGCGGTGATGGAGGGCGGTGAGCCCCGGGTCATCGAAAACGCTGAGGGTGAGCGCACCACCCCCTCGGTGGTGGCCTTTACTGACGACGGCGAGGTGATCGTCGGCGCACCGGCCAAACGCCAGGCCGTCACCAATCCTCACAACACATTATTTGCCATTAAGCGCCTCATCGGCCGCAAGTTTACCGATGAGGAGGTGCAGAAAGACATCGACCTGGTGCCTTACAAGATCATCAAGGCCGACAACGGCGATGCCTGGGTGGAAGTCAATGGCAAGAAGATGGCTCCCCAGGAGGTCTCTGCGCGCATCCTGCAAAAGATGAAGAAGACCGCCGAGGACTACCTGGGTGAGGAAGTCACCGAGGCGGTGATTACCGTGCCGGCCTACTTCAATGACTCCCAGCGTCAGGCCACCAAGGATGCCGGCAAGATTGCCGGTCTGGATGTGAAACGCATCATCAACGAGCCCACTGCCGCGGCCCTGGCCTTCGGTATGGACAAGAAGGAGGGCGACCGCAAGGTGGCCGTCTATGACCTGGGTGGTGGTACCTTTGATATTTCCATCATCGAGCTGGCCGAGATCGACGGTGAGCATCAGGTGGAAGTACTGTCCACCAACGGTGATACCTTCCTCGGTGGTGAGGACTTCGATCAGCGTCTGATCGACTATCTGGTGGATGAATTCAAGAAGGATCAGGGTGTGGATCTGCGCAACGATCCCTTGGCCCTGCAACGCCTGAAAGAAGGTGCGGAGAAGGCCAAGATCGAGCTGTCGTCCACCTCACAGACTGACGTGAACCTGCCGTACATCACGGCGGACGCCAGTGGTCCCAAACACATGAACATCAAACTGACCCGCGCCAAGCTGGAGTCCCTGGTGGAAGAACTCATCGAGCGCTCCATCGCCCCCTGCCGCACCGCACTGAGCGATGCCGGCCTGGGTGCCCAGGACATCGATGACGTGATTCTGGTGGGTGGCCAGACCCGCATGCCCAAGGTGCAGGAGAAAGTGAAGGAATTCTTCGGCAAGGAGCCGCGCCGTGACGTCAACCCGGATGAGGCCGTGGCCATTGGCGCCGCCATCCAGGCAGGCGTGTTGGGCGGCGACGTGAAAGACGTATTGCTGCTGGACGTGACCCCGCTGAGCCTGGGTATCGAGACCATGGGTGGCGTGATGACCAAGCTCATCGAGAAGAACACTACCATCCCTACCAAGGCGACGCAGGTGTTCTCCACTGCGGAAGATAATCAGACGGCGGTGACCGTGCATGTGTTGCAGGGTGAGCGTGAGATGGCCTCGGCCAACAAGTCCCTGGGACGTTTCGATCTCAGTGACATCCCACCGGCGCCCCGTGGCGTGCCACAGATTGAGGTGACCTTCGACATCGACGCCAATGGTATTCTCAATGTGTCCGCCAAGGACAAGGCCACCGGCAAGGAACAGTCAATCGTCATAAAGGCCTCCAGCGGCCTGTCCGATGAAGAAATCGAGAAGATGGTGAAGGACGCCGAGGCCCACGCCGCGGAAGATGCCAAATTCCACGAGCTGGTGGATGCCCGCAATCAGGCGGACGCCATGATCCATGCCACCAAGAAGGCCATGGAGGAGATGGGCGAAGACAAACTGGAAGCCGGCGAGAAAGAGGCCATCGAAAAGGCCATCAGCGAACTGGAAGAAGCCATGAAGGGCGAAGACAAGGATGCCATCGAGGCCAAGACCAAGGCCCTGGCCGATGCCTCGGGTAAGATGGCGGAACGTGCCTATGCACAAAAGGCCGAGTCTGGTCAGCCCGAAGGGGCGGCGGATACCGGTGGCGCCGAGTCCAAGGCAACGGACGACGACGTGGTGGATGCCGAGTTCGAGGAAGTCAAGGACGATAACAAATAGGGCAACATGCTTGCCGCCATACTGCACGGCTTGGTCGGGCAGGATTTAGCGGACATCGCAACAGACGCGGCAGCGGGGTATCCCACTGTCGCGTTTCCGCGTCTTGCAAATGTTAAACTAAATTATTAAAAGTTCATTTAAGTGGCTGAATATAAAGATGTCTAAACGCGATTATTACGAAGTGCTGGGGGTCCAACGCAACGCCAGCGAGGCAGAACTGAAAAAGGCCTTCAAACGCTTGGCCATGAAACATCACCCGGATCGCAATCCGGATGACACCGCATCAGAAGAGAAATTCAAGGAAGCCAAGGAGGCATACGACGTGCTGGGTGATCCCCAAAAACGCGCGGCCTACGACCAGTTTGGCCATGCCGGCGTGGAGGGCGGCATGGGTGGGGGGCATCCCGGTGGCGCCAGCTTCAGCGATATTTTTGGAGACGTGTTTGGCGACATATTTGGTGGTGGCGGAGGCGGCGGCCGGCAACAGAGCCGGCGCGGAGCAGACCTGCGTTACAACCTGGAACTGAGCTTAGAGGATGCTGTACGCGGCACCACGGTGAAGATCCGCGTACCTACCTCGGTGGTCTGCTCCACCTGTGGCGGCAGCGGGGCCAAGAAGGGTTCCAAGCCTGAACAATGCACCACCTGCGGCGGCGTAGGTCAGGTGCGCATGCAACAAGGCTTCTTTTCCCTGCAACAGACCTGTCCTCACTGCCATGGCTCAGGACAGATCATCAAGGATCCCTGCCACACCTGTCATGGCCAGGGCCGAGTACAGGAACACAAGACCCTGTCGGTGAAGGTGCCGGCGGGTGTTGATAATGGCGACCGTATCCGTCTCAGCGGCGAGGGCGAGGCCGGTGAGCGGGGTGCCCCCAGTGGTGACCTGTACGTGCAGATTTCGGTGAAGGAGCATCCGCTGTTCGTGCGGGATGAAAACAATCTCTATTGCGAGGTGCCCATCAGCTTTGTCACCGCGGCCCTTGGCGGTAGCCTGGAGGTGCCCACACTGGATGGCAAGGTCAACCTGAAGATCCCCCCGGAGACCCAGACCGGCAAGATGTTCAAGCTGCGCGGCAAGGGAGTGAAATCCGTACGCGGTGGCCCGGTGGGTGACTTGTTGTGTCGGGTCCAGGTGGAGACCCCGGTAAACCTCAACAGCAAGCAAAAAGCCCTGTTGAGGCAGTTCGAGGAATCCATGGGAGGGTCTGTCACCAAGCACAGCCCGAAAGAACATTCCTGGCTCGATGGTGTAAAAAAATTCATTGATGACATAAAGTTATAGCCTTTATTTAAAGTAAATTGGCATAGCTGGACGGCGGGGGGAGCGACAGTGGAGGGGAAATCATGACAAGCCGTATACGAGAGCATTTGCGATGGGTCGTGGCCCTCGGCCTGTTGGCCTGGGGAGGGCTTGCCCAGGCCGAGGAAGAGCTGCGTTTTCCGGGGGATGAGCCGGATCACAAGCTAGTGTACCAATTCAACAAGGGCGATGAAGCCACTCAGAAGGCCATCCTGTTTTCCGTGGGCGCCATGCTGCGCAAGTGGGGCGACAATGTGAAAATCGTCGTGGTGGCCATTGGTCCCGGCCTGCATATCCTGGCCAAACAACCCAAACGGCCGGTCAGCGAAGAGACCAAACAGCGAGTCTCAAGCCTGGCCCAGTACGGAGTGGAATTTCACGCCTGTGGTAACACCATGAAATCCCTGCACTGGCAAGACAAGGACATGCTGCCCTTTGCCAAGATTGTTGAAGTGGGTGCCTCGGATCTCATGGAGTTGCAGGAACAGGGTTATGCCTACATCAGTTGGTGAAGGAAGGGCAGGGGAAAGAGAAAAGATAATAAAGAGCAAAGGGGACTGAAATCCCGGTTTTGGGGAGCAGCTTCCCGTGTTTGTTAATTACCGTGAAAATGCCCTCTCCCCCTTGGGGGAGAGGGCCAGGGTGAGGGGGTAGACCCAGAAATGACAAGAATTGCAATCACCGGCGCCGCCGGGCGCATGGGAAAGTCGCTGCTGGCGGCCGTCAATCAAGCCGACGGCGTTGAAATCAGCGTGGCACTGGAACGGCCGGGTAGCTCTATCGTCGGCGTGGATGCCGGAGAACTGGCGGGTATCGGTACGTTGGGCGTCACCGTGGGGGATGACATCAAAGGGGCGGATGATTTCGATGTCCTCATCGACTTCACCCGTCCTGAAGTGACCCTCGCCAACCTGGCGGTATGCCGGACCCGGGGCAGTGCCATGGTCATTGGCACCACCGGCTTTAGCGATGAACAAAAGGCGCAGCTGGCGGACGCTGCTGGGGAGATTCCCATCGTCTTCGCCCCCAACATGAGCGTGGGGGTGAACCTGTGCCTCAAGTTGCTGGAGACGGCGGCCAGGGTGCTGGGCGACACGGTGGACATCGAGATCATTGAGGCCCATCACCGGCACAAGGTGGACGCCCCCTCGGGCACTGCGCTGCGCATGGGCGAGGTGGTGGCCGAGACCCTGGGTCGGGATCTCAAGGAATGTGCCGTATACGGCCGTGAGGGGGTTACCGGAGAACGGGATCGCAAGACCATCGGTTTCGAGACCATTCGTGCCGGCGATATTGTGGGTGATCACACCGTGCTGTTTGCCGGTGAAGGAGAGCGTGTGGAAATCACCCACAAGGCCTCGAGCCGCATGACTTTTGCCGCCGGCGCGGTGCGTGCCGCGCAATGGTTGAGTGGCCGCCAGCCCGGTCTTTACGATATGCAGGATGTGCTGGGGTTGTAACGGACGTGCTTTTCGACCAGCGGTTTCGAAAAGGACTTTTTCAGCCGGTCGATGCCTCCTCGCTGGTGGTGTTTCGCATCGGCTTCGGCCTGGTGATGCTCTGGGAAGTGATCCGCTACTGGCGTCACGACTGGATACGCGAATATTATATCGAGCCGGTTTTCCAATTTAAGTATTACGGCTTCGCCTGGGTGCAACCCTGGCCCGGCGATTGGATGTATGCGCATTTCGCTGTGCTGGGGATTTGCGCATTTTTCATTGCCCTTGGACTGTTTTACCGCATCAGCACAATCCTGTTTCTACTGGGCTTCAGTTATGTATTTTTGCTGGAGCAGGCCAACTATCTCAATCACCTTTATCTGGTAATCGTCTGCGCGGCCTTGCTTTGCGTGCTACCAGCCAATCGCTATTTTTCACTGGATGCCAAGCTGCGGCCGTATATCGCTGCGGACACCGTACCGGCTTGGAGCGTGTGGATACTACGCGCCCAGTTCGAGATTGTGCTGCTGTACGCGGGTATCGTGAAGCTCAATGGCGACTGGTTGCAGTTAGAACCCTTAAGCATGTGGCTGGCCAAGCGCGCGGATTTTCCCGTGCTGGGGCCTCTGTTCATGCAGGACTGGTCCGTGGCGGTGGCCGCCTATGGGGTCATCCTGCTGCATTTGCTGGGGGCGCCACTGCTGCTTTACCGGCGTACCCGTCTTTATGTGTTTTTCGCCTACGCGGCTTTTCATACCCTGAATCATTTTGTTTTCAGCATCGGCATCTTTCCCTGGTTCACCTTGCTGGGTTCGCTGATGTTTTTCGATCCCGATTGGCCCAAGCAACTCAAGTCGCGTGTGTTGGGCTGGCTGGGACGTTCAGAATCTTCGGCCATGTTGTCGGTGCCGGAAAAAACAACGACGCCGGTCTCTCTGCCGCCTCCGGTACAGCAGCGGGCCGTTATCGGTTTTGCCATGGTGTGGCTGGGAGTGCAGATTCTGCTACCGTTACGTCATGTGTTGTATCCGGGCAATGTGAGCTGGACGGAAGAAGGCCATAAATATGCCTGGCAGATGAAACTGCGCGACAAAAAGGGGGAAACCCGTTTTTTTGTCACGGACCCTGCCACGGGCAGGCAGTGGGAGGCTGATCCACTGGATTACCTTTCCCCCCGCCAGGCCCGGAAGATGCAAGTGCGGCCGGACATGATCCTGCAATTCGCCCACCTGCTGGCACAGCGCTGGGAACAACGCTGGAAGATTCCCGGCGTGGAGGTGCGGGTGGATTCCTGGGTGTCTCTCAATGGCCGGGAGCGGGCGCAGATGATTGATCCGAATGTGGATCTGGCCAAACGACAGATGAGCCTGCTTCCAGCGGACTGGATTCTGCCTTTGCGCATACCGTTGAATCGTAGGCCGGAAAACTATCGTGCGCGTTACAGAGATCTTGTGCAGGCGGAAACCAATGAGTGAACCCATTGTATTATTCGATGGTGTCTGCAATTTTTGCAGCGATGCCGTGAAATTTGTCATTGACAGAAATACGGCGAAGAATGTGCGCTTTTGCCAGTTACAAACGGCAACGGGAAAGGCCTTGCTGGCGGAGCACGGCAGGGTGGATCCCGGGTTGACCTCCATGGCCCTCATTGCGGACGGTCGGCTGTATGTGAAATCAAGCGCGGCCCTGCGGGTGTGTCGTTATCTGCGCGCCCCCTGGCCCTTGATGGGTGTCTTTCTGCTGGTGCCTACACCGCTGCGTAATCTGGTGTACGATTGGTTCGGCCGCAATCGTTATCGCTGGTTTGGCAAAAAGGCGGTGTGCTGGATACCCGAGGCCGATATTCGCCAGCGTTTTCTGGAATGACTGGGCGGAGGATATGTCCGGTCATCAAATGCAAGCCCGCTGTCGGAACTTTTTTTGCGACGATGGGTCTTTTTGCACAGACCTGCTTGCCCAGCAAGCGGGACATCGAATCTTGCACGAGAAGAGAACAATAACAGTGTTGAAGATGATTCCATATCTGTGGCGCTTGCCGCCGCCTTGTTGATGCCTGCGGCGCGGTTGATGTGTGCGGTGCGGCGCCGCCGTTTTCCAATGAATGTGTACAGTGTCGCGAGGCGGGCCTTTTTGTGGGCGTGCCATTGATCGTGATTCCAGCCTATTTCGTCAGAGCAATTTGTTAGCGCAAGGAGTAACTACATGATTCGGGTAGAACACCTGACCCGCCGTTACGGCGATTTTACCGCGGTGGATGATGTCTCCTTCGAGATCAGCCGTGGAGAAGTGGTGGGGCTGCTGGGCCACAATGGCGCCGGCAAGACCACCATCATGAAAATGCTCACCGGCTTTCTCGAACCTACGGCCGGCACCATTCACATCGATGGCCTTGAGGTGGGGCGGGATACAACCGCCATTCAGGCACGCATCGGCTACCTACCGGAAAACTGCCCGGTGTGGCCGGAAATGACGGTGGTCGACTATCTGGATTATGAGGCTGCCCTGCACGGGGTGGCGGAAGACAAGCGCCCGGCTGCGGTGGCCGCAGCCATCCGCCGCACGGCGCTCAAGGAAAAGGCGGCCCAGCCCATTCAGACCTTGTCCCGTGGCTATCGCCAGCGGGTGGGTGTGGCCCAGGCCCTGTTGCACGACCCGGACATCATCATCCTCGATGAGCCCACCAACGGCCTCGATCCCACCCAGATCCGTCACATGCGCGAACTGATTCGCGAACTGGCCCAGCACGCCACGGTGATCGTCTCCACTCACATCCTGCAGGAGGTGCAGGCGGTGTGCGAACGAGTGCTGATCATGCGCAGTGGACAACTGGTGGTGGACGCCCGCATGGATGCGTTGCAAAAAGGTCGTCGGCTACTGCTGAGTGTGGACGGTGAGGCCCGTGACACCCTGGCGCAGGTCTCCGGAGTGGTGGCGGTGACGGATCGTGGTGAAGACCACGGCCATCGGCAATACCTGCTGGAGGCCGGGGAGGATGCGGCGCCCGGTGTGGTACAGGCCCTCTGTGCGGCGGGGCTGAAGGTCTACGCCCTGCAACCGGAACGGCGTGACCTGGAGGCGGTGTTTGCCGAGGTCAATGAAGGCCGGGAGGTGGCCCATGGCTGAGGCATTCAATCATGTACGCCGCATTGCGCGCAAGGAATTCCGTGGTTTCTTCGCCTCGCCGGCGGCCTTTCTGTTTCTGGGCGCCTTCCTGGCCGTGACCTTGTTCGTGTTTTTCTGGGTGGAGACCTTCTTTGCCCGCAATCTGGCGGATCTGCGACCTCTGTTTCAGTGGATGCCCGTGTTGCTGATCTTCCTGGTGGCGGCGCTCACCATGCGCAGCTGGTCCGAGGAGCGCCGCGCCGGCACCCTGGAATCCCTGCTCACCAGTCCGGTGAGCCCGCTGCAACTCATCCTGGGCAAGTTCCTCGCTGCCCTGGGGCTGGTGGCGACGGCCCTGCTGCTCACCCTGCCGCTGCCCATCACCGTGTCCCTGCTGGGACCCCTGGACTGGGGGCCGGTGATCGGCGGTTACGTGGCCACGCTGTTCCTGGCCGCGGCCTATGTGGCCATCGGCCTGTACATGAGTGCTCGTACCGACAATCCTATCGTGGCCTTGATTCTCACTTCGGTGGTGTGCGGATTTTTCTACCTGCTGGGCTCGCCCTTGTTCGCCAATCTTTTTGGCCACCAGGTGTCCGAGGTGCTGAGCCTGCTGGGCAGCGGCTCGCGCTTCGAGTCCATCACCCGTGGGGTGCTGGATCTGCGTGATCTCTATTATTATCTGGCCATCGTCGGCGTGTTTCTCAGCCTCAACCTGTACACCCTGGAACGTCTGCGCTGGGCCGGTAATCCGCCCTCGCCACGGCACCGTCGCTGGGGCTTGCTGGTGGGTCTGCTGATCGCCAACTTCGTGGCCGCCGGCTTCTGGCTGCAGCCCATCGGCTGGGCGCGGGCCGATATCACCCGCGGTCATCTTTATTCGTTGTCCGATGCCACGGAAAACTATTTGCATCAATTGCAGGAACCCCTGCTGATCCGCGGCTATTTCACTGCCCAGACCCATCCGCTGCTGGCGCCGCTGGTGCCGCAGATCAAGGATCTGCTCAAGGAATACGCCGTGGCAGGCAAGGGGCGGGTCAATGTGGAATTCGTGGATCCTCATCAGGATCAGGCCCTGGAAGAGGAGGCCGCCAGTAAGTACGGCATTCACCCGGTGCCGTTTCAGATGGCCGACAAATACCAGGCCTCGGTAGTGAATTCCTACTTCGACATCCTGGTGAGCTACGGTGATCAGTACGAGGTGCTCAGTTTCCGGGATCTCATCGACATCAAGGCCCGCACAGACGAAGATATCGATGTGCTGCTCAAGGACCCGGAGTACGCCATCACCCAGGCCATCCGCAAGGTGCTGATGGCCTATCAGGCCGGCGGCAATCCCTTCGACAACTTCGCCCAGCCGGTGATCTTCCATGCTTACGTGTCACCTGCACCGCGTCTGCCCAACAAGTTGGCGGCCTTGCGCAAGGATTTGCAGGCCGTGCTCAAGGAGCTGAAACAGCATGCGGGAGACAAGCTGGAGGTGCGCTTCGAAGACCCGGATGCCAATGGTGGCGCCCTGGGGCGGGAGCTGAACAAGCGCTACGGTTTCGGGCCACAAGTGGCCAGCCTGCTGGATCCCACGCCGTTCTGGTTTTACATGATGCTGGAGTCCGGGGGGGAGAGGGTGCAGGTACCCTTGCCGGATACCCTGGACAAGGGCACGCTCAGGCGCAGCATACAGGCAGCCCTGCAGCGATTGGCGCCAGGCTTCCTCAAGACCGTGGCGATATTCAAGCCCGATGTGATGCGGCCCGATCCGCAGGGCAACAAGCAATATCAGCGCCTGGTGCAATTGCTGGAGCAGAATGCCCGTATCAAGGAGACCGGTCTCAAGGAAGGTCGGGCGCCGGCGGATGCCGATTTGTTGCTGGTGCTGGCGCCGGCCAATCTGGATGAAAAACAGGTCTTCGCCATCGACCAGTTCCTCATGCAGGGAGGCAGTGTGGTAATGGCAGCCTCACCCTTTGAGGTGGAGGTGGGACAAAGTCTCAAGGCCAAGAAACAGCCCACCGGACTGGAGGAATGGCTGGCATCCCAAGGTGTAAACATCGAGCAGGCACTGGTGATGGATTCCCGCAACACCGCCCTGCCGGTACCGGTAACACGCTTCCTTGGTGGTATCCCGGTGCAGGAGTTCCGTCGTCTGCCCTATCCGTTTTTCCCGGATCTGCGCGGTGACGCCTTCAATCGGAGCCATCCCATCACCGCCAACATGCAACAGCTGACCCTGAGCTGGGCTTCGCCCATTTCGCTGGACGAGACAAAGACCGCCAGCCGACAGGTGGCGGCGTTGTTGCACAGCTCGCCGCAAAGCTGGGCCACGAAATCCACCGAGATCGCGCCGGATTTCCAGCGTCATCCCAAGACCGGTTTTGGCTTTGAAGGAGAAAAAGGCAGCAAGCTGCTGGCGGTGAGCATGGAAGGTCAGTTTGACTCCTTCTTCAAGGGCAAGGAGCCACCCCTGACGGAGCAGTCCGATGATGAGAAGGATGATGCGGCCCCCATCGCAGGCGTCATTGAACACTCGCCGGATTCAGCCCGCCTGGTGCTGGTTGCCGCCGGCAGCCTGGCCCAGGACGGGGTGATCAACCTGCTGTCCCAGGGAATGGGCGCCCTGTACACCCGGCCGCTGGAGCTGTTGCAGAATGCGGTGGACTGGTCCCTGGCCGACCGGGGGCTGCTGGAAATCCGCGGTCGCAGCCAGATGGCGCCGTTACTCAAGCCCCTGGATCAGGAGGCCCAGATGTTCTGGGAGTACCTGAACTACGGGCTGGGCCTGTTGGGTCTGTTGCTGGTGTGGTTGTGGCGACGACTGGTGCGGCGCCGTGATCTACGGCGTTACCAAGCGATTTTGGCGGAGGTGTAAGCACATGCAGAAGACCATTCGACTTTTGACCCTGTTATTGGCCGCTCAGGTGTTGCTGGCTGTGGGCCTCAACCTCAGTGGCCCCAATCTGTCAGCGAAACCCGCCGATGCGCCCCTGCTGGGGCTGGAGAATGCGACGGTGGACCGTATTGTCATCGAGGGGGTCAACAACAAGCAGCGGACCCTGGTGAAGAAGGGGGATGCCTGGGTGTTGGCCGACATGGGTGACTTCCCGGTGGCGGAGGGCAAGGTGAAGACCTTCCTCGAGCGCCTGCGAAACCTGCGTCACGGACTGCCCGTGGGCACTAGCGAAGCGGCCCTGAAACGCTTCAAGGTGACGCAGGAGGAATTCGAGCGCCGTATTCTCCTGCAGGCCGGTGATAACACCCTTGCTACCCTCTATCTTGGCACCACGCCGGGGGCACGCCAGGTACACGCCCGCAGCGCAGATGATGATGCCGTGTATGTGGTGGATTTCGCCATTTATGATGCGCCGCTCAATGCCGATGCGTGGATCGATCGTAATGTCCTGCAATTCCCCCTGGACACACTGGTCAGCGTGCAAGTGGCAGACCTTACTTTCCAGCGCCAAGGCGAGGGCGACAAGGTCCGGTGGACGGTCACCCCTGTGGTGGCGGGCAAGGAGGTGAATGCCAAGGCCGCGGATGCCCTGGCAGAGCAACTGGCCACCTTGCGCATCAGCAGTGTGCTGGGGCGTGAGGCCCGCAGCGACTATGGGCTGGAGACTCCGGCCCTGGAGCTGGCAGTGCAGCAAGGGGACGGGGCGTTGGTGACTTATCGACTGGGCAAGCGAAACAATGACTACGTGCTCAAGGTGTCCAGTCGGCCCGAGTATTTCCAGATCCTCAAACGCACCGGTGACGATCTCATTGCCGCAGCGAAACGGGATAACCTGTTGGTCACGCCAGCGGAGGACGGTGGGAAGACGGACAAGGTCGAAGAGGAGGAACCCAGCGCCACAAAGTGAGCCCCTCATATAGACGCTCCCAAGGTCAATCAAGTAAACTACTGTAGTTCCGCGCCATGGCGCGTACAAGCGGGAAGGACGACCCATCGTCCCTCCCGCTTTGTGCATCTACAGTTCACCAAGGGGAGACAGCAGATTGAGAAAGCCGGCACTGTTGGCGCTAGCGGACGGCAGCCTCTTTTGGGGCGAGTCCATCGGCATCCACGGCCAGACCGTGGGCGAGGTGGTGTTCAATACCGCCATGACGGGCTATCAGGAAATCCTCACCGACCCCTCCTACGCCCGGCAGATCGTCACCCTGACCTATCCGCATATCGGCAACGTGGGTGTCAATGAAGACGATGAAGAATCCTCCCATGTGCATTGCAGCGGCCTGGTGATCCGCGACCTGCCCCTGTTGGCCAGCAGCTGGCGCTGTGAGTCTTCCCTGGAGGATTACCTGGCCAAGAAGAAGGTAGTGGCCATTGCCGGTATCGATACCCGCCGGCTTACCCGCCTGCTGCGCGAGAAGGGCGCTCAGTCCGGTTGCATCGTGGCGGGGGACAACATCGATCAGGATGCAGCCATCGCCGCCGCCCAGGCCTTCCCCGGTCTTCAAGGCATGGACCTGGCGCGGGAAGTCACCACCGATATCCCTTACGAATGGGCGCAGGGTACCTGGAGCCTGGAAGATGGACTGCCCGAGGCACCGCATCCCATCGATGAAAAACTGCCGCATCACGTGGTGGCCTATGACTACGGCGTAAAGCGCAACATCCTGCGCATGCTGGTGGATCGCGGCTGTCACCTCACCGTGGTGCCCGCACAGACACCGGCCAGCGAGGTGCTGGCGCTGAAACCCGATGGCGTGTTTCTCTCCAATGGCCCCGGCGACCCCGAGCCCTGCGCTTACGCCCTCGAGGCCATCCCGCAGATCCTCGCCAGCGGCGTGCCGGTGTTCGGCATTTGTCTTGGCCACCAGTTGTTGTCCCTGGCCAGCGGCGCGAAGACGGTGAAGATGAAATTCGGCCACCATGGCGCCAATCACCCGGTGCAGGATGTGAACGGGGGGCAGGTGATGATCACCAGTCAGAATCATGGTTTCGCGGTGGATGAGGCATCGCTGCCGGACAAGCTCAAGGCCACCCACCGTTCCCTGTTCGATGGTTCGTTGCAGGGCGTGGCACGTAGCGACGTGCCGGCCTTCAGTTTTCAAGGCCACCCCGAGGCCAGTCCCGGGCCGCACGATGTGGCGCCGTTGTTCGATCACTTCATCGAACTTATTAACGCACAATAATACAGAGGAAAAGTCATGCCGCTTTCACACCACCCACTGGTCAGTGAATTTCCCGAATACAAAGACAAGATCCACCAGCTGAAGATGGAAAATAACCACTTTCATCAGTTGATGGAAAAGTACGATGAGCTGGATAAACAGATCTTTCGCATCGAGGATGGCTCGGAACCCACCGATGATGCCTATGTCGAGCAGCTGAAAAAAGAGCGCCTGGCATTGAAGGATGACATCCTGCGTTCGCTGAAAGCCAACTGATACCTATTTAGCGTTAGATTGATTCATGCCAAAACGTAGCGACCTAAAAAGCATACTCATCATCGGCGCCGGCCCCATCGTCATCGGCCAGGCCTGCGAGTTCGATTACTCCGGCGCACAGGCCTGCAAGGCGCTGCGCGAGGAGGGCTATCGCGTCATCCTGGTGAACTCCAACCCGGCCACCATCATGACCGATCCGGAGATGGCCGACGCAACTTACATTGAACCCATCAACTGGAAGACGGTGGCCAACATCATCGAGCGCGAGCGCCCCGATGCGGTGCTGCCCACCATGGGTGGGCAGACGGCGCTGAACTGCGCCCTGGATCTGGTACGCCACGGCGTGCTGGAAGAATTCGGCGTGGAAATGATCGGCGCCGACCGCGATGCCATCGACAAGGCCGAGGATCGCGACCGCTTCAAACAGGCCATGGAAAAGATCGGCCTGGACATGCCGCGTGCCGCCGTGGCGCACAGCATGGAAGAGGCCTGGCAGGTACAGGCCCAAGTGGGCTATCCCACGGTGATCCGCCCGTCCTTCACCATGGGCGGCAGCGGTGGCGGTATCGCCTACAACAAGGAAGAGTTCGTGGAGATTTGCGAGCGCGGCCTGGATCTTTCGCCCACCAAAGAGTTGCTCATCGAGGAATCCATTCTGGGTTGGAAGGAATTCGAGATGGAGGTGGTGCGTGACCGCAAGGACAACTGCATCATCATCTGTTCCATCGAGAACCTCGACCCCATGGGTATTCACACCGGCGATTCCATCACCGTGGCCCCGGCGCAGACCCTCACCGACAAGGAATACCAGATCATGCGCAATGCCTCGCTGGCGGTGTTGCGCGAGATCGGCGTGGATACCGGTGGCTCCAATGTGCAGTTCGCCATCAATCCCGAAAACGGGCGCATGATCATTATCGAGATGAATCCGCGGGTATCGCGTTCCTCGGCCCTGGCCTCCAAGGCCACCGGTTTTCCCATCGCCAAGATCGCCGCCAAGCTGGCGGTGGGTTATACCCTGGACGAACTGAGTAATGACATCACCGGTGGCGCAACGCCTGCGTCCTTCGAGCCCACCATCGATTACGTGGTAACAAAAGTGCCGCGTTTCACCTTCGAGAAATTTCCCAAAGCGGATTCGCGCCTGACCACGCAGATGAAATCCGTGGGCGAGGTGATGGCCATCGGCCGCACTTTCCAGGAGTCCCTGCAAAAGGCCCTGCGTGGCCTGGAGGTAGGTGTGGATGGTCTCAGCCCGGTGATGGATATCGAGGTTGATGATGCCATGGAGGTGCTTAAGCGCGAGCTGAGTACGCCGCGTGACCAGCGTCTGTGGTACGTTGGGGACGCCTTCCGCGCCGGCATGACGCTGGAATCGGTACACCGGTTGACGAACATTGACCCGTGGTTCCTGGTGCAAATCGAGGAAATTATCCAACTGGAAATAACGGTCGCCGAACAGGGTGTCGCCGCCATGAATCGTGAGCGGGTCTTCGCGCTCAAACGCAAAGGTTTTTCCGACAGCCGTCTGGCCTCTCTGCTGGGCATGAGCGAAGACGAGTTTCGCGCCCATCGTCATGCCCTGGGGGTGCGCCCGGTGTACAAGCGGGTGGATACCTGCGCCGCTGAATTTTCCACCGACACGGCCTACATGTATTCCACCTACGAGGAGGAATGCGAGGCGCAACCAACCAAGCGGGACAAGGTCATGGTGCTAGGCGGCGGCCCCAACCGCATCGGTCAGGGTATCGAGTTCGACTATTGTTGCGTGCATGCTGCATTTGCCCTGCGCGATGATGGCTTCGAGACCATCATGGTCAACTGTAATCCGGAGACTGTCTCAACGGACTACGATACCTCGGACCGCCTGTATTTTGAGTCGCTGACCCTGGAGGATGTGCTGGAACTGGTACACCTGGAAAAACCCAAGGGCGTGGTGGTGCAGTACGGTGGGCAGACGCCGCTAAAGCTGGCCCGTGCCCTGGAGGCCGCCGGCGCACCCATCATCGGCACCACACCGGATGCCATCGATCTGGCCGAGGACCGTGAGCGTTTCCAGCAGCTGATTCAGAAACTGGGCTTCAAGCAACCACCCAATCATACCGCGCGCAACCCGGAAGAAGCGGTGGCCCTTGCCGGGGAGATTGGCTATCCACTCGTGGTTAGACCGTCCTACGTTCTCGGTGGCCGCGCCATGGAGATCGTCTACAAGGAGAGCGAACTCAAGCGCTATATGCGCGAGGCAGTGAAGGTCTCCAACGATTCACCGGTGTTGCTGGACCACTTCCTGGATGATGCCATTGAGGTGGATATCGATGCGGTAAGCGATGGCCAGCAGGTCGTGGTGGGCGCCATCATGCAACACATCGAACAGGCCGGTGTACATTCCGGCGACTCTGCCTGTTCTTTGCCGCCCTACAGCCTGTCCGAGGGTGTACAGACCCGCATGCGGGACATGGCCCGTGAGTTGGCCCTGGAACTGAATGTGGTGGGATTGATGAATGCCCAGTTCGCCATCAAGGATGACGATATTTTTATCATCGAGGTAAACCCGCGAGGCTCGCGCACCGTGCCCTTCGTTTCCAAGGCCACCAGTCTGCCCTTGGCGAAGATTGCTGCGCGCTGCATGGTGGGTAAGACGCTGGCGGAGCAAGGTGTCACCAAGGAACTGATCCCGGATTATTTTTCGGTGAAGGAAGCGGTGTTCCCCTTCAACAAGTTTCCGGGCATTGATCCTATTCTTGGCCCGGAGATGAAATCCACTGGCGAGGTAATGGGTGTGGGTCGGGGTTTTGCTGAGGCCTTTGCCAAGGCGACGCTGGGCGCTGGCGTCACACTGCCCTCGGGTGGAGCGGCCTTCATCAGTGTGCGAGACGGCGACAAGACCGGTGCTGTCGGCGTTGCAAAAAAACTGGTGGCCCTGGGTTTTGACATTGTGGCCACCCACGGTACGGCCGTGGTTTTGCGCGAGGCCGGGGTGAAGTGTTCCATGGTGCACAAGGTAGGTGAGGGTCGGCCGCATATCGTGGACATGATCAAGAACGACGAGATCAGTCTCATCATCAACACCACCGAGGGTACCCAGGCCATTGCCGATTCTGGCACAATCCGCAGTAATGCATTGCAACACAAGGTGACCTATACCACTACGCTGGCCGGCGCTGAGGCCATGTGCCTGGCCATGGAACAGGGAGAGAGTTCGGTGGTCAATCGTTTACAGGATTTGCATCAGGAGATGGAAGCATGACGGGAAAGGTGCCATTAACCGCAAAGGGTGCAGAAAAGATGCGCGAAGAATTGCGTGAACTGAAAAACGTGGTGCGTCCGAAAATCATTGCGGCCATTGCCGAGGCGCGTGAACATGGCGATCTCAAGGAGAATGCCGAATATCACGCCGCGCGCGAACAACAAAGTTTTACCGAGGGGCGTATCGCCGATCTCACAGGAAAACTAAGTAATGCGCAAATCATCGACATCACCGAGATCGAACCTACGGGCAAGGTGATCTTCGGGGTGACGGTGGAGTTGATGGAAGAGGAAACCGGTAAAGAGGTGACCTATCAGATCGTCGGCGAGGACGAGGCCGACATCAAGGTGGGCAAGATTTCCATCACCTCACCCATTGCCCGGGCGCTGATCGGCAAGGAGGAGGGCGACATTGCCGAGGTGCAGGCGCCGGGCGGCGTTAAGGAATATGAAATTCTTGCGGTGAAACACATCTAGTGATGATGATCTCCCGTGCCTGCTGGTGGTTCGGCGCCGAACGGGTACTGCTCACCCTGTGGGTGGGTGGCCTGTGGGTCGCGGGTTACGTGGTGGCCCCCAGTCTTTTTGCCACATTGGATGATCGCCAGCTGGCGGGCCGTCTGGCGGGGCAGGTATTTCATATCATGAGTTACATCGGCTTTGTCGCGGGCGGGCTATTGCTGTTCTCGGTGGTGATTAACCGGGGCTCGTCCTGGTGGCGGGACAGTCGTGCCTTTTTGCTGCTGGTCATGCTGATCCTGGTAGCAGTGGGGGCAGGCATCCTGCAGCCCATGATGCAGGAGCTGAAACTGGCGGGCATTGCCCCGGGTACAGAACAGGCCGCGGCCTTTGGTCGTTTGCATGGGATTTCCTCCATCTTTTATCTGCTTACCAGCCTGCTAGGCCTGTGGCTGGTGGCCACGGGGTTCCGCGGCCCGGCAGGAAGCGATGATTAGCTTTTGGGTAGCTGGATGATCGGTTGCCTGGCGGGTCGGTAGATGATGGCGATGTGGCCGATGGTGTTCACCAGCTCGCTGCCGGACTGGGCACACAGCTTCTGAGCCATTTGCAGGCGTGCCTCGCGGTCCACGCCACTGATACGCACCTTAATGAGTTCGTGGTGGGCAAGGCGCTCATCCAGTTCCTTGAGCAGGGCTTCGGTGACACCGTTGTTGCCAATCATCACCACGGGCTTGAGGCTGTGGGCCAGGCCGCGCAAGTATTTATTTTGTTTGTTTGTCAATGACATAATTATTTATCGCTTCAAAATAACTTCTACAGGGTTATTTTCCCCTGTGGGAGCGCCTTTCCAGGTGCGAATCGCGCCTGGAAAGGCGCTCCCGCAGTATTTTGCATTATTAGTAAGTGGGTTATGGGATTAACTTGCGTTCGCTCATTGCCCTTCAGACTCCGCCAAGGTAGTGAATGCCAACCGATGTTTGTTAAACCAGTTTTGTAACCCTTAAATATCTTTCAAGAAATGGCATTAAATTTCCCGGGACAGAAAGTGACGTCAGACGTTTCCGAAAAAGACCCTGAAAGCAGGAACAAGGGCTTCGGTGTGGCCGCCAGTCCGTTCAATGGCGTCAAGCTGGAGTTGGGTATCAGTTTGATCCTGGGTGTATTGCTATGGCTGGGCGCAGAGTTTATCACAGCCGATGTAGGGGTACAGCTGCTGCTCCTTTTGAGCTACGGGGTACTGGCGGCAGCCTGGCTGGTGTGGCGCACCCGGGCAGTCATGCGGCGCTGTGACGCAGGGGATTCCGGCCCATGAAACGCAGCAACAGCAGCCAACAATGGCTGCGTCGCCACTTCAACGATCATTATGTACAGGCGGCGCAGAAGGCTGGCTACCGCTCACGGGCGGTGTTCAAGCTACTGGAAATCCAGGAAAAGGACCGTGTGATCCGTCCGGGCCAGGTGGTAGTAGATCTGGGAGCGGCGCCAGGAGGCTGGTCGCAGATCGCCGCACCCCTGGTGGGCAAAAAAGGCGAGGTCATCGCTATGGATATCCTGTCCATGGAGCCCCTTGAGGGGGTCACTTTTATTGAGGGCGATTTTACGGAACAGGATGTGCATGAGCGTCTGTTAGCGACGGTAAATGGACGCCTGGTGGACCTTGTAATGTCGGACATCGCCCCCAATATTAGCGGTATGCGCGCGGTGGATCAGCCCCGGGCCATGTATCTTGCTGAGTTGGCGTTGGATTTTGCCCTGGAGACACTCAAGCCCGGAGGCGATTTCCTCACCAAGGTATTTCAGGGCGAGGGCTTTGATCCCTATTTACTGGCCCTGCGCAAGGCCTTTGCCAAGGTAGTGATTCGTAAACCCAAGGCCTCGCGGCCGAAATCCCGCGAGGTATATATCCTGGCGCGGGATCTGAAGACCGAGGCAAAGGCCGGGCGTTGACGCGAAATTTTGACGCCAGTGTTTGAAATCCGGCGCGGTTTAAGGTACTTACATTATTTATTCACCATTTTTTCATCAACACATCCATCAACACGTGCAGACATCCCCATCGCGCTGCCGGTTAACACGGACAGATTGAGGTTATCCACTTGAGTGACTTAGCAAAAAACCTTGTTTTATGGGTTGTTATCGCCATCGTCCTGGTGTCGGTATTCAATAATTTCGGACCCCGTCCCACCTCCGCCAAGGCCATGCCGTATTCCGAGTTTGTGGCTTCTGTCAAGCAGGGGGCGGTCACCAAGGTGGAAATCGCCGGACGTACCATTCATGGCCTGACGGCCAATGGTGAGCGCTTCACCACCTACAGCCCGGATGATCCCGGCCTCATTGCGGACCTGCTCAACAGTGGCGTGGTGATCAATGCCAAGCCGCCGGAGCAGCAGAGCATGCTCATGCAGATATTCATCTCCTGGTTCCCCATGCTGTTACTCATCGCTGTGTGGATCTTCTTCATGCGCCAGATGCAGGGTGGCGGCGGTGGCCGCGGCGCCATGTCCTTCGGCAAGAGCAAGGCACGGCTGCTGGGTGAAGACCAGGTGAAGGTGACCTTCGCCGATGTGGCCGGGGTGGAAGAAGCCAAGGAAGAAGTGGCCGAGCTCGTGGAATTCCTGCGTGACCCGGGCAAGTTCCAGAAGCTGGGCGGCAAGATTCCCCGTGGCGTGCTCATGGTGGGTAACCCCGGTACCGGCAAGACCCTGCTGGCCAAGGCCATCGCCGGCGAGGCCAAGGTGCCCTTTTTCACCATCTCCGGTTCGGACTTCGTGGAGATGTTCGTCGGCGTGGGAGCCTCCCGCGTGCGTGACATGTTCGAGCAGGCCAAGAAACATGCGCCGTGCATCATCTTTATCGACGAGATCGATGCCGTGGGCCGCCACCGTGGCGCCGGCCTGGGCGGTGGTCACGACGAACGCGAGCAGACCCTCAACCAGTTGCTGGTGGAGATGGACGGCTTCGAGGGCAACGAGGGCGTGATCGTTATTGCCGCCACCAACCGGCCCGACGTGCTGGATCCGGCACTGCTGCGCCCCGGTCGGTTCGACCGCCAGGTGGTGGTGGGCCTGCCCGATGTGCGTGGCCGCGAGCAGATTCTCAAAGTGCATATGCGCAAGGTCCCCGTGGCCGATGACGTGAAACCCAGTATCATCGCACGCGGCACCCCCGGTTTTTCTGGCGCCGACCTGGCCAACCTGGTGAACGAGGCCGCCCTGTTTGCGGCGCGCGAGAACAGTAAGCTGGTTCACATGGCCCATTTCGAGAAGGCCAAGGACAAGATCATGATGGGTGCCGAGCGCAAGTCCATGGTGATGAGCGAAGACGAGAAAAAGCTCACCGCCTATCACGAGGCGGGCCACGCCATCGTGGGGCTGTCCGTGCCCTCCCACGACCCGGTGTACAAGGTGACCATTATTCCCCGTGGCCGCGCCCTGGGTGTGACAATGTTCCTGCCCGAGGCGGACCGTTACAGCTACAGCAAGGAACGCCTGGAGAGCCAGATCGCCAGCATGTTCGGCGGGCGCATTGCCGAGGAACTGGTGTTTGGACCAGAGCATGTTACCACCGGCGCCTCCAACGATATCCAGCGCGCCACGGAAATCGCCCGCAACATGGTGACCAAGTGGGGACTGTCTGAAAAGCTCGGACCGCTCACCTACATGGAAGAAGAGGGCGAGGTTTTTCTAGGGCATTCGGTGGCCCAGAACAAGCACATCTCCGATGAGACGGCGCACATTATCGATGAGGAAATCCGCGTGATCATCGATCGTAATTATCAACGTGCCGAGGGCATCCTCAAGGAAAAACGCGACAAGCTGGACCGCATGGCGGATGCCCTGATCAAGTACGAGACCATTGATCAGGACCAGATCGCCGACATCATGGCCGGTAAACCACCGCGTCCGCCGGCAGACTGGAGTGATGAAGACAGCGACAATGGTAAAGCGGCAGGCAGTAGCGCCAGCGTGGACAGTGACAGCAAGTCGGCCAACGATGGCACCATTGGCAATCCGGCGGGTGAGCATTAAGCGCTCCCGGTCTGTGTCGCGAATGCTTGCGGATGTCCAGCACCCTGGCGTGTAACGGTAAATTGCTGGACCTTTCACCGGCCACACCGCCCAAGGTGATGGGCATTCTCAATGTGACCCCCGATTCGTTCTCGGACGGGGGTCTTTTTGTGTCCCGGGAAAAGGCCCTGCAACAGGCGCGGCGCATGGTGCGGGAAGGCGCGGCGATCATCGACGTGGGGGGCGAGTCCACCCGTCCCGGCGCCACGGCGGTGAGTGTGCAGGAAGAGCTGGAGAGGGTGATTCCGGTGATCGAGGCCATTCACCAGTCCTGCGAAGCGATCATCTCTGTGGACACCAGCAAGCCCGAGGTGATGCGTGAGGCGGTTCGGGCCGGCGCGGGGATGATCAACGATGTGCGCGCCCTGCGTGAGCCCGGCGCCCTGGATGTTGCCAAGGAGGCCGCTGTCCCGGTGTGCCTGATGCACATGCAGGGCGAGCCGCGCAGCATGCAAAAAACTCCCCGCTATACCGATGTGATTTCCGAGGTGAAGTCTTTCTTACAGCAGCGTATTGCCGCCTGTGAGGCCAGGGGTATCCCCGGTGATGCTATTTTTGTGGATCCCGGTTTCGGTTTCGGCAAGCGCGTCGAGCACAATCTGCAATTGGTGAAGCGCCTGGCGGACTTTGTCGCCCTGGGCAAGCCGGTGTTGATGGGGGTGTCCCGCAAGTCCACGCTCGGAGCCTTGCTGGATCGACCGCCCAGAGAACGCCTGGCGGGCAGTATCGCCCTGGCCACTTTGTGCTGTGAGTTTGGCGCGCGTATCATTCGTGCCCACGACGTGGCCGCAACGGTGGATGCGGTAAAGATTTTTCATGCAGTAAGGAACGCAGATAATGAATAAGACATATTTTGGCACCGACGGTATTCGCGGCACGGTGGGAGAGGGAGTGATCAATCCCGAATTCGTCCTCAAGCTGGGCTGGGCGGTGGGGCGTGTGCTGGCCAACGGCGGTAGCGGCAAGGTGCTGATCGGCAAGGACACGCGTATCTCCGGCTACATGTTCGAGAGTGCCCTGGAGGCGGGCCTGTCCGCGGCGGGCATCGACAGCTTTATGTTAGGTCCCATGCCCACCCCGGCCATTGCCTATCTGACCCGTACCCTGCATGCCGATGCGGGTATCGTCATCAGCGCCTCGCACAATCCCTTTCAGGACAACGGCCTCAAGTTTTTTTCTGCCCAGGGAACCAAGCTGTCCGATGATATGGAGCTGGCCATCGAGGCGGAGCTGGAAAAGGACATGCAGTGTGTGGATTCCGCTTCCCTAGGTAAGGCCGAACGGGTGGCCGATGCACCGGGACGCTACATCGAGTTTTGCAAGGCCACGGTACCTTCGCGCCTAAGCCTCAAGGGTATGAAAATCGTGGTGGACTGCGCCAACGGCGCCACCTATCACATCGCCCCCAGCGTGTTGGCGGAGCTAGGCGCCGAGGTGATCGCCATTGGCGTGGAGCCCAATGGCCTGAATATCAATGATCAGGTGGGCTCCACCCAGCCGACGGCCCTGCAACAGGCGGTGCTGGAACATGGCGCCGATCTGGGCATGGCCCTGGATGGCGATGGCGACCGGCTGATCATGGTGGACCACAAGGGCGAGATCGTGGATGGTGACGAGTTGTTGTACATCATTGCCCGCTCGCGCCTCAACGAAGGCAGCCTGGAGGGCGCAGTGGTGGGCACCCTGATGAGCAACCTGGGCCTGGAAGTGGCTCTGAAGCGGGATGGTGTCGATTTCAAGCGGGCCAACGTGGGCGATCGCTACGTGATGGAACTACTCACCGATGGCGGCTGGACCCTGGGTGGCGAGTCCTCGGGACACATCATCTGCCTGGATCGCACTTCCACAGGGGACGGCATCGTCGCCGCCCTGCAGGTGCTGTACGCCGTCGATCGCGCCGGGCTAAGCCTGCACGAGCTGAAATCGGGGATGAGCAAGTTCCCGCAACACATGGAAAATGTCAGGGTCAGCGGCCGGGTGGATATCGCCGGTTCCGAGGCCATCCAGCAGGCGATCCGCGACGTGGAAGGTGAACTGGGGGAACGGGGACGGGTGCTGTTGCGTCCCTCGGGCACCGAACCCCTGGTGCGGGTGATGGTGGAAGGGGAGGATGTCGGCCAGGTAACACAGCTGACCCAGCGTCTCGCCCAGGTGGTGCAAGAGGCCCTCTCCGGTTGAATGCGCCGCTGTGTGCGGCATTCCCGTTTGTCTTTTGGGCTCGGGGCGGTTAAGCTTTGCGCCCTGATTTTTGGCTGTCTGTCCAACATGGGCATCGGTCGTGCACAAGACATTATCAAAGGAAACAGAATACATGCGTCAGACACTGGTTGCCGGCAACTGGAAAATGAATGGTTCACTGGATGCCAACCGGCAATTGCTGGACGGCATCAAGGCCGGTGTCGCCGAGGGTGTGAGCGCCAAGGTGGTGGTCTGTCCACCGGCCATTTATATCCCCCAGGCTGCGGACATGTTGACTGGCAGTCCGGTGTCCTGGGGCGGGCAGAATCTCAGCCAGGAAAAGGCCGGTGCCTTTACCGGTGAAATCTCCGCCGACATGCTCACTGACCTCAAGTGTGAATACGTCATCGTGGGTCACTCCGAACGCCGCGCCTTGTACGGTGAGACCGATGCCCTTATTGCGGAGAAATTTCAGGCGGCACAGGCCGCCGGCCTGATTCCCCTGCTGTGCGTGGGTGAGCTGCTGGAAGAGCGTGAGGCAGGAGACACCGAGGCCGTGGTGGCGCGTCAGCTGGATGCGGTGCTCGACAAGGTAGGGATCGCCGCCATGGCTGCTGGCATCATTGCCTATGAGCCGGTGTGGGCCATCGGCACCGGCAAGACCGCCACGCCGCAACAGGCCCAGGATGTACACGCCTTCATTAGACAGCGTCTGGCACAGAGCGATGCCGGTGTGGCGGAGAAGGTACAGATCCTCTATGGCGGTAGCGTCAAACCGGACAACGCGGCGGAACTGTTCGCCATGGCGGACATCGATGGCGGCCTGATCGGCGGTGCCTCGCTGGAAGCAGAGAGCTTCCTGGCCATTTGCCGAGCGGGTTGATGCGCATCAGGCAGTGGAATTACTTTTTTAAGCATTTTTACAGAGCAGAAAGATCATGCATACAGCATTACTGGCAGTTCACATCCTCGTCGCCATTGCGGTCATCGGCCTGGTATTGATTCAACATGGCAAGGGCGCCGATGCGGGTGCGGCTTTTGGCGCCGGCGCCGCAGGCGGAGCTTCGGGTTCAGTATTCGGTGCCCAAGGTGCGAGTAATTTCCTCTCGCGTTCCACGGCCATACTGGCCACCATCTTTTTTCTCACCAGTTTATCCATGGCCTATTTGTCCCGTGGTGGCAATACTGCACCCACGAGTCTGATGGATAAGGTGGAGGCGCCAGCCAGTCAGGAGGCGCCGGCGGCGGACACTAATAGTGATTTGCCGATTATCCCGCCCGCCGATAGCGGCGTCAGCGGTGAACCAAACGACGTGCCGAACAGCCCGTAGTTTTTTCCTCGTGTAAACAGATGCGTCAGTCAGGACGTATCTTCAAACATTGCCGATGTGGTGGAATTGGTAGACACGCTATCTTGAGGGGGTAGTGGCGAAAGCCGTGCCGGTTCGACTCCGGCCATCGGCACCATACAATTTATAAACTTCTTATTTGTGAGGTTTAGAGGGCAGTCCGTGCCGGCACGGTACCCGTGCGGTGGATTCACGCCATCCCTGGCGTGAACCCTGCGGGCAGCCTGCGGCTGTCCTGTTTTGTTCCAGACAAAACAGTCGACTCCGGCCATCGGCACCATACAATTTATAAACTTCTTATTTGTGAGGTTTAGAGGGCAGTCCGTGCCGGCACGGTACCCGTGCGGTGGATTCACGCCATCCTTGGCGTGAACCCTGCGGGCAGCCTGCGGCTGTCCTGTTTTGTTCCAGACAAAACAGTCGACTCCGGCCATCGGCACCATACAATTTATTAGATAAGCATCTTGGAATTGGTTTAACGGACATACTAGTTTGGCATTGCCTGAAGGGCGGTGAGTGAACGCAAGCGAAATCCATTGCACACTTATTGCGAATGCCAAATACTGTATGTCAAATACGGTGGGAGCGCCTTTCCAGGCGCGATTCGCGCCTGGAAAGGCGCTCCCACACGGGGATACTCCCCTTTTAGTCGTTTTTTGAAATGATCAAAAACTTCATATTGTGAAATGTATGACAAGCAGTATGTGCCGGACACGGTAGCCGTGCAGCAGATTTACACCATCTCTGGCATGAATCCTACGGGCAACCTAACGTGTGCGACTGCCCTGTTTTATTCCAGATAAAACAGCCGACCCTGGATATTGACTCCATAGGCACCATTTTATGGCGAAAGAATGCATCTCCGCCCCGGAATTGCCCGCGTTTGGTGCAAATTTCAGTTGTAATAACACATTGATTCTTTTGGGTTATTGCATCACCTTCCAGCCTTGACAAGCACTTTTGAACTGGCCTAGACTCAGTGGTTCGCGCATATGATTTGTAGCGCGCCGCCATAGTGGGTTTCTAACAATAATAAAGGCGGAGAAAGGCGGCGAGTGAGTGTCGTTTTTGTTATGGTTAGGCGTGAGTTGCGTATGCGTCACTTAATGTGACACTTATATGTAACGACAGCGCTGACTGGAAATTACTTACAACAAAAAATAACAATAATATTCTGCGGGTGGGACGCGACTCTTCATGCTTGAAAATTATTTACCCATTTTAGTGTTCCTGGTGCTGGGGCTGATCTTTGGCATAGCGCCCATTGCTATGGCATATATGCTTGGGCCGCATCGTCCCGATGATGCCAAACTGTCACCTTACGAGTGTGGTTTTGAAGCCTTCGAGGATTCGCGCATGAAGTTCGATGTGCGTTTCTATCTTGTGGCTATCCTGTTTATTATCTTCGATCTGGAAATTGCCTTCATGTTTCCCTGGGCCGTGGTACTGGAAGATCTGGGCACCTATGGTTTCTGGGTCATGTTTGTGTTTCTTGGCATCCTGGTGGCCGGCTTCGCCTACGAGTGGAAGAGGGGTGCAATGGAATGGGAGTAGAAGGCATTCTTGAAAAAGGCGTGGTCACCACCTCTGCTGACAAACTCATTAATTGGGCGCGCACCGGTTCACTTTGGCCCATGACCTTTGGCTTGGCCTGTTGCGCCGTTGAAATGATGCATGCCGGAGCCGCGCGTTACGATCTTGACCGCTTTGGCATCATTTTCCGCCCCAGCCCACGTCAGTCCGATGTGATGATTGTTGCGGGTACTCTGGTGAATAAAATGGCCCCGGCTCTGCGCAAGGTCTACGACCAGATGTCCGAGCCGCGCTGGGTTATCTCCATGGGATCCTGCGCCAATGGGGGTGGGTATTATCATTATTCCTATTCCGTGGTGCGTGGCTGCGACCGTATCGTACCCGTGGATATCTATGTGCCGGGCTGTCCGCCTACTGCAGAAGCTTTGCTGTACGGCATTATCCAATTACAAAATAAAATAAAACGCACCAACACAATTGCCCGCTAGTTTGATAGCCGGCGCGCCTCATGAGGGGCAATGTTTGCGAGAGGGAGAGGACTTTTTTGCTGATGAGTAACGTTGTTGAAACACTCGTTGCAAAGCTGGAAAAACGATTTGGAGAAGCGATATCCGTAAGCGCGGCCTATGGAGAGGTCACTGCCGAGATCGCCGCCAAGGACGTGATCCCTGTTTGCACCGCTTTACGTGATGAGCCGGAGTTTGCGTTTGCGCAACTTTCCGATCTATGCGCGGTGGATTACCTCGCGTTCGGCGAAGCGGAATGGCAAACTCATGATGCTACCGGAAGCGGTTTTAGTCGAGGCGTCGAGCGACACCCTATCACCGCCGATGCGAGTGAGAATGATCGGCGTTTTGCCGTGGTTTATCACTTGCTGTCCATCGATCACAACGCACGCCTGCGGTTGAAGGTCTATCTTCATGGCGAACAACCCATAATCGACACCGTGGTGCCTATTTGGAATGTTGCAGACTGGTTCGAGCGCGAGGCCTTCGATCTGTTTGGTATTATGTTTGCGGGCCATCCGGACCTGCGGCGCCTGCTTACGGATTACGGCTTCATTGGACATCCTTTCCGCAAAGATTTCCCATTGATTGGCAATGTGGAAATGCGCTACGACATCGAGAAAGGCCGGGTGATCTATGAACCCGTGAGCATCACACCGCGCACCCTGGTACCCAAGGTCATTCGTGACGATGCACTGGATCCGCCAGTGAACCGGGAAAGGGGTGAGCATCATGGCTGAGATCAAAAACTACACATTGAATTTCGGCCCCCAGCATCCATCGGCACACGGCGTATTGCGCCTGGTGCTGGAAATGGACGGTGAGACCATTGAACGCGCCGATCCTCATATTGGCCTGTTACATCGCGCCACGGAAAAACTGGCGGAGACCAAGCCTTACAATCAAAGCATCCCGTACATGGATCGCCTTGATTATGTTTCCATGATGTGTAACGAGCATGGTTATGTGCTGGCGCTGGAGAAAATGCTTTGTATCTCTGCACCAGAACGCGCTCAGTATATTCGCGTCATGTTTGACGAGATTACGCGCATCCTGAATCACTTGATGTGGTTAGGTGCCCACGCCCTGGATATCGGCGCGATGACGGTCTTTCTTTACGCCTTTCGTGAACGTGAAGACCTGATGGACATGTATGAGGCCGTTTCCGGTGCGCGTATGCATGCCGCCTATTATCGCCCAGGCGGGGTGTATCGTGACCTGCCGGAGCGCATGCCGCAATACGAACCATCCAAGTGGCATAACCAGAAAGAAGTGGATGCCAAGAATGCCAACCGTCAGGGCAGTCTGCTGGATTTCATTGAGGACTTCACCCAGCGCTTTCCCGCCTACGTGGATGAGTATGAAACCCTGCTTACCGACAACCGCATCTGGAAGCAACGCACAGTGGATATCGGTGTGGTCAGCCCCGAGCGCGCTCTGCAACTGGGCTTTACAGGCCCCATGCTGCGTGGTTCCGGCTTCGAATGGGATCTGCGCAAGAAACAGCCCTACGAGATCTATGACCGACTGGATTTTGATATTCCCGTGGGCGTGAATGGCGACAGTTATGACCGTTATCTGGTGCGTATCGAAGAAATGCGCCAGTCGAACAGCATCATAAAACAGTGCGTTGCCTGGCTGCGCGACAACCCGGGGCCGGTGATGCTGGACAATCACAAGGTGACGCCGCCAAGCCGTGTACACATGAAAGATGACATGGAATCCCTGATTCACCACTTCAAGTTATTCACCGAAGGTTACGCCTTGCCAGAGGGAGAGGTCTACAGCGCGGTGGAGCATCCGAAAGGTGAGTTCGGTATCTATCTGGTGTCCGACGGGTCCAATAAACCCTATCGGCTGAAGATTCGTGCGCCGGGTTTTGCGCATCTTTCATCGCTCAATGAAATGACCAAGGGTTACATGCTCGCCGATGTGGTGGCGATTATCGGCACCCAGGATATCGTGTTTGGCGAGGTGGATCGTTAATGGCTGCAGTAATGAAACAAGATGACATACTGTCCGATAAGGTGCGGGCGGAGATCGACCTGTGGGTCGCCAAGTACCCGGCGGATCAGAAACAGTCGGCGGTGATGGCCGCGCTACGCATCGTGCAGGAAGACAATGGTGGCTATCTCACCACGGAGTTAATGGACGCGGTGGGTGACTATCTCGAGATGCCCCGCGTCTCGGTCTACGAAGTCGCCACTTTTTACTCCATGTACGAGTTGTCACCAGTGGGCAAACACAAGATCTGTGTGTGTACCAACATCTCCTGCATGTTGTGCGGTTCCGACGAGGTGGTGGCGCACCTGAAAAAACGCCTGGGTATCGGGCTGGGAGAGACCACGCCCGATGGCCGTATCACTTTGAAAGAGGTGGAATGCCTGGGCGCCTGCGTGGGTGCGCCCATGTTCCAGATAGACAAACAGTACTTTGAACACTTGACCCCCGAAACCATCGACAAGATTCTGGATGGCTTGGACTAGCCGGGAACGATTACGCAATGGCCAACGAAGTTTGTTTTAGAACACTGCACCTGGACAAGCCCTGGACCCTGGATACCTACCAGAGCGCCGGGGGCTACGAAGTGTGGAAAAAGATCCTGGCGGAGAAGACCTCTCCGGAAGAGATCATTGCGGAACTGAAGACCTCAGCTCTGCGTGGCCGCGGTGGCGCCGGTTTTCCTACGGGCCTGAAGTGGAGCTTTATGCCACGTAACACACCCGGGCAGAAATACATCGTCTGCAATTCGGACGAGGGTGAACCGGGCACCTGCAAGGATAGGGATATTCTGCGTTTCAATCCCCATGCCCTGGTGGAAGGCATGGCCATTGCCGGCTACAGCATTGGTGCCACGGCGGGTTACAACTATATTCGCGGCGAATTTTGGGAACCCTACGAGCGTTTTCAGCAGGCCATCGATGATGCCTACGCCGCCGGCCTGTTGGGTAAGAACATCATGGGCTCCGGAGTCGACTTCGATCTGTACACCCATCTCGGTGGTGGCGCCTACATTTGTGGTGAGGAGACGGCACTGTTGGAGTCCATCGAAGGCAAGAAGGGTCAGCCCCGCTTCAAGCCGCCTTTTCCGGCGAGCTTCGGGTTGTACGGGCGGCCCACCACTATCAATAATACCGAGACCCTGTCATCGGTGCCGTCGATCCTCAAGAATGGTGGTCAGTGGTTTCTGGATATCGGCAAGCCTAACAACGGCGGTTCCAAGTTGTTCTGTGTCAGTGGTCACGTCAACAAGCCGGGTAACTATGAAGTGCCCATGGGCACCCCCTTCCCGGAACTGCTGGAAATGGCCGGTGGGGTGCGCAACGGTCACAAGCTCAAGGCGGTGATCCCCGGCGGGTCGTCTACCCCGGTGTTGACCGGGGACGAAATGATGGAGGTCTCCATGGACTATGATTCCATCGCCAAGGCCGGTTCCATGCTCGGCGCCGGTTCGGTGATCGTCATGGACGAGACCACCTGCATGGTGCGGGCCCTGAGCCGCATCTCGCACTTCTATTACGAAGAATCTTGTGGCCAGTGCACACCCTGCCGTGAGGGCACCGGCTGGCTGTCGCGGGTAGTGCATCGAATCGAACATGGACAGGGGCGGCAGGAGGACCTTGATTTGCTGTTAGACGTTTCTAACAAGATCCAGGGCCGTACTATTTGCGCCCTGGGGGATGCCGCGGCCATGCCGGTGAGTAGCTTCGTGAAGAAATTCCGCGATGAATTCCAGTACCACATAGATCACAAGACCTGCATGGTAGGTGCAGGCGCTTAATGCAACACTTAACGCAACGAATGAATGCAACGAATCACGGTGTGAATTGAATCATGGTTAACGTCGAAATAGACGGCAAGCAGTTGGAAGTCAGCGAAGGCGCAATGGTGATCGAGGCGGCCGATGACGCGGGGATATATATTCCACGCTTCTGCTACCACAAAAAACTTTCTATTGCCGCTAATTGCCGCATGTGCCTGGTGGATGTGGAGAAGGTGGGCAAGGCCCTGCCTGCATGTGCCACACCTGTGACCGATGGCATGGTGATCCACACCCGCTCTGAAAAGGCGATGGAAGCGCAAAAGAGCGTCATGGAATTCCTGCTCATCAATCACCCCCTGGATTGCCCCATCTGTGATCAGGGCGGGGAGTGTGAGCTGCAGGACATCGCCATGGGTTATGGCAGCGATGTCTCCAAGTATTCGGAAACCAAGCGTGTGGTGCCCAACAAGGACTTCGGTCCCCTGATTGCCGGCGATATGACGCGCTGTATTCATTGCACCCGCTGCGTGCGTTTTGGTGAGGAGATTGCCGGGGTGAAAGAACTGGGCGCCACCGGTCGTGGCGAGCACATGGAAATCGGTACCTTCATCCAACAGAATCTCAACTCTGAACTCTCCGGTAATGTCATCGACCTTTGTCCGGTGGGCGCACTGACGGCCAAGCCTTCGCGTTTCGCGGCGCGCGCCTGGGAGATGGTGCAACACGAAAGCATTGCTCCCCATGACTGCATAGGCTCCAATGTGTACTTACACACATTCCGCAACAAGGTGGTGCGCGCCGTGCCCAGGGAGAATGAAGCAATCAATGAAACCTGGTTGTCGGATCGTGATCGTTTCAGTTACGAAGGATTGAACAGTGGTGAGCGCCTGACCACTCCGATGGTCAAGGTGGACGGCCAGTGGCAGGAAACAGACTGGGATACTGCCTTGCACAAGGTGGTAGGTGGAATCAGCAAGATTCTCAGCGAGCAGGGCGCTGAACAGATCGGCGCAATCAGTTCACCCAGTATGACTCTGGAAGAACAATTTCTTCTGCAAAAACTGGTGCGTGGCATGGGTTCCAATAACGTGGATCACCGCATCGGTCAGACGGATGTTTCTGACCAGGATGATGAGCCCTTGTACCCTTGGTTGGGGCAATCCATTGCAGATCTGGAAAGTAATGATGCAATTTTATTGATAGGATCCGATGTGCGTCACGATCAGCCAATCGCCGGTCACCGGATTCGCAAGGCCGCCCTGGCCGGCGCCAATATTATGGCCGTGAACCCTCTGGACTATGATTTCAATTTTGATCTCAGTGCGAAAAAGATCGCCAGTCCGGCAAAGCTATTGCAAGAGCTGGGTGCCATAATCAAGGCTCTGGCCAACCTGAAAGGAGCGAGTCTGCCTGAAGGCCTCGGTGACCTGCTTACGGACATTTCCATTGATGCAGATCATGAAGCCATCGCGCGCCAATTGAGCGAGGCCGATAATGCTTCAGTGATTCTGGGGCTTGATGCCTTTGCTCATCCCCAGTTTGCCTCACTGCGCGCCATTGCCAACCAGCTGGCCAAGCTTTCCAACAGCAAGCTGGGTTATCTGTCTCTTGGCAGCAACGGTGCGGGAGCCGCCCTGGCAGGCGCTGTACCTCACCGTGGCCCTGCTGGCGAGAAGATTTCAAATCAAGGCATGGCCTTGAGTGACATGCTCGCCGGTAAACTGGCGGGCTACTTATTATTAGGTGTGGAAGCAGGAGTGGATTTTGACAGTGAAGCGATGGCGGCCTTGGATCAGGCGCAATGTGTAGTCTCCATGAGTGCCTTTTGTAATGACAAGATAAAGGCATATTCCGACGTACTATTGCCAATCGCTCCGTTTTCAGAAACATCAGGCACCTTCGTGAATGCCGAGGGGTGCTGGCAAAGTTTTGAGGGCGTTGTTCAACCTCCGGAAGAAACCCGCCCTGCCTGGAAGGTATTACGTGTACTGGGGAACCTGTTCGAGTGTGAAGGCTTTGACTATGTCACCAGCCGTGAGGTACGTGATGAAGTGCGGAATCTCGTCGCAGGCAGCATGCCAAGCAACGATATGCCCTGGCGATGCCCGGCTTCATTGATGGCTGGTGCGAAGGGTATCGAGGGTATTCCCGGCCGTTCCATGTATGCCGTCGATGCCCTGGTGCGCCGTGCCGACAGTCTGCAACGTGTCGTAAAAATCACCCAGGCGATCCGTATCAATCAAAATGTCGCCACTCACGCAGGTCTGAGTGAGGGGGAGCAGGCGAGAGCAATACAGAACGATCTGGAACTGACGCTGCCGGTGATGATCGACGAGCGCGTTCCTGACGATGCCGTGATAGTTCCGGCCAATCTCACGCCGGGAAGTTGCTCAGGGGAAGTAACCCTATCCCGGGTCTGAAGCAGAACATCAATCAGAAAAGAAAGAAAAAGCATATTAACGAGAAATATGAATGATTGAATCCATTGAATCAGCACTGAGTTTTTTGCCCGACGGTTTGGTGACATTGATCATTGTCATCGGCAAGATCCTGGCTCTTGTGCTGCCGCTCATGGGCGCCGTGGCCTATTTGACCCTGGCGGAACGCAAGGTCATCGGCTACATGCAGGTGCGCATCGGACCAAACCGTGTCGGCCCTCGTGGACTGCTCCAGCCCATCGCCGATGCCGTGAAGTTGATGTTCAAGGAGACCATATTTCCGGCCAACGCCAACCGTTTCTTGTTTATTTCCGCCCCTGTTTTGACTCTTGCGCCTTCATTGGCGGCCTGGGCTGTTGTTCCGATGAACGACAGCCTGGTAATTTCCAATATCGATGCGAGCCTGTTGTATATCCTGGCCATGACCTCGCTGGGTGTTTATGGTGTAATCATTGCCGGCTGGGCATCTAACTCCAAGTATGCCTTTCTGGGTGCGCTGCGTTCCGCTGCACAAATCGTTTCCTACGAAATCGCCATGGGTTTTGCCCTGGTGGGTGTGCTGGTGGCGGCAGGCAGCTTGAACCTGGGAGAGATTGTTGATGCACAACGGGGCAGCCTTGGGATTCTCAATTGGTACCTGATTCCTTTATTGCCGCTGTTCCTGGTGTACTTCATCTCCGGTGTGGCGGAAACCAATCGTGCGCCCTTCGATGTGGCAGAAGGCGAGTCGGAAATTGTCGCCGGCTTCCATGTCGAGTACTCCAGTATGACCTTCTCGGTGTTTTTCCTTGCGGAATACGCCAACATGATTCTGATTGCGCTGCTGACCTCTATCATGTTTCTTGGAGGTTGGTTATCGCCGCTTAATGGCATTTTGCCGTCGAGCCTGCTGGCGGGCGAAGGCTTCGTGGCGGGGCTGCTCGGTGATGGCATTCACTGGCTGTTGATCAAAACATCGTTTTTCCTGTTCCTGTTTTTATGGTTTCGCGCCACCTTTCCCCGCTACCGCTACGATCAGATCATGCGTTTGGGCTGGAAGGTATTTATTCCGATCACCATTGTCTGGCTGCTGGTGGCTGCGGCACTAGTTGTGGGCAAGGTAGGCCCATGGTTTAACTGAGAAATGTCAACTGGTAAATATTCAATGATACGTTGCACAATACATTGTCAGTGGCATATTGGGTAAATAGTTAATGACTGCGATAACAAACTATTTCAAGAGTCTCATCCTCGCTGAGTTGTTTCGCGGGTTGATGCTTACTGGAAAATATTTCTTCCGCAAGAAGATTACCGTGCAATATCCGGAAGAAAAGACTCCTATGTCCCATCGTTTCCGGGGACTGCATGCGCAGCGGCGCTACCCCAATGGTGAGGAGCGCTGTATTGCCTGTAAATTATGTGAGGCAGTCTGTCCAGCCCTGGCCATTGTGATTGATTCAGAAGAACGTGAAGATGGCACGCGTCGAACCACACGCTATGACATTGACCTGACCAAGTGTATTTTCTGCGGGTTTTGTGAAGAAGCCTGCCCGGTGGACGCCATCGTGGAAACACGGCATTTTGAATACTTCGGTGAATCTAAAGGCGATCTGTACATGACCAAGGAGAAACTCCTTGCCGTGGGTGATCGGCTGGAAAAGCAAATCGCAGCGGATCGGGCGGCTGACGCCCCGTACCGTTAATAAACGTATACGTAAAAAAAGTAAAAAAATAATATGGGCTTCGAGGCAATCACATTTTATATTTTTTCCGCGATTCTGGTGGGCTCCGCCATTCTCGTGGTGTCGCTGCGTAATCCGGTGTTTTGTGCACTGGCTTTGGTGCTGGCCTTCTTCACCAGTGCCGGTATCTGGATTCTGCTTGAAGCGGAGTTTCTGGCTTTGACTCTGATCCTGGTGTATGTCGGCGCTGTCATGGTGCTGTTCCTGTTCGTGGTCATGATGCTGGATATCAATCTCGCAGTGCTACGTGAGGGGTTTGCCCGGTATCTTCCCTTTGGCCTTGCGGTGGCGATTATTCTTGTGGCCCAACTGGCCTTGATCGTGGGCCCCGAGCAGTTTGGACTTGAGGCCATGCCTGCTCCACCGTCTCACCCTGAAGGTTATAGCAACACGAAGGAAATCGGCGCTGTGCTTTATACGGTTTATCTCTACCCATTTGAGATCGCCGCAGTAATCCTGGTGGTGGCTATTGTCGCCGCCATCGCACTGACCCTGCGACGGCGCAAGAAGAAGCAGACCATGGGGCCGGAGGATCAAGTGAAGGTACGCAGAAACGACCGGGTACGGCTGGTGAAGATGGCGGCTGCCAATAAAGACGAATAGACCGACAAATAAAACTGTTTAAGAAAGATATAACGAACAACGGCCTCCTGGGGGGAGCATGATTTCAATCGCACATTTTCTGGTTCTGGGCGCGATCCTGTTTTGCATCAGTGTCGCCGGCATATTCCTGAACCGTAAAAATGTCATCATCATCCTCATGTCCATTGAGTTGATGCTACTGGCGGTAAACATGAACTTTGTCGCCTTCTCTCATTATCTTGGTGATATTGCGGGTCAGGTGTTTGTGTTCTTTATCCTTACCGTAGCGGCGGCGGAAGCGGCCATCGGCCTGGCGATTCTGGTGGTGTTGTTCAGAAACCGGCACACCATCAATGTTGAAGAACTGGATTCCCTCAAGGGTTAACGCGGAGTTTATCGAGAATGGAAAACCTGTATTTAGCCCTCGTCCTGGCTCCTTTGTTTGGTGCAATCATCGCCGGCATGTTCGGCAAGAAGATTGGCCGCGCCGGGGCGCACTGGGTAACGATCGTCGGTGTGGCCATTTCCTTTGCCCTGTCGCTGGTAGTGTTTGTTGATGTAGTGGTTGATGGCGCCGCAGTGTTCAATGGCACGGTGTATACCTGGATGGTGAGCGACGGCATTCAGTTCGAAGTGGGATTTCTGGTGGATTCACTCACCGCTGTGATGCTCATGGTGGTGACCTTTGTCTCGCTTATGGTGCATATCTACACCATCGGCTACATGCACGACGACCCTGGCTACCAGCGTTTCTTCAGTTACATCTCACTGTTTACCTTCTCCATGCTCATGCTGGTGATGTCCAATAACTTCATGCAGCTGTTCTTTGGCTGGGAGGCGGTGGGCCTGGTGTCCTACCTGCTCATCGGCTTCTGGTTCAAACGTGAGACAGCCATCTATGCCAACCTCAAGGCCTTTCTGGTGAACCGGGTGGGTGACTTTGGCTTTCTGCTGGGAATTGCCGCGGTACTTATGTATTTCAACAGCCTGGACTATGCCGACGTGTTCAAGGCCGCACCGGCCATGGCGGGACTAACTATCGAAGTGATCCCCGGTAGCGAATGGTCATTGATGTCCGTAATCTGCATCCTCTTGTTTATTGGCGCCATGGGCAAGTCCGCGCAGGTGCCTTTGCACGTGTGGTTGCCGGACTCAATGGAAGGCCCGACACCCATCTCCGCCCTGATCCACGCCGCCACCATGGTGACCGCCGGTATTTTCATGGTGGCGCGCATGTCACCCCTGTTTGAACTTTCGGAAACAGCATTGAGTTTCGTGCTGGTGATCGGTGCTATTACGGCGCTGTTCATGGGCTTCCTGGGCATCATTCAGAACGACATCAAGCGCGTGATTGCCTACTCCACGCTCTCGCAACTGGGTTACATGACTGTGGCCCTGGGTGTGTCGGCCTATGCCGCGGGTATCTTCCACCTGATGACTCACGCAGCCTTCAAGGCCTTGCTATTTCTTGGCGCCGGTTCGGTAATCATTGCCATGCACCACAAGCAGGATATCCGTGAGATGGGCGGCATCAGAAAATACATGCCCATTACTTATGTGTGTATGCTTATCGGCTCATTGGCGCTCATCGGCTTTCCCGGCTTTGCCGGCTTTTTCTCCAAGGACGCCATCATCGAGGCGGTGCACGCCTCGACTATTCCGGGTGCAGGGTTTGCATACTTCGCTATTGTAGCAGGCGTATTCGTCACGGCCTTTTACAGTTTTCGCATGTTCTTCCTGGTTTTCCATGGTAAGGAACGCATGGACGAGCACACCAGGGAACACCTGCATGAGTCACCCAAGGTGGTGACGGTGCCGCTCATGTTGCTGGCCATTCCCTCTGTGCTGGCGGGTGCGTTTTATATTGAGCCCATGCTGTTTGGCAATTTGTTTGCGGATGCTATTTATGTGAAACCTGAGCACGATGTGCTTGCGGAAATAGGTGAGCACTTCCATGGGGTGGGCGGCTTCATGCTGCATGGCGCCATGGGCTTACCGTTTATTCTGGCCATGGCCGGTTTGCTTAGCGCAGCCTTCTTCTATCTGAAGCGCCCAGACATCCCGGCCATGATCAAGGAAAAATTCTCACTGATCTACACCATTCTCGACCGCAAATATGGCTTTGACGATTTCAACGATACTTTTTTTGCCGGTGGTGCGAGAGCTTTGGGGCGCATGTTGTGGAATATCGGTGATATCAAGTTAATCGACGGCCTGATGGTCAACGGCAGCGCCAGAAGTGTTGGCTGGTTTGCGTCCCGCATTCGCTCGACACAAACCGGTTATCTCTATCACTATGCCTTCGTGATGATCATCGGCTTGGTGGTGATGGTGAGTTGGGTGTCGTTTGCCTGATCCGGCATAACTGACAAAACAATACGAAAAAACACGAAAGAAGAATAAAGGTTATTTTGCATGTCGGCTGATCTGCCTCTTTTAAGTTTAGTGATTTGGGCGCCCATTATTGGCGGCGTGTTAGTGCTGCTCGCCAGCAAGCCGGAACAGGCGCAGCTGGCGAAGATGATTGCCCTTACTGCGTCGGTCATCACATTTTTGCTGACTATTCCCCTGTATACAGGGTTTGATCTTTCCACCTATCAAATGCAGTTCGTGGAAAACTCGACCTGGATTCCCACCTTCAATATCAATTATCACCTGGGTGTCGATGGTATCTCTATGCCACTGATACTGCTGACGGCCTTTACCACCGTATTGGTGGTGATTGCAGGCTGGGAAGTGATCAAGTACAAAATGGCGCAATACATGGCCGCCTTCCTGATCATGGATGGCCTGATGATTGGTGTGTTTGCGGCTCTGGATTCCGTTTTATTCTACGTGTTCTGGGAAGCCATGCTCATCCCCATGTTCCTGATCATTGGTATCTGGGGTGGCGAGCGCAGGGTATATGCCACCATCAAGTTCTTTTTATACACCTTTCTGGGTTCGGTATTCATGTTGGTGGCATTGATCTACATGTACTCGCAATCCGGCAGCTTCGGCATCCTGGATATGCAGGCAATGAAGCTGGACATGAGTGAGCAGACTCTGATCTTTCTCGCCTTCCTCATCGCCTTCGCAGTGAAAGTACCTATGTGGCCAGTACATACCTGGTTGCCGGATGCCCACGTGGAGGCTCCCACCGGTGGCTCCGTTATTCTGGCGGCCATCATGCTGAAAATGGGCACTTATGGCTTCGTGCGCTTTAGTATGCCCATTGCCCCGGATGCCTCGCAAAGTCTCGATTGGCTGATGATCACCCTGTCGCTGATCGCTGTGGTGTATATCGCCTTTGTGGCTCTGGTACAGAAGGATATGAAAAAGCTTATTGCCTATTCATCGATTTCACACATGGGTTTCGTGACCCTGGGCTTCTTCGTGGTGTACACGATCATTGAGAATACCGGCAGCGTTCAGGGCGCGGCCATGGGTATCGAAGGCGCGCTGGTACAGATGATTTCCCATGGCTTTATCTCCGGCGCCATGTTCCTTTGTATTGGTGTAATGTATGACCGCATGCACAGCCGTCTGATTGCCGATTATGGCGGCGTTGTCAACACCATGCCCATCTTCGGCGCCTTCCTGGTGTTCTTTGCCATGGCCAATGCTGGCCTGCCGGGGACCTCGGGATTTGTGGGTGAGTTTCTGGTTATTTTAAGTAGCTTCAAGGCCAATTTCTGGATTGCCTTCCTGGCGGCAACCACCCTTATCTTCGGCGCCGCCTACACCCTGTGGATGGTCAAACGCGTGGTTTTTGGCGATGTGGCCAATGAAAAGGTGGCCAGGCTCAAGGATTTGAACAATCGTGAATTTTTCATCCTTGGCACACTGGGTGTGGCCGTGCTGCTGCTAGGTCTCTGGCCTGCGCCGCTGCTGGATGTGATGCACGCGACAGTGAATCATCTCGTTGAACAAATTACTCAGTCGAAGTTATAAGAGATTGTAGAAGACACCACCATGCCAAATAACTTTCAAATGCCCGATCTGATGCCCGCCTTGCCGGAGATCTTTCTGCTCACCATGGCGTGTGTGATCCTGCTTGCTGATCTGTTTTTTCGCGATGAGAATCGCGTTTTTACCTATCTGTTGTCACTGGCAACACTGGCGATAACCGCCGCGCTCACGGTAACCATGCATAGCGATGTTCCGGTGTACACCTTCGATGGTTCCTTTGTCAGTGACACTATGGGTGATGTGCTGAAGGTGTTTGTCTATCTGGTCACCGCCGTGGTATTTATTTATTCCCGCGACTACCTGCTCAACCGCAATATCTTCAAGGGTGAGTATTTTGTGCTTGGGTTGTTTGCTGTGCTGGGCATGATGGTGTTGATCTCGGCGCACAGCCTGTTGACCATCTATCTGGGACTCGAGCTGTTGTCGCTGGCCCTGTATGCCATGGTGGCCTTCCATCGTGACAACTCAGATGCCACCGAGGCGGCGATGAAATACTTTGTGCTGGGCGCTTTGGCCTCGGGCATGTTGTTGTACGGCATGTCTCTGCTCTATGGCATTACCGGCACCCTGGACATCGGTGGGGTGCAGGGCGCCGTGGCCGATCTCGAAGACTCAAAGAAACTGGTGTTGGGGCTCGGGCTGGTAATGGTCATTGTTGGCATGGCCTTCAAGCTGGGTGCCGTGCCGTTTCACATGTGGATTCCCGACGTGTATCACGGTGCGCCGACTGCGGTGACGTTGTTTATCGGTACCGCCCCCAAGATGGCCGCCTTCGCCATGGTGATGCGTCTGCTGGTGGAGGGGCTGGGCGATATGCATGCCCAATGGCAGGATATCTTGATCATCATGGCGGTGTTGTCCATGGCCGTGGGTAACATCATCGCCATCGCACAGGGCAATATCAAGCGCATGCTGGCCTATTCGACCATCTCCCACGTCGGCTTTTTGTTGTTAGGTATCCTGGCGGGAACACAGGCCGGTTATTCCGGCGCCATGTTTTATGCCATCGTCTATGCACTCATGGGCATGGGCGGTTTTGGTATGATCATCCTGCTAAGCCGCGCTGGCTTCGAGGCGGACAAACTGGATGACTTCAAGGGGCTCAACGAGCGCAGTCCCTGGTTTGCCTTCATCATGATGATCCTGATGTTCTCCATGGCCGGCGTGCCGCCCGCCCTGGGCTTTTACGCTAAATTTGCAGTATTGCAGGCGGTGGTGGATTCAGGTCTCACCTGGCTGGCGGTGGTGGCGGTGATCTTCTCCATCATCGGCGCCTTCTACTATCTGCGTATCGTCAAGCTCATGTACTTCGACAAGGCAGAGGACAGCCTGCCGCTGGAGACCAGCACCGACATGAAGGTGGTCTTGTCGGCCAACGGCCTGGGGATCCTGCTGCTGGGCCTGGCACCGGGCAGCCTGCTGGCGCTTTGCACGGCGGCGATTGGCTAGGGAAATCCTGGTCAGTAAATCATTCGTTATTCCGCAACGAAATATGTTGATACAGCACTACTGTCCCATTAACATCCATTTTTTTGATGGGGTTGGTGAAATCATTGGGGAGTAGAGAGATTGGCGAAATCTAAGACATGAATATTGCTGTTCTTTATTCCGTCATTCCGGCGAAGGCCGGAATCCAGTTGTGTCAATGAGTTACTGGATCCCGGCCTTCGCCGGGATGACGAATCTGAAGTTATTGGGACAGCAATGTTGATACAGCATTATTTTCCCTGTGTAGGAGCGCCTTTCCAGGCGTGATTCGCGCCTGGAAAGGCGCTCCTACGGAATTGGGCGCAGCATATGTGCGCTATTATATTGATACTGTTATTCCTGCCCAGGCCGAGGCCGGTATGACGGCAAACAAAATCCTTTCTAGGTCATCCCCGCAAAGGGCTGCACTTTCACCAGCTCACCTTCCTTGACCCTTTCAGTTTCCAGGGGCAGTTCGATAAAACAGTTGGCCTCGCCCATGGAACGCAGGATGCCGGAGCCCTGTGCGCCGGTGCTGCTTACCACCATTTCGCCATTCTCGTCTGTGCCAATGATGCCGCGTTGATATTCCAGGCGCCCTGCGCGCTTTGTCAGCGGCGTTGTCGTGCGCAATTGCAAATACCGGGGTAGGACATCATCCAAGCCCATCATGCGCAGCAGGGCGGGCTGCACAAACTGATAAAAGGTCACCATGGCGGAGACCGGGTTGCCCGGCAGGCCGAAGAACTGACAGTCACCGATACGGCCGAAGGCCAGGGGCCGGCCGGGTTTCATGGCAATCTTCCAGAAGCCTACCTGGCCCAGTTTTTCCAGGGTGTCCTTGACGAAGTCCGCCTCACCCACGGAGACACCGCCGGTGGTGATGAGCACATCCGCATCCCTCGTGGCGCGGTGGAAGGCATCCTCCACGGCGCTGCGCTCATCGGCGATCACGCCCAGGTCCACGAAGTCCACCTCCAGGCGTTTTAACATGCCGTACAGCGTGTAGCGGTTGCTGTCGTAGATCTGTCCCTCCTGCAGGGCCTGGCCCACCTCGCACAGCTCGTCACCGGTGGAGAAGAACACCACTTTCACCCGTCGCAACACCGCCACCTCGGCGATACCCATGGAGGCCAGCATGCCCAGGTCGGCGGGGGTCAGGCGGGTTCCGGCGCGGAAGACCCGTTCACCCCTGGCGAGGTCTTCACCGGCCTGACGGACGTTCTGTCCCGTCTTGTGCCCGCCAGTTATGGTGATGCGGTTGTTGGTCTCGTCCCGCTGCACGTGTTCCTGCATGATCACCGTATCGGCCCCCGCCGGCAGCTTGCCGCCGGTCATGATGCGTGCGCACTGGCCGCTTTCAATGTGTACGTCCAACGGCCTGCCGGCCATGATGGTGCCGACGATGACGAGTTGCCGGGTGCCAGTATCAGGAATATCGGCGCCACGCATGGCGTAACCGTCCATGGCGGAATTGGTGTGCGAGGGCACATCGATGGTGGCACTGATGTCCTCCGCCAGCACCCGGCTCAGGGCCTCGCGGATGGGTAAGGATTCGCTGTGCTGCACCGGCGTTACCGAGTCCAGGATCTTGCCACGGGCCTGTTCGACGCTCAGGGCGTTGGGATCAAACTCGTCACAACTGGGCCTGCTTGGCGATGATTTTTTTGACATGGTTTTGGACTCGGGTGTTCTCGGTTATTGAGTTGTGGGTAAGGAAAAGTGTTGCAGGATGAACCGGGCGATCTGTTCGCTGTCGTTGAGGTCGAGCACTGTGACAGGATTCTTTGTCGCCAGCGGCACGTCACTGGCCACGGCAATGATATCAGTGTCCGTTGCACACAGGGGAGCTTGTTGGGGTCTTTGCGCGTAGGCGGCTTCGCGGTACACCTCGATCTTGGCAAACTGCACATGCTTGAAGCCCTCCACCAGAATGAGATCCAGCGCCGTCTGATCCAGGTGGCGCAGCAGGGCATCGAGGTCCGCTTCCGCGGCCGGTTCGTCAAGTTCGGTGATCAGCGCCCAGCGTTGTTTGCCGGCGACGAGGGTCTGGGTCGCGCCGGCCTGGCGCAGCTCGAAGCTGTCCTTGCCGGGGGTATCGATTTGCACATCGTGATGCGAATGCTTGATCACCCCCAGGCGCAGCCCCTTTGCCCGCAGCCGGATAATCAACGCCTTCAGCAGTTGGGTCTTGCCCGTGCCGCTGGGGGCGACGAAACCCAGCACGGGGATGAGGGCATTGCTCAACATGTGCGTTGGCCTTCGAGAACCGCCGCGGCCCGGCGCAGGTCGTCCTCGGTATTGATGTTCAGGAAGCATTCTGCCTGCTCTGAGAAATCCACCACCCGGTGGGGCAGGGAAGAGCCCCAGGTTTCCACCCTGTGCTGGCCCGAGGCCAGGTATTGCTTCAGAGATTCCAGGGCATCGGGAGAGTA
>Ga0256832_1000051_pt1 | contig 68575 bp, 66 predicted proteins | sample 134614metaG_FD_190534 | JGI IMG/M metagenome (GOLD analysis project Ga0256832, IMG submission 190534) | Hydrothermal vent microbial communities from Lau Basin, Pacific Ocean - 134-614 | ecosystem: Environmental > Aquatic > Marine > Hydrothermal vents | place: Pacific Ocean: Lau Basin | collected...
TACCCTGCTCCTCGAAATAGCGGTCGATGGCATACAGTGCCGCCTTGGCGTTGAGGGTGTCGAACACCGTTTCCACCAGCAGCAGGTCGGCTCCACCGGCCACCAGCCCCGCCACCGCCTCGCCATAGGCGGTCACCAGCTCGTCGAAGGTGATATTGCGGAACCCCGGGTTGTTGACATCCGGAGAGATGGAACAGGTGCGTCCCGTGGGGCCCAGCACCCCGGCGACGAAGCGCGGCCGCTCCGGTTCCCTGGCCATCGCCGCGTCCACCGCCTCCCGGGCCACGCGGGCGGCTTCCCGGTTGATCTCCCCCACCAGCGACTCCATCCGGTAATCGGCCATGGAGATGGCGGTGGCGTTGAAGGTGTTGGTCTCGATGATGTCGGCACCCGCCTCCAGGTAGGCGGCATGGATCTCCCGAATCACATCCGGCCGGGTCAGCACCAGGAGGTCGTTGTTGCCCTTCACCTCCACCGGATGATCGGCGAAGCGCTCCCCCCGATAATCCGCCTCGGTGAGGCCGTAGCGCTGGATCATGGTACCCATGGCACCATCCAGAATGAGGATGCGCTCCGTGAGCAGTTCGTGGATGCTTTTCATGGGCGGATTCTACCACACCGGTAGGCCCGATCCGGCAAAGAGGATAAACTGACGGAATGGCAAAACGTTCCCGTTCGAAGCTGCGCGCGCCCCTCGTCCGGGGGGCGTTGCGCCTGTTCGCTGCGCTGCCGCTGCCCCTGAACCATGCCGCCGGGACGCTGGCGGGTCTGCTGGCCTGGCACCTGCCGACACGGGCCCGGCGGGTGACACTGCGCAACCTGGAACGATGCTGCCCCGAATTGCCGCCAAACGCCCGGCGACGGCTGGCGCGCCGCAGCCTGATGGAGACCGGCAGGACGGCCGCAGAGACCGGTCCCCTGTGGTACTGGCCGGAGCGGCGTATCCGCCCGCTGGTCCGCCAGGTGTGCGGCAAGCATCACCTGGACGAGGCACTCGGGAAGGGGAAGGGGGTGATTCTGGCCATCCCCCATCTCGGCTCCTGGGAGATGGTGGGACTCTACTGCTCGCTGCACTTTCCCATCACGGCGCTCTACCGGCCGCCACGGGAGCGGGGACTGGAGCAGACCATGCGCCGCGGACGGGAGCGGTTCGGTGCCCGGCTGGTTCCCACCGACGCCCGCGGGGTTCGCGCCCTCTACGACACCCTGAAGCGGGGAGAGGTGATCTGCATCCTTCCCGATCAGGTGCCTTCCGCGGGCCAGGGGGTCTTCGCTCCCTTCTTCGGCATCCCGGCGAAGACCATGACCCTGCTTCCCCGGCTGGCCGGGCGTTTCGGCAGCGAGGTGCTCTTCTGCTACGCGGAACGGCTGCCCCGGGGAGAAGGCTTCCGGATCCATTTCCGGCCGGCCCCCACAGGGATCGGGGACGCCGATCCCGCCACCGCGGCCGCAGCACTGAACCAGGGGGTGGAGGAGTGCGTCCGGGCGCTGCCGGAACAGTACCAGTGGAGCTACAAGCGCTTCCGCCGTCAGCCCCCCGGAACACCCGCATTCTATCGATAGGGCGAGGGTTCCCCTTCCGGTCGGGTCTTGAAGAGGCGCAACGACCACATGTACTGCTCCGGGTGACGCCGGATCATCGCCTCCAGCTCACGATTCATGCGCTCGGTGTCGGCAACCACCTCCCCGGTGGGGTAATCCTGCAACGGCGGATGGATGGTGAGCCGGTAACGCCCCTCATCCGGCAGATACCAGCTCTCACAGGGTAATACGGCCGCTCCGGTGATGCGGGCCAGCCGTCCCAGGGCGGTGATGGTGGCGGTGGGCACGCCGAAGAAAGGGGCAAAAATCCACTCTCCCCCTTTCACATGACTCAGATCCTCGTCGGGGAGATAGTAGAATGCCTCCCCCCGCCGCAGCGCGGCGATCACCGGCCGCAGCCCATGCCGGCGCAGGAAGAGCCTGCCCCGGTAGCGGGTCCGACCGCGGCTCATCAGCCATTCGATCACCGGATTTCTCACCGGTTTGACCAGCCCGACGGTGGAAATCCGCCGGGTGACGGCGGTGGCACCGAAGTCGAGTGCCACCGTGTGCCCGGTCAAGAGGATCACCGGCCGACCCGCCTCCCGGCAACGGAGCAGGTGCGTCATCCCCTCGATGGAAACCTTCCGATCGAGCCGCGCACCGCTCCCCCACCATAGCATCCCGTAGTCCAGCGAACTCTGGGCCAGCCGCCGGAAATAGTCCCGCGCCAACCGTTCCCGTGCCCCCTCTTCGAGCTCGGGGAAACAGAGCGCCAGATTCACCATGACGATATGCCGGCGGCGATGATTGTGGTGATAGATCCGATCGCCAATCCATCGTCCCAACCCTGCCCGGGCCCGCCATGGCAACAGTCCGATCAGGCCATACAGCCCCAACGCCGCCCAGGTGGGCCAGTGACGGGGAGCCAGGAGAGCGGGGGAGAATCGGGGAGAGTAGCCGTGGTCGCTGCGCCGGTTCAATGTAGTTCGCTCAGCAGACGTTGCATCATCCGCTCCGCCTGCCGCAGATAACCGCCTCCAAACAGATTGAGATGGTTGAGGATGTGGTAGAGATTGTACAGCTCCCGACGCACGCCGTATCCTTCGTCCAGCGGCCAGACCTCCTCGTAGGCGGCGTAGAACTCCCGGGAGAAGCCGCCAAACAGTTCTGTCATGGCGATCTCCGCCTCCCGGTCCCCATAGTAGACCGCCGGATCGAAGATGACCGGCTCCCCAGAAGGAAGCACCGCCTGGTTTCCCGACCACAGATCCCCGTGCAGCAGGGAGGGCTCGGGCTGGTAGGTGGTGAACAGGCCGGGAAAACTCTCCAGCAACCGTTCACCCTGCTCCAACAGCCTGCCGGAGTATCCCTTGCGTTCCGCGAGACGGAGCTGGTAACCCAGCCGGTGCTCCCGCCAGAACACGATCCAGTCGGAAGAGAGGGAATTGATCTGGGGCGTACTGCCGATGGTGTTGTTCCGCATCCAGCCGAACGCCTCCGCGGTCCGGCGATGCATTCGGGCCAGTGCGCCGCCCAACGGTGCGGAAGCCGTAGCTCCTTTCAGCGGCAGATACTCCAGTACCAGCCAGGCCGACTCCCCCGAGACTCCCAGGCAGATCGGCTCGGGGACCCGTACCGTTTCGCTCTCCCGGATCTCCCTCAAGCCTTCGGCCTCGGCGGCAAACATCTCCATCCTGGAGGCACGATTGAGCTTTACGAAAAACTCTCGTCCGTCCTTGCCCGAGAGCCGTACCGTTTCATTGATACACCCACCGCCCACCGCCGCACACGCCTCGACGACGAAGGGGTCACCGGTGGCCACCGTAATCCGTTCCGCGATCCGATTCCAGTCCATACCAGCACATAACCCGGCAACACAACGTCTGCGGACGGCGATCCTCTCAGCGTCTGGATTCCGGAACCACCTGCAGGGTGGGCGGCATCCGTTTCACCGACAGGTTGTCCCGCACGAAGGTTCGGTAGGGCAGTTCTCCCACGTAACGCACCATCGCCAGATAGGTGACCACGAAGGTGAACAGGGTACTGGCAAAGTATCCCGCACCGTAGAACGGAAAGCCCATATTCAGGCTGACAAAGGTGAAGATGGTGTTGGTGAGCAGGAAGATCCCCTGCAGCACCATCACCAGGCGCCGGAAATCGAAATAGGTGAGGATGATGAATTGCATCACCAACAGCACGTGGAAAAAGGCACCGAGGACACCGAAGCGGAACATCCCGATCTGCGTGTAGCTGAAACCTATCAGCTCATAGAGCCGCGGCGACAGCAGCAGCAACACCACCACGATCGCACCCTGCAACACGATCATGCTGCGCAGACCGCTGGTGAGACTGGAGGTGATCCGCCCGAGATTCTCCTTGATCCTTTCAAAATTGACGTGCCGCTGGATATCCCGGTAGAAACGCAGGTACTGCATGAAAAAGTTGGTCTCCACGCTGATCACGAACATCGCCAGCCCGGGAATGATGGAGAGATAGGCCAGGAACATGGCGGCATCGTAATCCGGATAGGAGGGCATCCCGGGAATGATCATCTCCCGCTCTGGAGCAAAGAGCCACATGATCCACTTGTCCACCCAGATGGCCAGATTGTAGAACAGACCCGCCAGGGCCAGCTCCCAGTAACGACGGAAATATCGGACGAAGCCAAAGGGGTGTTTCGCATCGGCCCTGTATTCCGAAAAGATGTAGGCGATCAGACCGAACATGATCACGGCCAGACCGATGGAAAAGCCCATCAGCATTCCCGCAAGTGAATAGGTACCGGCGAACAACCAGGCCAACCCCAGCGACAGGATCAGACCGACGAGAAAGGTGGTGGAGATCACGTGATAGGCCTTGAGTGCTGTCAAATAAACGGCGATCACCCACAGCCCGGCAACCAGAAAATAGTTGACCACGGCCGCCACCCGAATCAGTGGTTCGAGATCCACGTACCAGAGGTAGAATATCCCTACCAGGGGAAACTGGCTCACATAGACCAATACAAGGGATCCCAGCAGCATTCCGGGAACCCTGTCCAATACCCTTTCCCCGCCACGACCCTCTTCACCGGACTCGTCCCCTGCGGCAAACACCAGATCGGCCAGGTAGCGGGTGACCACCATGAATACCGGCGCGGTGAAGGCCAGTGAAAAGGCGAAATTATAGATGACAATGAGTCGGAACTGGGCGATGGTATGATAGCCGGCGACATCACTTATCCATATGATCAGAAACAGCGAGAGAATGGTCAGTATCCATGGACCAGCGGTCACCCAGGTGGAGTAGAAAAAACCCCCCAGGATACCGAGGAGATCATCCCGCTGAACCAGTCTCCGCAGGTTGAATCCAACGCCCGCCATCAGCTCGCCTCCTCCAGGACCGCCACGTTGCAACGCCGGCGACACTGCTCGTACAGATCACGATAGGTCCGATCGAAATCGGTCTTGTTGTAATATCGCCGGATTCGCTCACGGATACCCTCGCTGCAACGCTGATACCAGAAGGGATCCGTAAGCAAACGCTCCACCGCCTGTGCCGTCGCCGCCGGATTGGACAACGGTGTCACACTGCCACCCGGTGGAGGGGGATTGGTGTCATGATGGTCCGACAGCAGGATTTCCCGACACGCCCCTACGTTGGTGGCCACCACAGGGATTCCCGCCGCCCCCGCTTCGAGAATGACCAGGGGTTGCCCTTCACTGATACTGGTGAGCACCACCACATCGACGCCGCCCAAGTACTCTTCCAGTCGAACCTGCCCGGTGAACGTGATGATATTCTCCAGACCCATGTGGTTCACCATCTCGAGGCACTCCTGAAAGTACTGCTCCTCCTCCTCGGTGGACCCCATGATCAACGCCCGCAGGTCCGGGATGTTCTCCTGCAGGGTGGAGCAGGAACGGATGAAGGTCTTCACATCCTTGATCTGAACCACCCGCCCGATGAGAGCGATGGTCGGCGGCCTCCCCCCCTCTTTTCTGGGGATCCTCGCATAGCGCTCGATATCCACCCCATTGGGAATGACCATCATCTTCTCTCTTTGCGCACCGTCCATCAGCTGAAAGACCTGGTTGCCCTCGAACAGCGTAATGATCTTGTACGCCGCATCGTAGACACAGCGTGAGTAGGCGGTAAAGGCCTTCACCCACATCTCGCTCAACTGGCGCGGCAACCGGTGCACACTCAGGCTGTCCTCTTCCATTTCGTAAAACCAGTTGGCCATGGCGATCTCGATGCGCCGCTCGTTGGTATAGATTCCATGCTCGGTGAGCAACACGGGACAACCGGTCTCCAGTCCGGCCCGCGCGGCAAACAGGCCGGCATAACCGGTCGAAGGGGAATGATAGATGCGGGCTCGCGGCATGTCGGCCAACAATACAGAATAGATGCCACCGAACAGGGCACGCCACGACCAGAAGTAATCCAGAAATGAGGTTTCCGGATAGGTTTCGTTGTACATCCGTACCAGCATCTCCCATGCATAACGGGAGTCCAGCAGGATGTTTGCTCCAATCCGCCCCCTGTGAGGTGAGAGAATCACTCTTACCTCATCCAGATCCTCCAGCCCTCCATCGGACAGCAACCGCAACAGTGGCTCTTCGAGGCGGGCCAGCAGCTCCCTTTCCCCCGACATACGCAGATCTCCCTTCGGGATTCTCTGCAGCACAATCTTCGTGGTCCCCACCACGTTGTCGGGCAACTCGTAGCGATAGGTGAGATCGGCATCCGGTGCAACGAGGAACACCAGGTGGAAAGAGAGGTGGGACTGGGCCTTGATCAGTTCATGAGTCCACGACGAGACTCCTCCGGAAACGAATGGATAACTCCCTTCCAGAATGAGGCAGACATCTGCTGGTGACTGATTGCTCTCCATCCATATCTCCTCGGCTACGCCCATCGTTCCCCTCCGGAAGAATCGCCCCGGCCTTCCTACTACGCCCCACCCCGGGCCTCTTCGACCCCGGACCAAAGACGGACGACATCGGCGATCCTTGACTGCTCCTCACCCTGCTCTTTCTCCATGTTCTTCCGCCTCTGCCGCAACAGCTTTCGCAACTCCCCGTAACGACCGAGCTTGTAGAGGCATTCTGCATACCAAAGCAACAGTCGGGGATCCTCACTCCGGTGCTCGAGTGCTCCCTCGAGCAGCTCGGCCGCCTCATCGACCTTGCCGGTTCGAATCAGCAGACGGCCCAGAGCGAGGGTCGCCTGATAGTTGTCCGGCTGCAACTGCAGGATCCTGCGATAGATGCGCTTTGCCTTCTCCCTGTTGGCCGCTTCCCGATCCTCCTCGAGCAATCCGGTAAAGGCGTAGTCATCGTAGAGACGCGCCTGCCGCAACAGGATTTCCACCTCGTCGGGCGCTTCCGCCGCAGCCCTGTCCACCTGGATGGCGGTCTCCAGAAAACTGTTTTCGATACGGGTGATCGCCGACGCCGCCATGATCCGAATCGAATTGTCGGGGTCCACCAGGGCACTTCGCAAGGCAGGGGCAAATTCCGGCCTGAAATGTTTGCTCATGAGAACGATGGCGTCCCGTTTCTGTTGCAAAGTGCCGTTGGCCAGTATGTCCCGAAAAGAGTCCGGTATCGCCGGCCCTTTCAGACGAGCATGGGCCTCGAGAAATTCGGCCAATTCACTGAGCTCATCCGGCTTGTCCTTGGGAAACAGGCCCAGGTACCACTCTTCGAAACTGGTGGTGGTCTTTCGATACCAGGCATGCAGCGCTATGGTCAAGAGGGTTCCCACCACACCTATGGGACCGAAGGCCGCCGTCCCCACCAGAAAGAGGTTCGCGGTACGCCGCTTCACTCCGCCGGGACAGCGGAAGATCTTTTGCTGCCAAAAATACAGCAGCGCCACCAACAGAACATGCAGCAACACCGCAATCCAGACGGAAAGGATCTTGCCCGCGGTCACGAAGAGCAACAGCAGCTCGAGAACGAGGGTGATCATCAACACCACCGCAAACTGCAGCTGGCAGGCAGAGAACCCACTTTCCGACTTTTGCGGCGACGGGGTGTCGCTTTTTTCCGCTGAAACAACCATTGTCTGCATCTGTTCTCCGTAAGAACCGGAATCACTCCGGCGTATGCAGATCCTGAATCCTCACCATCCAGGACGCATCCTTCAGCCGCCCATCCAATTCGTTCTGGAGCGCGGCCAGCAACCGCTCTTCCACGATACGGGCGTTTCGCGTCGGCGTGGCGGGCAGGATGATGGTGAACTCCCTCCCATTGTGACGCCGGTCGAAGGCCAGGTCCGTAGAGCGAAGCACCGCCTTGACGGCCTTGCTCAAAGCCAGCGGCGCCTGGGAACGCAGGTCCTTCGGCAGCTCCTCATAATTTTGCAGGGAAATGTCGATCTGCGCGAGGGCGAAGTTGTGTCGCCGTGCCAGGGAAGTGAGAAATGCGGTCTGACGCTCATAATAATTGGCGGAAAGGAACAGCCCGCTGTCGTCGAGGACACTGTTTTCCTTGGCGAAGTGGAACCGCTTGGCATTCCCATACACCGTACCAATCCACTCGCAGACCACCTCGAAGTTCTTGACGGTGGTCCAGCCCAGCTCGATGAAATCCAGCTCCTCGATCTTGAGCATGCCGATCACCTCACCGGTGTCGGCGTTGATCAGGGGACCGGCCAACACCCCCTGTCCCTCCAGGATCTTTTCATCGTCCTCGTTGGCGACACTCAATATCCGTCGCCGGGCAACCACCTCCCTAAACAGGGAATGCCTTGAGTCGATGATACGGAGATACCCATCTTTTCCCGTCCAACCCGTGTGTACCGTCGCCTCCAGCACATCCTGGCCCAGGATGAAAACCGAGGACTTTCGGGGATTCATCACCGCCCGAACCATATCCATGATGCTGAACAGCACCTTTCCGGAATCCAGCTGCTCCAGCGACTTCACCGCCTGATGCATGGAGATGACGGTGCGCATCTGGCCAGCCACCCGTGTCTCAAGATCCTCTCTGATACGCTGTTGACGCCGATAGGCCTCGGCGATGACCCGTTCCTTCTCGCGCGCCTCTTTCAGCTCCCGCCTCAGTTGATCCCGCTCCCTCACATGGCGCATGCGCAGTTCCCCAAGCAACACGGCGACCACGAACCACATCAGGGGATGGCGGACTATGCCATAGAGGTATTCATAAAGATCCTGGTCCAGTGTCTGCTCCGGCATCCCTCCGGCCAGCAATACGACGGTGGACACCAGGGCGGCCAGAACCCCTTCAGCGGTGCCGTACTGCACCGTCACCAACAGCACGATCAACCAGAAGGGGTGGGGAGAAACCGACCAAAAGGAGTCACCGTCGAAAACGAGGCGATCCAGAAGGATGGCCACCAGAAAGAACAACCCAATTTCCAGGAGCGCCGAACGCCTCACTCCAAGGATCCGGCCCGGCTTGCGCTCCCACCCCTTGTCTTCCCTGTGGAGAACACCCTCGGTAACATCGGGGCGCTGAAGTATGTCGGTTCTCATCGTTTGCCTTCCGTCTTCATCTGCTCTGACAGCTTTTGCACCAAGCGCATCACCAGTCTCTGCGTGGCCTCGGTGACACTATCCCGCCCCAGATAGGCACTCCCCGCCTCGGATGCGCTGACGGCCCACAAGACGGTGCCGTCCGTCCGAACCAAGCGGATATCGACGCCAACCACCGGCTGTTTACGAAAACCGTATCGGTAGCCGTATTCGGTGACGAATCCCACCAGGACGGCATCGGCACCCGCCGCCCGCGCCATGGCGAGCGGGTTGTCGGAAACCGAGCCATCATCTCCGTTTTCCAGCAGGGGAGACTCCTCGATGTCGAACACCCCTTGCTTGCGCAACTCCGTCGCCAGGATTCCAGCCAAGGCGACACCCGCCTTCGGGTGAACCGTCAGATTGCGAAAGGGCGGAACGAGCACCTTCATGTGGCGCTGAGGAGCAGGAGAATCGCTGATGTATTCCCGCTCCAGATGCGAACCGGTGGAACAACCCGCCACCCAGAGCATCATCCCTCCCAGCAGTACGAAGGCAATGGTTCGGCAGCATCCATTCACGAAGCCGGTCATGTCTCCTCTCCCCTCGCTTCCCCGTGATTCACGGTTCTACTCCCAACGCCGAACGGCAGCCGGCTTGCGCCATCCAGGGAGTCCGCCGAACAGCGCAATCTGCCGGAATCCACCGCCCCCAGCTCACTCACCAGTTCCTGGATCACCCGCTGTGCCACCAGGTTGAGACTCTCCCGACGCAACAATCCCTTCCCCATGACGCTGTGACTGGCCGCCCATACCACTTGTCCATCACAGCTGCGCACCAGGCGTACGCTCAGCCCGACGACCGGCTCCTCTCTCAGACCGTGCTGATAATGAAATTCGGTCACGCTCCCCAGCAAAACGGCATCCACTCCCAGCTTGTGCGCCAGTTGCTGGATGGGAGACGGGGCAGAAGGAGCTCCTTCCTTCTCGATACGCTCCGCCACCATTTGCCGATAAAGGTCGTCCTCTTCCCGAATATGGAACAAACGCTGACGATAGAGCTCCGTAGTCATCAACCGGGTCAGGATTTCCCCCCCATTCGGATACTCGCTCAGGTTTTCGAAAGGCAGCACCGCAACCAGTGGCGCCGCGGGAGAGAGAACAGGATTCCCCGATCCATCTCTCTCGATCCCCTTGTTGGTTCCACACGCCGAAAGGAAAAGGAGCAATACCACCGATATCAACCAAAGCGAACCAAAACGGTCACCGCGTTTCTTTTCCATCATCACATTTCATCCTTCGTCATACCTGTCCAATCTGGAGTCACCGGACCCGGAGAACCGACCAGGACAGGCCGGTTTCAAAATCGCCAGAGCAGATAGGCGCCCGTCCGGGTATAGCGGGCATATTCACCGCGATAGGGTCCCGCGCTGTGAACAAACTTCAGACCCGCCTCAAAACCATGCCGGGCCTCGTAGGAGAGAGTGGCAGTAACATAGGGTCCCCCTGCATCGTTGCGCGGATCGAAGCTGATGCCTGCTCCGGCCTCACAGCGCAGATAGTCACTCAACCGGTCGAGCCACATGGCATCCAGGGTGTGCACCTGCCGCGATACCACCGGCAACGGATGATACGCCGCGCCCCCATGATATCGCGTATCCACCGAAGTGCGCTCTTCCAGGGCCAGGCGGTATCCGATACTCAACCGAGGAGCCGTTTCCTGCAGCAGCAGACGGCCCCCCAGATCCAATCCATAGCTGGCCGCAACGCTATTGTCATCCTCGACGCCATAATTTTGTATCGATGCCGAAACAAAGGTGGAAAAGGACTCCTCCGAGGGACGCCGCCAACCATCCCGGCCCGGTCGTTCCCAGCCCACGGTCAGCCGATCGACCGTGCCACCATCAACGACACCTTCGACATATCCCCAGGCCGGGACATGATAATCTGCCGCCACCCAGGCTCTCGCCAAATTCAGCCTCTGTGAGTACTCCGCGCTGAAGCCGAGGACGTCCCCGTTTCCTCCGGCAAAGGAGAAGCGCACATCGGCCGCCCACTCGAAACGCCTCTGCACGAACAACCGGAGATAACTTCTCTCTCCATTGAAAGAAGCAAGAGGACCGTCGATGCGGCGCAGTTCATTGTCCCGTATCGAGCGATGCTCGTAGAGAAAACCCAGTTGGGTCCACTCCCCGACGACCGTGCGCCCCCGCAGCTGCTTGATAAACTGCCAATCGGCATCGTGCAACTGTTGCCAATCCATATCCAGCCGCAGCCGGGGGCCGTACTCATACAACAGAGCGGCCTTGGAGGAAATCACCGTCGGATCTTGCTGCCCCATCTCCAGCGCCTGGTTGTAGTAAGCCACCGCCTGCTGCCATTGGCCAAGACGTGCCTCCACGGCCGCCATGTCCGGCAGCAGCTCCACCTTGCCGGGATATTGCTCATGGAGATCGGCGAGCTTGCGACGCGCGGCGAACAATCTTCCGCTGTCGGCCAGCCACAACGCTTCCAGGCGGGCCAGCCGCAACGCCGTAGCCTCCCCTTTCCGCACTGGGTGGCGCTCCTTCACCTGCTCCAGGGCGGGCTCCGGCCTGGCAATCAGATCCACTGCGATATGGGTATCGTCTTCGGCACGCACCTGAAACCGGACGCTCCGACCTGCGTGGAGTAACAGGCTGTCATAGCCGATGGTGCCCCAGTCGATCCAGCCGTTGGTACGGGCATCGATGTTTGCAATCAGGGTGGGCGGGAGTGCCCTGGAAAAACGCAATACCAGCTCCCGCCCATCGACGTCGTGCAACACGCTCACCGGCTCGTTCCACACGAAAAGCAGTCTCAGCCGTTCGGTATCCGATTCAATCCGAAGCTTTACGCTCTCTTCGGAAAAGGCGGACTGGAGGAAAAGAAACAGCACGACCGCCACCGCCACCCTGAGCAGATTCTCCCGGACGCGCATCATATCGTTCCCCCGGCTGCCAGCACCTCTCCCGCCTGGTCGATCTCACCAATCTCGAGCAGCACGGTGGCAAAATCGGCCCTCAATTCCCGATTTTCCGGGTGGGCGCCCAGTAGTTCCCGGAAAGCCAGCAACGCCCTGTCATGCTCGCCCACCCGATAGAGGCTCTGTGCCCGCACGACCGCTTTGCGCATATCTAGCTTCGATTCCTTCTCCAGTACCTGCACCACTCGCCGGTAGTATGGAATCGCAAGCAGCATCTTCTGTTTCCGGGTCAGGAGTTCGGCATAGAAAAAGTTGGCTTCGTAATCCCCTTCGCTGTGTTTCAGGTAACGCCCCAGCAGTTCATAGGCATCGTCCCAACGCTCTTCCTGGTAGGCGAGCAGTCCCAACCGCCGCAACATGTCCGGGTCATCCGGATCGAACTCCAGCAGACGCCGGCTGGCCACCAGCGCCAGATCGGTGAAGCCAACCTGATCGGCCCGACGAATGTAGCGCCGAAGTTGTGCTGCGTCTCGGCTCTCTTCGATGGCCCGGGTGAGGATCAATCTCAAACGAGGATAGTCCTCCTCCCGTTGCAAAATATCCATCTGGAACTCTACTGGCTCACCACTGTAGCCGAGCGCCACCAGATCTTGCTGCCCCATCTTCAACACCTGCTCGGTAGCGCCGATATCCAGCAACCGCTCCAGCCATGCCAGGCGCTCTTTTCCTTTTGCCCGTCTTGCCCGTTCTTCCACCCACTGCACACCGAAAGGCTCAGGCCGTGGCCCCCAGATATAGAGCAATTGACTGACGTCGGGACTTTGTGCCGGTTCGTTGGCCGCCAGATTCATGAATATCCGCTCTGCAACCAACTTGTCTCCCAGTTCCAGTGCTCGATAGGCCAGCTCCCGCTTCTCCTTTTCGTTGAGACCCGACTCCCTCAGGCGCTGGCGCAGCAAGGCGAGCAACTCCTTTTTTCGCCCCGCTTTTTCAAGCTCCGCCTCGTAACGATATACGATCCCCCTTCTTTCCTTCTTTCCCAAGTCGGACCGAGCCAGTTGCTGGCGCCAGAAGGCAAACAGCTCCTCTTTCCGGTTCTCCCTACGCAGCAGTGACTCGTAACGGTAGGTGAACGCCTCTCGCTCCTCGGGCGTCAGATCCGACCGTTCGATCTGGTCACGCAGATAGGAGAGCAGCGTCTCCCAACGATGGTTGTCGCGCAGCGCCGCCTCGTAACGCTCCCCGAACTCGCGGCGCAATCGCTCGTCCAGATCACCCCGCTGCAATTGCCGCCGCAAGAAAGCCAACCGCTTCTCTTCCCGTCCGAGTTTGCGCAACGTCTCTTCGTAACGGTAGCTGATCTCCCGCTTCTGCTCGTTGTTCAGATCCCCACGGGCCAGCTGCCGATCCCAGAAAGAGAACAGTTCCGCATACCGGCCGGCACCGGCCAGCGCCTGCTCGTAATAGACGGTCCATCTGCCGCCCCGCTCACCCCAGCCCTGCAGATGGATGAGCGCATCCTCATATTGCCCCAGGTCCAGAAAGAGACTCACCAGAAACTCCCGGGCACGTGGGCCAAAGGCAGCGGGATACTTGCGGGCCATCCGCCGTAGAACGTCCGCAGCCTCCACCATCTCTCCCTCGGCGGCCAGGAGATAGGCGAGATCGAGATAGTCGGATGGTTTCGCCTCATAATCCTCGATTATCCGCTTGAGTACCTCGATCTGCTGGCGATAGCGCCCCTCGGCGTTGTAGAGTTGTGAGAGATGCCGCAACGCCTCTTCAGAGGGTTGCGCCTCCGCTCTCTTCTCCAGACTGCCAAGATAGTCATGCGGCCGCTGGGTCTGCTGATAGTACTTGCTCAGCCGCAGCCTCGCCTCCAGGTTGTCCGGATTCTTCTCTACGAATCCCTCCATCAACTCGACCGCCTTGCCCATTTCCCCATAGATCAGGTAGAGATCGGACAAGGGCAGCACCACGTTGGCCGAGGCATCTCCTTTCGCAAGCAGATTTTCATACTCCGCCCGGGCAGCGGTGTATTGCTGGTTTTTGTAATGCATCAGCGCCAGCTCCGGGGGGCGGGGATAGACCAGATAGCCACCCAGCAGCCCCAGCGCGACCACAAGCACGACGATGGCATGCGCGCTTCTCATCTATACCGTCTCCTGCCGGTAATCGATACGAACCTGCACCATCCGGGGGCGCCTTTCAACTGGAAGCACAAACCGCAACTCCTTTTTGTTGTCCACATCTATCATTCGGTACTCTGCCTCCCCTCCCTCATGGGAAATCCGGAGCCGATACCGGCCCGCATGGGGTACCTTCCATACCATCCTGCCCTCTCCAAACCCCTCTGTGACGAAGCTGAAAGAATCCATCCCCCGCTCTACCCCCCAAATCTGCCAAGTGGAGGTTATGAGATATGGGATGGCAGAGGACGGTTCCCGGGTACTCTCCGCGGATTCACGCAACGCGACAATCGCCACAGGTACCGATTTGTCCAATGTGACGTAGAGGGAACCCTGATAGTGATACTGGCCCACGACTCCCCGAGAGTCGGCAAAATCGACCGCGGAATACACAGCCCTATCGAAACGCACCGTCTGCAGGGCACCCCTGTTTTCGATACGCCACCTCCGCTCTGCCTCCTTTTCTATACGGGTGCTGAAAAAACCCTCTGCAATAGCAGCATAGTGGCTCGTGGCCAGGGGAATGATCGGCTGGCTGCGGGCATAGTCCAGGTTCGCCCGCACCGCGTTGAGGCTGGCGAGTTTTTCACCCGAATACATGTGATAGTAGATTCCTATCGGCTTGATACGGATGGGAGTCTCCGTGTTTTGCAGTGTGCGGATGAGGTGCCGATAGCCGAAGAACTGCTCCGACCACTGATCAGTGTAGATATTTTCATTACTGTTCGACGCATAGATCTGCAACTGGCCATCGACCCACCTGCCCAACGGAGAAACCCAGGCGTAGGAGGGATACTTACGATCCAGACGCGTATCACCACCATTGATGTTGTACAGCCCCAGCTTGCGGGTCGCCTCTATCGCTGCGGGGAACGGTTTCGTGTCTCCGGACCACTGATAGATCCGAACCTTTTTATTCGGCGGAAGCAGGGCGTCGATGAATTCGACCGCCCCCTTGATCTCCAGCTCCAGGCTGAACGGTTCCACCGCATAGGCCCTCGGCGTGACATAGCCCGTCCTGTAGTGGTAATCACTCCTGTTTGCGCTACTCTTCTTCAGCAACCCGAAGCTTTTCCCCGAGCCGGCCCATGACTTGGCGTAGAGCCCCAGAAACGGGCGTTCCTTTTCGGGATCGCCATCGGCGAAGAACCCCCAGTCGTAGGGATGACTGTAGGTATGGCTGCCCGCCTCCACCTGCGGCAAGGAAAAAATCTCTCGCGCCACCTGCAAGCTTTTGGGCCTGCCGTGCCACGCCGGATCGAGATCCCCGGCAATGGGAGCCACGGTAACCGGCAAGTCGGGGTAGGCCTCGATGATCTCCCGCTTGACGATTTCTGCGGACAACACCCCCTTGTTCCGATAGGGATGGATCTCCGTGAAATTGTTCCAGCCATCGCCATCGATGTGGCTGAAAAAGATCCGTCGTCCCGCCAGCGTGGTGGTATCCGGTTTGGGCAGGTCGTCGGTGACCAATGCCCGGCGAAAGAATTCGAAAGGGTTCAGATACCACTGGAGGGTATCGGTCGCTTCATTTTCGAAATAGGCGTAGCCCGACGCGACCCACCCTCCCTTGCGGGTGATCACCACCAGATCGGCATCAGTCCCGGGATCGTCTCCCTCCCTTATCTTCAGACAGGAATAACCCTCGCCTTCCATGACCGTCAGCCGTTCATAGGCGGGCAGCACCCCACCGATTTTGCGTTCAAAGTCCACCAGGCGGGGATCGCGAAACACCACCTTCGAACGGTAGGTGAAGGGAACCCACTCGTCTGCACCACGAAGCCCCAGCTTTTCCCAGAAACGGCGAATCGCCTCCTCCCGCCTGGAATAAGAAGCTCCGGCGGGATCCTGCTCTCCAAAGCCACCCACGACGATCAGGCGCTTGCCGGCATCGAGAACCTCTCCAGCCCAGCGGATGAAGGGAAGCGGGTCCTCCATGTTCAGCGCGTCCCACACCAATACCCCCCGCAGATCGGGCATGCTCTGCGGCGGGGGCAGAGGCTCATTGATGTCATGATAGCGAACCACCAGTCCCAAATGATTGAGGGGCATTTCCGCCAGACGATGAACGACCGAGAGCCCAGGTTCGGCCACCGATTTGCCGTCATACAGGGCCAGCACGGTCCGGGGAAGAGGCTCCGCGCAGAGCAGCGAAGCCTGCGCCGCCAACCCGAAAAAGAGAATCCAGCGAAAAAGCAGCCCCCTTCTGTTCATAGTCGCGGCTCTGGAATGATCCGATCCAATGCCACAGTGGCCACGTAGGGCTTGAAACCATTGGCTCGCTGTATCCGGTAGATGGCAGCGATTCCCTCTCGATCCTGGGGCTCCCAGTAATCCAGGGTGAATATTTCGAGCGAAGGATTCCGCCTCTTCGCATCGTTCAGGTAACCGAGCTGCCGCTCATAGAGCGCCTGTGGAACCCGTTTGTAGGACTTGGTCTTGAAATCGTAGTCCGCGTATACCGACTCCCCCAACACGATGTCGACGTCCTCTGCGACCTGGGGCAGGATCTCGTACGCGCGGTTCAGCATGATCTTGATCCCGGGAAAATGTTTGCGAATGGTCTTCACCAGCCGAACGGCCGCCTCCGTCATCCCACGGTAACGCTCCGGTTCCACTCTCTCCATATGCAGCGGGGTATCCAGCGTATCGAGAAAAACTCCGTCGAAGCCTTGATACAACAAACCGGGAATCAGTTCGTAGATGACTTTCTCGGTCCAGCGCCGCTGCCGAATGTCGATACCATAGCTTCCCTTCCAGTTGGGATTTTCCGCCATCAACATCCCACTGCCGACCAATTCGCGGAAATGATGCCGATAATCCTCCGCCTCCCCGAGGCTGAGATAGCCGAGCAGCGTCTTCCCCCGCTCCGAAAGAGGCTCGAGCTCCGGCCGGTGATCGCTATCGAGAACCAGCAGGGAGTAACCCCCGAAATCCTGCGGTGATGCCTCGTCGGAATAGTAGGCCAGCCAGCGACCCACCTCTTCTTTCCCGGCATTCATCGCCCAAACGGAAGGCGACAGTACCAAGCAAAGGATCATCGAAATCAGATTCCGCTGCATAGCTTTGATAGACTTTTCCCTGTACTCGCCGGAACGACACCCCCAACGTTCCCGGTGGCGCCGAACACGGCTGGTCATTTTCTGAACGCCAGCTCCCGCAGAGTTCCTTTGATAGCACCCCTCGGCATCCTGCCGTTCCCGTTGTGCAGCATCGGACATCCCCCGAAACGAACAACGCTGGAACTTTTCATCCAACGATGATTCACCAAATCGCCGGTGCAACCCTTACCCTTCGTGCCAGATTCACCGGCGTCATTTTTATGACGTCGCCATAATTTCGACGCCCATTCTTGTAATTATATTGTCGATAAAGCATTTTTTACAATCAACGTTGTGTTTTTGATACCACAGGCCCCTCGGGCATGTGACAAGAGGCGCATCCCGCGACAACCGTCCCGGCGACGTCGTTTTTCCCTTTGCCGGATGAGGCGGAAAAATCGTATTTCTTATGCACATTGGGCCAGCCGCACCGATACATTCCGTCCTTCACCCGGTGGATTCGTTTGGCCGTACGAAGAAACAGCTCCGGCGGATCGTAATCGATTGATACAATAATGGATAATTGGGACCGATACGCCCCCTCCCCCCGGCTCCCGTATCGCATCCAGTGGACAGACGGCTTCGTCCCTACTCACTTTTTCACATAGTTATCCACAGTCCTTCCAGAAGGGAAATATCGTTCTTTCACGGATCCGGTCGATTCGGCCGCGATAGAGAGATTGCCTTCAACCTGCACCCGATTCCGCGTATGGCGTGTGTTATCTTAGCGCATACGTCGCAGTTTAGCGACATCTGATTTTGTTTCTCCATTCCCAACTACACTGGTTACACTGGAGTACATGTCCAAAGGGCCTATCCTGCGCATCGCCATCCCCTCTCCGCTGCGGCGCTGTTTCGACTATCTGCCGCCGAAGCGGGCGGAGGGGGAGCTCCCACGGGCGGGAATGCGTGTGCGGGTTCCCTTCGGCAGGCGCACCGTCACCGGTATCGTGCTGGAATGGGCGCAAGAGAGCGACGTTCCGGCGAACCGCCTGAAGCCGGTCCTCGAGGTACTGGACCGGGAGCCGGCGCTGTCCCCCGATCTGCTGCGTCTGCTGGTCTGGGCGAGCCGCTACTACCACCATCCGGTTGGTGAAGTGGTCCTGGGCTCACTTCCGCGGCTGTTGCGCGAAGGCAGACCGGCCACCTTGCCCGTCGATACCCGCTGGCGACTGACCGAATCGGGGGGAAAAATCCTCCCCGAGGAGATGACACGGGCACCCCTGCAGGCCGGACTGCTCACCATACTGAAGGGGGAAGAAAACGGCCTCTCGGCGGCCGCCATCGGCGAACAGATGAAAAACTGGCGACCGGCGATGAAACGGTTGCTGGAAAAGGGCTGGGTGGAGCAGGTGGAGCACCCCGTCTCCCCTCCCGGAACCCCGCCGCCGAAACAGGAATCACCGCCACCGCTCAACCCGGCACAACGGAGAGCGGTGGATTCGGTGACCGGCGCAGGTGACGGCTTTTCCGTTTCACTGCTCGACGGCGTGACGGGAAGCGGCAAGACCGAGGTCTATCTGCGGATCATCGAACGGACGGTGGAGGCGGGGCGGCAGGCGCTGGTCCTGGTACCGGAGATCGGCCTCACCCCCCAGCTGGTGAAGCGTTTCAGGCGGCGCTTTTCCCGACCGATCGCCCTGATTCACTCTGCCCTCTCCCCAAGCGAGCAGCTGACCGCCTGGTTGAGCAGCCGCAACGGGGAAGCGGCCATCGTCATCGGCACCCGCTCGGCACTGTTCACACCGATGAAGGATCCGGGGATCATCGTCATCGACGAAGAGCACGACCCTTCGTTCAAACAGCAGGAGGGATTTCGTTACTCGGCACGGGACCTGGCCATCGTCCGCGCCCGGAACGCGGGAATCCCCATCGTGCTGGGCAGCGCCACCCCCTCCCTGGAGAGCCTGTACCATGCACGGCGGGGAGCCTACCGCCACCTGGTCTTGCCGGAGCGGGCCGGAAACGCCCGTCCCCCGCGGTTCGAGCTGGTGGACATGCGTCGCCAGCCCTTGCAGGAAGGACTCTCTCCCCGACTGCTTGCCGCCATCGAAGAACAGTTGCGGACAGAGGGGCAGATTCTGCTGTTTCTCAACCGTCGTGGCTACGCACCGACGTTACTGTGTCACGAGTGCGGCTGGGTGGGGCGCTGCCACCGTTGCGACGCCCATCTCACCTTTCATCGACGTGAACGGCGGCTGCGCTGCCACCACTGCGGCGCAGAGAGCCCCGTGGAAGAGAGTTGTCCCGCCTGTGGCAGCATCGACCTGCTCCCTCTGGGGATGGGCACGGAACGCATCGAGCTGCTGCTGCGCGAACGCTTTCCGCAGGCGGGTGTCGCCCGCCTCGATCGCGACTCCACCCGGCGCAAGGGGAGCATGCAGCAACTCCTGGAGCGGGTCGGGAAGGGAGAGATCCGGATCCTGATCGGCACCCAGATGCTCACCAAGGGGCACCACTTCCCCAATGTCACCCTGGTGGGGATCCTCGATACCGATCAGGGACTGTTCAGCACCGATTTCCGCGCCGCGGAACGCATGAGCCAGCTCATCGTACAGGTGGCCGGGCGCGCCGGCAGGGCAGACAAGCCGGGCCTGGTGATGATACAGACCCACCACCCGGACCATCCCCTGCTCCAGCAGTTGATGACCCACGGTTATCACCGGTTCGCCGAAACCGCTCTCGAGGAACGGCGGGAAGCAGAACTCCCTCCCTACGCCTTCATGGCATTGCTCAGGGCAGAGGCCACGGCTCCGGAGCAGGCGATGGAGTTCCTGCACCAGGCCCGGGAAATGGCCACCCCGCTCTGTCCTGAAACGGTCGCTCTGCTGGGGCCGGTAGCCGCACCGATGGAGCGGCGCGCCGGCCGGTACCGTGCCCAGCTGCTCCTGCAGTCCACGCACCGCCCCGCCCTGCACCGACTTCTGGAGCGCTGGATTCCCGGGTTGGAGAAAATGAAGAGCGCCCGCAGGGTGCGCTGGTCACTGGACGTGGATCCCATCGACCTGTTCTGACGGAGCCGAAAAAAGGTCCGTAACCACGCCGCCTCCCCCGGTTCGAGGGGAAGGCTCGATGCCTCCCTTCACTGTCGATACTCTGGTACATTGAGTTGTTCCTGCCGAGGGGGGATAATGATCGTTTCCGTAAACGAAAAACGAAACGATTCATGAAACGTCACCTGCAAGAGCTTGTTGCCACAGCGCTCGCTGCGCTGCAAGACGACGAACAACTGCCGAAGGAAACGGCTTGCGACATCCGCATCGAAAACAGCCGGGATCCCCGTCATGGTGACTACGCTTGCAACATCGCGCTGACCCTGGCGAAAAAGGCGGGGCGCAAGCCACGGGAGCTGGCCGAGGCGCTCGTTGCCGCCCTTCCCCCTTCGACACGGGTAGCGAAAGTGGAGATTGCCGGCCCCGGTTTCATCAACTTCTTCATGACCCCGGCGGCATTCCAGAACGTGGTGAAAGAGGTATTCGAGGCAGGCGAAGCCTATGGCCACTCGACCATCGGCGCCGACAAACGGGTCCAGGTGGAGTTCGTCTCGGCCAATCCCACCGGTCCGTTGCACGTTGGCCACGGACGGGGCGCTGCCTACGGCGCCGCGGTTGCGGATCTGCTGGCCGCGGCCGGTTTTCAGGTACACCGGGAATATTACGTCAACGACGCCGGCCGACAGATGGACATTCTCGCCACCAGCATCTGGTTGCGCTACCTGGAGCGCTGTGGTGAACGATTCGATTTCCCCAGCAACGGCTACCAGGGAGACTACATCTACGACATCGTCGAAGAGCTCCACCAGCAGTTTGGCAGCCGCTTCTGCCGCGATGCCGAAGCGGTGTTCACGGGGCTCCCGCCCGATGAACCGGCGGGAGGGGACAAGGAGCGACACATCGACGCCTTGATCCAGCGGGCGCGGGAGCTGCTGGGTGAAGAGGCATACGGCCGGATCTTCCGTGCGGGACTCGACCACATCGTGGAGGACATCCGCCGGGATCTGGAGGAGTTCGGTGTGGTCTACGAAGAGTGGTTCTCGGAGCGCTCGCTGACTGCATCGGGGGCGGTGGGAAAGGTGGTCGATCGGCTCAGGGAGGCGGGCCATCTGTACGAGAAGGAGGGTGCCCTCTGGTTCCGCTCCTCGGCGTTCGGTGACGAGAAGGATCGGGTCGTGGTACGGGAGAACGGCCAACCCACCTATTTTGCCTCGGACATCGCCTACCACGCCGACAAGATGGAACGCGGTTTCGATCGTGTGATCGACATCTGGGGAGCCGACCACCATGGCTACGTTCCGCGGATCCGTGCCGCCCTGGAGGCCCTGGGATACGACAGCGACCGTCTCGACGTACTGCTGGTCCAGTTCGCCAATCTCTACCGCAATGGCGAGCGGGTACAGATGTCCACCCGCTCGGGCTCCTTCGTCACCCTGCGGGAGCTGCGGGAAGAGGTGGGCAACGACGCCGCCCGTTTCTTCTATGTGATGCGCAAATGCGAGCAGCACATGGATTTCGACCTGGAGCTGGCCAAGTCCCGGAGCAACGACAATCCGGTCTATTACGTCCAGTACGCCCATGCTCGTGTTTGCAGCGTCATGCGCCAGCTCGAGGAAAAACAGCTGAGCTATGATCGGATCGCCGGCCTCGACCAGCTGCACCTGCTCACCGAGCCCCACGAGGAGCAGCTGCTACGGGATCTCGCCCGCTACCCGGAGGTCGTGGAGACGGCGGCGCTGAACCATGAGCCGCACCTGCTGACCCACTATCTGCGTGAACTGGCAACCGATTTCCATACCTACTACAACGCCCACCAGTTTCTGGTGGAGAGTGCCGGACTGCGCGATGCCCGCCTCTCCCTGATTCTCGCCGTGCGCCAAGTGATCGCCAACGGCCTGGAACTGCTGGGAGTGTCGGCTCCGGAGAGCATGTGACAGAGAAATGGCCAGGCACGCCACGCCAAAAAAGGATAAAAGGCAGGGGGCTCCCGGCTGGGCCTGGCTGCTGGCCGGGCTGGCAGTCGGGCTGTTCGTCGCCTTTCTGGTCTATCTGCAGGGGCAAAAGGATCCGGAGCACAAGCTGCCACCCATCCCCGCCAGGAACGAGCCGGCGCCGCCACGGCCTGCTGCCGAAACAGACGGAAAAACCGGGGAAACGGAGGCGAAACCGGCCAAACCCAGGTTCGACTTCTACACCATCCTCCCGGAGATGGAGGTCCCGGTCCCCGAACCGGAACCATCGAAGCGCCCCTCTTCACGACCGCCGTCCCGCGTAGAGGCTCCACTCGCGGAAGGAGAGAGAAAGAGCGAGCCCCGCACCACCTACGTGCTGCAACTCGGATCGTTCCGCAATCGCGCCGATGCCGACCGGCTGAAGGCGAAGATCTCCCTGCTCGGTTTCGAACCCCACATTCAAACGGTAAACATCGATGGCAGCGACTGGTACCGGGTGCGTATCGGCCCCTACAGCAACTCCGTACGCATTGCGGAGGTGCGTCATCGGCTGCGCGAAGCCGAACTCGATGCCATCCTGTTGAAACTCAAGGAGTGATCCGTGTCTGCATACAGAAACCTGCTCACCGGCGGCACACTGTTTTTTCTCCTGGCCTCCAGCGTCTTCGCCGATTCGACCTACGTAAACGGCCAGATCGCACTGCTCAAACCGGCAGGTTCCACAGTGGGCTATGGTACCGTGATAACGGTGGGGATACCGGTTCCCGAACGGAAGAACCTGTTTCTCGAGGCGGAACTCACCGCCACCCTGGTCGATCCCAAAAAGAACTCACGGGAGTTGACCTATAGGGGAGCAGGCGGATACGGAGTCTATCAGCGGCTGATCAATGAACAGCTTGCCATCCACGCAAAAGCGGGGATGCTCTATCAGTACAGCGAAAAAGAGGGGAACGATTCGCAAAGTGGAGCAGGAATCGCTTTTGCTCTCGGCGGTACGCTCCACCAGAACCGGGAGATGAGCTACCTGCTCGAACTCTCTTCCGTTCAGGGAACGCTGGACCTGACCACCCTTTCCGCCGGGATTCGCTATCGTTTTCGCTGATTCTTTGCCTTCGGCCCGGAAAGCCTCCCTTGTTCCAGATAGGTGTAGCTGGACAACCCTTTCTCCAGCTCATCCAGATATTGCCGACGCACCCTCTCCTCCATGCCGGCGGTGGCAAGCTTGCTGCGATAGCTGGCCATCAGCCGCCCCACGTCGAAACCGACCTGCCCCAATACCGAGCCGACGTCATCCCCTTTTTCGGTATCCATCAGCCGGTAGCCGCCATCTTTTGAAAGCGCCACGCTCACCGTGTTGATGGTACCGAACAGGTTGTGCATGTCCCCCAACGTCTCCTGATAAGCACCCACCAGAAAGAAACCCAGCAGATAACACTCCCCGGAACGGAGAGCATGCAGCGGCAGGGTACTCTCCAGTCCGTTGCGCTCCACGTAGTAATCGATCCGTCCGTCGGAGTCGCAGGTGATGTCCCGCAACACCGCACGTCGGCACGGCATCTCGTCGAGTCGCTGGAGGGGCACCACCGGAAATACCTGATCGATGGCCCAAACATCCGGCAGCGACTGGAACAGTGAGAGATTGCAGAAATATTTGTCGGCCAGCTTTTCGTTCAGTTCGTCCAGCACGTCCCGGTGGGCACGCGAGCCGCTGTCCAGACGAGCATGAACATGCCGGCAGATGGCGAAATAGAGCTGTTCGGCCCGTGCCCACTGCTCCAGGGTCAGGAGACCGTGGGTGTACATGCTCTTGGCCTCCGAGAGGCTGTGCTGGGCATCGTGATAGGACTCCAGCAGGGAACGTTCACCTTCCTTGTTTCCCCGCAAGAGTGCCAGATTCTGCGCCAGCGCCTCGAGGATGGCCGGCTCCCCTTCTCTATACATCGGCGCTTCCGGTCCATCGGGGATCCGCTCCACCGCGACCACGTCAGTGATCAGGACTGCATGATGCGCGGTCAGGGCCCGCCCGGACTCGGTGATCAGATGGGGATGAGGCAGCCGCCGCTCCGTACAGATACGAGCCAGGGCTTGAACGATGTTGTTGGCATACTCCTGGACGGTGTAGTTCATGGAGCAGTAGCTGCGGGTCCGGCTGCCCTCGTAATCCACGCCCAGACCGCCACCCACATCCACCATTCCGATGGGTACCCCGAGGCGGTGCAGTTCGGCGTAATAACGCGCCCCTTCATCGATGCCCCGCTGAATGTCCCGAATATTGGGGATCTGGGAGCCGAGATGGAAATGCATCAGCCGAAGGGTGCCCAACATTCCGGCCCCGCGCAACTGCTCCACCGCCTGCAACAGTTGTGCTGCCGACAGGCCAAACTTGGACTTCTCCCCACCGGTGTTCTGCCACTTGCCACTGCCGATGGAGGCCAGCCGCACCCGCACCCCCAGCAGAGGCTCGACCTCCAGCCGCTTCGCCTCCTCCAGCACCAGCGCCAATTCGGAGGGCTTCTCGATGACGATATAGACCTGCTGCCCCATCCGGCGGCCAATCAGGGCCAGCCGGAGATACTCCCGATCCTTGTAGCCGTTACAGATCACGGTGCCACCGCTGCGGGATACCGCCAGGATGGCCATCAACTCCGCCTTGCTTCCCGCCTCCAGGCCAACGCCGTCATCGCCCGCCGCCAGGATCGCCTCCACCACCGCACGCTGCTGGTTGACCTTGATGGGATAGACCGCGGTGAACCCGCCCTTGAATCCCTCGTGCTCCATGGCAATGGCGAAAGCCTGCCGCAGGCGCTCCACACGATCACGGAGGATATCCTCGAAGCGCAGCAACACCGGCAGCGACACCCCCCGCTGCCCGAGCTCCGCTACCAGCGCATGGAGATCGATCTCGACCGCTCGCTGCCTCCCCACGGGGCGGACCAGCAAATGCCCCCCGCCATCGATATCGAAGTATCCACCACCCCAGTAGCGGATGTTGTACAGCTCACGAGCCCGCTGGACAGACCAGTCGCTCACGGCCGCTCAACGGGACATACGGAAAAGGCGAAGGGCAACGGCATGACACGGATACGGACTAACCCAAAGTACGCTGGATATGGACCGCCGTGACGTAATCCATGGTGTTGCGATGCAACACGAACCAGGCCGACAACTGCTCCATCACATACTCCCGCGCCGCCTCGAACTCCCCCTCGTCGAGCTGCTGCCGCACCTCCTCCAGCTCTTTGAGCACCCGTTCGTGCTCCGCCTTGTGAACACCCATGACCGGAAAGGCGGAACGCTCCATCATGCGCTCCTCCTCGGCAAAGTGCTCCCGGCTATGCTCCATCAATTTGGTAAACAGTTTGCGGAATTCCGCCTCGGAGGCCATCGGCAGGGCATTGAGCAGCTCGACGAATTCATGATGCGCCCTGTCGATAGCAGGCACTCCCACCACCAGCTCTTCCGTCCACTCTACCAGCGGCATCTTCCTCTCCCCAAACAAAACAGAAACAGGCTCATCACTCGATTATCTGCCCTTGAAGAATCATCGTAGTATATACCCATTCCAAACCGTCCGGTCCACAGGGCCGCTGAGACCGATATGTGTTGTTGCCGGCTTAACAAGGTTGAATGACATCCGCCCTTCGCTTAAGATGCTGCAAAAAACGACGAACCGGACCTTTTCCACATGATTCAACGAAAACGGGTGCTCCGCACCCGGGCGCTGCTATGCGCGGCACTGCTGCCGTTGCTCTTTGCCAACCACACCTTTGCTGATGACGAGTCCGGCCCCGTTCCAACCGACAAGGCGTTGCACGCCTCGTTCTCTCTGGTGATCAGCATGGCCGCCTACGACTTCTATCGCAAGAACACCTCCCTTACCGCCAACCAAGCCAAACTCGCCGCCTTCGTCTCGACGTTGGCCATTGGGGCGGCCAAGGAGTTCTCCGACGAAAAGTTCGATTGGGGGGACATGGCAGCCAACGGAGTTGGAGCGGGTATCGGTATCATGATTGAGTTTTGATGGCCGCCAGCGCCTGAACGAAGACCCGGTTCTCCTCCGGTGTGCCCACTGTCACCCGCAGGCAATCCTGCAGTGCCCCTCCCGCAGCCCCCAGATTCTTGACCAGCACCCGCCGCTCCAGCAGCTCCCTGAATACCGGCTCTCCGCGCCCTTGCGGAACGCGAAACAGGATGAAGTTGGCACGGCTGGGGTAGGGATGCACCCATTCGATGGCTGCCAGTTCTTCCAGCAAGTGATCGCGCTCTGCACGGATCCGGGCCGCCTGCGTTTCCAGCCGTTCCCGGTGCCGCAGGGCGAAATCCGCGCTGTGCTGGGTCAGTGTATTGATGTTGTATGGCAGGCGGACCTTGTCGAACTCCCGGATCCATGGTTCGGCGCCCGCCAGGACACCAAGGCGCAATCCGGCCAGCCCCAGTTTGGACAGCGTGCGCATCACCAGGAGATTGGGGTACTCTTCCAGAAAACCGGTGAAGGTGGCCTCGGCAAAGGCGTGATAGGCCTCATCCACCACCACCAGCCCGGGGGTCATCTCGATGATGCGCCGCATGGCCCGCGCGTCGAACAGGTTGCCGGTGGGGTTGTTGGGGTAGGCCAGGAAGATCACCGCCGGGCGGTGCCGCTCGATGGCCTCCAGCATCGCCCCCTCGTCCAGGGTGAAGTCTTCTTTCAGGGGGACCCCCACGTACTCCATTCCGGTAAAGGTGGCGATCATCCGGTACATGACGAAACCCGGTTCCGGCGCCATCACGCAGCATCCGGGTCGTGCCAGCGCCATCATGACGATCTGGATCAGCTCGTCGGAACCGTTGCCCAGCAGGAGAGCACACTCGCCGGGAAGTGCCATCGCCTCCCGCAGGGTGGAGACCAGTCGTGTCGCCCGCGGATCGGGATAACGGTTGAGCTGGAGATTGCGCAGGGAGTCGAGCCATGCCTCCTCCAGATCCCCCGGCCAGGGCCAGGGATTCTCCATGGCATCCAGTTTGACATATCCCTCGGCATCCGGCACGGCGTAGGCGGAGAGCGCCCGGATTTCCGGACGGACCAGATGGTCGACCCGTTCTTGCGCACTCATTCGTTTCGATATTCCGCAGAACGGGCGTGGGCGGTCAACCCCTCACCACGCGCCAGGACCGAGGCAATCCGCCCCAGTGAGGCCGCTCCCTCGGGTGAACACTGGATCAGGCTGGAACGCTTCTGGAAGTCGTACACCCCCAATGGAGAAGAGAAGCGCGCGGTTCGCGAGGTCGGCAGGACATGGTTGGGTCCTGCACAGTAGTCACCGATGGCCTCGGCCGTATGGCGCCCCATGAAGATGGCACCGGCATGACGAATCCGCCGGGCCATCTCTTCCGGCTCGGCCACTGACAGCTCCAGATGCTCAGGGGCGACATGATTGGCCACCGCCACCGCCTCCTCCATGTCCTTCACCCGGATCAGGGCGCCCCGGCTGGTCAGGGAGGTACGGATGATCGCCGCCCGCTCCATCTGCGGCAGCAACCGCTCGATGCTCGCCTGCACCGCATCGAGGAACGCCTCGTCGGGACTCACCAGGATGGACTGGGCATCCTCGTCGTGCTCGGCCTGGGAGAAGAGATCCATGGCAATCCAGTCGGCCGGAGTCCGGCCGTCACAGATCACCAGAATTTCGGAAGGGCCGGCGATCATGTCGATGCCCACCGTGCCGAACACCATCCCCTTGGCGGTCGCCACATAGATGTTGCCGGGCCCGACGATCTTGTCCACCCGCGGGATGGTCTCGGTACCGTAGGCCAAAGCCGCCACCGCTTGCGCACCCCCGATGGCGAACACCCGGTCCACCTCGGCAACGGCGGCCGCGGCGAGCACCAGCTCGTTGACCACCCCTTCCGGCGTGGGAACCACCATGATCAGCTCCTCCACCCCGGCCACCTTGGCGGGCAGGGCGTTCATCAACACGGAGGAGGGATAGGCCGCCTTGCCCCCGGGAACATACAGACCCACCCGCTCCAGCGCAGTGACCTGCTGCCCCAGCAGTGTGCCGTCCGGCTCCCGGTAGCTCCAGGACTCCTGCAACTGGCGGCGGTGATACGCCCGGATCCGCTCCGCCGCCGTCTTGAGCGCCTCCCGCTGCTCTGCCGGGATCCGCTGCAACGCCCCGGCGAGCCGCTCCGGCGGAATCTCCAGCGAACGCATACTGTCCGCCTCCACCCGATCGAACCGGTTGGTGTACTCCACCACCGCGGCATCGCCCCGCTCGCGCACCTGACGCAGAATCTCGCGCACCGCCTCGTTGACCGACTCGTCGGAAACCCCTTCCCAGGCCAGCAACCGATCCAGCCTCTGCCAGAAATCGGCCTCCTCCGTACTCAGACGCCTGATCTCAACCATGATCCCGCACCGCCTCCTCCAGACAATGAATGAAATCGGTCACCGCCTCGTGTTTCATCTTCATGGAGGCCCGATTGACGATCAGGCGGGAGCTGATGTCGGCGATATGCTCCTTGGGCTCCAGTCCGTTGGCACGCAGGGTATTTCCGGTGTCCACCACATCCACGATGCAATCCGCCAGCCCTACCAGCGGCGCCAGCTCCATGGAACCGTACAACTTGATGATCTCCACCTGCCGCCCCTGACGGGCGAAATGACGCCGGGTGCTGTTCACATATTTGGTCGCCACCCGCATCCGCCCATGCGGTGGTACCTCCTCGACGGGACCGGCCACCATCAGCTTGCAGCGCGCGATGCGCAGATCCAGCGGTTCATACAGACCTTCTCCCCCGTGCTCCATCAGCACATCCTTGCCAGCCACCCCCAGATCGGCACCACCGTACTGCACATAGGTGGGCACGTCGGAGGCACGCACGATGAGCAGCCGCACCTCCTCGCGGCTGGTGGGCAGGATCAGCTTGCGGCTGTTCTCCGGCTCCTCCAGCGGCCGGATCCCTGCATGGGCCAGCAGAGGCACGGTCTCCTTGAAGATACGCCCCTTGGAGAGCGCGATGGTCAACTGCTGCATCGGCTCAAATGTCCCCTTCCGGTACGCGCCGGATGGTGGCCCCCAGCTGGGCCAGCTTCTCCTCGATACATTCGTATCCCCGATCGATGTGATAGATCCGATCCACTACGGTGTGTCCGTCGGCCACCAGGCCGGCCAGCAGCAGGCTGGCGGAGGCACGCAGATCGGTGGCCATCACCGGTGCCCCGGTCAGCGATTCCACACCGGAGATGAAAGCGGTGTTGCCTTCCACCCGGATGTCGGCACCCATGCGGCGCATCTCCTGCACGTGCATGAACCGGTTTTCGAAGACGGTCTCGGTGATGGTGGACGCCCCATTCGCTACACTGTTGAGGGCGGTGAATTGCGCCTGCATGTCGGTGGGAAAGGCGGGATAGGGAGCGGTGTGCAGATTCACCGCCCGGGGCCTGCGGCCCTTCATGTCGAGGGAGATCCAGTTCTCCCCGGATTCCACCTCGGCGCCCGCTTCCACCAGCTTGCTCAACACCGCCTCCAGCAGATCGGGAGAGGTGTCGTGCAGCTTGATCCGTCCACCCGTGATGGCTGCCGCCACCAGATAGGTTCCCGTCTCGATGCGATCCGGCAACACGCTGTAGGTGACTCCCTGTAATCGCTCCACCCCCTCGATGGTGATGGTGTCGGTTCCCGCCCCTTGCACGTGGGCGCCCATCGCGTTGAGGCAATCCGCCAGATCCACCACCTCCGGTTCCCGCGCCGCATTCTCGATGGTGGTCACACCATCCGCCAGCGCCGCCGCCATCATCAGATTCTCGGTACCGGTGACCGTAACCATGTCCAGCACCAGCTTCGTCCCCTTGAGGCGCCTGCCCGGAATCCTGGCGTTGATGTACCCCTTCTCCACCGTGATCTCCGCCCCCATCGCCTGCAATCCCTTGATGTGCAGATCCACGGGACGGGAACCGATGGCACAGCCACCCGGCAGGGAGACCTCAGCCTGCCCGAACCGGGCCAGCAACGGCCCCAGCACCAGGATGGAGGCGCGCATGGTCTTGACCAGCTCGTAGGGCGCATGAAACCGCTCGATGGTGGAGGTATCCACCTCGATATTCAGCTTCTCGTCCACCACCAGCGTGACCCCCATGTTGCCCAGCAGCTCCATGGTGGTGGTGATGTCTCTCAGGTGGGGAACATTGCACACGGTGGTGGGGCCGTCTGCCAGCAAGGTCGCGGCGATGATCGGCAACGCGGCATTCTTGGCGCCCGATATGCGGATCTCTCCATCGAGCCTGGCGCCGCCGGTAACTATCAGTTTATCCATGAAGTCTGGTTCTGGTGTCCGTTGGAACGAAATGAGATGACGGGATGGATCCCCTTCCGGAGAAAAGGGGGATCGTGAACCGCCGATTCACGGAGCACCACCTCCTTTTCTCTTGCAAACTGGGCGGATACATTCTCCGGCCGCTTCAACAGCCGGAAAATCCGTCATATTCCATTCTGGCCTCGAAACTACCCAGGGTCTCCTTCAGACCGGTGACCAACCCCGCCTTGCTGCCTTCCCAGTCGTTCACCCGGATCCTCACCAGCCAGCCCTCGCCGTAGGGATCCCGGTTGATCAATCCCGGGGTCACTGCCAGACGGTCGTTGACCGCGATGATCTCGCCATCCACCGGGACCTTGACCGGACCCACCCAGTCCTTCGTCTCCACGGTGGCGCACGACTTGTTCTTGTGGATGGCTCTGCCCGCCGTGCGCAGGGTGCACGACACCACCTCACCCAGCAGTTCCACCGCATAGGAGGTCAATCCCACGGTGACCTCGCTGTTGTCCTCTTCCCTCAGCCAGATATTGTTGTCCACATCGTAATACAGGTATTCAGGGATTTCGCACCCTCGTATCCGCCCCATTCTCACCCTCCACGATTCAAGTCGGCGAATCAACCCGCAGGTTGCGCGCAAACACGGTTTCGGTGTAACCATTCAGCATAGTATAAAACAGGCCGGTAACTGTTCAGATCGCCCCTGAAATTGGTCAGTTCAAGGCGAAAAATGTGAGTTTACGAGGGTAAATGACCATTTTTCAACGCAGAAATGGCGGATTTCAGGGGTGAGCTGGACAGTTACGTTTCGGTTACGCCTTTCTCAACAGATAGTAAAACTTACCACCTTCTTCCCGTGCCTCCAACAGCTCATTTCCGGTTTGCCTGGCAAAAACGGGGAAATCCCGGGCCGATCCCGGATCGGTGGCGATGATCTTCAACACCTGCCCTGCCTGCATGGTGGCAAGCGCCTTTTTGGCACGCAGGATCGGCAATGGGCAGTTGAGACCTGAAGTATCCAGTTCCCGATCGATATCATACATTGCGATACGACTCCCGAAAAACCAAACGGACCGACAGGCGGCGCGGCGGCCAAACCCCGCTACTCTAGCACAAACAGAGGGGGAACTTTCCCTTCTCCTCCGCTGCCTCAATAGATAACCGATTTCTGATATCATTCCGCCCAATCTCATGCGACGACGTACCTTCACCCCCCTGATTCTGGCGTTCGGCCTGCTCATCGCCCCCCCATCCGGCCACGCACTGTACAACGAGCTACCGGAGATGGGAGACAGCGCCGGCACCCTTCTTTCCCGGGAAGAGGAGCAGCGGATAGGCGCAGAGTTCATGCGCAACGTCCGCTATCGTCTCACCCTGCTCGAGGATCCGGAAATAACCGGGTATCTTCAGGATCTGGGGGGGCGGCTGGTCTCCCACAGTGATGGAGCCAACCAGCCCTTCACCTTCTTCATCGTCCAGGATCCAAGAATCAACGCCTTCGCCGCGCCCGGCGGCTACATCGGGATCAATTCCGGCCTCATCCTCCACACCCGGAACGAAAGCGAGCTGGCCGCCGTGCTGGCCCACGAGGTCGCCCACGTGACCCAACGCCATCTGGCCCGGGCCAGCGAAACCGCCGGCAGGATGAATCTTTCCATGGCCGCAGCCGTATTGGCCGCCATGATCCTCGGCAGCCAGGACCCGGATCTGGCCCAGGCAGCCATCACCGCCGCGATGGCCGGCAGCACGCAGAGGATGATCAATTTCACCCGTCTCAACGAGGAGGAGGCGGACCGGGTAGGGATGCAGATCCTCGCTGATGCCGGCTTCGACCCCGGAGGCATGCCCGCCTTTTTCAAACAGTTGTTGACGGTGAACCGCGTCAATCGGGATGTCATCCCCGAGTTTCTCAGGACCCATCCGGTGACGCTCTCCCGGATAGCCGACTCACGCAACCGAGCCGCCCGTTATCCCTCCAGGCCCCACCGGGACAGCGCCCGCTATCCGCTGGTGCGTGCCAAGATCCGGGTGATGCTGAGCGAGAGCGCCGACGATGCCCTGCTCTATTTCAAGAACCGTACCGATGACGCCGGACGGTATGGTTACGCCCTCGCCCTCGACCGCAAGGGGCGTTACCGGGAAGCAGAGCGCTTGCTGCGGACACTGAGTCGGCAACAGCCGGACAACATCACCTATCAGTATGCCCTGGCGAAAGTGAAAAGGGATGCCGGCAAACTCGACGACGCGCTGGCCATCTACGAGCGCAACCTCCACCTCTATCCCCTGGACACACCCCTGACCATGCAGTACGCCTTTACCCTCATACAGGCCGATCGAGCGAAAGAGGCCAGGGAGGTGCTGCACCGCTATCTCGGCGTCAAGCCACCCACCCCGGCCCTCTACCGCCTGCTGGCCCAGGCGGAGCAGAAAGCGGGATTTCCTGTCGCTTCACATCAGGCGATGGCAGAATACTACTTTCTCGAAGGATTTACGCTGGAAGCGATACGCCAGCTGAAACAGGCATTGGAATCGTCGGCCATCACCCCCTACGAGCGCGCCAGCATCGAGGCCCGCAAGAAGCAGTTCGAGGAGCACGCCCGAATGGAGACGGCATCACAGGATCGGCCAAAGCAGCGGGAGCAACGAAGGTAGCATGCCTGAAGGACCGGAGATCCGCCGGGCGGCAGACGCCATAGCGGCCGCCATCCAGGGACACGAGGTGGAAACGGTATCCTTCGCCTTCGAGCGGCTCAAACCCTGGGAACGACGGTTCGCGGGAGCCACCGTCGTCGACGTCGCGACCTTCGGCAAGGCCATGCTCACCCGCTTCGGCAACGGCCTGAACATCTACAGCCACAACCAGCTCTACGGACGCTGGTATTGCGGCAGGAAGGGGGAGTTTCCCCCCTGGAAACGCCAACTCCGCCTGGCCATCCATACACGGAGCCACTCCGCCCTGCTCTACAGCGCCTCGGACATCTGCGTGTTGCGGGACGAAGAGGTAATGGAACACCCCTTCATCGGCAAGCTGGGACCGGATCTGCTCGCCCCGGGGACGAAAGAACAGCTCATCATGGAACGTCTGGAAGAACGGCGCTTCCGCAACCGGCGACTGGGCGGACTGCTCACCGACCAGTCGTTCGTCGCCGGCTTGGGCAACTATCTTCGCTGCGAGATCCTCTTCGTGTGCGGACTCTCCCCGGCCCGGCGACCATCGGAACTGGACGGGGCAACGAAACGGCGGCTCGTCGATGCGATGCTCGCGCTGCCGCGGCAATCCTATGAGACGGGCGGCATCACCAACGATCCCGCCAGGGCCGGTGAATTGATGGAAGCGGGGGCGAGCTTCGAGGAGGCCCGTTTCTGGGTATTCCGGCGCGGCGGCAAACCCTGTTATCGCTGCGCAACACCCATCCAGCGCACCAGCCACGGCGGACAGGTCACCTACCTCTGCCCCGTCTGTCAACAATGACCTCCCCCACGGGGGCGGCCACTCAATCGGCCTTCTTCATCTCCTCCAGAATCCGGACGGCGCTGTCCACCAGACGCGGGCAGATGTTCTCGAACAATCCTTTCTCCTGCGCCCGGCGATAACCTTCCGGGGTTCCGATGTCACAATCCAGCAGCTCGCGGCACTCCAGAGAGCCGTGCTCCTCCTGGAAACGGTTGAGAAACTCCCTCACCAGGTAATAGGTCTCTTCCTTGGCTGCCACGTCATTGACCGACACGGGACCTTTCTTCAGGCCGATCACCAGGATGGCGCCGGTGACCGCGCCACAGGTGTGCGCGGTACGCCCCATGCCTCCACCCAGCCCGGTCGCCAGCTTGAGCGCCAGCTCCCTCTCCAGTCCCTCTTCCTCACCGTAGACCGAGAGGATGGCCTGGGAGCAGAGAAAGCCGTCGCAGAAACTGGCTACCGCCTCTTCACTCTTGGTCATTACAGCAATCCCCCTCTCTTTGGAACAGCGCCCCTATCTTCTTCCGATCCGGATTCGAAATCACGCCTCTCTCGGTAACTATAGCATCGATCAGCTCCGCGGGAGTGACATCGAAGGATGGATTCCAGGCGGTTGCACCCGCGGGGGTGAGGGGCCGGCCGGCCAGCTCGAGGATCTCCTCCTGGGGACGCTCCTCGATGGGAATGAAACGGCCGTCCGGTGTCTCCGGATCGATGGTGGAGAGCGGTGCCACCACCATGAACTTCACCCCGTGACGCCTGGCGTTCACCGCGGCGCTGTAGGTGCCGATCTTGTTGGCGACATCCCCGTTGGCCGCGATACGGTCCGCGCCGACAATCACCCACTCCACCAATCCCCGTGCCATGAGCCAGGCGGCGGCACCCTCCACCAGCAGGGTCACGGGGATGCCGTCCTGCACCAGCTCCCATGCGGTGAGACGGGCGCCTTGCAACCATGGCCGGGTCTCGTCGGCATAGACCCGTTCTATCCGTCCCGCAGAAAAGGCCGCCCGGATCACCCCCAGGGCGGTGCCGAATCCGCCGGTGGCCAGGGAGCCCGCATTGCAGTGGGTCAACACCGCACAACGCTCCCCGATGAGTTCGGCACCGAGCTCCCCCATCCGGCGGTTGGCCCGCACATCCTCTTCGTGGATACGACGGGCCTCCTGCAGCAGCCGCGCTTCCGGATCTCTTTCAATCTGCTGCATCACAGCCCGCATCCGCTCCAGGGCCCATTTCAGATTGACCGCCGTGGGGCGAGCACTTTCCAGCAGCCGGAGATCCGGCTCCATGGCACTCCGCCACCCTGCCGGATCCACGGCGTGGGCATCCCTTGCCGCCAGCACCACTCCGTAAGCGGCAGCGATCCCGATGGCGGGGGCTCCCCGCACCACCATCTTCCGAATGGCTTCAGCCACAGCGGGTGCCGTGCCGCAGGCCAGATACTCCAGACGATGGGGAAGCAGACGCTGATCCAGCAGGTAGAGCCGGTCGTCGCGCCACTCGATGGCGCGGATGGTATCGTGGCAATCACTCATGAAATGACGTGGGTTCGATGGCAAATGGCGGAGGGTCAGGGATTCGAACCCTGGATGGGCGTGAACCCATGCCGGTTTTCAAGACCGGTGCTTTCAACCACTCAGCCAACCCTCCCGTGTGACGCATAAGGCTACCTAAATGAAGGCGAAAATGCCAGTACCGGCGGCATTCAGTGGCGAGGAATGAACACGGGTAAACGGACCCTCCCACCCAACCCCGCATCTGCGGGTTTTTTGCCGCTGCGGGCGAAGAAATGGACCGGCCCCACCGACGGCCTGCCGAATTGTGAGCCGGTCCACAACCAACATCCAATTATTGGGTCATACTAACTCATTGCTTTGACGAGCATTTGGTATAATAATTTTCGATTATCAAAGAATCGAAGAGGCTGGCACCTGGCAGCCGAAGACAAGGAACCGGTCGTTCATCCACCACCATGATCCACGGCTTGCAGGGAAAACCCCTCTTTCTTTCTCTTCTCCTGATCGTGCTGTTCGTCCCCACACCCTCTTTTGCCACCGATCTGCTCCTCATCCTGGTCAACAAGAGGACTGGAGAGCCGGTGGAGGATGCCACCGTGGTGATCGAAGACGGCAGTGGTCGGCATGGCCTGAGTGACGATCAGGGAAGGATCGCCTTCCGTGGATTGCGGTTTCCGATCCGCATGAAGATCCTGGCCCCCGGCTATGCCCCGGTGCGGTTTCCGCTGAACCCACGAAAACGGTCGGTGAAGGTGCTGCTCACACCGCTGGCGGTGGAAGCCGAGGAACTGGAGGTGGTGGCGGATCGGATACCGGAGAAGGTCTCGAAGGTCACTCTCTCCCATGAGGAGATCATCCGGGCGCCGGGTGCACAAGGAGACGCGCTGAGGGTGATCCAGTCCCTCCCCGGGGTGGTGACCGTCAACGGCAACAGTGGAATGATCTATGTCCGCGGCAGCAGCCCGGAGGAGAACGGTGTCTGGATAAACACCCTCCCGGTGGGGTATCTCTACCACTGGGGGGGGCTGCGCTCCACCCTCAATCCGGCGCTGATAGAGGATTTCAACCTTTTTCTGGGCGGTTTTCCGGTGGAGTACCCGGATCGCCTGGGAGGAATGCTGGACATTCGCCTGCGTGCCCCGCGCAAGGACCGGCTCCATCAGCGCTATCACGTCGGGACCTTCGAATCCTCGCTTCTCATCGAGGGACCTTTGGGCAAACCCGATGGCAAAGATGGCTTCTATCTGGCGGCCCGGCGCAGCTATGTCGATCTGCTGGCCTCCCCCGACACATTCAATGCGGCTTTGGGTAACGAAGACGAAGAGGACGACCGGGTGGTCACCGTTCCCAGTTTCTATGATGCGCAGGCGCTATGGCAGCGGGACCTTGCCAACGGCTCCATCGAGCTACAGTATTTTGCCGCGGGCGACAGGCTCGACCTGGACAACCGCACTGCCGCAAAGGCGGATCCGGAGCTGGTGGGAGAGCTCAGCCAGGACACCTCCTACCAGACGGCGGGACTCACCTGGCACCAGCGCTGGGGGACGCGATGGAGCAGCCGGATGGCGCTCTCCCGGACCGAGCAGCGGGACAGCATCTCCCTGGGCACCAGCCTGGAGAGCGGCCTTCCCTACTTCGCCAGGAGCGTGGTCCGCACCACCCGCCTGCAGCCGGAGCTGACCTGGCAAAAGGACGACGGGAACGACATCACCGGCGGTGTCGAACTCGCCTATGTCGAGGCGCCCCTGAATCTCTACATCCCGGCGCCACCGGCCGAGGACGAACCCTTCTACGATTTCACCGGTGCCGACAAATACCGCATACACACCACAGTCCATGCCGAGGGGCGAGCCTTCTTCATCAAACAGCGGCTGGCCTGGAGTGAACGCTTCCACACCACCCTGGGTATCCGCTACAGCCGGGTGAGGGGCACCGCCGGCATCGACATGGCGGGAGCCGCTCCGCGGCTGGCAGCGGAATACCGTCTCGGTGAAAAGGTGGTGCTCACCGCCAGTTGGGGACGTTATTTCCAGATGCCCGGCGGTGAGAAGCTGATCGACGGGTTCAGCAACCCCCGTCTGAAATTCAAGGAAGCGGAACACCGCATTCTCGGTGTCCGGTACCAGTGGGAGCCACTCTGGTCGGTTCAACTGGAAGCCTACCACAAGCCGCTTAAGAACCTGGTGGTTCGGGTGGAGGATGCGGAACCGGGGAAAAACTATCTCAATCGTGGCAGCGGGGAGTCCTACGGAGTGGACCTGCTCATCCGGCGTGAGCCGGGACAGCGCAGGATGGGTTGGCTCAGCTACTCCTGGGGAAGATCCCTGCGGACCAACCAACTGACGAGCGAGGAATACCCCTCATCCGGGGATCAGCCCCATACCCTGACCCTGGTCTGGAAACAGCCGATGCCTGGCGCCGCCCGGCGGTGGGACTGGGGGATCAAGCTCCAGGCGGCTTCCGGCAAACCCTATACCCCGGTGATCGGGCGCTATCAGGAGACCCTGCCGGACGGCAGCAAACGCTGGCGTCCGGTCCATGGCAAGACCAACAGCGCCAGGCTTCCCGACTATTTCAGTCTCGATCTGCGCATCGATCGCCGGATACCGATGAAGGGATGGGAGCTCGGTTTCTATCTGGAACTGCAGAACATCACCCGGCACGAGAACGTCATCCGGTACGATTTCGGTAACAGTTACCAGAATTATCAAAACCCCAAAAAGGTGACCGGTCTCCCCTTCCAGCCCTATTTCGGGGTGACCGCCACATTTTGATCGAAGTAACGGGGGTTGGGTGGGCAAAGGGCAAATCGTCGTTCTGTGGCTCCACCGCCGGCAGGCGGGATAATTCAGGGAATCCACGATAGACTACCCGCACGTTCAGAAAAAACCATACCGGAAGAAATGTCGTAACGAGGAGAGCATACCGAGATGCTGGACAACTTTCTGAGCCTGATGGAGCGGGGCGGCCCGGTGATGTGGGTGATCTTCGTCACCGCCTGGGTTGCATTCATCATGCTGGCCGAACGGAGTCTGCAGATCCAGCTGTGGATTCGACGGGCGCGGCGGGATCAGCAGGGGCTGGAGGAGAGCCCCTCTTACCAGCCCCACCTCCCCACGGGGCGCAACGCCAGCCCCATCGCCCTCCTGCTCTACCGGCTCAACTGGAAGGAGATCCACGATCGTTCCGATCTGGCGAAGCAGCTCAACATACAGCTGGCCGAACTGATGCCAAAGCTGGAGGGTACCCTGCCCACCATTGCCATCCTCGGTTCCCTGCTCCCCATGCTGGGGTTGCTGGGAACGGTGATCGGCATGATCGATGTGTTCGATGTCATCGCCCGTCACGGTACCGGTAACCCGATGCAGATGGCGCACGGCATCTCCCAGGCCCTGTTGACCACCGCCAGCGGCCTCATCTGCGCCATCCCGGTCATCTTTCTCCATCATCTGCTGGTCCGGCGGCTCAACCTGCTGATGGCGCTCACCGAGCAGAGCATGCTGGTACTCTACAATCGCCACGGCTAGAAAGAGGGAACCCCCGCATGAACGGCTTTCACTCCTCACCCATCGAGATCCCGAAACTCCGCGCGGGCAAGCCGGAGATCACCATGGCCCCCTTGATCGACGTGGTGTTTCTGCTGCTGATCTTCTTCATGGCCACCACCATCTTTCCTGACAACCACGGCCTGGTGATAGAGCGCCCCACCGCGACCAGCGCGGAATCCCTTCCCGGAAAACCCCTGCGGTTCCTGGTGGACGAGGAGGGGGCGATCCATTACCAGAATCGTGAGATCACGGTGGAGGAGGTGATGAAGGTGGTGAGCGAGAGATTGTCCATGGATCCCGACAGTCGCATCCTCCTGGACGTGGATCGCCGTGCCGCCACCGAGGCGCTGATCCGGGTGATGGATGCCGGCAAACGGGCGGGGGCCAGGCAGATCGCCATCGTCACCGAGCTATCACCCGCCGGCGGGCAATGAGGGAAGCAGGAGATTCACCGGAAGGCCGTGGCGCCTGGCCTCTTGCCCTCGTGGCGGGGTCGGTCGTCAACCTGCTTCTGTTCGGCGCACTGGCGGGGATTGGAGATGGCGATCACCCACTACCCGTTCCACGGGCGATTACCCTCTCTCTCGACTTTTCGGAAAAGGCCATCCCCGCCGCGAAGCCGACACCGAAGCCCAACGTCGCCACGCCACGCCCCCGGAAAAGAGAGAAAAAGCGGCACCGCCGGTCCACCCTGCAATCCGACCAGGTGGTTTCACGACCTATCGAGGAGGCGACGGAAGCGGAGGAAGAACAGCGGAAACCCTCTCCTCCCTCGCCTCCCCTGGCCGGCACGCCGAGGCAGCAGCCGCTGCCCGCTCCGGTTCCAGTCTACCAGTTGACCGGCCTGCCCCGTTTCATCCACCAGGAGAGGCCGAACTACCCTCCCCGTTTGCGACGGCAGGGAAAAGAGGCCACCGTGAAACTGGAGATCTACATCGACGCCGACGGCCGGGTGAGAGAGATCCGGGTGCTGAAGTCCGCCGGGGAGGATTTCGATCGGGCGGCCATTGCGGCGATCCGCGCATCCACCTTCGCCCCGGGAAACGTGGACGGCAAGCCGGTACCCGTGCTGATGCGGCTGCCCATCCGCTTCCGGCTGCGCTGATTCCGGCCCGAAGGATTCACCCGGAGCGTTCGGGCTCAGGGAGAGCCGACCAGCTGTCTCAGCTCTTCCAGGCGGGGATCACCCTTCTTGATCTTGACCAGCTTCGCCTCGCCGGTGTCTGTACCCAGATAGGAAGAGGCGGCCAGCGCCAGCGCCGGCATCAACGCCCGCAGGTCGTTGCTCCGTGTGGTGGTCGAGGCGGTGACCTTCCACAGGGTCTTCATCTCCGCCGGCTTCTTGCCGGTCTGGTAACGTTTCGCCTCGAGGATGACGAAACTGGTGTAGAGCGTGTAGCTGCGGGTATCCACGTCCACGCCGATCATCCGTCTGTAGATCGGCGTGGTCACCGTGCTGGTGGTCTGGGAGACCTTCCCCTCCCCCTCGTCCCGGGTCTCCACGTAGATGATGGTATCACCCCCGAACCAGTCGTAGATCGGGGTCGAAGTGGTGTAATAGACCGTCTTTCCTGGACTCACGCCGTAACTGAAATAGATGGCCAGGGCGGCAGCCCCCTCCTTGCGCTCCACATATCCCCGCCGTTGCAGCAAGGCACGGAAATAGCGACTGAACTCCTGAAAGTAGAGATCGTCCGGAGAAACATTCTCCATGCCGCTGAACCAGCGATAGCTCTTGTCGGAGATCGATTCATCCGCAGCGATGGCATCCACCTTCACCGGGATGGTGGAGCTGCAGCCGGTCAGCAGGCCTGCGAGGATGACCAGAACAAGCATCGCCGGTTTCGTCATCTCTGTACACCTCCTCCTGCTGGAGACCTTCCGTTCGCCTACGAGTTCAGTTTCTTGCGCAGCAGCTCGTTCAGCTGCGCCGGATTGGCCTTGCCCTGGGTCGCCTTCATCACCTGTCCGACGAAGAATCCCAGCAGCTTCTCCTTGCCGGCACGGTACTGCTCCACCTGCTGCGGATTGGCTGCCAGCACCTCGTCGATGGCCTGCTCGATGGCGCCGGTATCGGTGATCTGCTTCAAGCCCCGCTTCTCGATGATGGAATCGGGATCACCCTCCCCTTCCCACATCGCCTCGAACACCTGCTTGGCGATCTTGCCGGAGATGGTGTTGTCCGCGATGCGCCGGACCAGCCGCCCCAGCATCTCGGCGTTCACCGGGCAGGCTCCGATCTCGAGATTGTCGCGATTCAGCGCCGCAGAGAAATCGCCCATCACCCAGTTGGCGGCCAGCTTCGCCTCGCCCCCCGAGCTCCTCTCCACCTCCTCGTAGAAATCGGCCAGCTCGCGGCTGGCGGTGAGCACGGAGGCATCGTAGGCGCTCAATCCGTATTCGTACATGAAACGCTCCCGCTTGGCATCGGGCAGCTCCGGCAGGTCCGCACGCACCTCTTCGAGCCAGCGGTCATCCAGCTCGAGCGGCAGAAGGTCCGGATCGGGGAAATAGCGGTAATCCATCGCCTCCTCCTTGCTCCGCATGGAACGGGTCTCCCCCTTGGCCGCGTCATAGAGGCGGGTCTCCTGGACCACGGTGCCGCCCCCCTCCAGCAGATCGATCTGACGTTCGATCTCGAAATCGATGGCCCGCTCGACGAAACGGAACGAGTTGATATTCTTGATCTCGGTGCGGGTACCAAAACGGCGCTCCCCCTTCGGGCGCACCGAGACGTTGGCGTCACAACGGAAGGAACCCTCCTGCATGTTGCCATCACAGATCTCCAGATAGCGCACCAGCATGTGGAGCTTCTTCATGTAGGCCACCGCCTCCTTGGCCGAGCGCAGGTCCGGTTCGGAGACGATTTCCAGCAACGGCGTCCCGGCCCGGTTGAGATCGATGCCGGTCATGCCGTGGAAATCCTCATGCAGCGATTTCCCGGCGTCCTCCTCCAGATGGGCCCGGGTGATACCGATGGTCTTCGTGCTGCCATCCTCCAGTTCGATGGAGAGCTGTCCCCTGCCGACGATGGGCAGCTCGTACTGGCTGATCTGGTAGCCCTTGGGGAGGTCCGGATAGAAGTAGTTCTTGCGGGCAAACACTGAACGACGGGCGATCTCGGCATTCACCGCCAGGCCGAACTTGCATGCCATGCGCACCGCCTCGCCGTTGAGCACCGGAAGCACTCCGGGCAGTCCCAGATCCACCGCGCAGGCCTGGGTGTTGGGCTCGGCGCCGTAGGCGGTAGAGGCCCCGGAAAAGATCTTGCTCTTGGTGGCGAGTTGGGCATGAATCTCCAACCCGATGACCGCTTCCCATTCCATAGCCGAACCCCCTTATTCCGCAAACGATTCAGGTACCTGCAGGTGCCAGTCGGTGACCTGCTGATAGCGATGGGCCACATTGAGCAGACGGGCCTCGCCGAAGTAGTCGCCGATGAGCTGAAGTCCAATCGGCCGTTTTCCGGAGAAACCTGCCGGGATGGAGATCCCGGGCAGTCCGGCGAGATTCACCGCGATGGTATAGATATCCGACAGGTACATGGCTACCGGATCGCTGCTCTTCTCACCCAGATTGAAGGCCACCGATGGAGAGGTGGGGCCCAGGATGACATCCACCTCCTTGAAGGCATCGACGAAATCTTCGCGGATGAGGTGGCGGACCTGCTGCGCCTTGAGATAGTAGGCATCATAGTAACCGGCCGACAGGGCATAGGTGCCGATCATGATGCGCCGTTTCACCTCTGCACCGAACCCTTCCCCGCGGGAGCGTTTGTAGAGATCCTCCAGGTCCCGCGGGTTCTCGCAGCGGTATCCGAAGCGCACACCGTCGAATCTCGACAGATTGGAGGAGCACTCGGCCGGGGCGATGACGTAGTAGGTGGGCACCGCGAGCGACGTATTGGGCAACGAGATCTCCTTGATCTGCGCACCGAGCCGCCGATACTCCCCGACGGCGGCTTCGATGGCACGGGCCACATCGTCATCCAGCCCCTCGGCAAAGTACTCTTTCGGCAGGCCGATCTTCAGGCCGTCGAGGGGTTCCTCCAGGGTCGCGGTGTAATCGGGCACCGGCTGGTCCGCGCTGGTGGAGTCCCGCTCATCGAAACCGGCGATGACATTGAGCAACAGCGCAGCGTCCTCGGCGGTACGCGCCATCACGCCCCCCTGATCGAGACTGGAGGCGAAAGCGATCATCCCCCAACGGGAGACGCGCCCATAGGTGGGTTTGAGGCCGGTGATGCCGCACAGCGCCGCGGGCTGCCGGATGGAACCACCGGTGTCGGTGCCGGTGGCCACCGGCGCCAGCCGGGCTGCGACGGCCGCGGCCGAACCGCCGGACGATCCGCCCGGCACCGCCTCCGCGTCCCAGGGATTGCGCACCGGACCGTAGAAGCTGGTCTCGTTGGAGGAGCCCATTGCGAACTCGTCCATGTTGGTCTTGCCCAGCATCACCATCCCCGCCGCGTTGCAGCGCTCCACCACATCGGCATCATAAGGAGCAACGAAGTTGTCCAGCATGCGGGAACCGCAGGTGGTCCTGATCCCCTCGGTGCAAAAGATGTCCTTCTGCGCCAGCGGAATCCCGGTGAGGGTAACCGCATCCCCTGCGGCAATCGCCCGATCCGCCGCCTCCGCCTGTCGCATGGCATGCTCCGCGCAGACGGTGATGTAGCTGTTGAGCCGCTCGTCATGGCGCTCGATGCGATCCAGATAGTGGCGGGTCAACTCCACGCTGGAGAACTCTCCGGCCTTCAGACCGGCCACCAGCTCGGCAATCGTCTTGTCATGCATGGTATTTGTCCTGGTTTCTGGATAGGGTGTCCGCTCGACGTAACCGGGCAGGCCGAAACCGCTACTCGATGACCTTCGGCACCAGATAGAGCCCCGCCTCCACCCGGGGGGCAATCCGCTGGAACTTCTCGCGCTGGTTGGTCTCGGTGACCTCGTCGGGACGCAGGCGCTGGGCCATCTCCAGCGGGTGGGCCATGGGCTCGACCCCTTCCGTGTCCACCCGGTTCATCTGCTCCACCAGCTCGAGGATCCCGGACAGGTCCCGGGCATAATCAGCTATATCGTCCGTATCGATCCCGAGTCTCGCCAGATGGGCGATCCGTTCGACATCCGCTTTTTCCAGGGCCATGACCATTACTCCGTAACCGTGTACCGAACCAAAGCAGTACAAATTATCACAGATATCTCCTTGCCCCAAATCCGTTCCATTGATAAAGTTGATTATTTAACGAAGTATGCAATTTGCTTGGGATCGTTTTTGAGCCAGCTTGACGCAAAAAAGAGCGATAGCCTACAGATATCGGCAATTCAACCGATAAAGAACATCCGGGCATCCGATGGAAGGGGTTTGCCGATTCTGGTGATCGTCAGAAAATCATGATGAAAAAAGCCAAGAATGATGGCGACGGACCGCCATTCGCCCCCATCAACCATCCGGTTGGGGACGGAATTTCGGTGCATCGTCGCGCTTTGCAAAGGTTTTCGGGTGCAGGTCAGACGCTCTCACTGACACCTTGACGGGCGATATCAAAATTTACTGGTAGAGAAACAGAAATCATGTTCGGATTCGGCCGCTTGCGGGGACTCTTTTCCAACGACATCTCCATCGATCTGGGCACCGCCAATACGCTGGTCTATGTACTCAACAAGGGTATCGTGCTCAACGAGCCCTCCGTAGTGGCCATCCGCCAGGATCGGGGACCCGGCGGGCCGAAGGCCATCGCTGCCGTGGGCCATGAGGCGAAGATGATGCTGGGACGCACCCCTGGCAATATCGTCGCCATCCGGCCGATGAAGGACGGGGTGATCGCGGATTTCACCATCACCGAGAAGATGTTGCAGCACTTCATCCGCAAGGTCCACGAGACTCGCTTCCTCAAACCCAGCCCCCGGGTCCTGATCTGTGTGCCCTGTGGTGCGACCCAGGTGGAACGGCGTGCCATCCGGGAGTCGGCCATGGGGGCCGGGGCACGGGAGGTCTACCTCATCGAGGAGCCCATGGCGGCGGCGGTGGGTGCCGGCATGCCCATCAACGAGGCACGTGGTTCGATGGTACTGGATATCGGCGGAGGAACCACGGAGATTGCGGTACTCTCCCTCAACGGAATCGTCTTCTCCACCTCTGTCCGCGTGGGCGGCGACCGATTCGATGAATCCATCATCAACTATGTGCGGCGCAAGTATGGCAGCCTCATCGGTGAAGCCACCGCCGAGAGAATCAAACAGGAGATCGGCACAGCCTTCCCTTCCGATGAGGTTCAGGAGATGGAGGTCCGGGGCAGGAATCTGGCGGAAGGGATTCCCCGCTCCATCACGGTCAACAGCACCGAGGTACTCGAGGCGCTGCAGGAACCACTGAAGAACATCGTCTCTGCGGTGAAAACCGTACTGGAACAGACACCACCAGAGCTGGGCGCCGACATCGCCGAACGGGGCATGGTATTGACCGGGGGCGGCGCCCTGTTGCGCGATTTCGATCGCCTGCTGATGGAGGAAACCGGCCTGCCGGTGGTCATCGCAGAGGACCCGCTCACCTGCGTCGCCCGGGGTGGCGGCCGCGTCCTGGAGATGGTGGATCAACACGGCATGGATCTTTTTTCACTGGACTGAAGAAAGGAAGCCTACCGGTCATCGCTGTTCATGTGACAGGTTTTCGGGTTGACGAACCACGCCGATCGCTGTGAACTGGATGGAACGGTGAGGCACCGTCCCGGCAGATAGACAATCGCGGTATCCAGGAGGCCTGAAATAAAGACGCTATTCGCACATGGGCCATCTACCACTACACGGCTGATCTTTTTCATCCTCCTTTCCGTAGCGGTCATGACGATGGATCATCGCTGGCACTATGTCGATACGGTGCGCAGCACCATGTCGGCGATACTCTATCCGTTACAGGTGATGGTGGATCTCAGTACCCGCCCCTTCCGCTCCATCTCACACTATTTCACCTCGAAAGCAGCATTGATCGAACAGGTGGAGACGTTGCGGACCAGGCAGATGTTGCTGGAGACCCAGCTACAACGCATGGTTACCCTGGAAGCGGAAAACAGACGCCTGCGCCGTCTGCTGCACTCTTCCATGGAGACACGGCAGGAGACCCGGGTGGCGGAGATCATCGCAGTGGACCTCGATCCCTTCAGCCGCCAGGTGGTGATCAACAAGGGCAGCAACGACGACGTCTTTCCGGGCCAACCCCTGCTCGATGCCAATGGCGTGATGGGTCAGGTAATCCATGTGGGCCCGTTCTCGAGCACCGCCCTGCTCATCACGGCGCCCAGCCATGCCACCCCCGTAGAGATCAACCGCAACGGGCTGCGCGCCATCGCCATGGGGACCGGGGCCCCGAACAGGCTGAATCTGCCTTTCATCCCCAACAACGCGGACATCCGGGTGGGGGACATGCTGGTCACCTCCGGCCTCGGCGGCCGCTTCCCCCCGGGCCATCCCGTCGCCACCGTCAGCCGGGTGGAAAATCTGCCTTCCCGACCCTACGCCCTCGTGGAGGCGACACCAACAGCCAATCTGGATGGAATCCGGGAGGTGCTCCTGGTGTGGACCACACCGGCGAACGGGCTCTCCGAAGCGGAAACGGAGCCATCAGAGGTGACACCAGAAACCAACCACTCCCCATGATACCCGCCCGTCCTCACAGCTGGCTGATCATCTCCGCCTCTTTCGCAGCGGCCCTGGCCATCACCCTGTTTCCGGTGCCGGTACTGCTGGCCCCCTTGCGCCCGGACTGGACGACACTGGTTCTCATCTACTGGATCATCGCCCTCCCTCACCGGGTGGGTGTGGGAACCGGCTGGGTGGTCGGGATGTTCCAGGACGCCGCCACCGGTACGTTGCTGGGCCAGCAGGCACTAGGAATGACCGTGGTGGCCTATCTGGTTCTGTTGCTCTATCAGCGGATCCGCAACTATCCTGTCTGGCAGCAGGCCATCATCGTGATGATCTTCATCGCCCTGTTTCGCGTCATCGGGGCATGGGTTTTGGGCGTCATCGGACGCCCGGTCGGGTTCTCCTACTGGCTGCCTGCCCTCACCAGCATGCTGGTCTGGCCGCTGGTGTTTCTGGTTCTGCGCCACATCCGGCGGCGCTATCATGTGGTCTGAACCGAATGGCGGCTGACTCCCGGTGACGCCCCCATGAAACGGCCCAACGGCGCAGACAGAAACGCGGCGATTCACGATTACCGCGATACCCGTATCTTCACCGTTCGCGCCATTTCCGGCCTGATCATCGTATTCCTGCTGACCCTGATTCTCGTGGCCCGGCTGATCTATCTGCAGGTCCTCTCCCACGAACACTACAGCACGCTGTCACAGAAGAACCGGGTCACCATCTATCCCGTCCCTCCCATCCGCGGCCTGATCTACGATCGCAACGGCGTGGTATTGGCGGAGAACATCCCCACCTTCCACCTCGAACTGGTCCCGGAGCGCATCCACGATATGGAGGCCACCATCCAGCAGCTACGGCGGCTGATCGCCATCGATGAAGAGGATGTCACCCGTTTTCGTCACGATCTGGAGCGCAAACGGTCGTTCGACAGTATCCCGTTGCGCTTCCGTCTCAATGATGAAGAGGTAGCGAGGTTTGCCGTCAATCGCCACCGCTTCCCCGGTGTCGAGATAAAGGCCGGTCTGACCCGCCACTATCCTCTGGGACCGTTGATGGCTCACGTGGTTGGATATGTGGGACGGATCAGCGAGGCGGATCTGAAACGTATCGATGCCGCGAACTACCGAGGCACCACCCATATCGGCAAGACCGGCATCGAGCGCAGCTATGAATCCTTTTTGCACGGTAAAGTGGGTTACCAGCAGGTGGAAACCGACGTATTGGGTCGCCAACTACGCATCCTCGACCAGACCCCTCCGCTATCCGGTCAGAATCTGCACCTCACCATCGATGCACACCTGCAGCAGGTGGCAGTCGATGCACTGGGCGGTGAAAACGGCGCCCTGGTGGCCATGGATCCAAAGAGTGGGGAGATACTGGCGCTGGTCAGTACACCCAGCTTCGATCCCAACCCGTTTGTCTCGGGGATCAGCGCCACGGAGTATCAGGCATTGAGAGCCTCTCTCGATCGCCCCCTCTTCAACCGGGCCATCAGGGGACAGTATCCACCCGGCTCCACCATCAAGCCTTTCATCGGCCTCGCCGGACTGGAGCTGGGCAAGATCGACAAGGACAGCACCATTTTCTGCCGTGGGATCTACTTCCCGGAGTTCCGCAGCCAACGGCCGTACCGGGACTGGAAGCGACATGGTCACGGCCACACCGACCTGGAAAAATCCATCGTCGAGTCCTGCGACGTCTATTATTACGAACTGGCCTACCGCCTGGGTATCGATCGAATCTCGAGCTTTCTGGCCAGATTCGGTTTCGGCGCCCCGACCGGAATCAGGCTCCCCGGAGAGGGCCGTGGGATCCTGCCCTCCCGGGAGTGGAAACGGCGCAACCGGCGGCAACCCTGGTATCCCGGTGAGACGTTGATCACCGGTATCGGCCAGGGTTACATGTTGGCAACGCCGCTACAGCTCGCCGTGGCCACGGCAACCCTGGCCACCGAGGGAGTTCATCTGCAACCGCTGCTGGTCCGTACCCTGGAATCACCCGACGGCAGCCGAACGGCACAACACGCCAAGGTGATCAACCGGATTTCCATCATCGATCCCTACAACTGGAGCACCGTCAAACATGCCATGACCCAGGTGGTCCATGGACCTCACGGGACTGCTCGGCGCATCGCCCAGGTCGAATACCGAATCGCCGGCAAGACCGGAACCTCGCAGGTCTTCGGGCTGAAGAAAGATGAAGAATACGATGCGGAGAAACTGGCCAAAAAATTGCGTGATCACGCCCTGTTCATCGCATTCGCCCCGGAGGAGAAACCCCGCATCGCGGTGGCGGTGATCGTGGAGAACGGCGGCAGCGGCGGCGCCGTCGCCGCACCGGTGGCGGGCAAGGTGATCGATGCGTTCATGCGGAGCAAAGGAGAATGAGTCACATGCAATCGGGGTACAGCAGCAGGTCTGCACCCAGGGGTGATACCGCTCCCCCCGCGAGAGGCCTGGCGGTGCGCCTGCACCTCGATCTGCCGCTTCTCGTCGGCCTGCTGTTCCTCTCCGGAATCAGCCTAGTGGTGCTCTATAGCGCCGGTGAACAGAGTCCGGATCTCATCATCCGCCAGGCCACCCGTCTCGGGATCGGTTTTGCCGTGGCGTTTGCCATCGCCCAGATCCCCCCGCGAAGTTTTCAGTACTGGGCCCCCTGGCTCTACGCACTCGGGCTGGCCCTGCTGATCGCAGTGCTGCTGCTGGGTGAGGTGGGCAAGGGGGCGCAACGCTGGCTCAATTTCGGGCTGTTTCGTTTCCAGCCGTCGGAACTGATGAAGATCGCCGTTCCCATGATGGCGGCCCAGTATCTGGCCGGATTCCATCTCCCCCCCCGGCCACGAGCCATCGCGGTTGCCTCACTCATCATCCTCGCCCCGGTCTTGCTGATCGTGAAACAGCCCGACCTCGGAACAGCTCTGCTGATCGCCGGAGCAGGTGGCTTCGTGCTGCTGCTGTCCGGCATTCCGAAGCGGCTCATCTTCTCGGTTCTCGCTCTTCTGGCCCTCGCCATGCCGGCCATCTGGTATCTGATGCACGACTATCAGCGACGGCGTGTTCTCACATTTCTGAATCCCGAAGCCGATCCCCTCGGTGCCGGTTATCACATCATACAGTCCAAGATCGCCATCGGCTCGGGGGGTTGGTTTGGCAAGGGGTGGCTGAACGGCACCCAGGCCTATCTGGATTTCCTGCCGGAGAGCTCCACCGACTTCATCTTTGCCGTGCTCGGCGAGGAGTTCGGCCTGACCGGGATCCTGGTGCTGCTGGCCGGCTATCTGTTCGTGGTATCCAGGGGCATGATCATCGCCATCCGGGCTCAGGACTGCTTCTCGCGCCTGCTGGCCGGCAGCCTGACACTGACCTTTTTCATCTACTTTTTCGTCAACATCGGCATGGTCACCGGCCTGCTGCCGGTGGTGGGGCTGCCACTTCCCCTGATCAGTTACGGAGGAAGTTCGCTGGTCACCATGATGGCAGCATTCGGAATCTTGATGTCCATTCAGACCCATCGCAAGCTGGTTGCCAGTTGATCTCTTTCCCTTTCCCGATCGAGAGGGGAACGGATTTGGAAACTCGACATCTCGGATCGTCCAGATGATAATATCCGCACCAACTGATAAACAGGGTTCATCTTTTTGAATCACCGACTCCATGGTTGACCTGGATTCACCACCTGCCCGGAGCGACCAGAAACCGATATTCGAATACTTCGAGCCAATCATGAAAAAAATGTTTGTTTCCCTGCTGTCGGCAACGCTCTGCGCCACCTGTCTGATGGCGGCGGCAAAAGTGTCGTCCGCCGACGAGTTGAAGGACAATCCGCGCCTCGAGAACTTCATCGCCAAGATGGTGGAGCAACACCGCTTCAATGGCGATCGCCTCTCCCGGCTCTTCGAACGGGTGGAGTTTCGCCCCGATATCATCGCTGCCATCAGCAGGCCGGCCGAGGCCAGGCCCTGGTACCAGTATCGCCCCATCTTCCTCACCAAAGAACGCATCGAGGGAGGAGTGACGTTCTGGAACCGGCACGCGCAACTGTTGGAGCGGGCGGAGCGGGAATTCGGCGTCCCGCCAGAGATCATCGTCGCCATTCTGGGCGTGGAGACCCGCTACGGCAGATATACCGGCAAGCACCGGGTGATCGATGCCCTCTCCACCCTGGCGTTCGAATATCCCCCCAGAAGCCGCTTCTTCACCAGCGAGCTGGAACAATATCTGTTGATGACCCGCGAGGAGCAGATCGATCCGTTGAGTCTGAAAGGCTCCTATGCAGGAGCAATGGGGATCCCCCAATTCATCTCCAGCAGCTACCGAAATTACGCCATCGATTTCGACGGGGATGGTCATCGCAATCTGTGGAACAGTCCTGCGGACGCAATCGGCAGCGTGGCCAACTACTTCAAACGTCACGGATGGAAACCCGGCGAGCCGGTCACGTTTCAGACCCTCGTCAGCGGAAACGGTTACGAAGCCCTGGTCGCAAAGGGGATCAAACCGAAGGTGCCGCTGGATGAGTTTTCCGCATTCGGGGTCAAGGTTCCCGAGGGACTCGACCTGTCACAGGCGGCCGCCTTGATCGAACTGGAGACCGAGGGAATACCGGAATTCTGGATTGGTCTGCACAATTTCTATGTGATAACCCGTTATAATCACAGTCCGCTCTATGCGATGGCGGTCTATCAGCTGAGCGAAGAGATACGCAAGCGTAAGGAACACGATCAGTAGGAGAAAACACGCGCAACCGGTATGGAAAGAGTCCGCGATATCTGGAAACCCTCCCTGTCGATGCTCTGCGCTCTGGCGCTGGGGGCCTGTGGCACCCTGCAACGGGATCGCGCCCCCGAAGGAGAAATAGACCCCTCCACCATACCCGATGCCGTGCCCAAGGTGGAGCCCCGCAGCCGATACGGCAATCCGGAGTTCTATGAGGTGAACGGTGAGCGTTATTTCGTATTGCCCGACAGCAGGGGATACGTGGAAAGAGGAACCGCCTCCTGGTATGGAACCAAGTTCCATGGCAGACGCACCTCCAGCGGTGAACCTTACGACATGTATGCCATGACCGCCGCCCACCGTACTTTGCCGCTGCCCACCTACGTCCGCGTCACCCACCTCGACAACGGTCGCTCTGTCGTGGTCAAGGTGAACGATCGGGGACCGTTCCACGACAACCGCCTGATCGACCTCTCCTACGCCGCCGCGGCCAAACTGGACATGCTGGATGAAGGAACGGCCCCGGTGGAGGTGCGGGCAATCGAGCCTCTTCATTCGCAGCCCGCCGGCGTCCGGTTCGATCCTGCGACGCCCACAAACGTGGTGCAAGACAGACCGGAGGTGACTATCGCCACGGCAAACGAAGAAGGGGATCGGTTCTACGTCCAGACCGGAGCGTTCAGTGATCAACGCAACGCCGAGATGTTGCGTTCAGCCCTTTCCGAAAGCGGCGCCGGCAACGTCCGGATCGTGGAAGACGGCACCGCGGATGGACGCGTTCTCTTCAAGGTTCGTGTGGGTCCGCTGGCGGACAGGGAAACGGCCCTGCGCCTCAAAGAGCGGCTGGCCGCCAGCGGGATCACTGCACCCCATATCGTGACCGAATAGTCTTACCGAGGAACATCCAGAACGACATGCAGACATTCATCGACCTCCTGCCTCGCCGCATCCCGTTTTTCTTCTTGCTCTGGGCCGCAGGGATGCTCGCCCAGGCCGAAGCGCTCATGCCTTCTCCACCCAAGCTGGCGGCCAAGAGCTATGTGCTGATGGACTTCCACAGCGGGCAGTTTCTGGTGAGCAAGAACCCCGATCAACGCATGGATCCTGCCAGTCTCACCAAGATCATGACCGCCTACGTGGTGTTCAACGAACTGAAAAACGGCAACATCGGGCTGGACGACAAGGTACACATCAGCGAAAAGGCATGGCGTACCGAGGGCTCCCGGATGTTCGTAGAGGTAGACACCGAGGTACCGGTACGGGAGCTGCTCAAGGGGATGGTCATCCAGTCCGGCAACGATGCCAGCGTGGCGCTGGCGGAACATGTGGCCGGCAGCGAAGAGGCTTTCTCCTCGTTGATGAACAAGCACGCCGAGCGGCTGGGTATGAAAAACACCCACTTCGTCAATGCCACCGGACTACCGCACGAGAATCACTACACCACCGCCCGGGATCTGGCACTGCTCGCACAGGCGCTGATCCGCGACTTTCCCGAATTCTACAAGCTGAATTCCCGGAAGGAGTACCGTTACAACGGCATCACCCAGTACAACCGCAACAAGCTGCTATGGCGTGATCCCCATGTGGATGGAGTCAAGACCGGCCACACCAAGGCGGCGGGATACTGCCTGGTCGCTTCGGCGAAAAAGGACGACATGCGACTCATCTCGGTGGTGATGAACACAACCAGCGAAAAGGCACGAGCCGCCGAGAGCCAGAAACTGCTCAAGTACGGCTTCCGCTTCTTCAGCACCCACCGTCTCTACGAGGCCAACACGCCGCTGACCCGTCTGCCGATATGGAAGGGGGAGCGGAGCGAGCTTCCGGTGGGACTCAGCGAGCCGCTCTACGTAACCATTCCCAGAGGGCAGTATGACAACCTGAAAGCCACCATGAACGTGGAGGAGACCATCGTTGCCCCGGTGGAAAAAGGACAGGAGTTCGGGACGGTCGACATCTCGCTGGAGGGCAAACCGGTCACCCAGCGCCCGCTCATCTCTCTCGAATCGATTCCGGAAGGGGGGGTATTCACCCGCCTGAAGGATACGGTGCTGATGTTGTTCCGGTGATGAATGAAAGCATCGTCTATCTGAACGGGGAATTTCTCCCTCTCGAAGAGGCGAAGATTCCCGTTCTGGACCGTGGATTCATCTTCGGAGACGGCGTCTATGAGGTGATCCCCTGCTACGGCGGCCGGCTGTTCCGCCTGGAGGAGCATCTGCGGCGACTGCAGCACAGTCTGGATGGCATACGGCTCCGCAACCCGTTGACCCCGGCGGAGTGGAAAGAGATGCTGCAACGGCTGGCCGAGGCCAATCCAGAGGAAGATCAGTCGCTGTATCTGCAGGTCACCCGCGGTGTCGCCGGCCGGGACCACCGGTTTCCGGAAAAGAGCACACCCACCGTGTTCGCCATGAGCAAACCATTGCCCCCCGCCCCGCCGGAACTGCTGGAGCGGGGGGTCGCTGCCATCACCCTGCCGGACATCCGCTGGCAGTGTTGTCATATCAAGGCCATCTCCCTGCTACCCAACGTGCTGCTGCGCCAACAGGCTCTGGAGGCGGGAGCCGATGAGGCGATCCTGGTGCGGGATGGGGAGGCGACCGAAGGGGCGGCCAGCAACCTGTTCATCGTCGAAGCGGGCGTCCTGATCACCCCGCCGAAAGACCATCGTCTGCTGCCGGGGATCACCCGTGACCTGGTGGTGGAGCTGGCAAGGAATGCCGGCATCCCTTGCCGGGAACGGACGGTCACCGAGAGCGAACTGCGTGCCGCGCAGGAGATCTGGATCACCAGCTCCACCCGGGAGATCCTGCCGGTCACCCGCCTCGACGACACGGTGGTGGGCAAGGGCAGACCGGGAGAGATGTGGCAACGGATGTACCAGCTCTATCAGCAATACAAGGAGCGGCTGCGCACCGGCGAAGCGGAAACCGACCGGAGATGAAAGGCGAACAGACACCTCTCACCTTTCCTTGCGACTTTCCCATCAAGGTGATGGGCAGAAGCGGCGAGCGTTTCGAAACGGCGGTCACCACCATCCTCCACCGCCATACCTCCACAGAAGAGCGCCTCTCCCTCGACCGGCGTTCCAGCAAGGGAGGAAAATATACCTCGATCACCATCCTGCTGCGCGCCAGCAGCCGGGAACAGCTCGACGCCATCTATCGCGAACTTTCCGCCTGCGAGGAGATATTGATGGCGTTATGAGCCACCCCGTTTCTTCGGCGGCGGGCGAATTCCCCCTGCAGATCCGCCGCCGCGGCCTCAGACCCTACCGTGAGACGTGGCTCGAGATGAGGGCGTTCACCGAGCAGCGTCTCCCGGACACCCCCGACCAGCTCTGGCTGCTCCAGCACCCCCCGGTGTTCACCCTGGGCACCGCCGGCAAGGCCCACCACATCCTCGATGCCGGGGAGATCCCGGTGATCGAAAGCGACCGCGGTGGACAGGTCACCTATCACGGTCCCGGACAACTGGTGGCCTACCTGCTGCTCGATCTGAAACGGCACCGCATGGGGGTGCGCCGACTGGTGACGGCGATGGAACGAAGCGTCATCCAGTTGCTTGCGGCTCACGGCATCCGGGGGGTGAGCCGCCCCGACGCCCCCGGCGTCTATGTGGAGGATGCCAAGATCGCCGCCCTGGGACTGCGCATCCGCCGCGGCTGCTGCTATCACGGCCTGAGTCTCAATGTGGAGATGGACCTCTCTCCTTTCGAACGGATTAACCCCTGCGGCTACGAAGGGCTGGCGGTCACCAGCCTCTCGGAGCTGGGCCTGCCGCTGACCATCCCGCAAGTGGAATCCTTGCTAACACGCTATATAATGCACCAACTGCAACAGGCTGCCGGAGAATCGAGATGACCGCATCCAAGGAACCGCTTCACATCGCCTACTTCACCGACGTGCTCTGCGTCTGGGCCTACACCGCCCAGATCCGGCTGGATGAGCTGAAACAGCGTTTCGGCTCCCGGATCCGTATCAGCTATCATTTCATCCCCATCTTTGGCTGCGTCGAGGAGCGAATCGGCAAGGGCTGGAAGGAGAAGGGTGGCTTCGCCGCTTTCGGCCGGCATGTCACCGAGGTGTGCAAGAGCTTTCCTCACGTGGAGGTCGGGCCGGAGCTCTGGAACAAAAACATCCCCAAGAGCTCCGCCAGCGCCCACCTCTACCTGAAGGCGGTGGAGCTGCTGGAACGGGAAGGAATCATCAGCGCCGAGCCGGTATCCCGCTTCGACGGTCGCACACTGTACGAAGAGGCCATCTGGCAGCTGCGCCTGGCCTTCTTCCGGGACATGGAGGATGTGGGCAGCGCCCGTTGTCAGGCCCGCCTGGCCGAGGCACTGGAGATTCCCCGTGATCCGCTCCTCATGCGACTGCACGACGGCTCCGCCATGGCGGCGCTGTGCGCCGATCTGAGGCTGCGTGACGAATTCAAGGTTGAAGGGAGCCCCACCTATATCATCAACGAGGGGCGCCAGAAACTGTACGGCAACGTGGGTTACAAGATCCTCGAAGCCAACATCCGCGAGCTGTTGGAACGCCCGGAGGGATTGGCAAGCTGGTGCTGAACCGACCCACCCTCACCGATTCAACTTTCGATTTCCCCCGTGTCCGGATGTTGTGATCAAGGGTGCTCCCTGGAGCGCCTGCGGGAACGGCAGAGAGGAACACTGCGCACGGTGCTGGCCATCAATGCGGTGATGTTTCTGGTAATCGCTGCCGCCGCGCTCTGGGGCCGCTCCACCGCATTGCTGGTGGACAGCCTCGACAATCTGGGGGATGCCCTCACCTATGGCCTCAGCCTCTATGTGGTTGCCAAGAGCAATCGCGCCAAGGCCCGGGTGGCGCTGTTCAAGGGAGGGCTGATTCTCCTGGCCGCACTGGCGGTGATGGCCCAGATCGCCTACCGGTTGCTGTTCAATCCCGCCGTTCCCGTGTTCGAGGTGATGGGGTTGTTCAGCGCGGTGGGACTCGCGGCGAACCTGACCTGTCTGCTGCTCCTGTGGCGACACCGCCACGAGGATGTCAACATGAGCTCGGTCTGGGAGTGTTCACGCAACGACATCGCCAGCAACCTGTCGGTCTTCGCCGCCGCAGGGGCGGTGTGGCTCACCGGTTCCGGCTGGCCCGACCTGCTGGTGGCCTCGGCACTCTGCCTCATGCTGCTGCGCTCTGCACTCCGGGTTACCCGCTCTGCGCTGGCGGAGCTTCGAGCGTCACCCTAACGGCAGGCGGAAAAGAGCCCCTCCAGCGCGGCTTCTGTGAGCGGCACCTCGAACTCCTTCCGCACCCCTTCCGGCAGGGCATCCAGCTGCCGGAGGAGGGACTGCAGCTGGTCGAGCGAAGGGGTACCGGCGATGAACCGGGCCGCCTGTCCGGCAAGCAGCGCCACGAACTCCCCCTCGTCCGCCGGTTCACGCTCCCGCAGAGCGGAGAGCAGTGCCGGGAACAGGGCTTCGAGATCACAACCCTGCAGAGCAGAAGGGGCCCGGCGGATCAGCGCCGCAGCCGGACCGATCCGGTCCACCTCGAATCCGGCGCCGGCGAACCACTCCTGGCAGCCATCCAGAACCTCCCCGTCCCCCTCCCCGAGCGCAATCTGGAGCGGTAGAAGGAGCGGCCGGGAGAGTATCCCCTCCTCCCGGTTGCGGTCGAGAAGATGCTCGAACAGTCGTTGCCGCCCCCGATGCAGGTCCAGCAATCGGTACGCCTCACCGTAGCGGGCCAGCAGGTGGCAACGGGAGAGCAGGGCCACGGCCCGCCCCTCCGCAGGCGTATCGGCGGCAGGCTCCGCCGGCTCGTGCAGTTCGCGGTAAGCGGCGATCTGCTCGCTCACCCGGAGCGCCCCCGGCGAGGAGCCAGGGCGTACCCCCGCCGGGACGAGTGGCGGAAGGGGTGACTCCTCCGTCATCCGTTCGCCATTCAGCGCCCGCTGCAACGAGCTGACCAGAAAATCGTGCACCAGGCGCGCCTCGCGAAAACGCACCTCGTGCTTGGTGGGGTGGACGTTGACATCCACCTGCTCCGGCGGCATCTCCAGAAACAGCACGAAGGCGGGGTGCCGTCCCGGATAGAGACATTCCTGGAACGACTGGCGGATGGCGTGGTTGACCAGCCGGTCCCGGATGGTACGGCCGTTCAGATAGAAATATTGCAGATCGGTCTGGCTGCGGGCGAACTCCGGCTCCGCCAACCACCCCCACAGACGCATCCCGGACAGTTCGAACTCTAGATAGCGGGCATGGCGCAGGAACGCCTTGCCGCAGAGCTTCCCAACCCGCTGCTCCCGCCCCTCTGGCGAAGCAGGCAGCCGGAAAACGGAGCGCCGACCACAACGCAGGGAAAAGGCTGTCTCGAAACGGCTCATGGCGATGCGCTTGAACACGGCTTCCAGATGCCCCTGCTCGGTGCGCTCACTGCGCAGGAAGCGGCGCCTGGCCGGCGTATTGAAGAAGAGATCCCGCACCTCGACGGTGGTACCCTGCGGGTGTGCATGGGGTAGCACGTCGCCCTGCCGTTCGCTGCCGCTCAGCTCGATGGCCCAGCCGCTCTCCTCGCCCCTTCTTCTCGAGATCAGACGACAACGGGAGACCGAGGCGATACTGGCCAGCGCTTCACCGCGAAATCCCATGCTGGCCAGCCTCTCCAGATCCGCCAGCCGGCCGATCTTGCTGGTGGCATGGCGGCTGAGGGCGAGTTCCAGATCGTCCCGGTGGATACCGCACCCGTCATCCACCACCCGGATCAGACGGCTGCCCCCTCCTTCGATCTCCACCTGGATACGGGTGGCACCGGCATCCAGGCTGTTCTCCAGCAGCTCCTTCAGCACGGAGGCGGGGCGCTCCACCACCTCCCCCGCCGCGATCTGGTTGGCCAGACGGGGAGAGAGACGATGCACGCGGGGAAGGTCGGTCATGGCTCAGGCGCGCGGCACGCAAACAAGCCGCTATAGCGGTGGCGGGAATTCGACGCCGATCGATACCGCAAGAGATATGTCGACGCCGCTTCAGCCGTCACGTGTGCCGGGAATCAGCAATACATCCCCCACCTTCAGCAGATCGGTATCCAGTCCGTTGCTGCGCCGCAGCACCTCCATGGGAACCCGGTAGCGCCGGGCGATGGTAGAGATGGTGTCTCCCTTGCGGATGACATAGCGTTTGCCCTCCTTGCGCAGCGCCAGATAGGTACCCGGCGGAGGATATTTCTCGAAGTAGGCACGGACCCCCTTCAGTATCGCCTTCGCCAGCTTCCGCTGGTGGGCGCCGCTCCTCAGCTTGCGCTCCTCTTCCGGATTCGAGATGAACGCAGTCTCCACCAGTACGGAAGGGATGTCGGGCGACTTGAGCACGGCGAAACCGGCCTGCTCCACGTGGGATTTGTGCAACCGGTTGACATCCCCCAGATGGTCCAGGATCCGGGAGGCCACCTTGGTGCTCGCCTCGATGGTCGCCGTCTGCGACAGATCCAGCAACACCGACGCCAGCACCTCGTCCTTGTCGTCGAGCCTCACCCCTCCAATCAGATCCGCGGCGTTCTCCTTCTCCGCGAGCCAGCGGGCCGCCTCGCTGCTGGCGCCCTTGGTGGAGAGTGTGAACACGGAGGAGCCCCGCGCACGGCTGTGCTTGAACGAATCGGCGTGGATGGAGATGAAGAGATCGGCCTTGTATTGCCTGGCCTTCTTGATCCGCTCCCGCAGTCCCACGAAATAGTCGCCATCGCGGATCAGCACGGCACGCATGCCCGGTTCCCCGTTCACCATCTTCTGCAACTTGCGCGCAATGGCCAGCACCACATCCTTTTCCCTGGTCTTGCCTCTTCCGATCGCACCCGGGTCTGCCCCGCCGTGTCCGGCATCGATGGCGATGACGATGTCCCTCCCCTTCGTCCGGAGCGGCGGCGCCTCACCTTGCCTGGTACGCGCCTCTCCCTTCCGCGCCTCGTTGCCCGAGGTCGGCCCGGCGCTGGAGCGCGCCACGTCGCCACCCTGCGAGACCAGATCGACCACCAGGCGGTGACCATACTTCCCGCGGGGCTTCAGCAGATAGCCGTTCGGCTTCAGGGAGCGATCGAGGTCCAGCACAATACGCAATCCGCCACCCTTGCGAGGCGCGGTCCGGATGGACTTCAGCCAGCCGTTGGATGATCGGATACCGGACGGAATGTTTCCCCGCCGGGCATTTTCCAGGTCGATGACCACCCGCTCGGGGTCACTGAGACGAAACAGGTTGTATCGCAACGGGGAAGCGATATCGAACACCACCTGCAATTTGCCTGGGGAAGACCACAGCCGCACACCATCCACCCGCACGGCGGCCGCCTGTGCGGAGAACGACAGAAACACCAAGAAGATGGTGGCAAAAAAGCTTCTGGTTCTGAAATCCATCCCCATCCACCCGTTGTTTCAGGGAAAAACCTTTTTCTACTTATAAATCTACGTCAGTTTATTATAGCTCATTCTCTTCTATCGGCAGGAGCCGGTCAAGGGCAGAATGGAGCGCAATGCGCTGACGTCGGCAATTTTCAACATCTGCTCTGGCACATTGCAAAATTCGATCCGGATATTCCGTTTTCTGGCCTTGCGCAGCCAGCAGACCAGCAAGGCGAGTCCAGCACTATCGGCCCTCGGCACCCCGGCCAAATCCAGGCGCACCACCCCATCCCCGTCGATGGAGCCGAAGATCTCCTCGCCTCGTTTCAACAGGCCCGGGACGCTGGCGAAATTCAGCTCGCCACACACCTGCCAGCGCCCATCCGCCGTCTTGTCGATATATGCTCTGCTCAATGGGCGGACGCCTTCCGGTTGTGCTCGGCAAGCCGGGCGATGAGCGCATCCAGCCCCGACTTGCGAATCTCCCCGGCGAAGGAGCTCCGGTAGTTGGCCACCAGGCTGACCCCTTCCACCAGTACGTCGTAAGCCTTCCAGCCATCTCTGCCGCGGAACAGGCGATATTCGATGCGCACCGGTTGCGCACCCCGACGAATCACGTCGGTACGCACCGTCACCCGTTTCGCCCCCGGCTTCATGCGCACGGGAGGATAGCGAAACTGGTCATCGATGAACTCCAGCAAGGAGGTGGCATAGGTCTTGACCAGCAGGGTACGGAACTCGCTTTCAAACCTGCGACGCTGCTCCGGAGTCGCCTGGCGCCAGTACTTGCCAAGTACCCAGCGGGAGATACGAGAGAAATCGAAATGGGGAACGACGATTTCGTTGACCAGATCGTAGATACGTTCCGGATGTTTCTCCAGTTGCTCACGCTGCGCCCTCAGGACGGAGAGCAACCTCTCGGAGGTATCCCTTACCAGGGCCCGAGGATCACCGCTTTTCTCCTCCGCGGCCATGCCGGCCGACAAAAACAGGACCAACAGAAAAAGCAGAGCACGTTTCACCTACTTGTCACTCCCTTGCGAACGACTGAACAAGAACTGTCCGATCAGCTTCTCCAGTACCAGCGCGGACTGGGTGATTTCGATTCGGTCCCCATCCTTGAGATACTCCTCCTCACCACCAGGCTCCAGCCCAACGTAGTTCTCCCCCAGCAGGCCGTCGGTGAGAATGCTGGCCGAAGTATCCAGTGGCAGGCGGTCATACCGTGCCTCTATATGCATGGTGACGATGGCCTGGAAGGTATCCTCGTCGAACCGTATGTCGCTGACCCGCCCGATACGCACGCCGGCGACGCGCACCGGGGCCCGCACCGTCAGGCCACCGATGTTCTCGAACGCGGCACTGATTTCGTAGCCTTCGTTGTCGATGTAACTGGTGATGTTGCTCACCCGCATGGCGAGCATCAGCAATGCGGCAAAACCCATCGCCACGAACAGCCCCACCCAGATCTCCAAGGTCTTCGTACGCCTCATCCATTGTCTCCAAACATCAATGCGGTCAGGATAAAGTCCAGCCCCAGCACGGCCAGCGAACTGTTTACCACGGTCCGGGTGGTGGCCCGTGCCACCCCTTCGGAGGTCGGAATGGCATCGAATCCCTCGAACACCGCGATCCAGGTGACCACCATGCCGAACACGACACTCTTGATCACCCCGTTCATGACGTCGTCGAACAGATCCACGTTGGCCTGCATCTGTGACCAGTAGGCGTTGCTGTCCACCCCCAGCAGACCGGTGGCCACCACGAAGCCGCCACTGATACCGATGGCACTGAACATGGCCGCGAGCAACGGCATGGCGAGGATCCCGCCGGCGAGCCGGGGGGCGATGATCCGCCGCAGCGGATCCACCGCCATCATCTCCATGCTGGAGAGCTGTTCGGTCGCCTTCATCAATCCGATCTCGGCCGCCAGCGCCGAACCGGCGCGGCCGGCGAACAGCAGCGCAGTGACCACCGGCCCGAGCTCACGAACCAGACTCAGGGCCACCACCGGTCCCAGCGACTGCTCCGCGCCGAAATTCACCATGGTGTTGTAGAGCTGCAGTGCCAGCACCATCCCCACGAAGAGCCCCGCCACCAGGATGATCGGCAGGGAGAGCACTCCGATGGCGAATATCTGCTGCACCACCAATCCGGGACGTGCCAGAAGCTCCGGCAACCCGACCACCACACGCAGGATGAACAGATGGCTGCGCCCCACACGCTCCAGTCGCTGCAACGCCCACGCTCCCAGCTGCTGCAATGTGTCAATCATTGGTTGACTCGAACCACTCTGCTCATGGTGAGGGAAGCTCCAGCAACTCCCTGGCGAAATCGGGGGCCGGATAGTGAAACGGCACCGGACCATCCGGCAACCCCTCGAGAAACTGCCGGGTCCACTCGGAACCCGACTCCTGCAGCCGCTTCGGCGTTCCATGCTCCACCACCCTGCCTTCCGAAAGCAGGTAGAGATAGTCCGCGATGCCGGCGGTCTCGTTCACGTCGTGCGAAACGATGATGGTGGTCATGCCCAACGCATCGTTCAGCTCCCGGATCAGCTTCACCAGCACCCCCATGGAGATGGGATCCTGGCCGGAAAAGGGTTCGTCGTACATCATCAGCATGGGATCCAGCGCAATCGCCCGCGCCAGGGCGACACGACGCGCCATCCCCCCCGACAGGGCCGAAGGCATCAGCTCCCGCGCACCGCGCAATCCCACCGCCTCCAGTTTGATCAGGACCAGATCACGGATCATGATCTCCGGCAGCTCGGTGTGCTCCCGCAACGGGAAGGCCACATTCTCGAACACGTTCAGATCGGTGAGGAGCGCTCCGCTCTGAAACAGCATTCCCATCCGCTTGCGCAACTCGAACAGCTTCCTGCGCGAAAGGGCGGGCACATCGGTCCCGTCGATGCGGATGGTCCCCGCATCCGGACGCTCCTGTCCCCCGATCAACCGCAACAAGGTGGTCTTGCCGGTGCCGCTGGGCCCCATGATGGCCGTCACCTTTCCCCGCTGGATGTCGATGTCGACACCATCGAAGATGGTCCGTCCGGCATAACCGAAACGAAGCCCGCGAATCTCCACCAGCGGTGTTTCATCCAGCATTCTCTCGAACCATCAGTGCACAATGAAGTTGAACCCCGGCATTGTACGCAGTTCGTCGGAACGTTCAAACAACCGCTGGCTGGCCACCCCTCGATTTGGATAGAATGAATGCCTTTCAATGACCGGGAACAGGACATTTGTTGCGAAAAGCATACATATCACCACTTCGTCGCCTCGTCGCCCAGGGTGCTCTGCTCGCCTCCTTGATCCTGGGAGGGTGCGCCACCACACCCGTGGGCGACGAATCCCGTGATCCCCTGGAACGCTACAACCGTGCCATGTATGCGTTCAACGAAAAGGTGGACGACTATGTGATGAAGCCCCTTGCCAAGGGATACCAGGCTGTCACCCCCGCCTTCGTGGACCGCGGGGTCACCAACTTCTTCAACAATCTGGATGACGTCACCAACCTGGTCAACAACCTGCTGCAGCTCAAACCGGGCGCGGCGCTCTCCGATCTGGGCCGAATCACCATCAACACCTCTCTCGGCCTCTTCGGGCTGGTGGACGTGGCTTCGGCGTTCCAGCTGGAAAAACACGATGAGGATTTCGGCCAGACGCTGGGTTACTGGGGAATTCCCTCGGGACCCTACCTGGTACTGCCCTTCTGGGGGCCGAGCACGGTGCGCGATACCTTTGGACTGGGCGGGGACTACTTCACCGAGCCCTATACCTATGTGGAGGACAGAAACGCCCGCTTCGAACTTTTCGCACTGGAAGCGATCGACACGCGGGCCGACCTGCTTGCCGCCAGCCGTATCCTGGAGCGCTCCACCTTCGATCCCTACACCTTTCTCAGGGACGCCTATCTGCAGCAGCGCAGGAACCAGGTCTTCGACGGTAACCCTCCGCCCGAACCGGACGAGGAGTTCCTGTTCGATGACGAATTCGGCGACGGAGATGCGGAATAGACCATGCTGACCCCTTCCCTGGCCGTTCTGGCCGGCTTCGCCTTGCTGGTGTGGAGCGCCGACCGCTTTGTCATCGGTGCCGCGGCGACCGCGCGTAACCTGGGGGTCTCGCCGCTGGTGATCGGCCTGACCATCGTCGGTTTCGGCACCTCGGCACCGGAGATGCTCATCTCCGCCATCTCGGCATGGGAGGAGAATCCCGGCGTCGCGGTGGGCAACGCGCTGGGTTCCAATATCACCAACATGGGTCTGGTGCTGGGCGCCACCGCCTTGGTAAAACCGCTGACGGTCCACTCCGGCACCCTGCAACGGGAATACCCCATGATGTTCATTGCCATGATGCTCGCCCTGATACTGATCATGGACGGTACCTTGGGGGCGATGGACGGTGTGTTGCTGGTGGCGGGACTGTGCCTGGTGATGTACTGGATGGCGCGCATGGGAAAAGCTCCTCCGGACGGCCTGGATCCGATGGCGGCCGAGTTCGAAGCGGAACTTCCGCCCCCGATGACCACTGCCAGGGCCCTGATGTGGCTGGCGATTGGCCTGGCAATCTTGCTGCTCAGCTCGAGGATGGTGGTATGGGGCGCCGTGGACATCGCCCGTCATTTCGGGGTCAGCGATCTGATCATCGGTCTGACCGTGATTGCCATCGGCACCAGTCTTCCGGAGCTGGCCGCCTCCGTCATGAGCGCCCTGAAAGGGGAACACGATATTGCCATCGGCAACGTCATCGGCTCTAATATATTCAACATCCTGGGAGTATTGGGAATCTCCGGCATCATCTACCCGCACGCTGTCGATCCGGAGGTCCTGAGCCGCGACTTTCCGGTGATGATTGGTTTGACCATCGCCCTGTTCGCCATGGCCTACGGATTTCGACGGCCGGGATCGCTGAACCGTTTCGAGGGAACGCTGCTGCTGACGACCTATGTCGGCTATCTCACACTCCTCGGATTGACCGTGACGGCACGACCGGCGTGATTGATGTCCGGTGCCTTTTTCCGTTTTTCCCCTTGAGGAGAGAACCATGCAGACAGAGACATTCAAGGTACCGAACATCAAGTGTGGTGGATGCGTCAAGGCCATCGAGGATGGCCTCTCCGCCCTGCCCGAGGTGACCGAGGTGAGCGCCAGCGCGGAGCGGAAAGAGGTCGTCGTTCGCGGCGAAACGCTGGACCGCCGGCACCTGGCTGACAAACTGGCCGAGCTGGGTTATCCGGCGGAAACCGGAGCGGAATGAGCAGCGAGCGCCTCCAACGATTGGGCCGCGCAGTGCTGGAGGTGGAGGCGCAGGCCATCCAGGACCTGATCCCCCGTGTCGATCGGAATTTCGTCCGTGCCTGCCGCTACATGCTGGAGTGTCGGGGACGCATCGTGGTCACCGGGATGGGAAAGTCGGGACATGTGGGCAGCAAGATCGCCGCCACCCTGGCCAGTACCGGCAGTCCCGCCTTTTTCGTCCATCCCGGGGAGGCCAGCCACGGCGACCTGGGGATGTTCACCGCCGAGGACGTGGTACTGGCCCTCTCCAATTCGGGAGAGACGGAGGAGCTGCTCACCATACTGCCACTGCTCAAGCGACTGCATGTTCCGCTGATCACCCTGACCGGAAACCCCCGTTCCCGTCTGGCCCAGGCGGCCGACGTCAACATCGACGTCAGTGTCACCCAGGAGGCCTGCCCGCTGGGACTGGCCCCCACCTCCAGCACCACCGCGGCCCTGGCGATGGGCGACGCCCTGGCCGTATCGCTGCTCGAGGCACGGGGCTTCACCGCCGACGACTTCGCCCGTACCCATCCCGCCGGCCGGCTGGGGAGGCGACTGCTGCTGCTCATTGCCGACATCATGCATACCGGTGACGAGATCCCCCGGGTTCACGCCGGGGTTCCACTCAGCGAAGCACTGGTGGAGATGAGCAACAAGCGGCTGGGATTCGTCACGGTGCTGGACGAGGAGGGCAGAATCGAGGGGATCTTCACCGACGGAGATCTCCGGCGCCTGTTCGAACGTGAACAGGTGGACGTGCACACCACCCGCATCGGTGAGGTGATGATTCCCGGCGGCAAGACCGTTTCCCCCGACATCCTGGCGGCGGAAGCGCTACAGATAATGGAGGCCAGCAAGATCAACGCCTTGCCTGTGGTGGACGAGAACGGCAAGGTGATCGGGGCTTTCAACATGCACGACCTGTTGCGTGCCGGGGTGGTCTGAAGAGAGCGACGAGAGGGGGAAACCGATGCAGGACATTCTGGAAAAGGCCGCCGCCATCCGGCTGGTGGTATTCGACGTGGACGGCGTCCTCACCGACGGGAGCCTGTTCCTGGGAGACGACGGGCAGGAGTACAAGGCCTTTCATTCCCGCGACGGCCATGGCATGAAGATGCTGCTGGCCACGGGGGTGGACATCGCCGTCATCACCGGCCGCACCTCCCAGGTGGTTCTGCACCGGATGGACAACCTGGGGATACGCCATGTCTACCAGGGTCAGCTGGACAAGCTGCCTGCGTTCGAGGATCTGATCCAGAAACTGGAGATCCCCCCGGAACAGGCCGCCTACGTGGGAGACGACGTGGTGGATCTGCCGGTGATGCGGCGGGCCGGTCTGGCGGTAGCGGTGGAGGACGCCCATCCGCTGGTGAAGAAACACGCCCACTGGTGTACCCCGAATGCCGGCGGCCGGGGGGCGGCAAGAGATCTCTGTGAGCTGATCATGGGAGCCCAGGGTACCCTGGACGCCCAGCTGGGCCGCTATCTGGATTGATGCCATGCCCTCCATGCTCCTGCCCACCGGATTTGCCGACCGCTACGGAAAGAGGCGGATAGTGCTGCTCATGCTGCTGATGGCGCTGGCGGCCTTCACCTTCTGGCTACAGTGGTACAACCGCCCGTCACCTCCTGCCGTAGAGGGGGCCGCGGCAGGCCCGGACTACTATCTGCGCAACTTCACTCTGACTGTCACCGGCGCGGATGGCCTGCCCCGCTACGTCATCGACTCGGAATACATGGAGTATGTCGCGGGCCAGGAGACGCTCACCTTCTTTCGGCCCTCCCTGTTCGTCGACGACGAGGAACAGCACACCACCTGGCGAATCGAGGGCAGGAGGGCCAGGGTCACCGGGCAGGGCCGCTGGATCCGGATGCAGGGGGAGGTGACGCTGAAGCAGCATGACGAGGTCCGGAACGAGACCGTGCGGCTGGAGACGGACGACCTGCTGGTGCTCCCGAAGCAGCGGCGGGCGGAGAGCAGTTCGAGGGTATCCCTGATGACCAGGGATGCCCTCGTCGAAGGCGTCGGCCTGCGGGCAGACCTGGCCCAGGGAAGGCTGGAGCTGCTGCACCAGGTGCGAGGAAGATACCGTGTTCCGCCCTCCTAACCCTCTTCCCCCCCCTGCCACTATCCGCCAGTCCCCTTTCCGGTCGGCCATCGGCCTGCTGCCGGCCATCCTCCTGCTCATCGGCGTGACGGCTGGAAACGCCGCCGAACCCATCGACATCGAGGCGGATCGGGCCGCATTCGACGAACGTGCCGGAACCAGCCTGTTTCAGGGCGACGTCCGCCTGCGGCGGGGGAATCTGACCATCTCCGCGGACAAAATCACCCTCTACCGGAAGGGAGGGCGCCTGGAGCGGGCCACGGCCGAAGGCAAACCCGCCCGTTACACGCAGAAGCTGCCCGACGGGGAAACCGTCCACGCCGAGGCGCAAACCATCGAATATCTCCCTCTCGGCGAGGAGCTGCGCCTGATCGGCTCCGCGGAGCTCCGGCGTGGCAAGAACCGGTTCATCGGCGAACGAATCATCTATCACCTCGGCAGCGACCGGGTGGAGGCCAGCGGTAACGGCGGAGGCAAGCAGCGGGTGCACGCGGTCATCTATCCGGACGAGGCACCATGACCGAACCCCATTCAGGCTCCCACCTGCTGGTTGCCCGCCGGCTGGTCAAACGATACCGCGAGCGCCAGGTGGTGGACGGCTTTTCGCTGGAGATAGGGAGCGGAGAGATCGTCGGACTGCTTGGCCCCAACGGTGCCGGCAAGACCACCAGTTTCTACATGATTGTCGGCCTGATCCCCTGCGATCAAGGGCAGATCACGCTGGATGAGCGGGACATCACCGCCTATCCGATGCATATCCGCGCGCGGCTGGGAATCGGCTATCTGCCCCAGGAGGCTTCCGTATTCCGCAAGCTGACCGTGGAGGAGAACATCCTTGCCATCCTGGAGACACGCAAGCAACTGGATCGCGAGCAGCGGCAGCAGATTCTGGAGCAGCTTCTCCAGGACTTCCATGTCACCCATCTGCGCCACACCATGGGGATCAGCCTCTCCGGTGGGGAGCGCCGCCGGGTGGAGATCGCTCGCGCCCTGGCCACCGATCCCCGCTTCATCCTCCTCGACGAGCCTTTCGCCGGCGTGGATCCCATATCGGTACTGGACATTCAGGAGATCATCCGCCAGTTGAGCAGCCGCGGCATCGGTGTCCTGATCACCGACCACAACGTCCGCGAAACCCTGGGGATCTGCGAACGCGCCTACATCATCAGCGCCGGAAAGGTGATCGCCAAGGGGGCACCCGGCGAGCTTCTCGAAAACCAGCAGGTCCGGGAGGTCTATCTGGGCGAGAGCTTCACCCTGTAGGCGACACGGAACGACCGAAGCGGCCCACCTCCATCGGCACAGACTCTCAGTATTTCCCCCGGCCGGCCGAATAATCAACCAAAGCGGGCAGGGGTTCTATTCTCCAACCCGCACGTAGGGTAAAATAGGACCATATGTTTCGGTATACGGGCTAGATGAAACAGACACTACAGCTTCGTCTCGGACAACAGCTGACCAT
>Ga0256832_1000052_pt1 | contig 67717 bp, 61 predicted proteins | sample 134614metaG_FD_190534 | JGI IMG/M metagenome (GOLD analysis project Ga0256832, IMG submission 190534) | Hydrothermal vent microbial communities from Lau Basin, Pacific Ocean - 134-614 | ecosystem: Environmental > Aquatic > Marine > Hydrothermal vents | place: Pacific Ocean: Lau Basin | collected...
CGTGTGGCCATGGGCACGTACCTGGGCATAGCCGTATTCGTGATGATCGGCGTTTTCCACCTTGCCGCCCAGTTGCGCGGCCATGGTCTGCATGCCGTAGCAGATGCCCAGTACCGGCACGCCCAGTTCGAACACCACCGCGGGGGCCTTTGGCGAGTCATCGCCGGTGACCGATTCGGGGCCGCCGGAAAGAATGATGCCGTTGGGGGCGAAGGCACGCACGCCAGCGTCATCCATCAGGTCCCAGGCGTGCAGTTCGCAATAGACTCCGGCCTCGCGCACCCGGCGGGCGATGAGCTGGGTGTATTGCGAACCGAAGTCGAGGATTAAAATGCGTTGGGCGTGGATGTCGGTGGTCAAGGGATTTTCCAAATGTTAGCCACAGAGGGCACAGAGTGCGCAGAGGGAAACGGTGATTCCAAAAGCATTCTCTGTGTGCTCGGTGCCCTCTGTGGCAAAAATAATTTTCACTGAAGGTCAGGCCCGGTAATTCGGCGCTTCCTTGGTGATCTGCACATCATGCACATGGCTCTCGGCCATGCCGGCATTGGTCACGCGCACGAATTCCGGCTTGGTGCGCATCTCGTCGATAGTGGCGCAGCCGGTGTAGCCCATGCTGGAGCGGATGCCGCCCAACAACTGATGCACCACCGGCGCCAGCGGGCCCTTGAAGGGCACCCGGCCCTCGATGCCCTCGGGCACCAGCTTGTCGGCCTTACTGCCTTCCTGGAAATAACGGTCGCTGGAACCCTCGGCGCCGGTCATGGCGCCCAGCGATCCCATGCCGCGATAAGACTTGTACGAGCGCCCCTGGAACAACTCCACCTCGCCCGGCGCCTCTTCGGTGCCGGCGAACATGGAGCCGATCATGATGGAATAGGCGCCGGCCACCAGGGCCTTGGCCACGTCGCCGGAATAACGAATACCGCCATCGGCGATCAGCGGCACACCGGTGCCTTCCAGGGCCTGAGCAACATTGTCGATGGCGGTGATCTGTGGCACGCCGACACCGGCAACGATGCGCGTGGTGCAAATGGAGCCGGGGCCGATGCCTACCTTCACGCCGTCGGCGCCGGCCTTCACCAGTGCCTTGGCCGCGGCGGCGGTAGCGATGTTACCACCGATCACCTGCACCTGCGGGAAGTGTTTCTTCACCCAGGCGACGCGATCCAGCACGCCCTGGGAATGGCCGTGGGCGGTGTCCACCACGATGACGTCCACCCCGGCGGCCACCAGGGCCTCGACGCGTTCCTCGGTGCCGGCACCGGTGCCCACCGCCGCGCCCACGCGCAGGCGACCCTGGTCGTCCTTGCAGGCGTTGGGGTATTCGCTGGCCTTCTGGATGTCCTTCACGGTGATCAGGCCGCGCAGCTGGAAATCGTCGTTGACCACCAGCACTTTCTCGATGCGGTACTTGTGCAGCAGGGCCAGCACTTCATCGTTCTCGGCGCCCTCCTTCACCGTCACCAGTTTGTCCTTGCCGGTCATGATCGCGGAGACGGGCTCGTCGAAGCGGGTCTCGAAACGCAGATCACGACTGGTGACGATGCCCACCAGCTCTTTGCCGTCCACCACCGGCACGCCGGAGATATTGTGTTGCCGGGTCAGCGCCAGCACGTCGCGGATGCTGGCATCGGAACTCACCGAGATGGGATCCTTGATCACCCCGCTCTCGTATTTCTTCACCAACCGAACCTGCTCCGCCTGCTGCTCGCCGGTCATGTTCTTGTGGATGATGCCGATGCCACCCTCCTGGGCCATGCTGATGGCCAGTCGTGCCTCGGTGACCGTATCCATGGCCGCGGAAATCAGTGGAATATTCAGGGTGATATCCCGGGTCAGGCGGGTGGCCAGGCTCACTTCCTTGGGCATTACCTTGGAATGGGCCGGAATCAGTAAAACATCATCGAATGTAAGGGCTTCTTGGGCAATGCGCATGGCGGGATTCCAGGAATGCGAGCGGTTAATGGGGGTGCAGATTATATAAGCAGGGGGGCTGGCGGGTAAACCGCCGCTACGGATTCGTGCTTGATCTCCCGGGCAATTGTGTGATTAAGTAGCCCTCGTACAAAAGAATTGCCTCGACGTATTCTGTAAAATAAAAGGTAACAAGCGGTTTTTTGTTCCCGGCCAGTGGCCAGGGCAGAAACCAATAAAAAGCATCGGAGGAGATATAATGAAAAAAGTAATGATTTTTGGCGCCCTGATTTTCGCCTTGAGCGGTTGCTCGTACTTTGGTGGCGGAAGCAGTGACGATACGTCGGCCAATGCTGATGCCGAAGCCGCCAAGGCCGCCATAGCCGCTGCCGTTGAAGCCTTGGACAAGGCCCGCAGCGTAGAAGGCGAATGGCGAGACGCGCGGAAAAAAATCCTCAAAAAGGCCAAGGCAGCCGCCAGCAAGGGCGACTACAAGAAGGCCATCAAGCTGGCCAACATGGCCAAGTTCCAGGGTGAAATGGGCTATAAACAAGCCATGGATCAGAAAAACGCCGGTCCCTGGTTGTTCTAAACAAGCTTCCCGGGCGATAGCCTGGACCCAGGCATCGCGCGGAGAACGGAAACAGGCAGGCTGCCGAAGCAGCCTGCCTTTTTTATTGCCCCCTTTTTTGCCTGTAACCGGGATACACTAGACGGCATGTCCAACGGCGAATCCTTAAGCAAACGCAGCATCTACAGCGTCAGCGCCCTGAACCACGCGGCCCGCGATCTGCTGGAAAGCGAGTTCCCGCTGATCTGGGTGGAGGGGGAAATCTCCAACCTGGCCCGCCCCGCCTCAGGGCACATCTATTTCAGTCTCAAGGACGAATCCGCCCAGCTGCGCTGTGCCATGTTCAAGATGCGCAACCGGCAGGTGGCCTTTCGCCCGGAAAACGGTCAGCAGGTGCTGGTGCAAGGCCGGCTGAGTGTCTACCCGGCGCGGGGCGATTACCAACTGATCGCCGAACACATGGAGGCCGCTGGTGACGGCACCCTGCGCCGCCAGTTCGAGCTACTGAAACAACGCCTGCAGGCCGAGGGACTGTTCGCCGCCGAGCGCAAGCAACCCCTGCCCACACTACCCCGCCGCCTGGGTATCATCACCTCTCCCAGCGGCGCAGCGATTCACGATATCCTGCACGTGCTCCAGCGCCGCTTTCCCGGCATCCCGGTGCTCATTTATCCCGTGCCAGTACAGGGCGCCGAGGCGCCGGGCGCCATCGTCGAGGCCCTGCGCACCGCCAATACCTGCGCCGAGTGCGACGTGCTGATCCTCGCCCGCGGCGGCGGTTCGCTGGAAGACCTGTGGGCCTTCAACGACGAGGCCGTGGCCCGCGCCATTGCCGCCAGCAGCATTCCCGTGGTCAGCGCCGTGGGCCATGAAGTGGACGTCAGCATCGCCGATTTCGCCGCCGACCTGCGTGCCCCCACCCCCTCCGCCGCCGCCGAACTGGTAAGTCCGGATCGGCAGGAATGGCTGGCGGTTTGCCGGGGCTGGCGCCAACGCCTGCTGCGCGCCTGGCAGGGACAGATGGCCCACCGCCGCCAGCACCTGGACTGGCTGCGCCGACAGCTCAAACATCCCGACCAACGCCTGCGCGATCGCGCCCAGCGTCTCGATGAACTGGAGCAGCGGCTGATTCTCGCCCAGCGTAGTCGTCTACAACAGGCCCATGCCCGGCTCGACACCCTGCTCACACGTCTGCATGCTCACTCCCCGGCGCGGCGCCTGCGGGAGTTACACCTGCGCCTCGATCAACTCCGCCACGCCAATCACAGTGCCATTAAACACAGCCTGTCGTTCAACCGCGCCCGCCTGGACAACCTGGCCCGGGCACTCAATGCAGTGAGCCCCCTGGCCACCCTGGGCCGCGGCTTCGCCATCGTGCAAACCCCCGATGGCAGGGTGGTGCGCAATGCGCAGGAGTTGCAGGTGGGTGATCCTGTCCGCGCCCGGCTAGGCAGCGGGCAACTGGATTGCCGGGTGGAGGCGGTGCACGAGGCAACGGAGGAACAGTGATGCGTCCCCTCTCTCACGCTGCCCTCACTCTGTGCATGTTTGGCTTGACGACCCTGTTCTGCCCCGGCTTACTGGCAGGGCAGATCCCTCCCCATACCGCCGCGGTGCCCGGCGGTGTGGTGGTGGTGGATCTCGGCCCCGTCAGCGACAAGGCCCCCGAGGCCCGCTACCGCAAGCAGCGCGTGATGGTGACGCGGAACGACGGGCGCTGGCAGGCGGTGGTGGGCATTCCCCTGGGCGTCAAACCCGGCCGTCAATCCCTGGAAATCGTCGGCCAATCTCAAACCCTGGCCTTTATGGTCAGCCCCAAACACTATCCCGAACAACGCCTGACCATCAAAAACAAGCGCAAGGTGAACCCCAATGCGGAAGACATGAAGCGCATCCGCAGTGAGCGTGGACGCATCAACGCCGCACTGCGCCACTGGGAACCCCGGGACAGGGTGGAAACTGGTTTCAGCTTGCCTGTGCAGGGTCGCTTGAGCAGTCCCTTCGGTCTGCGCCGGTTTTTCAACGAACAACCCCGCAAGCCCCACTCGGGCATCGACATCGCCGCCCCGGAGGGTACACCGATTCGCGCCCCGGCGGCGGGCACGGTAATCGAGCGCGGTGAATTTTTCTTCAACGGCAATTCCGTGTTCATCGACCACGGCCAGGGCCTGGTGACGATGTACGCCCACATGAGCCGCATCGATGTCCAGCCGGGGCAACAGGTCGCACAGGGTGAAATCATCGGCGCCGTGGGTCACACCGGCCGGGCCACCGGACCCCATTTGCACTGGGGAGTGAGCCTCAATGACGCCCGGGTGGATCCGGCAATATTCTTCGATGATCTTGAAACACTGCTCGAATCCCACGTCGCACCCGCCCGGTAAGCCTTGCGGGAAAGACGCCAAAGGGCTACTGTCGCGCGCTGAATATTTTAAAGCTGCTCGCGATCGTTGGACTGCCCGTCATGCCGGCGAATGCCGGCACCCAGAAAGCCATTAAACCCACTGGATCCCGGCGTTCGCCGGGATGACGGATTATTCAGGCTTTACCTGAATCTTTATCTTTCGCCAATAACGCTAATCCAATCTCGCCATGAAAAAATTCGCCCAAAACCTCGTCAAAAAACCCGCCTTTGAATATTTCATCGTCGGCCTGATCCTGCTCAATGCGGTGATCCTCGGCCTGGAAACCTCACCCGAGATCATGGCCCAATACGGCACCTGGTTGGAATGGGGAAACAGCTTGATACTCGGGGTATTCATTATTGAGGCAGCGCTGAAGATCACCGCCGTGGCACCGCAATTCAAACGCTATTTCGGCAACGGCTGGGATCTGTTCGACTTCAGCGTGGTGGTGCTGTCACTGATCCCCGCCAGCGGCGAATACGCCATGATCGCCCGCCTCGCCCGACTGCTGCGGGTGGCGCGACTGATCTCCACCATCCCCGAGCTGCGGCTGATCATCAGCACCCTGGTGCGCTCCATCCCCAGCATGGGCCACGTGCTGATGCTGATGGGGGTGATCTTTTATATCTACGCCGTGGCCGGCTATCACCTGTTCAGCGCACACGACCCCGAGCACTGGCGCAACCTGGGTATCTCCCTGCTCACCCTGTTCCGCGTGGTGACCCTGGAGGACTGGACCGATGTGATGTACAAGGCCATGGAAATGCACTACCTGAGCTGGATGTACTTTGTCAGCTTCGTGGTGGTGGGCACCTTCGTGGTCATCAACCTGTTCATCGCCGTGGTGCTCAATAACCTGGAACAGGCCAAGGCGGAACAACTGGAGGATTTGCAGGCGCCGGTGAGCAGGGGTGAAATCCTCCGCGAACTGCGGCAGACTCAGAAAGCCCTCGTGCGACTCCAGGAAAAACTCAAACGGGAGTGAAGCACCAGGTGGTCGACACCCCTCAACCTTTCACCAGCATCCGGAGAACACCCATGAAAAATAGACTCAACACGCTATGCCTGTCTCTCGGCCTGATATTTCTGGGAGTGACACCGACCCAAGCCGAAGAACAGCAGGCGCTGGCCAGCTTCAAGGCAATGAAACCGGCCCTGGCGCTACAACTGGCACAGGCGACACTGACAGCCTGCAGAGAGGCAGGCTATCAGGTTGCCGTGGCCGTGGTGGATCGCTCCGGCATCACCCAGGTGATTCTGCGCGACCAACTCGCCGGCGGCCACACCCCCGAGACCGCCCGCCGCAAGGCCTGGACTGCTGCCAGCTTTCGCACCGATACCCAGGTAATGATGGAAGAAACCCAGGCCGGCAAAGTGCAATCCGGTGTGCGTTTCGTCCGCGAGGCCATGATGGTGGCCGGCGGCATCCCGGTACTCGCCGCCGGCAGCCTGATTGGTGCAGTGGGCGTCTCCGGCGCACCGGGAGGAGGGCAGGATCACAAATGCGCCCAGGCCGGCATCGACGCCATTGAAGAAGACCTGATGTTTTGAGCCGCCAGCCTGCACGCCTGATTATCCTACTGGCGCTCTTCGCCTGCACCGGCTGCGCCAGCCTGCCCGGCCCCCGCGACCCACAGGACCCGTTTGAACCATACAACCGCGCCATGCACAGCTTCAATCAGGACTTTGACCGGATAGTGGCCAAACCCGTGGCGCAGTCTTATCAGAAAGTCATGCCCACCTGGGCCGACAGGGCCGTGACCAATTTCTTCGGCAACCTCGATGATGTGCTGGTGCTGGCCAACAACCTGCTGCAACTCAAAATCCAGCAGGCGGCCTCGGATGCGGCACGCATCATGTTCAATTCAACTATTGGCCTGCTGGGGTTTGTGGATGTTGCCACGCATCTGGATCTGCCCAAGCACAATGAGGACTTTGGCCAGACCCTGGGCTACTGGGGCGTGCCTAGTGGCCCCTATTTTGTGCTGCCCTTCCTGGGCCCCAGCACGATCCGCGACAGCGCCGGACTGGGTGTGGATTATGCGTATTTCGACCCGGTGGTGCACAACGTCAAGCACCTCAATGATCGCGCTGCACTGTTCACGATCAACTTCGTGGACACCCGTGCCGACCTTCTCGGCGCCAGCCGCCTGCTGGATAGCGCCGCCCTGGATCCATACACATTTACCCGTGAGGCCTACCTGCAACGCCGCCAGTACTATGTGTACGATGGCGATCCACCGGAAGAAGACTTTGACGAAGAATGAGCACAACACCCAGCACCATCGAAGCCAGTATTGCCTTTGATTACCAGGGTGAACGCTATGCCGTCACCACCCTCATCGATCTGGATCGGCTCATGGCCGGGCATCAGACCCTGCCATCCCTGCACCCGCTGCTTGCCAAGGAGATGGGCATCGACCCCTATTCCTATCAGTACGAAATGCTCCTGGCGGAACCCATTCACTTTACCCGCGGGCAGGGGCTTGCATGCAAGTTCCTGCAAAACGGGCGTTTCGACAAGACAGGCTTTGAAACGGCCTGGCGAGAACAAAACACCCTGTCTCAACTTCAGGAGATTGCCCGACGGCAACTCGGCGTAGACGACCTCAGTCAGCAGCCGGCGCTGCGCGAAGCCCTGCGCGAGGCTTTCGAGGCAGGCCGTAAAAGGGGGGACAAGCGCTGACAGGCGGCGCCGGCGTCAATCCTTGGCCCCGGCAGCCCGGGCGCGGGCCAGACGCTCGACCTGCCCGGCATCCTCCTGGGCGGCATTCCAGTCCGGCTCCGCCTCGGGCCAACCCGCCAGGTGTTTTTGCACCAGCCCCGCCAGGGCGGTGATGTGATCGGCACGGTCGTTGAGCGCGGGGATGTAATGAAACTTCTCACCACCGGCCTCCAGGTAGGCCGCCTTGTTTTCCACCGCAATCTCTTCCAGGGTCTCCAGGCAGTCGGCGGAAAACCCGGGGCAGACAATATCCACGGATTTCACCCCCTTGTCGCCCAACTCGCGCAGGGTTTCGATGGTGTAGGGCTGCAGCCATTCCTCCCGGCCAAAGATGGACTGAAAGGTGAGTTGCCAGCGATTCTCCGCCAATCCCAGGCGCTCTGCCACCAGCCGCGCGGTCTTGTGACACTGGCAGTGATAGGGATCGCCCTCGGTAAAAAAACGCCTGGGTGTGCCATGGAAGGAGAACAACAGTTTTTCCGGCGGCTCGCGCTTGGCCCAGCTTTCACGAATACTCGATGCCAAGGCCTCGATATAACCAGTCTCATCGTGGTACTGGTTGATGAAACGCAGCTCCGGCACCCAGCGCCAGCTTTTCATTTCCTCGGCAATGGCGTCGAAGGTGGAGGCCGTGGTGGAACAGGAATACTGCGGGTACAGCGGCAGCACCAGCACCCTCCGTGCGCCTGCATCCCGCAATTTCGCCACGGCCGAGGCCAGAGAAGGATTGCCGTAACGCATGCCCAGTTCCACCACCACCGGGCCGGGCAGGCGCTGCGCCAGGGATTCACGCAGGGCGGCAAGCTGACGCTCGGCGATGGCCAGCAGGGGTGAGCCCTCATCGCCCCAGATACTGGCGTAGGCCTTGGCCGAACGCGGTGGACGAATGCGCAGGATCAGCCCATGCAGGGCCAGCCACCAGATAGGCCGCGGAAGGCTGTCGACAATACGCGGATCCCACAAGAATTCCGCCAGATAGCGGCGCAGGGCCTCGGGCGTGGGAGCATCCGGCGTACCCAGGTTGGTGATGAGCACTCCCGTGGTAATGGGCTGGTCATGGTGAAATTCTGGACTTGCGGACATGATTGTGTGTTGACTCATTTTATTGTTGTTGAAATCCACGGACACAGCTGAGCTGTCGACACGTTGCTGCGACAAAACGCCGCAGAGGGCGGATGGCCCGAGATAAGTCGTGCATTATCGTGCGATAATCCGCCCATGTCCAAACCGATCAAACTGTTTCTCGGATCACTGTCTGTGCTCCTTCTGCTCGGTGCCGCCCTCTACCTGGGTGAACCTGAGGCCGACGCACAAGCCAGCGACAATAACCCGGCAAAGCTCGCAACACCGAAACCATTGAGCGAGTTCCAGCTCATGGCCAGCGATGGCCGTCCCCTGAACCGCGACAGACTCAAGGGTAAATGGACGCTGCTGTTTTTCGGCTATACCCACTGTCCCGATGTCTGCCCTACAACCCTCAGCGAGCTGGCCACCATGGCAGGGCAACTGACGCCCGAAATCCACAAAGATACGCAATTCATTTTTGTCTCGGTGGACCCACGACGGGACACCCCACAATCACTGGCGGAGTATGTGCAGTACTTCGACCCGCGATTCATCGGCGCCACCGGCAGCATCGAGGAACTTGCCGTGCTGGTGCGCCAACTGGATTCCAAGTTCAGCCTGGGCACCAGCCCGTTGGGCGAAGCCATTGTCAATCACTCCAGCGCAGTAATGGTGATCGACCCGCAAGTCCGCTATTATGCGCGCCTCTCGGCGCCTCATTACGCAGAAGACCTTCTCCAACAATACTTGGCGCTGCGTCAACATACCCCAGGCACTCCAATACCATAACCTGCCTTATTGGAATCCATCATGAATCTGTACCAACGACTCGCAACCCTGATCCCGTTCTTGCTGCTTGCCTGCGCAAACCTGGCCCAGGCAACAGAAGACCTTGAAATCCACGATGCCTGGGCGCGTGAAGCGCCGCCCGGGGCAGCGGTGATGGCCGGCTATTTAACGTTACACAATCACTCTTCCGAAACTTACACCCTGACAAACCTGCAATCTCCCCAATTCGAAAAGGTGGAAATACACCGTACCGAAGAACGCGACGGAATGACCCAGATGATCAAAGTGTCACAGGTCATTCTCGGCCCCAAAGACAGTGTCAGATTTCAACCTGGCGGCATGCACCTGATGCTGATGAAGCCCAAAAAACCGCTCAAGGCCGGCGCCAAGATCAGTCTCACCCTGTCTTTCAGTGGCGAGACATCGATGCAGGTCACTCTGCCAGTGAAAAAGGCGGAGGCGTCAATCCATCATGACATGCAAACACACATGCACTAAGCACTAAGCACTAAGCACTAAGCACTAAGCACTCCATTATGCCGCCCAACACAGACCACAGCGCCACCCTGCTCGATTACCTCAAGGCCTGGCCCACCTATCTGCTGCCCCACCATGCCCTGTCGCGGATCATGCATGCCATCACGCGCAGCGAAATTCGCTGGTGGAAAACCCTGTTCACGCGCTGGTTCGTCAGACACTTCAAGGTGGACATGAGCCTGGCCGCCGACCCCAGGCTGGAACACTATCCCTGCTTCAACGCCTTTTTCACCCGTGCCCTGCGCGCCGATGCCCGCCCCATCGTCGCCGATGACACGCTACTGGCCTGTCCGGTGGATGGCGCCGTCAGCCAGCTAGGAGACATCAAAAACGGGCGTATCTTCCAGGCCAAGGGCCGGGATTACACTCTGCTGGAATTATTGGGCCACGATGAACAACAGGCCGCCCCGTTTATGGATGGCAAGTTCGCTACCCTCTATCTGTCACCCCGCGATTATCACCGCATCCATCTTCCCTTCGATGGCAGGCTCACCGCCATGTGCCACATCCCAGGGCGACTATTTAGTGTTAGTCCGGCCACCGCCCGCGCAGTGCCACGCCTGTTTGCCCGAAACGAGCGCGTCGTAACCTACTTTGATACGGATCTTGGCCCAATGGCATTGGTGTTGGTGGGTGCAATCTTCGTCGCCAGTATCGAAACCGTCTGGGCCGGCGAGGTCACGCCGCCGGCGGGAAAAACCGTTCGCCACTGGACGTATGATCCCGCCGAGCCTGCCCATCAGTTTTGCAAAGGTGATGAGATTGCCCGCTTCAATATGGGCTCCACCGTCATCATGCTGCACCCCGCAGATAGCATCCAGTGGCTGGAAAACATCCACCCCGCTGACAAGGTCCAGATGGGACAAGCCATCGCACGACGGATCTGACGCCCCACGGTCGCCACAATGGACTATGCTTAATGGTAAGAAACCGGATGGAGACGAAAACATGTCCGATAAAACCAATCTTGCCAAGAAACCGTCTGTAGCCGAGGCCCGTCAACTGGCCTGCAATGTCTGCCTCGCCGAAATTCCCGAATCCGTAGCAATGAGTAGTGAGGGCGACGAGTACACTCAACACTTTTGCGGTATCGAGTGCTACAACCGCTGGCGTGAAGAAACGGAGAAGGAAGCATCGGAAACAACACAGGAAGACTGACCTGCCACCCTGGGCGGGTAGCCGATGAGGGCGCGCGTTACCAGTACCGGTGTCAGACCTGTACCTACGTCAAGAGGAGAAGGGGCCGCGTGTCAGTGGCCGCCTGAGGTGCTGATGATGTCCTCAGCGCTGGTATTTTTCTTGTATGCCATGATCTCCTGCAGGGAACGGAATACGCCGGTATCGAAATCACAGAATTTCAGACCAAACCCATCCTCGGCAACCCGCGCCACCCGGGCATTGATTTTGTGGCGGGTATGTTGGCCTTCGTCAGATAACAGAAACACCAGCTCCACACCCTCGCTGTCCGGCATGCTGAAGGTGCATTCACGGGTCAGAAACGTACCACCCAGGCCGATGTCGGAGGAAACACAGGAGCCCAGCAGCTCGCCCTGTTGATAGACGTCTACCTCCACCCGCAACGATTTTCTTTCACTCCAGCGTTTTTCCATACCTGCCTCCACCCAATGTCGGGCGCTCAAGATACCACCAGTTCCGGGTCCGTCCAACTACGGCAAACCCCTAAAAAGGCTCACAATTCCCCTACTCCCTGGTCCTATCCAATAAACCTGTGAAGCAATATGTACGCCAACATTGGCACCTACGGTAAAATTTCTCATAAATTCAGCCGCTTGAATATAGGCCCATTCCAATTCGGCCTCCTCGGCCCGACCGCGATCACCGGACTGTAAAGTTATCCGACAGATTGCCTGGCATCCGGAACTCGCCACACTTGTTCTCAACTCCTCTCATAGGAAAAGGCGAGGGTCGCCTCCAGGCGCTCACACCCGCTCAGCACCAGCAACAATCTGTCCAATCCCAGGGCAACCCCGGCGCAGGCCGGCAATCCCGCCTTCAATGCCCCCAGCACGCGCTCATCCAGGGCGACGGCCTCCCCGCCTGTCAGCTGACGGTGGCGCAGATCCGCCTCGAACCGGGCGCGCTGTTCACCGGCATCCTGCAATTCATGAAAGCCGTTGGCCAGCTCAACGCCGTCGATGAAAAGCTCGAAACGCTCGGCCACAGGGGGATCGCCGGGGCGGATCCGCGCCAGCACCGCCTGACTGGCGGGGTAATCATGGATGAAACAGGGCCCTTCACGTCCCAGAAGGGGTTGAACGCAATGGCCCATAAGCAGGTCCAGCCACTGATCCCGTTCCGTGAGGCCATCCACCGCCAGGCCCCGAGCCCGGGCACAGGCCGCCAGTTCATCCACCTCTGCCAGAAATGGATCAATGGCCAGATGCCGCTGGAAGGCCACGCGGTAACTGAATCGTTCTACGGGGCCAAGCACACGCAGCCCCGCGGCGAGTCGGCGCACCACAGCCTCGACTTCATCCATCAGCCGGAAGTGGTCGTATCCCGGCCGGTACCATTCAAGCAGAGTGAATTCAGGGTTATGCCTGCTCCCCTGTTCCCCCTGGCGGAAGGCCTTGCACACCTGATAGATGGGTCCGCTGCCTGCCGCCAGCAGGCGCTTCATGGCGAATTCCGGTGAGGTATTGAGATAGCGCGGGGATTCGCCCGGGACGGGGCAGGTGGTAAAACTGGTGATATGCGGATCGGGGTTGCCGGCGGCGGACAGCAGGGGGGTTTCCACCTCCAGCACCCCATGCTCGGCAAAATACTGGCGCAGGCGGGCGAGCATCCCGGCGCGCTGTTGCAACATGGCCAATGAGGCGGAAGGCCGCCAGTGGGTGGCTTGCTCGGTCATAACGGCAGCCTGCTGGGTGATTCGGGCCTTGCCGGCCCTTAGCTCTTCACCCGCCCCACGTATTCACCGCTGCGGGTGTCCACCTTGATCACCTCGCCGGTCTCGATGAACAACGGCACCTTCACCACGGCGCCGGTCTCCAGGGTGGCGGGCTTGATGCCCCCCTGGGCGGTGTCGCCCTTGAGGCCGGGGTCGGTTTCGGTGATGGTCAGCTCGACGAAATTGGGAGGGGTCACGGCGATGGGCCGGTCATTCCAGGTGGTCACCTCGCACATGTCCTGCTCCTTGAGCCACTTGGCCTGGTCGCCCACGGCGGCGGCATCGGCGCCCACCTGCTCGAAGCTGCTGGGATCCATGAAATACCAGAATTCCCCGTCGCTGTAGAGGTACTGCATGTCGGTGTCCATGACATCGGCCCCCGGCAGGGACTCGCCGGACTTGTAGGTGCGCTCCACCACCCGGCCGCTGATCAGGTTGCGCAGCTTGACGCGGGTGAAGGCCTGGCCCTTGCCGGGCTTGACCATGTCCACGTCGATCATGGAACAGGGATCACCGTCCACCATCACCTTCAGGCCGTTTCTGAATTCATTGGTTGCGTAATTAGCCATTTCTACCTCGATCTGGGAACATGCCCCTCTCATTGCGAAGAGCCCACGAAGAACTCATTTGTAAAAGACGCGCATGATACCGCTTAGCACCAGCCTTTGTCAGTCCGACACGCCGGAATCCACCGAAAACAGCCCCTGGCAGCGTGAACTGGCGCGGGCCATCAAGGATCCCCGGACCCTGCTGGGCCTGCTGGATCTCAAGCCTTCCGACATCCCCGGCGGCATCGACCCCCGGCCGGGCTTCCCCCTGCGCGTGCCCCGTGGCTACGTGGCGCGCATGGGCCGGGGAGACCCCCTCGACCCCCTGTTGATGCAGGTCTTGCCACGAGGCCTGGAAACAGCCCCCCAACCCGGCTTTGTGGCGGATCCCGTGGGCGACACCGAGGCCACGGTGATTCCCGGTCTGCTGCACAAGTACCACGGCCGGGTGCTGCTGATCACCACCGGCGTCTGCCCCGTACACTGCCGGTACTGTTTCCGTCGCCACTTCCCCTACCCCGAGCACCGTCCGGAGGATCGCCACTGGCAGGCCGCGGTGGACTACATCGCCGCCCGGCCGGACATCAACGAGGTGATCCTCAGTGGCGGTGACCCCTTGTCCCTGGGCACAACACGTCTTGCGCAAATTACCCAGGCACTGCATCCCATTCCCCACCTGCGCCGACTGCGTCTGCACAGCCGCGTACCCGTGGTGCTGCCGGAGCGCATCGACCCCGCCCTGTTGCAGTGGCTCGGTGAACTGCCCTGGCAAACCGTACTGGTGATCCACGCCAACCATGCCAATGAAATGGACACCAGCGTCGTCAGCGCCCTTGCATCACTGCGTCAGCAGGGCATTACCCTGCTCAACCAGGCCGTGCTGCTCAAGGGTGTCAATGACACACTCGAGGCTCAATGCGCGCTCAGCGAGACCCTCTTCCACAGCGGTGTGCTGCCCTATTACCTGCATCTGCTGGATCCGGTACATGGGGCCGGACATTTTGATATCAGCCATCAACAGGGCGCGACGCTGATTAGCGCCCTGTCCCGCCGCCTGCCCGGATTCCTGGTACCCCGCCTGGTGCGCGAACAGGCGGGGGCGCCCTACAAACTGCCCGTCGGCCAGACGCAAACCACCAGTGAAACCAACCAAATCGCTCATTACCACAGTAAGAGAAAGTGATCTTTCGGGCAAACACCTCTTCTCTGGCCTCCAGAACTTCACCCGCAACGGGCCACACTGAAAAGGGCTGTACCTAGGGTCTTTAACACTAAAGAGCCCCGTAAATATGCCGACCTAGCTAACAGACTGTAGTGGTTCAGTACCGGCGGTGTGACGTTTTCCACACAGCGCCGTATACTCGTGCCGGGTTGTGGCGGAAGTCCCGGTTTCGGGAGAACAATCTGCAACCAGAACGATCCGCAACCGCTGAAACGGAACACTGTGTTTAAGGACGCTCTGGTTATTTGACATCTCGCCATTCCGGCATATGCCGGAAAGCAGAAAGAGGCTCCCGGCGTGGGAGATCGGCCTTCGCGGGAATAAGCAATGAATGAGTACTTCCTTAATGAGCATACAATCAAGTAGTCATCAGGAGCACATGTGGTGAGTCACACCCCCGAGGGATTGCTCAACATCCCTGAACAACACAAACCCACCTCCGCATCCTTCGATGCACGTCCTAAGCAGGTGGATGCCTGGCTTGCCACTCTGCCCATGGCCAATACCGGCGAGAGTGCCCGGCATATTTTTGCGGCCCTGCGGGAAATGAATCGCCTGATCCTGCCCGAGCACGACCGCTACAAATCCCTGGAACTGTTGCGCGGCCCGGTGTACCAGATCACCGAGGTACTGAAAAAACACTACATCAACCAAAACCTCCCCCTTTCACCAAAAAACCAGAAAATTGCCGAGCTGGCCATCCAGCTCAATTCGGAAATGGCCATTGGCTACAAGGCGGTGATCCAGGACAAGCTGAGCAAGACCTTCTCCCGCCTGAGCAACAGGACCCTGGGCGTGTGTATTCATCGCGCCATTCGTTATCTCAGTAATGTCCTGTTGTGCGCCTATCAAATCTATATCCAGCACCCGGAGAATGTCTGGCTGCAGGTACACCGTCTGTACCTGTATGCAGAAAGCCACAAGCTGCACAATGCCCTGATCAAGGATCATGTGGCCCCGGATGTGGTGATGGACAGCACCATCGCCAATCTCTACAAACAGATTCTTTTGCTGGCCCTGTGTGGGCCCTATCGCCTGCGCCAGCCCATTACCGAAACCGTGTACAACTCCCTGGAATCCTGGGCGCAACATGCCCGCATCCTTCCCTATGGCGAGATCCAGGATGACAGCTACGCCTTTAACATCAGCATGAACACCGACGCCGCACCCGGCTATTTTCGTGATGACGGCACCGCCAATCCGGCCTTTTGCCGCACCGTGGACACCAGCGAGCTGGTACAGGCCATGAGCAACAGCATGCTCGCCGATAGCGGCAAGACCCTGTCGCAAATACCCGAGGATGTGCAAAAACGACTGGTGATGACCTGGAGCGGTAAATCCCATCGTACCTTTCCGCGCACCACGAAGAACAACGAAATCGCCATCACCCTCGGACTCAGCGCCACCCACCACTACATCGATGAGATTATCCGGCCCTTGTTGAAGGATCCCACGGCCACCTGCCCCACAGCCACCGAGGCCCTGCACAATGGCCGGCCCCTGGGCAAGGACGAGCATGAGGACGAGGATGATTTTGTTCTCGACGAACGAGCCCGCTACACCAGCACACCCGTTTTCGGCATTAGCAACCTGGATGACCATACACCGGATATCTGGGATCCGGACTTTACCTATCGCGCCAACAATCCCAGCTATTCCCTGGGGGCTGACGAGGGCAATGAAGACGAAGAACGCGACAACTCTTCGTTATATGCCTACACCCCGCTGCCCTGTAAAGGCATCAACGAAAGTGCCGGCGGTTATTGCCTGCTGGGTTACCTGGAATACGGCAAGGACTCGCAAAAGGTACAAGTGGGTGAACTGGTCGGCATCCGTGACAATATGTCCGCCAACAGCACCCAGCTGGGTATCGGTATCATCCGCCGCATCAAGAACTGGAAGAACGGCCTGGAACTGGGTATCCAGAAACTGGCCCCCTGTGCCGACGCCATCGCCCTGGCCAATATCCCCAAAGACGACGCCCCGGAAAAATACCAACGCAGCCTGGTGCTGCCCAGGCTGGCCGGCATCGATCAGCCCGCCACTCTCATCACCCACGCCTGGCATCAGACCGACGACGAACTGATTGCCAACGTGCACGGTCATCGCACACACATCCGCCTGACTAAACAACTGGAATCCACTGGTGTATTCTCCCAGTTTGAATTCAGCGTGCTTGAGAACAGGGTTAAAAAGCCGGCCCGCAGCATCGAACCCGAAGACGAGTTCGATACCGTATGGAAACTCATTTGAATCTCTCGATAGACAAGTCAGGAGCAACTTTTGGATAACGCAAACGTCATCCGTCCACTCATTCTCGAAGAATCCGCCAATGAAGCAGAAGCCCTGGCCAGCGCCTTGCGTAATGCCGGCTACGCCGTGCGCTACAAATACGTGGAAGACGCAGAAGACCTGCAAGAAGCCCTGGAGAATCAAAGTTGGGACATTCTACTGGCCGCCCAGCAAATAGGCGACTTTTCCGCCATCCAGGCCCTGGGCATTATCAAGAAAAGCGGTAAAGATATTCCCTGCGTTGTCTTCGCCAGCGAGCGCAGCGATGCGCTGACCGTTGAAACGATGAAGGCCGGAGCCGTGGATCTGGTAGCCGAAGGCTCACAGGAACATCTACTCCTGGTTATTGAGCGGGAAATCAACAACCTTCAAGAACGTCGCGAACATCGTCGTTGCAAAAGTCTCTACAACGAAAGCGAAAAACGCAACCGCGTCTTGCTGGACAGTTCCCGCGACCCCATTGCCTACATCCACGAAGGCATGCATATCTACGCCAACCAGAGCTACCAGGAAATCTTCGGTTACGATGACCTGGAAGAACTGGAAAGCGTCCCCATCATGGACATGATTAGTCCCGACGAACAACAAAGCTTCAAGGACGTGCTGCGCAGCATCAGCAATAATGAGCCTCCTGAAGGCACCCTGGAATACCAGGCGGTGCGGGAAGATGGCGAAGTATTCGCCGCCACAATGGAGTTTTCGCGCGCCAGCATCGATGGCGAAGCCTGCACACAGGTAATGATTCACCGCAAGAGCGACAACAAGGCGCTGGAGAAAGAGATCGAACAACTGCGTCAGCAGGACTTGCTAACCGGCCTGTACAACAATCAATATTTCATGGAACAGGTTCAGCTCGCCGTGGATCAGGCCAATAAAAATGAAGAAAAATACGCCCTGCTGTATATCGAGCCGGATAACTTCAAAAATATCAAGGACACTCTGGGTATCGCCGAAAGCGACCTGGTGCTCTCGGATATTGCCAAGTACATTCAGAGCGTTTTCCCGGAGGAAGGCTCACAGATTGCGCGCTATGCCGGCACTATCTTTACCGTACTGCTCAGCGGCCCGCTGCAAAAAGAAGCCGAGGCCCTGGCAGAAAAACTCAGCAGTGGCATCATTGACAAAATCTTCGAGGCAGACGGCAAGAGTGTCACCACCACCTGCAGCATCGGACTGTCTACCATCACTGAAACCACCCCGGACGCCAAGAAAGCCATCTCACAAACCGAAGCCGCCTGCAGCATCGCCAAGGAAAAGGGCGGCAGTCAGGTGCATGTCTTCTCTGTAGAAGATGCCCTGGCCAGTCTGGAAGCAGACAAACGTATTGTTACGCTGCTTGAGCTGGCGTTGAAGAACAATCGCTTCGTCCTGCAATATCAACCCATCGTCAGCCTGCATGCCGAACCCGGTGAACGCTACGAAGTTCTGCTGCGGCTCAAGGATCAGGATGAGTCACTGATCATGCCAGCCGATTTCATGGCCGCCGCTGAACAAGCGGGGTTGATGAACGATATCGATAAATGGGTCATCAAGAATGCTGCCAGGGCCATCCTGGACAAGCGCAAGATGGGCAAGGAGATCCAGTTATTTATCAAGGTCTCGGCAGATTCCCTGCGTGATCCAAACCTGTTGGTGTGGATCAGCAAGCTGTTGCAGGCTGCACGTCTGCACGGCGACAGCCTGGTATTCGAGATCAGCGAACAGGTGGCGCTGGAGAACCTCAAGGCCGCCAAAACCTTCTCCAACGGCCTCCAGCAGTTACACTGTAACATGGCCCTCGATCATGCAGGTAAGGAATCCGAAGACCTTACCTATCTCAAACACCTGCAACTGAAGTACCTGAAAATAGACGGCAGCCACATCAGTAACGTAGCCAGCGATGAAAGCCAGGAAATCATTCAGCGGATTGCCGAAACCGGCCGCGAAAACAACATTCTTACAATTGCCGAACACGTACAGGATCCCACCTGCCTTGCGGTGCTCTGGCAACACGGCGTCAATTTCATTCAGGGCTATTACCTGCAACCACCGGAAGACTCTCTGGATTACGACTTCAGCAGCAGCGACTGACTACGTGCGACCTGCAGACCTCAGAGGCTCTCCTTCAGGGAATACACCACGAACTCACGCTGTATCTTCTGCATCTCGGAAATAATCGCCGCCTGTTGCCGGTCAAGCTCGATTTTCACAGATGTACCCGAAGACAAACGATGGCTTTGATGCAGCATCAAACGTCGCTTACCTCCATCATCTTCTATGATGATGGCAGGTAAAGCCATGTCATTCTTGCGTAGAAAGTCACTCTGTACGGCAGTGGCCACCACCTTGTTGGCGAGAATACGAATCGTCACCTCGATCTCTTTACGGATGTTGCGCCGCAGCCGCACCACATAACCCAGCGTGGGTTGTGTCAATTCCTCTCTGGAATAGGCAAACGCCACCACCTGACCAATGAACAGTGCCGTCGTGAATTCACTCTCCCGAGTCTTGATATGGACACCACCGGCACTCCTGTCAACCACAAACCACTGACCGAATTCACTGGCTTCCAGGTCGGCAGCGATCAGTGCGGAGCGTCCCGCCAGAGCATCCCGTAACTCATTGTCTGGTGCCAGTTCAGAATTCTCAACCTGTTGATCCAGCGCTATGTCCACCAGCAATTTATACACAGACATAAAACCGTTATAGACATAAAGAATTTTCTGGCCGATGATGTATTCTCGTTCTTGCTTGCGCCGCTTGAGATGCAGACTGTCACACATGGCATCGATGGTGAGCAGATTGGTTAGGTCATCCTTGTCGGCCACCATGTCGTATTTGCTTTTTACGCCCTGACCTTTCAAACCCTGAGCATCACCTGGCCCTTCAGCTTCCTGGCCGTCATGAAAATCCTCAGACTCGAAACGTCGCAGCAGCTTGCTGTGTTCCTGCATCAACGCCGCGTCCATAGGGGCGACATCAATAATTAACGCGGGTAACTGCAGATCCGTCACAGGCGTTCCAGCTATGGACAGCTCACCCCTGGACTTCAGCCATTCGAGTTGCCGGCGCCGCTGTTTCTCATCCTCACGCTTGAAAAGCGCCGGGCCATTCTGGCCGAAATACACCAGCAACTTGCCACGGCCCAATGACTTGCCATGATCAGGAATAATGGTAATGGAATTGATGACACCGGCCACTTGCGCATCCACCACATGCAGCTTCTGACAGGAAAGGCTGTTGACGTCAAACAGACCATTGAGTTGAATGGAAAGATACATCAGGTTCAGCGAAGTATTGATGGGGGCGCGACGCTCGGCCTCACTGCCCGGCCCGTCCAATAACACCTGCAAACAATTCAGGGCCGGCCGCATCTCCTCTACATCCGCACATTGGGCAATAACAAAAAATAGCTGATTACAATCCTGCCATTGTCTTTCAGGAAGCTTTTGATATCGCATGGCGCGCAGGCGCTGCTCCATGCGAATCAGCTCAAAAACCCTTAATGCATGGGTATGGATACGTGAACGCAGCCTGGCAAAACGCACATCCGGCAGGGCAAAATCTTCGTTCAACTGACGCTTGTAAGCTGCGGCCAATTGACCACACACGGCAATCGCCGCCACCAGGCCTTCCCTCCGATCATGGGATTCGGGCAAGGCCTCGGACTTGTAGTGCTCGGAATAGATTTTACGTATCGCCGGACAGGCGTATTGCAGGGCGTGTTCCGTCCAGCCCAGGCGCTTGGCGCTGCTGATACGTTCGGTATTGACTCGCTGCAGATAACGGTCGATTTCGCGCAGCAACTCGGTGGGATAATTGTTCAGTTCCTTCCAGGTGTCCGGTGGCGCCTCCAGTTTCTGCTGGCGCCGGTTGCGAACCCGAATCACGGGCACATCCAGTTTCAATGGCAGGGTGCGTGGCGCAACGGCTTCTCCCTTGGCGCCCATCCATGGCAAACGATCCCACCATTGCAACCAGTTAGAAATCATAATCAGTCGTCGTTCACTCCGTTAAACTCGCTGGCGACAATGCTGTCCACCCGCTGAAAGCCCCGCGGCAGTTTGGCACCCCGCCGGCCACGTTCCCCCGCGTAGTGTTCGATATCCTTTGGCTTGAGGGTCAAATGCCGCTTGCCGGAATAAATGGTCAGGCTGCCGCCCGCGGGGATCACCGCAATATCCACCACAAACTCCTCACGATTGGCCACCCGCGCCGAGGGGATGCCGATGATCTTGTTGCCCTTGCCCTTGGCCATCTCAGGCAACTCACTCAAAGGAATCACCAGCATGCGCCCCTCGGTGGTCACCGCCACGATGCGATCGGTTTTTACGTCGTTGACCCGGCAGGCATGTAACACCCGCGCCCCCTTGGGCAGGCGCAACAGGGCCTTGCCGGACTTGTTCTTGGCGTACATGTTCTCCAGCTGGGTGACGAAACCATAACCCGCATCACTGGCCAGCAGGAAACGATCACTGCCCTTGCCCGACAGCACGTCCACGAAGGCCGCCGCGTCCGGTGGCGTCACCCGCCCGGTCAGCGGCTCGCCCTGGCCCCGCGCCGAGGGCAGGGTGTGGGCCGGAATCGAATAGGAGCGCCCGCTGGCATCGAGAAACACCGCCAGCTGATTGCTGCGCCCCTGGGCCGCGGCCTTGAAGCCGTCACCCGCCTTGTAATTCAACCCGGCGGCATCCACCTCGTGGCCCTTAGCGGCGCGCACCCAGCCCTTCTCCGAGAGCACAATGGTGATGGGCTCTGCGCTGATCAGCGCGGTCTCGTCCAGGGCCTGGGCCGCGGCGCGCTCGACGATGGGCGAACGGCGCGCATCGCCATATTCCTCGGCATCCGCCAGCAGTTCCTTCTTCACCAGGGTCTTCAGCCGCGCCTTGGAGCCCAGGGTCTTTTCCAGCTGTTCGCGCTCCGCCGCCAGTTCTTCCTGCTCGGCGCGGATTTTCATTTCTTCCAGACGCGCCAACTGACGCAGTTTGGTATCGAGGATGTAATCGGCCTGTTCCTCGCTGAGCTTGAAACGCTTCATCAGCACCAGCTTGGGCTCGTCCTCGCTGCGGATGATTTTGATGACCTCGTCCAGATTCAGAAACGCGATGAGCAAACCATCCAGCAAATGCAGGCGACGCTTGACCTTTTCCAATCGATATTCCAGGCGCCGGCGCACGGTGTCGGTGCGGAACACCAGCCACTCCTTCAACAGGCTGCGCAGGTCCTTCACCTGCGGCTTGCCGTCCAGGCCGATGACATTCATGTTGACGCGATAGGTGCGTTCCAGATCCGTGGTGGCAAACAGGTGCGCCATCAATTCATCGAGATCCACGCGATTGGAACGCGGCACGATCACCAGCCGGGTGGGATTTTCGTGATCGGACTCGTCACGCAGGTCCTCCACCATGGGCAGCTTCTTCGCCGTCATCTGCGCGGCGATCTGCTCCAGCACCTTGTTGCCCGACACCTGGTGCGGCAGCGCCGTCACCACCACCGCGCCGTCTTCTTTCTCCCACACTGCGCGCATGCGCACCGAACCGCCGCCCTTCTCGTACATGGCCAGCAATTCATTGCGCGGCGTGATGATCTCCGCCTCGGTGGGATAATCCGGCCCCTGCACATGCTCGCACAACTCCGCCACCGTGGCCTTGGGCGCATCCAGCAGGTGCACGCAGGCCGCCACCACCTCGCGCAAATTGTGCGGCGGTATATCCGTGGCCATGCCCACCGCGATGCCCGTGGTGCCGTTCAGCAACAGATTCGGGACCCGCGCCGGCAACACCGACGGCTCCTCCAACGTCGCATCGAAATTGGGTACCCAGTCCACCGTACCCTGCCCCACTTCCGAGAGCAGCAACTCCGAATACTTCGCCAACCGCGACTCCGTGTAACGCATGGCCGCGAAGGACTTGGGATCATCCGGCGCCCCCCAGTTGCCCTGCCCGTCCACCAGCGGATAACGGTAGGAAAACGGCTGCGCCATCAACACCATGGCCTCGTAACAGGCCGAGTCACCGTGCGGGTGGAACTTGCCCAGGACATCACCCACCGTACGCGCCGATTTCTTGTACTTGGCCCCGGCCTTCAGCCCCAGTTCGGACATGGCGTAGACGATGCGTCGTTGCACGGGTTTCAGACCGTCGCCGATGTGTGGCAGGGCGCGATCCATGATCACGTACATGGAGTAATTTAAGTAGGCGTTCTCAGTGAAGATGCTGAGGGGTTGTTGTTCTACGCCTTCGTAGTTTAGTTCGGTTGTTTGTGTCATTGCTCTGCTTTTTGTTGGGCGGGCATTGCCCACCGGTTAATCTATGTGACTTGAATAGTGGACAGTGCCCAGCCTACTTACTTTCTATTCACCAAATCAAAGGATTGGCAATTATACGAACAAGCACTAAAAGGAATAGCCCAAAAAATAAACAATAACCTTGGATTGGAACGAGCCAATTCTTTTGGCCTAACAACCCACTAATCCATTCATCATATATTTTGGCAATTCCTTTAAAAAACGTATCTTCTTATTTGCCAACCTAGCTTCTTCTTTTTTCCAGCGATATTCATCTGACACATTACGCAGCAATTTCAAACCTGCAGCACCAGATACCACCAACAGAAGCCAGCCCAGAGATTGCAGAAGAAAAACATACACGTAAGATGTTTTCACAGGAAATTGCATGCTAAGAGCCAGGATTGAAAATGTAAGCGGCACCACATACAGCTCAGCTTTCATAGCATATGCTGAAAGCGCCTCTATCTCTCGTTTTTCAGAGTCAGTTTTTTCGTTATTATTTTCTGACATATTCAAGCCCACTCCATTTTGATCTAGCACTGATCCTGCGGATTTTGAGAACCAAAATGCACGCCAACAATACTTACAATTTGTACACGTTCCGCAGCTAACCGTTCGGTTGTTTTAATTATTTCCTGGCGAAAGCTGCGTGTTCATTCGGCACATCCCTGTGCCTCACCCTTCGGGCGACCTTTGGTCGTGCGAAACGGCTCCTGCCGTTTCGTCATTTTCTTTGCTTGTGCAAAGAAAACAGAACCAAAAGAAAGGGCACCCTACGATTTGGTCGCTTCGCGACTTCCCTGCGCTTCTCGCCTCCATTGGCGCAAAAATAAACTCGCTCGCTTCGCTCCCTCAGACAACAATTGCTTCCTCCAATGAAGGCTGCGATGCTCGGCTGCATCGAAGGGACTAAGGTCAACATCAAAACCTAAAACCATCGCACCCCAGTACCTCCTACCGTCATGCCGGACTTGATCCGGCATCCAGAATGTCGTTTAAATCTCCTGGATTCCGGCCTTCGCCGGAATGACGGAAGACAGAAAATCCGGTTTTGCTTTTGACCTTCCTCCCTTTGTGTTGCACCGAGCACCGCAGTCCTTTGCGGAAAGGCCCGAAGGGGCGCGGCAAGGATGCCGCGCGTTTTTCACGGGCCAGGGATGGCCCGTTGAAAAACCCCCGCAAAGGATGAGGAGCGCAGGGTACCCCGGAGGGGTGCAATACAGGGCGGCCTTTCTTTTGGTTACTTTTCTTTGGCCGTGCAAAGAAAAGTGACTCGCAGCCCTTCTCCAAAAAATAAAACACCCCCTGCACCATCAAGGCTGAGAACCCTCGCACACACCTTCAAACGCTCCAATGTAACGCGTGGGCACAAATAACGTGCCCACCCTACGATCTGGATTCCGGCCTTCGCCGGAATGACGACAGGGGTGTTAAATTGCATTCCATAAAATATAACGAAAGCCGGCTCAAACCTCCGCCAAATCCCCCTTCTTCTCCAACCACTTCTTGCGATCCGGCGCCCGCTTCTTGGCCAGCAACATATCCATCAACTGATTGGTGCTGTCTCCGGGTTTGATGGTGAGCTGCACCAGCCGCCGCGTGTCCGGCGCCAATGTTGTCTCGCGCAACTGCTTGGGATTCATTTCACCCAGGCCCTTGAAGCGTTGTACATTGACCTTGCCGCGAATCTTTTCCGCGGCAATGCGATCCAGCACGCCCTGTTTTTCGGCATCGTCTAACGCGTAATAGACTTCCTTGCCGACATCGATGCGATACAGCGGCGGCATGGCGATGTACACGTGACCCGCGGCCACCAGCGGCTTGAAGTGGCGCAGGAACAAGGCGCACAACAGGGTGGCGATGTGCGCGCCGTCGGAGTCGGCGTCGGCCAGCACGCAGATCTTGCCGTAGCGCAGACCGTCGAGCTTGTCGGAGCCGGGATCGACGCCGATGGCCACGGCGATGTCGTGCACCTCCTGGGAGGCCAGCACCTCGCTGGGGTCCACTTCCCAGGTGTTCAGGATCTTGCCGCGCAGGGGCATGATGGCCTGGAAGTCCTTGTCGCGGGCCTGCTTGGCGGAGCCGCCGGCGGAGTCACCCTCCACCAGGAACAGCTCGGAACGTTCCGGGTCGGAACTGGCGCAGTCGGCCAGCTTGCCCGGCAGGGCGGGGCCCTGAGTGATCTTTTTGCGCGCCACCTTTTTGCCGGCACGCAGGCGGCTTTGCGCGTTGCTGATGGCCAGCTCGGCGATGGCCTCGCCGGCCTCGGTGTGCTGGTTGAGCCACAGGGAGAAGGCGTCCTTCACCACGCCGGAAACGAAGGCGGCGCACTCCCGCGACGACAGGCGTTCCTTGGTCTGCCCGGAGAAGGCGGGGTCGGCCAGTTTCACCGAGAGGATGTAGCTGACCTTGTCCCACACATCGTCCGGCGCCAGCTTGACGCCGCGCGGCAGCAGGTTGCGGAATTCGCAGAATTCGCGCATGGCCTCGGTGAGCCCGGTGCGCAGGCCGTTGACGTGGGTGCCGCCCTGGGCGGTGGGCACCAGGTTGACGTAACTCTCGGTGACGGACTCGCCACCTTCAGGTAGCCACAGCACCGCCCAGTCCACCGCCTCGGCATTGCCGGCGAAGCTGCCCATGAAGGGCTCCTCGGGCAAGGTGGTCTGGCCCTGCAGCGCGTCCATCAGGTAGTCGCGCAGGCCGTCCTCATAGCACCACTCCTCGGACTCATCGCTCTTCTCGTCGTAGAAGCTGACCTTGAGACCGGGACAGAGCACCGCCTTGGCGCGCAGCACGTGCTTCAGGCGCGGTACGGAAAACTTAACGGAATCAAAGAACTGGGGGTCAGGCCAGAAGCGGATGGTGGTGCCGGTGTTGCGCTTGCCCACGCTACCCACTTCTTCCAGATCGGCAATCTTCTGCCCATCGGCAAAAGCGATGTTGTATTCCTTGCCACCGCGGCGCACCCACACCTCCAGGTGTTTGGACAGGGCATTGACCACGGACACGCCCACGCCGTGCAGGCCGCCGGAAAACTCGTAGTTTTTGTTGGAAAACTTGCCGCCGGCATGGAGCTTGGTGAGGATCACCTCCACCCCGGGAATACCCTCCTCGGGGTGAATGTCCACGGGCATGCCGCGGCCGTCGTCGCTCACCTGCAGCGAGCCGTCCTTGCTCAGAATCACGTCGATGCTGGAGGCGTGGCCGGCGATGGCCTCATCGACGCTGTTGTCGATCACTTCCTGCGCTAAATGGTTAGGGCGCTCGGTTTGGGTGTACATACCGGGGCGCTTGCGCACCGGCTCCAGGCCGCTCAATACCTCGATGGAAGCGGCGTCGTAATTGTTACTCGACTTTTTTTGCAAAGATAAAGGACTCCTGAGTACGTCTCGGAAGGACGCAGTTTACCCGTCCCGGCGTCACGAGGCGAGCCTCACCATGATGCCGCTCATGCCGTCAATCACGTCTCCTGGAATGTCCATATCGCACCTAAAGAGAAGCGGGTAATTGCCGATAACCGTTTGAGAATAAGGTACTTAGCAACATCCCGCGGATGAATGAACTCATCAGAATGAACCCAGCGAACTCGACAAACACGCTCTTCAACAACCTATTCCGGTTTCGCGACTGGAGTGTGCGCCGCAAGATCAGTGTCGGCTTCGGCGGTTTGCTCCTGCTCATGACCTTGGGCCTGGGTATCACCCTGCTGACACTTAACAATATCAAACGTACCGCCGCATCAGCTATCGAACTGCGCCAGCCCGCCGCCAACTATTTTCAACGCCTGTCACAAAGCCTGAATCAATCCATTGCCCTGATCAATGGCTATTTACTGACCGGGGAGGCCGCTCGAAAAGCTGAATTCATAACCGTTACCGAAGACATTGCCGATCGCATGGAAGGGGTTCGTCAGCACACCGTATTCCAAGGTCTGCAGCTCGAGGGGATAATAAACACCTCCCAAGCCCTGTTTCAGCAATTCCGTGCCTATGCCGATGAGCTGTTCGAACTGTACGACAACAATCAGATCAATCGTGGTCTGATAATAGCCAATGAAAAATTGAATACACAGGCAATTCGTTTCCTGACCAATATCAACATACTCCTGGCCAGCAATAACATTGACGGGACCGACCCGAAAGCCGCCCAGGCCCTCCCCTTGCTGGAAGACCTGCGTTACAACTGGGTACGTATGATGTGGACACTCAGTTTGTACGTCAACAACCCAACCCAGGTGATGATGGAGAATTTCAAAAATTTTAACGAACGCTCAATAGTGCTGATGGAGAAATTGCTCCGACTGAACCCTGACATCGGATTTGGTGAACTTGAAGATATGCAAGATGCCTACACCAGATACCAGACCGAATTACCTGGTGTGCTGAAGATATTCCAAACGGATGAATGGCGAGCCGACACGCACCTGTTGCGTACCCAGGTGCAACCCGTTACGGATCAATTGCAGAAAATCTTCGAAAAAACTGCCGACCAACTGCTAGAGTCTGCGTTCGAGAATGGCCAGGAACTGACGCAAACAATGTATCAGACCCGCATCTCAACTATCGTCTTCATGACTCTCGGCTTGCTCACGGGCGCATTACTGGCGATCACCATCACCCGGGGCATTGTTCCACCCATCCAGAGACTGATGATTGCGGCGGGGCAAGTGGCCGAAGGTGATCTCAATGCCGAAGTGATGGTGACCAGCAGGGACGAAATTGGCCAACTGGGTAATTCCTTCAACACCATGACAACCCACCTGCGCGCCGCATCCATGAAAGAGCAGGAAATGCTCGAAGAATTACAAGCCCTGAATCAGGGGCTGGAGAAACGTGTCGAGGAACGCACCCGGGAACTCGAATCCAGCGAAACAAAGATTCGCGCCATTCTCGACAACATCGGTGAAGGCATCATCGTCATTGATGAACAAGGCAAGATTGAATCCATGAACCCGGCGGCAGAGAGAATCTTCAGCTTCAGGGAAGCTGATGCCATAGGGCTTAATGCCGCCTTGCTCATTGCCATTAGCGATGATGACGGCCTCAGTGAGCGGGAGGAATACAGTGATTTAACGGATGGCATCTTCAAAAGCAGCGATGATCGGCAACCGCACGAATGCCAGGGTCAGCGCTCCGATGGCAGCACCTTCCCTCTGGAATTCGTGGTCTCCACCATGAATGTCGATGGCAAACTGTTGCGCGTGTGCATCCTACGCGACGTCACGGCCCGCAAAGAGACCGAGGCCAGCCTGGCAGAGGCACAAAACCAGTTGGTGGATGCAGCGCATAAGTCGGGCATGGCCGACATGGCCACAGGCGTATTGCACAACATTGGCAATATCCTCAATAGCGTCAACCTCTCCGGCGAGGAAATCCAGCGCACCGCAAAAAACAGCAAGATCGCCGGCCTGTTGAAGGCCAACGACCTGTTACTCCAGCACCAGGACAACATGGGTGAATTTCTCACCCAGGATGCACGAGGCAAGAAGCTACCGGACTACTACATCAAGATGGGCAAGGTGCTCAACGATGAAATCGATACCATCAAACAGGAGTCTCAGGAGCTGATCAAAAAGACCACCATGATGAAGGAGGTCATCAACACCCAGCAGGCCTATGCCAAAACAGGATTCCATTCCGAACAACTAAACCTGCCTGAACTGATAGAAGATGCGCTGAAAATTCAACAGGCCTCACTAAAAAAATGGGGCGTCAGATTAACAAAGGAGTATGCCGATACTCCACCCTGTACGGGTCAAAAGTCCAAGCTCCTGCAGGTTATCACTAACCTGATCAAAAATGCCAAGGAAGCCATGAACGATAATGACCAATTCAACCGCCCCAAGGAACTGGTAATCGAAACCGGCACACTGAACAATCATGCCGCCTATCTCAAGGTCAAGGACAATGGTTGCGGCATCAGCCCGGATCAACTCAACAAGATTTTCAATCATGGCTTTACTACCAAGGAATCAGGCCACGGTTTTGGCCTGCACAGCAGTGCCAATGCCATGACAGAAATGCATGGCAGCCTGAAAGTGGACAGTGACGGGGTTCAGAAAGGCGCCTGTTTTACCGTTACCATACCCATTGAACAATCAACATAAAAAACTGCATATCGACGAGGCTCCGCATGGGATACAACACACGCATACTGATCGTAGATGACAATGAGTCCATCCATGATGATTTTCGCAAGGTTCTTATCCACGAAATCAACGAAGATCATGCAGAGCTGGATGACCTGGAGGCAGAGCTGTTTGGTGACACCAATAGCGAAGAAGAAGAAACCGCTGGCGAGCTGCTGGATTATGAAGTGGATTCCGCCATGCAGGGCCAGGAGGCGCTGGAAATGGTGGACAAGGCTGCCGAGGAAGGCCGGCCCTATGCTCTGGTCTTCATGGACGTGCGCATGCCGCCCGGCTGGGATGGCATCGAAACCATCAGCCGGATCTGGCTGAAGCATCCCTACATCGAAATGGTGTTATGCACCGCCTATTCCGATTACACCTGGGACGACATCGTGGCCAAGCTGGGCAGCAGCGACAAGCTGCTGTTCCTGCGCAAGCCCTTCGACGCCGTGGCGGTACAGCAAATGGCCCTCAGCCTGGTCAAGAAATGGAACCTGGGTGAGCAGGCGCGTAATTATGTGAAAAACCTGGAGCAGGAAGTCCAGCAGCGTACCCTGCAGCTCAAGGAGTTACTCAATGAGCTGGAGAAAAAGAATGCCGAACTGGCCAACAGCAACGAGCAACTCAAACACGCCTCGCTGCATGACTCACTCACAGGCCTACCCAACCGCATCCTGTTTCATGATCGCCTGGCCCAGGCCATCAAACTGGCCAAGCGCAACAAGACCCAGTTTGCCGTGGCCGTCATGGATCTCAATGGGTTCAAGGAGATCAATGACCAGCGCGGACACCTGGCAGGCGACTTCGTGCTGAAAACCGTGGCGGACCGTATCCAGCAGACCCTGCGGGAAAGCGACACCGTGGCCCGCCTGGGTGGTGACGAGTTTGCCTTTGTGCTGCCCACAGTCAACCGGGAATCGCCGGAAACGGTCACCGAAAAGATTATGACGGTCTTTAATGAACCCATCGTCATGGACACCGAAGAGGAACAGGTCTACGTCGGTGCGAGCATCGGCATCACGCTGTACCCTGACCACGGCGCCAACATGGATGAGCTGATCGGTCACGCCGATGCGGCGATGTACCGCGCCAAGCGCGGCGGCAATGGTGTCTGTGTCTATGACAAAGACGAGGATACTGCCGCCAATTGATTCCGCTGAAGAACGAAAAATGAATGACACAGAAAACGGCTCAATCAGGACCGTTTTCTGTTCCACGATTTTGCAGACTCAGCTTCACACGCAAACCGCCCAAGGTGGGGGAACGATCCAGCTGGAGGCCCCCGTCGTAGATTTCCACCACATCTCGTACAATGGCCAGCCCCAGTCCATGCCCTGGCGCAGCCTCATCGATACGCACACCCCGCTCTGTCAGGCGGGCAACCTCCGCTTCATCACACCCCGGTCCGTCATCCTCAACCACTAGCTGCAAATGCTGGGCATCACCCTGTATTTCACAATTCACTTTTTGCCTGGCCCATTTGCAGGCGTTATCCAGCAGGTTGCCCAGCAATTCCAGCATGTCGTCACGGTCAAACATGAAGGCCATATCCGGCGCCTGCCAGTGAATCGTCAAATGCCGCTCATCGGCATACATGCGCTGCAGCATATCCACCAACACCGGCAACTCCTCCCGTGGCAGAAACCGCACCCCAGGCGCCCCCTGCCCCATGAGTCGCGCCCGCTTGAGTTCCCGATCTATCAACTGTCGAATGGTATCCGTGCGTACCTGTAGTTCCCTGGCCAGCTCCGGCAGGTTGCGCAGCTCATCGCCTTGCGCCAACTGGGACAACAGGCTTAACGGGCCTTTCAGGGCATGGGCCAGGTTGCCCATGGCATTGCGTGAGCGTTGCAGGCGTTCCGCCAGCAGACGCAACAGATGATTCACTTCGCGCACCAGGGGCTGCACCTCGGCGGGCACCGCCTCGGTCAATTCCCCCACCGCACCCTGTTGCAGATTCTTGATCTCCCGGCGGATCTGATCCAGCGGGCGAAATGAACGACGCACAATGTATTGCTGCACACCCAGCAGTACGATCAATACCAGCAGGGACAAGGCAGCAAAATAGCCGTTAAAACGTCGCATGCTGGTCCACAGGGGAGACAGGTCCTCGGCCACCGCCAGGGTGAAGGTCTGACCCTGTTTCTGAAAGCCTCCGGCCCACACCAGCAGCGGCTGCCGGCTTGGCCCCTCTGTCAGCCACTGCCGGGTCTCCCCGGGCTGCAAGAGCGACACCGCAAGGGTTTCATCCCACAGGGAACGGGAATACAGGGTCTTGCCTTTGCCCACCACCACAAAATAATGGCCGGAAAAGGGTTGGTGGTAAATCGCCGCCATGTGACCTTGAGCCAGCTGCAGCTGGCCCGTATCATCAACCTGTAAGGAGGACAAAAGGCTGTCCACATCATGGACCAGGCGTGCCTGTACAAACTGTTCACCGAATTTTTCAAAGGCGCCGCTCAACAACCACCACAGCAGCACAAGCAGGATCACCACACTGGCCGCCAGCCCTAGTTGCAGGCGCCGCTGCAGGGAATTCAAGTCTTGTCCTCTCGCTGGCCGATAAACACATAACCCTGTCCGCGTTGGGTGCGAATGGCATCACTGCCCAGCTTGTCGCGCAAACGACGTACATAGACCTCGATGACATTACTGTCATGCTCTGCCTCGTCTTCGTACACATGTGCGGTGAGGCGTCCCTTTGAAAGTATCTTACCGGGATGGTTCATGAAATAGCGTAACAAACGAAACTCGGTACCCGTCAATGGGTGACTGTTGTCCTTCGCATCCATGACTTCCTGCCGTTCCTCATCCAGACGAAGGCCCGCCACTTCAAGTGAGGCATCGGCCCTACCGTCCCGGCGCCGCACCATGGCGTCGATACGCGCCAGCAACTCCTCCACATGAAACGGCTTGCCCAGGTAATCATCGGCGCCGGCGCGCAGGCCATCGACGCGTTCGTTCCAGGCATCCCGTGCGGTGAGCACGATCACCGGCACGGTGTTATTCTGCTTGCGCCAGTCCTTCAACACTTCCAGCCCAGGTTTTTTCGGCAACCCCAGATCGAGAATGACCGCATCGTAGTCAACCTCGTTGCCCATAAATTCCCCATCGACACCGTCGTGAGCAACGTCCACTGCAAAACCGGCGCGTGACAAATCTGCCTTCAGGCCTTCTGCCAGGACTACGTCATCTTCAACAAGCAGCAAGCGCATCATGTCTTCCTTTCATCTTTCCCCTTTTCTCTTTTCCCTGCATCTACTAAGACAAACGATAACAAAGCCACATTCAGAGCTTCTCACACGTTGCGGATCAAGGCGCGTCCCGCAGGGAATGGCCCGCCCTTGCCAAGGGACGTAACGCCGAGCCGCAATGTGTGGGGCGCTCCCTTCGGGCGGGCCTCTGGACGGCCATCCGCAGCGTTGCGGCGGCTTGACAGGGAGTGGCCCTGCCGGCGCCACCGCGCCTTGCGGGCCGACCGTCCAGAGACCCGCTGAATGAGGCTTTGTTATCGTTTGTCTTAGTAATCTTCCCGCTCTCGTTTGACGAAGTCACCCGTGGCGGCATCGAAATACAACTCCCACACCACGCCACGTTTGTCCAGAATTTCCACCTCGTAGAGATGGCGTCCGTCTTCGTTTTCAAATTCAACTGCGATTACCCTTCCCGGATGTCTGGCCTGCGCCTTTTTGATGATGACGGTCAAAGGCAGTATCTCACCCGCCTCCTTCAGCTGGCGGGCCTGCTCGTGATCGTCGGCAAACACACCCAAAGGCGACAGACCTAACAACAAAAAGACTATGACATGACGCATTCAATCATCCCAATAACGAAAACCCGGAATCTTCACCTGATGCTCATTATAGGACCCCCGGGAAGCCTGAGTATGGCAAAGATTGCAATTACTGAAAGAACGCACCTTGGGATTGTCCTTTACCATGTGCGATGAGAGTTCGTGATGCTTGCGCTTGAAATAGCGGGTGGCGGTGATACGCAATGGTGTGTCGCCCTGTTGCAGGGAACGGCTGATACCCCGCGAGCGCTTGAAACTGGAACGATCCGCCGCGTTGGTGCTGAGGTAGTCCATGAGCTGCCGGGCATCCGCCCCATCCAGCTCGGCGTTTTCACCAAAGTGATCGTCCAGACCGCCCATCAGCCGCTGCCAGGAACGGGCCGGCAGCAGTCCGGGCTGGTAGGGAAAGTGACAGGCACCACACTCCTCGGTGTAAAAGGCGTTGTCTGCCGGCGCCACATCCAGACGGGACTGACGCCAGCCGCCCTCGCCCTCATCATCGTCGCTCAGTACCACGCCGCTGGCCAGACCCAGGCCCAGGGCGATGCCCAGCACGTTCACTAAAATCCATGTTGCTGTTTTCATGTTCTTTACCTCTGCTTGGTAGCGCTACTGACTCTGAATAAAGCTCAGCAGGTCGCCCTTTTCCTGTGCCGTACATTCCCGGCCCCAGGTCCATTTGCAGTTACGCTTGAACCACTTGCGGATCTTTTTCGCACTGGACAGGCGTTCACTGTTCACTGCCGGACTAAGTGGCTCGATGGCCTTGCCGGTCCTGGCATGCTTGCCGGTACTGCGCAGGTCACTGCTGTGACAGGTGGTGCAACTGCGGGGGCGGCCGTCCCTGGCGCTCACCACTTTCTGTTGCCACAGTTGCTTGCCCGCTTGTGCGCTGAAGGGCCCGGCGCCACTGGCCCGATAGCTGGCCTGTTGCTCATCCACCACCGCAGCCAGACAGCTCAGCGGCATGATGAGCACTGCCGCAGCCAGTATCGCGGTGCGCCCGTTCATGCCGCACCGTCCTCGTCGGCGGGCTTGCGTCCGTCCACCATGGCCTTCACCAGGTTTTCCTTGTGCTGCAGGCTGGCCATGATCACCCCCAGCACGTGGAAGAACACCAGGGCCAGGGTGGCGTTGGCAAAGAATTCATGCAGCTCTTCCACCACGTCTTCCCAGAATTCACCGGCCCCGGACAGACTGGCGGCCAGCGGCCCGGCGGATTCCTCGATGCCGTACAGCGCGATACCGCTTAGCGTCACCATCACCAGCGACAGCAGCAGGGCGATGACCATGGCGCCACCGGCGGGATTGTGTCCCAGATAACGCTTGGGGTGGGTGGTGAGAATGGATTTGATGTAAGCCCACACCACACTGGGCGGCTTCACGAAATTGCTGAAACGCGCATAGCGGCTGCCGATGAAGCCCCACACCAGGCGGAACACCAGCAGGCTGCCGATGAGATAACCGGCATAGACGTGCAGGGTGAGCAGGTCATCCTCGGTGAAATAGGCAATGAAAAAGGCGCTCACCAGTGACCAGTGAAAGATGCGCACCAGCGGATCCCAGACCTTGACCATTTTTCGGGGTGACTGGGCGTCTGCGGCCTCGTGTTCAAATTTTGCGGTTGTGGTACTCATCTCTGTTCTCCTTGCTGTGTCTCGGTTTTGCCCTTTGTTGACACATACGCTACGCCGCCGAGCTGAAACCAAGCTGAAAAGAAGGACTTTTTTGGGCGATATTTGCCACAGAGGGCACCGTAGAGGACTAAGGACCCAGGACTGAGGACTCAGTAAAAAAACAAGCAATTAGCTACTCAGTCCTGGGCCCTTAGTCCTTTAACCATTAATTTCCCGCCCGGATTTGACCCGGCCCGAGTCCCTGCGTTAACGTACCGGCCACCCGGAGAGACGGAAAACCCCATGGCCAAAAAGAAGCAAAAGACCCTCGATTTCGAGGCCGCACTGGAAGAACTGGAAACCCTGGTGGAACGCATGGAGGACGGCGAGTCCTCGCTGGAAGACTCGTTGAAGGACTTCGAGCGCGGCATCGAACTCACCCGCCAGTGCCAGACCGCCCTGGCCGAGGCCGAGCAAAAGGTGGAAATCCTGCTGAAAAAGGACGGCGAGCCACAAACCTTCAACACCGAAGACACCTGAGTACTGGCCACCCCTTTCCCCTTTTCTCTTTCCCCTTTACTCTGCAGTCATGCCCCTGATCCCCCTGCTCAAGACCTACCAGGCCCGCGCCGAAAAGGCCCTGCAACACTGGTTGCCCGCCGCCGGCATCAACCCCACCCGCTTGCACGCGGCCATGCGCTACGCCAGTCTCGACGGCGGCAAGCGGGTGCGCCCGCTGCTGGTCTACCTCACCGGGCAGATGCTGGGGGCCAAACCCGCCGTGCTCGACGGCCCGGCCTGCGCCCTGGAGCTGATCCACGTCTATTCGCTGATCCACGACGACCTGCCCGCCATGGATGATGACGAACTGCGCCGTGGCAAGCCCACCACCCACATCCAGTTCGACGAGGCCACCGCCATCCTCGCCGGCGACGCCCTGCAATCCCTGGCCTTTTACATCCTCGCCCACGACCCGGCCATGCACGCCGACGCCGCGCTGCGCCTGCAAATGGTGGAAACCCTGGCCCTGGCCGCCGGCTCACGGGGCATGGCCGGTGGTCAGGCCATGGATCTGGCCGCCGAAGGAAAGGAAATGAACCTGGCGGAACTGGAGAACATGCACATCCACAAGACCGGCGCGCTGATCCGCGCCAGCGTCAGACTGGGCGCCCTGAGCCAGCCCGGCGTGGCGCCCGCGCAACTGGAAAGCCTCGACCACTTCGCCAAGTGCATGGGCCTGGCCTTCCAGATCCGCGACGACATCCTCGACGTGGAGGGCGAAACCGAGACCCTGGGCAAACCCCAGGGCTCGGACGAGGCCCGGGCCAAGGCCACCTACCCCGCCCTGCTGGGCATGAGTGAGGCCAAGCGCCGCGCCGACGAGCTGCACGCCGAGGCCATCCATAGCCTCGCCCAGTGGGGTGAGGCCGCCCAGCCCCTGCGCGACCTCGCTGGCTACATCATCCACCGGCAAAGCTGAAAACACGCATTTTCCTGCAATCATTCCGAAAAGTCCGTCACTCCGGCGCATGCCGGAGTCCAGGAGAAAAGTGCGCCTACCCCAGGATCCCGGACGCAGCCTTCGCCGGGGCAGGCTCTGACGAACAATGCAAAACCGTAGGTCACGTTGCTCAGCAACGTGACGGAAGCAAGCGACAGCCTGGAGCTGGCCAGGGCATCCCAAATGGCGCCCGTTTATGTCCCCTCGTTACACTCCGGGATGACGAATTACGTCACACTTCCTGATATAATCGCATCCCTTTTCTTCGCTGGCACACTGCAAACCATGTCCGAAACACGCGCCTTCCCCCTGCTGGAAAGCATCCACAGCCCCGACGACGTCCGCGCCCTGGACGCCAGCCAGCTCAAGACGCTGGCGGATGAGCTGCGCGCGTTTCTGATCCACACCGTGGGCCAGACCGGCGGGCACCTCTCCTCCGGACTGGGCACCGTGGAACTCACCGTAGCCCTGCATCACGTGTTCAATACACCGCAGGACAAGCTGATCTGGGACGTGGGCCACCAGAGCTACCCGCACAAGATCCTCACCGGCCGCCGCGAGCAAATGCACAGCCTGCGCCAGCTGGGCGGCATCGCCGGCTTCCCCAAGCGCAGCGAAAGCCCCTACGACACCTTCGGCGTGGGCCATTCCAGCACCTCCATCAGCGCCGCCTTAGGGATGGCCATCGCCGCCCAGCGCGAGGGCCGCGATGAAAAGGTGGTGGCGGTGATCGGCGACGGCGCCATGACCGCGGGCATGGCCTTCGAGGCCCTGAATCACGCCGGTTCGCTGGACGCCAACCTGCTGGTGATCCTCAACGACAACGACATGTCCATCTCCCCCAACGTGGGCGGGCTGTCCAATTACCTGGCGCGCATTCTCTCCGGCAAGCTGTATCTGGCCGCCCGCGAGGGCTCGAAAAAGGTGTTGTCGCAGATCCCCAACATGTGGGAGCTGGCCAAGCGCGTGGAAGAACACGCCAAGGGCATGGTGATCCCCGGCACCCTGTTCGAGGAGCTGGGTTTCAATTACATCGGCCCCATCGACGGCCACGACGTGGATTCCCTGGTGAAGACCCTGGGCAACCTCAAATCCCTCAAAGGCCCACAGTTCCTGCACATCGTCACCAAAAAGGGCAAAGGCTTTGAGCCGGCGGAGGAAGACCCCTGCGCCTACCACGGCGTAGGCAGCTACGACCCGGATACCGGCGAAGCGCTTTCTGCCAGCGCCCAAAAGGCCGCCCCCAGCTACACCCACGTGTTTGGTGACTGGCTCTGCGACCAGGCCGCTGCCGATGACAAACTCATGGGCATCACCCCCGCCATGCGCGAGGGCTCGGGCATGGTGGCCTTTTCCGAGCAGTTCCCGGAACAGTATTTCGACGTGGGCATCGCCGAACAGCATGCGGTGACCCTGGCCGCCGGCATGGCCTGCGAGGGCCTCAAGCCGGTGGTGGCCATTTATTCCACCTTCCTGCAGCGGGCCTACGACCAGCTGATCCACGACGTGGCCATCCAGAATCTGCCGGTGCTGTTCGCCATCGACCGCGCCGGGCTGGTGGGCGCCGACGGCCCCACCCACGCCGGCAGCTTCGATCTCAGTTTTCTGCGCTGCGTGCCCAATATGCTGGTGATGGCCCCGGCGGACGAGGCCGAGTGCCGGCAGATGCTCAGCACCGGCTACGCCCACGAGGGCCCCAGCGCGGTGCGCTATCCCCGCGGCTTCGGCCCGGGCGCGCAGCCGGCCAGGGATTTCGCCACCCTGCCCATCGGCAAGGCCGAGATCAAACGCCGCGGCAGCCACGTGGCCATTCTCGCCTTCGGCTCCATGGTGGCCCCGGCCATCAGCGCCGGGGAAAAACTGGGCGCCACGGTGGTGAACATGCGCTTCGTCAAACCGCTGGACGAGGCACTGATCCTGGAGATGGCCGAGCAGCACGAGTGGCTGGTCACCGTGGAGGAAAACGCCGTGACCGGTGGCGCCGGCAGCGGCGTCAACGAATGCCTGGCCGCCCATGGCGTCAGCGTCGCGGTGCACAACCTGGGGCTGCCGGATCGCTTCGTGGAACATGGCGAACACGGCGTGCTGCTGGCCCAGTGCGGGCTGGATGCCGCGGGTATCGAACACGCCATCAGCAACCTGCTGACGCACAGCACCGGGCAGACGCGCATCGCCAAATGAACATGAGTCAAGGCCCATTCATTTCTCGTCATTCCGGCGCAGGCCGGAATCCAGGAACCATCAAAGAAAACTGGATTCCGGCCTGCGCCGGAATGACGCGATTGCCAACACCCTACTAATTAAGCAGTTGCTAATTTATCGGCAATATCTTAGTTTATTCATCAACAATTCAGATCCTCACGACCATGCCCGCGAAGTACACCCTCAAAGTTGTCAGCGATTTCGCCTCCGCCCACACCCTGCGCGATTACCCCGGGGCCTGCTCGCGCATGCACGGGCATAACTGGAAAGTGGAGGCCGAGGTAGAGGCCAGCGAACTGGACGCGGTGGGCATGGGCATCGACTTCAAGCAAATCCGCCGGCAGGTACGTGAAATCACCGACGTGCTGGATCATCGTTACCTCAACGAAGTGAAGCCTTTCGACACCCTCAATCCCACGGCGGAGAACATCGCCGCGTTTCTCTTTTCCCAATTATCGAAGGCACTCAACGACGACCGCATTCGCGTCAAGGCCATCACCCTGTGGGAAACCGAGCGCGCCTGTGTCCGTTATACGGACAGTGACTAGGGGCGAGTAACGAGTATCTAGGGGTGTTTTTTTCCTAGCTCCTCGAAACTCGCCCCTCGATACTTAAATGAATAAAGGAACCAATGTGACTACCACCACCGCCCCCGACACCTCCATCGCTGACGTGCAGAACTCGGAAGACACCCGCCAGTTGGCCATCAACAAGGTGGGCATCAAGGATATCCGCCACCCTGTGCGCATCCTCGACCGCAGCGGCGGCGAGCAACACACCATCGCCAACTTCAACATGTACGTGAACCTGCCACACAATTTCAAGGGCACGCACATGTCGCGCTTCGTGGAAATCCTCAACCAGCACGAGCGGGAAATCTCCGTGCAGTCTTTCAAGCACATGCTGGCGGAGATGACCCAGCGCCTGGAAGCGGAGTCCGGCCACATTGAGATGAGCTTTCCCTACTTCGTCAACAAGACCGCACCGGTGTCCGGGGTGCAAAGCCTGCTGGATTACGACGTGACCTTTCTGGGCGCCAGCACCGGCGACCAGCACGCGACCACCCTCAAGGTGGTGGTGCCGGTGACCAGCCTGTGTCCCTGCTCAAAGAAGATTTCCGAGCGCGGCGCACACAACCAGCGCTCCCATGTCACCGTGACCATCAAGACCAACGAATTCGTGTGGATCGAGGATATCATCGACGCGGTGGAAAAGATCGCCTCCTGCGAGCTCTACGGCCTGCTCAAGCGCCCCGATGAAAAGTTCGTCACCGAACGCGCCTACGACAATCCCAAGTTCGTGGAAGACATGGTGCGCGACATCGCCGCGGCACTGAATGAAGACAAACGCATCGACGGCTACATCGTGGAATCGGAAAACTTCGAGTCCATTCACAATCATTCGGCCTATGCACTGATTGAAAAAAACATGTCGGCTTGATTTGAAGCAGGAATTACGTAACGCCTAAAAATCTTGTCACCTGCTGCGGGCTGGAAGTCACCTGCTAAAGAAAAGCCAGTGATATAGATCAAAGCATGCAAACTACAAAACCTAGCCTTCTTTCTGCTTTTGCTCTTAACAAACGGTGAGTCACTATAGGTGTTGTCAATGCTGCCCCATTAACCTCAGATTCGTCATTTCGGGGAGGCCCGGAATCCAGTGGCAGTAAGGCGTTATAAATTCTTTTCATTCTCTTTATTGTGCCAAACTCGTAGTATATAAATACTTTCACTGGCCAAAAGGTAACGCACAGTATAGTTGCCAATATAAAGATCGCGGATTCGCTCTGGATCAGGCGCTTTCAAAACAGGTAGGCCAATTTCCGGAAATTGCTTCAACCTTTCAATACCCTCTTGAAGGTCTATCGCTATTCGACGTGCTGCGAAAGGATTCGCAGCCTCTACATATTCCACCACACGATGAAGATCATCAATAGACTCCGGCGAATAGCTTACTTTCATGATTTAGGTGGCGAGGTGCGATCCTTGGTGCCCCAGCTATTCAGCCAGGCATTCACATCTGTTTCATCAATGGACTTACCCGCCTTCATGGATTCAAGCACTTTGAGCGTATCCTGCCACCTTGAATCTTCCAGTGACTGTCTCGCAAGATACTCTTTAATCGCTTGATTTATAATATAATTTTTGCTCCTATCCAGCTTTTTGGAAAGAGCCTCCAAGGGTTTTTCCACATCGTCTGTGATCCTAATACTCGTAATACCCATGAAACCAGCCTCCACGTAGCGATATGTATTACATATTATTACAGCCGAAGTCGGTATGGCTAGTGGAATTTTTAAACACCTAAACAAGTGATGGGGTATTTTTTGCGACGTCCTAGCCAGGTCTTTGGCTGGCGGGTTTTTTTACCAATTTCAAGACTTGACCCTCTCACCTGCAAGACTTGACCACGTCACACCTGACCCTCTCACCGACAGTGTAGAGTTGCACTTACAAATTGAATTCACGATTTGAAATAACTGATGTTGCAAGTCATTACTATTCTTGCTCCCACCTGGAACTAAGTGGCAGTCAAAAGGGTCATTAAATAATTCAGGTGTAGCAGCCCATACTTTTCCATTTCTGAGCAAGCCTAATGATCTTTCGTTAAATACTCGATATTTGTATAGTTTTTTCCACTGCTGCCCCGTTAACTTTATATCCGTCATTCCGGCGAAGGCCGGAATCCAGAGGTTTTAACGACATCCTAGATTCCGGCCTTCGCCGGAATGACGGTAGAGGTTACTGACTATCATGTCTCAAATTTTCAAATCATGCTGCAGCTCATGAAAAACAAACTATTATGCCCACTAATGCGAATGTTAACGGGACAGCAGTGAGTTTTTTTACATACGGATTTTGCATAGCTCCTGTTAAAGCCTAACACTTTCACCTCAAGCCAGCTCGCCTAGCCATTTGCTTATTCCTTGAGCAGCCCATTGATTTTATAAATTTAGAGTAGATACTAAAACTTCTTCCTCAACCGCATCACATTGCCATCGCGCTGAATCTCCAGCCGCCCCAGGAACGACATCCCCAACAGGGTCTGTACCGGGAAGCCGCTATCGATCACCACGGCCGGCACATTGTGCTGGCTGATACCGCCCACCATTACCTTGTCGAGGGTCACCCTGTAGGCCTTGCTCATGCCGGATGCAGTGCCTACGAAGGTGGGTTCACCCTTCACAAGGTAGTCGATGCCCAGGCGTCTGGCCTGATGGGCATTCATGGCGATGGTGGAGGCGCCGGTGTCCACGAGGAAGGAAACGGGCAGACCATTGATGCTGCCCACGGTGGAATACATGCCCCGGTTGTTCTTGGCAATCACCACTTCGCTACTGCTGCGCGCCTTGTACTGGGGTGTGACAGAGTAGCTGTCACCCAGCCCCAGTCGGCGGGTTTTGCCATCGATGGACACCTTCACCCAGTCCTCACCGATGCGCAGTATCCGGATGCCCTGTTGGCTCCCCTGGCGGGCGGAAAGCATCAGCCGCTGGCCATCGACCAGCAACAGTGCCTTGTTGCCCAGAATGCCCTGTAACATGACTTGCCGGGCCGTGGGACGTTCGTCCGCCTGAGACGTCGCTACACACACACTGAATAAGACTGATAGAATCGTCGATAGCCAGACACGCATCCATTGCTTCTTTTTCATTGTTGATTCAGGTCGCATCATGAAACCCATTCGCATTTTCCGTCACATCGCCTGCGAAGGCCCCGGCTACTTCGGCACCTTCCTGGAAAAGCATAACATCCCTTTCGAGCTGGTGCGCATCGACGCCGGAGAGACCCCGCCGGACACCATCGACGATATCAGCGGCCTGGTGTTCATGGGTGGCCCCATGAGCGTCAACGATGACTTGCCGTGGATCCCCCAGGAACTGGCGTTGATCCGGCAGGCCGTGGACACTGGCCTGCCGGTGCTGGGCCATTGCCTGGGCGGGCAGCTCATCAGCAAGGCGCTGGGCGGGGAGATCAGCGCCAATCCGGTGAAAGAGATCGGCTGGTTGCCGGTGCAAAAGATTCCCGGCCCGCAGGCGGACCACTGGCTGGAAGGCTTCACGGACAACACGGAACTGTTCCACTGGCATGGGGAGACCTTTTCCATTCCCGAGGGCGCCAGCGCCATCCTGCGCAGCGAGCACTGTGATCATCAGGGGTTCGTCATCGGTAACACTCTGGCCCTGCAATGCCATGTGGAGATGACTGGGGAGATGGTGGACGAGTGGGCGACGCTGTACAGCGACGAACTCAACAACCCTGCGCCGACGGTGCAAGATCAGGATGAGATAACGAGAAACCTGGATGAACGGGTAAAGAGATTGCAGGCAGTGGCGGATGCACTATACCTGCGGTGGTTGCAGCCTGTGTCCCCAGGCCGCGACAATTGAATCAGGATTTACCCGAAGGTGTCTTGGCGGTGGCGAGGCTTGTGGCCTTCAACGGCGTCATCTGAGTCTGCGTATTGGCATCATCCACCGACACCTGGGTGGCCGCACGGGGTGAGGCCTGGGTGGACATGGTGATCACCACACCGAAGATCACCACCAGCAGCAAAACCGTCATCGGATCCAGTTTGGCTAAGAATTTCATTTTTCTGACCCCTGATGTCCTTCTTTAATGTTTGCGTCGCAAACAGTTTCTTTTATTACACAGTCAATGTCGGCTGTGCAGACGCTCCTCCGCGTGATGGTGCACACAGCCGGTTTGTGGCATACGTCACATTTCCATAGAAAAATAGCGGCATCTTCGCCTTTTTCTTGAAACATTTTATTGGGGTGGCAGCACAAAGCCGCGGGAGACCTCCCGCCAGGCACCGGATTGCCGGGCCAGTTCGACCACCAGCAGCGGGCGCGGCGAGGCAACCCGACTGGAACAAAAATGCCTGTGGCAGTGATCCCCCAGGGCCGCCTCATCGAGCACGTCCGCCGATGCTTCACTCAGACACAGGGACGATAACCAGCGGTCCTTGGGCAACACCATCCAGCGCCTGTCCGCCAATGCTCCCGGCAGTGCCGTCTCACCCCAGTGCAGCCACCAGCCTCGCAGATGATCCAATGACAGTTCACAGGCAGGCACAGCTACGGCCGTGTATGCCTCCCGTGTTCCCTCCCCGTCCAGTGGATAAAACAAATAACCTTTGATAAACGCCGCTGCCTCAACACCCTTGTCAGCCAGGGCTGGGGTCACGGCCTGCGCTTCGGGGCATTGTGACAAATGGAGTTGATGCTGGAACATGCGCTGCAGTTTGAGGTCCAGTCGATCCCTGCCCTCCGGCCCCACCCAACGCTGCTCACCGTTATCCATGGTCTTCAGCAGGTAAAATTTCACCGTGGCCTCCCAGTGCTGCAGGGGCCCGTCGGGTTGAAAACGAAACAGAAAGTCAAAAGCACCCAGGGTCTGTTTTCCACTGCCCGTCTGCTCCCGGGATACCGGCAGGTTGTGTTGCAGGTCTTCGACGCGGAGGATGTCCCGCAACCAGTAAAGCATCAGCTGTTCGAAATAAATCCCCAGGCGCTGGCTCCTGCACTGCGCCAGGGCCTTTTGCAAAGGGGCCGGGTTGTTATCCAACGCAGACAGATCGTCGTGGTGTCGGATCAATACCTCGCGGCACCAGTCATCGCTGACCAGCGTTTGTGGCGCACACTGCAACAGACCGGGCGAGGCCATTACCCAGGCGAGATCACGCACCACGGAATGGGTATAGGGCAGTACTGAAAATGACTGTCGCTCTTTGTCCATCGGTTATCCTGTCCAGCGGGCCGGCTGTATCTTGCCGCCTGCCGGAGGGACGCGTATCCTCGGCGACACGTCAGCGAGGATGATTTTGCCATGCACTGTGAAAAATGTGGATTCGAGAATCCGGAAGGAATGCGTTTTTGCGGCCAGTGCGCCACACCCTTGAAACGCACCTGTCCCAGTTGCGGCTTCGCCAACCCTTTCGATTTCGAATTCTGCGGACAATGCGCCACCCGACTCGATCCAGCAGCTGAGGCATTGCCCACCAGCGCGGTAACGCCCACCCAGCAAAACGCCGAACGCCGCCAGCTCACAGTGTTGTTCTGCGACATCATCGGCTCCTCCGCCCTGTCCGAACGCATCGACCCGGAAGAGCTGCGCGACATCATGCGCGACTACCGCAACACCTGCAATGAAATCGTCAGCCGCTACGATGGCTATGTGGCCCAATACCTGGGGGATGGCGTGCTTGTCTACTTCGGCTACCCCCACGCCCATGAAGACGACGCCCAACGCGCCGCCCTGGCGGCACTGGAAATCATCAAACGCATCCCGCAACACGTATACCCGGTGCAGCAGGGAGTGGATGTGCAACTGGCGGTGCGGGTGGGCATCAACACAGGCCTGGTGGTGGTGGGTGAACTGGGTGGCGGTGACAAGCGTTCCATGGCCCTGGGGGAGACTCCCAACATCGCCGCGCGTCTGCAGGAGATCGCCACGCCCAATACGGTGGTCGTCAGCCAGAGCACTCACCAGTTGCTGGGCGAACGTTTTGCCTGCCAGTCACTGGGCACCCACACCCTCAAGGGTTTCTCCCATGCCTTCGAGCTGTTTCAGGTACAGCAGGCGCAACGCAAACGCAGCAAGCAGAATGAACAGCCAACGCATGCCGGGCTGATCGGTCGTGAGCAGGAAACCAGCCTGTTGATCGAACGACTCAACCAGGCGCGCAAGGGCGTCGGCCAGATTGTCCTGCTCAGTGGCGAACCCGGCCTGGGCAAGACGCGCATGGTACAGATGATTTGTAACCGGGTCGACCGGGAAAGCTGTCTGTTTCTTGATTGCTATGGTGCCCCTTATTATAAAAACAGTTTTCTTTACCCGGTGATGGACATGGTGCGGCGTATCATCGGCCTGCAGGATGAAAGCGATCCACAACAACAAATCTCACTCATCGAACAAACCGTGGCCACTCTGGGACTGGATGCCAACGCCATTACTCCGGTACTGGCGGACCTGTTGTCCATACCTCACCCCGAAGGCAACAACGCCTTGGTCAGTAGTACGCCCCAACAACGAAAACAACAAACATTCGATGCCTTGATCTCACTATTAAATGCCGTAGCCCATCAGCGATTCATTCTGCTGGTGGTGGAAGACCTGCAATGGGTGGATCCCTCCACCATCGAGTTGCTGTCCCTGCTGGTGGAACAACCCGGCCTGACCAACATCTTCGCCCTGATCACCTTCCGCAGTGACTTTGCCCCTCCCTGGAAAAGCCACGCCAGCCTCACCCAAGTGACCCTCAACCGCCTCACCCAAAAACAATCCGGCAGCATGATCAAGCAACTCTGCGGGCAAAAGATGCTACCCGTGGAGGTGTTTAACGAAATCATCAACAAGACCGACGGGATCCCGTTTTTCGTGGAAGAGTTCACCAACGCCGTGCTGCGTTCCTCACTGTTACAGGAAAAGGACTCTCATTTCGAACTCAATCACGACATGGCGCAACTGGGCATCCCCAGCACCCTGCAGGATTCATTGATGTCGCGCCTGGACGATCTCGGGGAGGACAAAGAACTGGCACAACTCAGCGCCACCCTGGGACGGGAATTTACTTATGAATTGCTCCATGCCGCCACCCTGCAGAATGAATCCAGCCTGCGCGCCGGCATGGGACGACTCATCAATGCTGAACTTTTTTTCCAACACGGCCAACCACCCAAGGCCATGTACCGTTTTCAGCATGCACTGCTGCGTGAGGCAGCCTACCAGTCACTGCTAAAACGTACCCGACAACAATATCACGAACGCATATCCACCCTGATCAAGGAACGGTTTCCCCAGGTTGTCGCCGATAACCCTGAAATCCTCGCCCACCATTACACCGAGGCCGGCAACCCTGAAGCGGCACTGCAATACTGGCTGGCCGCAGGGCGTTATGCCATGCAGCGCTCTGCCAACGTCGAGGCCGTGGCCCATCTCAGCAAGGGCCTGGCCCTGATCAGCGAGTTGCCGGTGACACCCCAACTGAACATGCAGGAACTTGCCCTGCAGACCAACCTGGGGCTGGCCATCATGATGAGCAAGGGTTATGCCGCCCCCGAGGCCGAACAGGCCTACGCCCGCGCCTATCACCTGTGCCACAGCATCAGCGACAGCAAGACCGTGCTTCCCGTACTCTGCGGCCTGTGGGAATTCCACATCGTGCGTGCCGAACTGGACGAGGCCCAAAAAATTTCCGAGGAGATCCAGCACATCGCCGAGCAATCCAAAACGCAGGAATTTTTACTGGAAGCCAAACGAGTGCTGGGCACCACCCTGTTCTGGCAGGGGCATTTTTCCGATGCTCTGCAAAACCTTGAGGTCCACGTTGACACGAAAAACAGCAAGACCGCCCCGCATTCAAAACTGGTTGCCTACAGCCAGGACACCCAGGTGGCCTCGTTGGCCAATGCCGCCTGCATTCTCTGGCTGCTGGGCGATACGGAACAGGCCCTTGAGCGGGGCATCGCAGCATTGGATCTGGCCAAGCGTCTGGCCCATCCTTTCTCCCAGGCCTATGCCCTGCACTTCATGGGCACCCTGTCACAATTGTGTGACGATAAAGACGCCACTTATCGTTATGCCGATGCACAAATCGCCCTCAGTGACACTTACGGATTTTCCTTCTGGGCCGCCACCGGTCACATGCTACAGGCATGGGCGGAATCACCCGAACAGCCGGCGGACAAGGTCTGTGAACGTTTCCAAAATGCCCTGGCCGACTATGAGCGATCCGGCAACCGCCTGGCGCGCTCCTATTTCCAGGCCCTGCTCGCCGACTTATTGCGCACCGCCGGACATCATGAGTCCGCGTGTCAAACCATTGAATCAGCACTACGGGAATCCGCCTTTACCGGGGAGGGTTTTTTTACCGCAGAGCTGCTACGCCTACGCGGTGAGCTGGCGGCAGCCAGCGATGGGCAGGACATCACCTCCGCAGAGCAATTCCTGGAGGAGGCACTGGAGGTGGCCCGGCAACAAGGCGCCAAGGCACTCATTCAACGCTGTGAGACCAGCATGGCGGGCATTAACCAAAGCACCGTGCAACACACACATTAGCTCACCGGGTGCCTCAATCCGCCCTTGAATCAACAGCCACTGAACTTCAGTGGCAAACACGCCCGTTTCTTGTCGCCGCATGAAAAAGACTCTCTATGCTGTTGAAAACCGGGCAAAAGCATTCCCACCACCTTGCTTAATCCGCCTCCTCCGCCCTGCATTCTTCGCCTCTTCATTTTGAGCGGCACACACTGCCGTACCTGGCATCATCACAAAACTTAAAGCACAACATATCACGGACGATAAGTAATAGTAATCACGCAAGATTTCTGTAAACGCAGTACGTGAAATCATGTAACCGGGACATTACCGGATACACGCAGGTATTCACACAGACAGACCCAACTCCGCAAAGGCATGCAATGATGTACAACACCCTCACAACAATACCATCACGTTTCCGCTCATCCATGAAACACTGCCTGTTGTCTGTCGGCATCTTCCTGCTCGTACCGGGTATGCTTTCAGCCGCCTCCCAGCCCATGGTCGGAACCACCAGCCAGCACATCAACACCCGCTCCTTTCACGAAACCACGGAACTGGCGGAGACCCTGTGGGCAGACCTCACTAACCGTTTTGTGGGCTATTATGAAAAAGGGGATTTGACCAATGCCTTGCTGGTTGCCCAGCGTGCCTACGAGATCGCCAACAATAATTTTGGCCTGGAAGACGTCAATACCGCGGACGCCTTGCTAAAGCTGGGTATCGTCCACCAAACCCTGGGAAAACTCATTCAGGCGGAAGACGAGCTGCTGGGTTCACTGGTTATCCTTGAGGAAAAACTCAGCCCGGATCACCCGGATGTGGCCGTGGTGATGACCAACCTGGGTAATGTGTATTTTGATTTACAACGTCCCGAGGAATCTGAAAAATATCATCAGCAGGCACGACAGATTCGTATCAACGCCTTTGGTGAAAGTGATCCTTCGGTGGCACAGTCCACGTACAACCTGGCTGTGTTGTACGAGAATCAACAGGATTATGACAAGGCCGCGAACTATTATCGTCAGGCTATCGACTCATGGTCGGCCAGTATCGGCCCCACACACCCCTATGTGGGCAATGCCTTGAACAACCTGGCGAATATCTACAATATCCAGAATAAATACGCACAGGCCGCCAGCGTCTTGCAACGTACCCTGGACTTCAAGAAATCCGTGTATGGCGCACGTCATGAAGAAGTGGCGCAAACCCTTATCAGCCTGGGCACCAATTATCTCGAACAGGGTGCCTATCGCCCTGCAAGCAACGCCTATGAAGAGGCCTTGGATATTGCCCAGCGCGTGCTTCCGGCCTCCGATCCGCAACTTGCGTTGTTGATGTACACCCTGGCCAACATCTATCACACCCGGGCGCGCATTGAAGAACAGAACCAGCAGAGAAATGCCTCGGGTGATACGGCTTCTTCAGGCGCCGTAGCAAACAGCAAGGTTTCCATGACAACGGTCGGCAACAATTCGCACACCACCACGCTGTTCGCCCAGGCCCTGCCCCTGTATGAAAAGGCTGTGGAAATACTTGACGCCGGCAGCAAGACAGGGGAACCTGAAGCCCAGTCTGCACTGGACGTAGTGCTCAGCGAACTGGCCATGCTGTATCAGGAGATTGGCAACAAGGACATGGCACAGGCAACGAAATTACGTATCGCTACCCACTAGGATCAGCCCAAGCCCGGGACGCAGGCCCCTGTAAATCGCTGAACGAAACGGTGAGCGACTCATGCGCGAATTGACCCTTTCCATCTGCTCCTCTCTGGCGCCAGCAGAACCCCTCTGGCAACGCGCACCCACCGTGGATGAAACCGGCCAGCGCCTGAGCGACTTCATGATGCTCATACCCAAACTGGGCAAACGCCCGCAACAGCAGATCAAACAGATCCTCGAGCAGCTACAACGGGTTATCGACGATTACCACAAGGCCGTGGTGTTTGTGGATCTGAACCTGAAACTCAACGTGTTGTGGGTGAGCGTCAAGCCCGTACCCGGCATCTGCCTGGAACTGCCGGCGGCCATAAAGGCTCGGATCCCCGAGGCCCTGCTCATCGGCCAGCCACCCCGCCCCACGCAATAACTATGGTCAGGCCAGGCCGCGCGCCAGATCGGCCTGGATATCCTCGATGGCCTCCAGGCCCACCGCGATACGCACCAGCCCGTCACTGACCCCCGCCTCGGCGCGCGCCGCGGGATCCACCCGGCCATGGGTGGTAGTGGCCGGATGGGTAATGGTGGACTTGGTATCCCCCAGGTTGGCGGTGATGGACAGCAGCCGGGTATTGTCGATCAGCTTCCACGCCGCCTTTTGCCCCCCCTTCACCTCGAAGGACAACACCCCGCCGCCGGCACTCTGCTGGCGCGCCGCCAGCTCGAATTGCGGATGAGACTTCAGGCCGGGATAATTCACCCGGGCGATGGCCGGCTGCGCCTCCAACCACTGGGCCAGGGCCAAGGCGTTACGGCTGTGCGCCTCCATGCGAATGCGCAGGGTCTCCAGGCCCTTCAAAAACACCCAGGCATTGAACGGGCTCAGATTGGTGCCACCGGTGCGCACCACGCCATAGATGTCACCGCCCACACAATCCTCCGTGCCCACGATGGCGCCGCCGATGCAGCGCCCCTGGCCATCGATGTACTTGGTGGCGGAATGGATGATGATATCCGCGCCAAATTCCAGCGGCCGCTGTAAGGCCGGACTGCAAAAGGCATTGTCCACCACCAGCAGGCAGCCATGGGCATGGGCCAGGTCCGCCAGGGCCTGGATGTCGGCAATCTCGGTGAGCGGGTTGGACGGTGTTTCCAGAAACAGGATCTTGGTTTCCGGGCGGATCGCCGCCTCCCAGGCGGCCAGGTCCGTCAACGGCACATAAGTGGTGTCCACGCCAAACCTGGCGATAATGTTATTGAACAACACTACCGTGGAGCCAAAGATGGCCCGCGACGAAACGATGTGATCCCCCGCTTGCAACAACCCCAGACAGGTGGTGAGGATGGCCCCCATGCCGGACGAGGTGGCCACGCAGCGCTCCCCCCCCTCCAGCGCCGCCAGGCGTTGCTCGAAGGTGCGCACCGTGGGATTGGTGAAGCGCGAATAGATATTTCCCGGCTCCTCGCCGGAAAAACGCGCCGCCGCCTGTGCCGCGCTCTCGTACACATAACTGGAAGTGGTGAAGATGGCCTCGCCCTGCTCGCCCTCGTTGGTGCGCACATGGCCGGCGCGCACCGCCAGGGTGTCCAGCCGGTAATGGGGTTCCTTATCCTGTGACATGTCTCGCCTCGTTCGTGTAAGGGTGTCTGCCGCTATCTGCGGACACAAAAAAACCTGCTCAGCCAGCGCCAAAGCAGGTCATCGAATCCGTTGCCTCGCTTTAGCCGTATTTATTTCGCGCCCGCAAGCTGATCGTCAAATCGGCGCGTGAGGAAAAGAGTAGTCAAACAAACGCAGAGCGTCAACCTTTTCTCTTTTCTCTTTCCCCTGCCCTCACGCCGTATTATGCAAATCAATGACGGTATTGTCGCCCTCGGCAGCGCCCGGGCGGGCGCCGTCCTTGCGCTTGCCTTCGATGAAGTCCAGGTAGTCCTGGGTGACATCGCCGGTGACGTAATTGCCATCGAACACCGAGGTATCGAAGTGGGTGATTGCCGGGTTGCCCTGGCGGGCGGTGGCGATGAGGTCGTCGAGATCCTGGTATACCAGCCAGTCGGCGCCGATCACTTCGGCGATCTGCTTGTCGTTGCGATTGTGGCCCACCAGTTCGTTCACCGAGGGCATGTCGATGCCGTAGACATTGGGATAACGCACCGGCGGCGCGGCAGAGGCGAAGTACACCTTGTTGGCGCCGGCCTCGCGGGCCATCTGGATGATCTGCTTGGAGGTGGTGCCGCGGACGATGGAGTCGTCCACCAGCAACACGTTCTTGCCCTTGAATTCGAGGTCGATGGCATTGAGTTTCTGGCGCACGGATTTCTTGCGCTGCTTCTGCCCCGGCATGATGAAGGTGCGGCCGATGTAACGGTTCTTGATGAAGCCCTCGCGGTACACCGCGCCCAGTTCGTAGGAAAGCTGCAGGGCCGAGGTGCGGCTGGTGTCGGGAATAGGGATCACCACGTCGATGTCGTGATCGGGAAAGACCCGCAGGATCTTCTTCGCCAGGGCCTCGCCCATGCGCAGGCGTGATTTGTAGACGGAGATCCCGTCAATAATGGAATCCGGTCTCGCGAAATACACGTGCTCGAAAATACAGGGGCTCGGCCGGGGATCTTCTGCGCATTGACGCGTGCTCAGATTACCATTGACATCAATGAACACCGCCTCGCCCGGGGCAATGTCGCGCACCAATTCAAAGCCCAGGGAATCAACGGCGACGCTTTCCGAGGCGATCACGTATTCATCACCCTTGGGTGTCTCGCGCTTGCCGAACACCACGGGACGAATACCGTGGGGATCGCGAAAACCCACGATACCGTAACCGGTGATCATGGCCACCACGGCATAGGCGCCCTTACAGCGCCGGTGCACGGCGGCCACTGCATCGAAAATGTCATCGGCGTCTAACGTTAATTTGTTACCCGCCTGCTGCAGTTCGTGGGCGAAAACATTGAGCAGCACCTCGGAATCGGAATCGGTGTTGATGTGCCGGCGATCGGCGCGGAACAGGTCGCGCTTGAGTTCGGCGGCATTGGTGAGGTTGCCGTTGTGGGCCAGGGAGATGCCGAAGGGCGAATTGACATAAAACGGCTGGGCCTCGGCGGAGGTAAAACAGCCCGCGGTGGGATACCGCACATGACCGATGCCCATGCTGCCCTGCAGGCCCAGCATGTGCCGGGTGCGGAACACGTCGCGCACCAGGCCGTTGTCCTTGCGCAGGTACAGGCGGCGCTTGTCGCATGTGACCATGCCCGCCGCGTCCTGGCCGCGATGTTGCAAAACGGTCAGGCCATCGTACAGATTCTGATTGACGTTTTCCGTGCCCACAATGCCGATAATGCCGCACATGCAAAAGCCCTCATCTAAACTTCAGTTTGTTACGTCGATTCCCTGCACGCGTTTTTTATTGCGTTGCAAGTTTGAATCAGGTTAATAGGTCCGGCGCAAAATTGTAGCGTAACCATTGCGCCAGCTTGTAAAACACGTCGATCAGCGCCGACTCCCGCCACCAGGGATCCTCGGGCAGGGTGGTCATCCCCGCCAGCAGCACCAGCACCGAGACCAGCACCACGCCTCGGGCAATGCCGAAGATCATGCCGATCATGCGATCCGTGCCGGTGAGCCCGGTCTTGGTGACCAGTGTACCGGCCAGGCGATTGAGCAGGGCGGCGATCACCAGGGTCAGTACGAACAAAATGGTGAACGACACCACCACCCGCACCGAGGGCGTGGTGATACCGGTCAACAACAGATCGGCAAAATCCTGAGCGAAACTCAGCGCCACCCAAAAGGCCGCCAGCCAACCCAGCAGGGACAGCGCCTCGCGCACAAAGCCCCGCAACAGACTGAACAGCGCGGAGATGGCGATGATGCCTGGAATAACAATATCGACCCAAACCATGATTACGCCAGTCTGTTCACGGGTAGGCCTGCACCAGCCCCTTCAGACCAGCCTCCTTTGCCAGACGCTGGCGCAACGTTTCCGCCGCCGACTTGCTCAGTTCCGGCCCCACGCGCACCCGGTACACGCGCCCCGCCTTGCCGCTGATGGATTCCACGAAGCTGGCGTAGCCCTGCTTGCGCAGCTTGTCGCGCAGGGCCCGGGCATTGTTGCGCGCGGCGAAGCTGCCCACCTGCACCACCCAGGCCCCGGCGGCGTCAGTGGTACTGGAAGTGGTCTTTGCCGGGGCTTTCGTCACGGTCTTGGGCGCTGACTTTTTGGCCATCTTTGCCGGCGTCTTTTTCGCAGGCTTTGGGGAGGGCTTGGCGGCGGGCTGGCTGTGGGATTCGGTTTTTTTGGCGGGAAGCGCAACGGGCTCATGGTCACCCACCGGCACCTTGGCGGCCACGGGGGCCGGCGGCGCCTCGGGGGCGGCCGGCACGGGGGGGAAACGGAAGTCCGGCTCAGCGGGGATATTGCTGCCGCGAATGCCGCCGAGCTCGCCCTCGCCCGGCAACAGCATGGGGATGAAGATCACCGCCAGCGCCACCAGCACCACCGCGCCCACTAATCGCTGCTTGAGTTGATTGTCCACAAAGATTCCCGCTCACCGATAAAGCGCAATTATACGTCTTTGCCCAGCACCGCCGCCACCGTGTAAAACGAGCCTGTGACCACGATGCGATCCGCATCACTGCTGGCAGACAATGCTGCCTCATGGGCGGCGGCAACGGTATCAAAACTTTTTATTCCACCAACAGGTATCGCCGCATCGACCTCCCCCGTCGCCAGCGCGGCCCGCAACCGGGCCACGGAGGCCGAGCGCGCCGTGGGCAGGGGTGCGAGATACCAGCAATCCACCTGGGACAGCAAGGGCGCCAGGCTTGGCGCAAGATCCTTGTCGGCGAGCATGCCCAGCACGGCGTGGGTGCGGCCGTCACAGGCCTGTTGTGCGAGATTTGCCGCCAGGGCCTGGGCGCTTTGGGCGTTGTGGGCCACGTCGAAGATGCGCAGCGGCGTCCCGGACAGGCACTGAAAGCGCCCCGCCAGGCGCACCGTTTGCAGACCCCGGGCGACGGCCACGGTGTCCACGGGAAACCGACGGCGCAGCGCCGCCAGCACCGCCAGCACCCCCGCGGCGTTGTCCAACTGGGCCTCACCGGGCAGCGCGGGCAGCGGCAGATCAGCAAAACGGCTTTGCGCATCCTGCCAGCACCACTGACTGCCCTCACGCTTCACGGTGAAATCCTCACCCAGCCGGGCCAGCGGCGCGCCCAGTGTCGTGGCGGTGTCCAGCAGGGAAGCCGGCGGGCGGGGATCCGCGCACACCGCCGGCCGGCCGGCGCGCAGAATGCCCGCCTTCTCCCGGGCGATGGTCTCGCGGTCATCGCCCAGCCACTGGGTGTGATCCACGCCAATGGCGGTGATCAGCGCCACGTCGGCATCCAGCACGTTCACTGCATCCAGCCGCCCGCCCAGGCCCACCTCGAGAATGGCGATGTCCACCTGTGCGCGCTGCAGGATATCGATGGCCGCCAGGGTGCCGAACTCGAAATAAGAAAGGGAGATGTCCCGGCGCGCCGCGTCGATGCGCTGGAAGGATTCACACAACGCGGTGTCCACCACCGGCTCGCCATCGAGCTTGATGCGCTCGTTGTAACGCAGCAGGTGGGGCGAGGTATAACTGCCGACACGATAACCGGCGGCCAGCAGGATGGCCTCCAGCATGGCCACGCTGGAGCCCTTGCCATTGGTGCCGGCGACGGTGACGAGAGTGAAATCGGGTTGCCCCAGTTCGAGCCGCGCGAGCACCTCGCCCACCCGTTCCAGTCCCAGCTCGATCTCCGTGGGGTGGAGGGATTCCTGCCAGCGTAGCCAGTCTTCGAGGGTGTTGAAACGCATTCTTAAAAAAGGACTGAGGTCAGAGGACTGAGGACTAAGTCAAAAAAACCACCCACTCAGTCCTTAGTCCTCAGCACTCAGTCCTGGTCCGTCAGGGTGCCGGCTGACCCGTCAACATGGTCAACAAACCCGCCAAGCAATCACGCAGATCACGCCGGTCCACCACCATGTCCACCGCGCCATGCTCCTGCAGGAACTCGCTGCGCTGGAAACCCTCGGGCAGGGTCTGGCGCACGGTCTGCTCGATGACCCGCGGCCCGGCGAAACCGATCAGCGCCTTGGGTTCGGCCACGTTGACATCACCCAGCATGGCGAGACTGGCGGACACGCCGCCCATGGTGGGATCGGTGAGCACGGAGACGAAGGGAATGCCGCGCTTGCTGAGCCTGGCCAGCACCGCCGAGGTCTTGGCCATTTGCATCAGCGAGAACAGGGCCTCCTGCATGCGCGCGCCGCCACTGGCGGAAAAACACACCAGGGGAATATTGTGCTCCAGGGCGGTATTGGCCGCGCGCACGAAACGCTCGCCCACCACCGACCCCATGGAACCGCCCATGAATTTGAACTCGAAGGCCGCGGCCACCAGGGGCACACCCTGCACCTGGCCCATCATGCACACCAGGGCATCGGTCTCGTCGGTGGCCTTTTGCGCCTGGCTCAGCCGGTCCTTGTATTTCTTCACGTCCTTGAACTTGAGCGCGTCCATGGGCAGCACCTCGGCGCCGATCTCCACCCGCGGCTCCTCGTCGAGGAAGATATCCAGCCGGCGCCGCGCACCGATGCGCATGTGATGATCGCACTTGGGGCATACATCCAGATTGCGTTCCAGCTCGGCGCGATACAGCACCGCGTTACAGGCCGTGCACTTGGCCCAGATGCCTTCCGGCACGGCCTTCTTCTGCGCGCCCTGGGTGCTGATTCTCGAGGGGATTAGTTTTTTTAGCCAGCTCATGGTTTTGTTTTACTCTCGAATTCCCAATTTTTTACACGATTTCTTTCTTCAGCCCCGCGGCAAAACGAGGGCCTTCTCAAATATTTTTTGCTTTGAGCGGAAACCGTTCAGGGTGTTCAATGATTTGTTCTGTTAAATCAACATCAATATCCGGCCAATAAAAGTGTCCAGGTGATTCTTCCACTACATTCAGAATTGATTTGATTGCTTGGTCTTTGAACCATGGAAAATCCGCATATGATATAAAAAGTTCCTTTCCATGAGCCAATAACCAAATTCCATGAGATGACACATTTGTCACCTCAACTGCTGAAATGCTTTTGCCATCCGCGTGCGAGTTCATCGTAATGCGCCTCGATAAGTATTTCAGTTGCTTTCTGGAGTAATGATAGTTCTTCGAGAGTTCGATTTCTGGCTCCAGCCAAAACTTTGCCTCGCCATCACCAGGTGTCACATGCACATGCATTCGCGCCTCTTCCCGTGAAAAGAAGAAAAAACGATATCCAGACTCCTTAAATATGGTTGGACTCATTTATCTCCCTGCACATAACAACAATTAAACATCCATCCCCGCGCGCATCTGCGCCAGCAGTCCAGCAATCTCTGTGTTGATTCTATCCTCTTGCCCCGCGGCCTGCTCTATTTTTTGCACCAGGGCGCTGCCCACCACCACGGCATCGGCAACGGCGGCGACGGCGGCGGCGGACGCGGCATCCTTGATGCCGAAACCCACGCCCACGGGCAGGTCGGTGTGTTGGCGAATCTGTGTGAGTTTTTCGGCCACGGCCGGCACGTCGAGATTGCCGGCGCCGGTGACACCCTTCACCGCCACGTAATAGACGTAACCGCTGGCGGCGTCGCATATCCGCTTGATGCGCTCATCGTCCGAGGTGGGCGCCAGCAGGAAAATGGGATCCAGTTGCCGGGCCTTGAGGGCCGTCACCAGTTCGGCGGCCTCTTCCGGGGGCAGGTCCACGGTGAGCACGCCGTCCACCCCCGCTTTGGCGGCGGCCTCGGCAAAGGCGTTGTAGCCCATCACCTCCACCGGGTTGAGGTAGCCCATGAGCACCACGGGGGTCTCGCTGTCGGTCTGACGGAACTCGGCCACCATGGCCAGCACGTCGTGCAGCGAGGTGTGATGTTCCAGCGCCCGTTCGGCGGCGCGCTGGATCACCGGGCCGTCGGCCATGGGGTCGGAAAACGGCACACCCAGTTCGATGATGTCGGCGCCGGCGTCGACCATGGCGTGCAGCAGGGGCACGGTGACCGACGGCTCCGGGTCGCCGGCGGTGACGTAGGGAATCAGCGCCTTGCGACCTTCGGCCTTCAATTTTTCAAAACAGTTTTTGATACGGCTCATGTGGCTTTCCAAAGATTCAGTATTTAACGCAAAGGGCGCAAAGGCGCAGAGAACGCAAAGAAAAATGACTCAAGAAAAAAACCTTTGCGTCCTTTGCGTCTTCGCGTTCTTTGCGTTTACAACACCGGACATCATCAAACCTCGATCCCTTCCAACGCCGCCACGGTGTGGATGTCCTTGTCGCCACGCCCGGAAAGATTCACCACGATGATCTGATTCTTGTCCATGGTCGGCGCCAGCTTGGCGGCATAGGCCAGGGCATGGCTGGATTCCAGCGCGGGGATGATGCCCTCCATGCGGGTGAGATCGTGGAAGGCCTGCAGGGCCTCGTCGTCGGTGATAGCCACGTAGTTGGCGCGGCCGATGTCCTTCAGCCAGGCATGCTCCGGGCCGACGCCGGGGTAATCCAGGCCGGCGGAGACGGAGTGGGTCTCGATGATCTGCCCGTCGTCGTCTTCCATCAGATAGGTGCGGTTACCGTGCAGCACGCCGGGGCGGCCGGCGCACAGGGGCGCGGCGTGGTGGCCTGTTTCCAGCCCGTCGCCAGCGGCTTCGACGCCGTAGATGGCCACGTCTTTGTCGTCCAAAAAGGGGTAAAACAGGCCGATGGCGTTGGAGCCGCCACCCACGCAGGCCACCAGGGCATCGGGCAGACGCCCGGCCTGCTCCTGAATCTGCGCCCGCGCCTCGCGGCCGATCACCGCCTGGAAATCGCGCACCATGGCCGGGTACGGATGGGGTCCGGCCACGGTGCCGATGATGTAAAAGGTGTCGTCGACGTTGGTGACCCAGTCGCGCATGGCTTCATTGAGCGCGTCCTTCAGGGTCTTGGAGCCGGACTCCACCGACACCACCTCGGCGCCCAGCAGCTTCATGCGATAGACGTTGGCGGACTGGCGGGCGATGTCCACCGCGCCCATGTAGATCACGCACTTGAGGCCCAGCCGTGCGGCGACGGTGGCGGTAGCCACGCCATGCTGGCCGGCGCCGGTCTCGGCGATGATGCGGGTCTTGCCCAGGCGCTTGGCCAGCAGGGCCTGGCCGATGGTGTTGTTCACCTTGTGGGCGCCGGTGTGGTTGAGGTCTTCGCGCTTCAAAAAGATGCGCGCACCGCCCAGGTGCCGGCTCCAGCCCTCGGCGAAATACAGCGGCGAGGGACGGCCCACGTAGTCCTGCAGGTCCCTGTCCAGCTCGGCGAGAAAATCGGGGTCAGAGAGGTATTGGTCGTAGGCGGCCCGCAATTCCTGCAGGGGCACCATGAGGGTCTCGGCCACGAACATGCCGCCATAGGGGCCGAAGTGGCCGCGATCGTCCGGGGCGTTGCCGATGAGCTTGTCGCCGACCTCGATTGTTGTATCGTACTGTGACACCTGCTTACCTCTATCTCGTAGGGTGGGCACGTTTAATGTGCCCACGCGTTTATGCGCAAATTCCGCGTGGGCAAAAAGACATGCCCACCCTACGGTTCTATTTTCAAAATACCGTGTTTAAAACGCAGAGGTCACAAAGGCGCAGAGAAAAACAATAAAGACTCTGCGTACTCTGCGCCTTTGCGGCCTCCGCGTTTACAACACCCATCTCGCTAAAACCTACTCCGCCGCCCGCACCGCGGCGACAAAGTCCGCCATTTTACCCCAATCCTTCACACCTTTCTCTGCTTCCACGCCGCCGCTGACGTCCACGGCGTAGGGGTGCACGCTGCCAATGGCCTCGCCGACGTTGTCCGCCGTGAGGCCGCCGGCGAGGATCACCGGGCTGGGCAGGTCGGCAGGAATGCGCGCCCAGTCGAAGGCCTCGCCGGTGCCGCCGGGCAGGGCCGGATGATAGGCGTCCAGCAACAGGCCGCGGGCCTGGGCATAACGCCCCGCCTCGGCGTGCAGATCCACCCCCTCGGCCATGCGAATGGCCTTGATCCACGGCAGACCGAAGCCGGCGCAGAAGTCCGGTGTCTCGTCACCGTGGAATTGCAGCAGGTCGAGACTCACCCGCTCCAGCACGGCGTTGACCGCCGCCTGTGTGGCGTTCACGAACAGGCCCACAGAGGTGACGAAGGGCGGCAGCACGGCGAGGATCTCGCGCACCCGTTCGACACTGACATTTCGCGGGCTGGGTTCGTAGAACACCAGGCCGATGGCGTCCACGCCCAGTCGTGCCGCCTGCGTGGCGTCTTCGGGGCGGGTGATGCCGCATATTTTTATGCGCGTGTTGCTGCGGGTGGTCATGATGGAAGTTTCACTGAGAGAGAACCGCGCAGGTTACCAGACCAGCCGGGTGGGCGGAACCGCCGGGATGGCGAACTCGGGCGGGTAGTCCACACCCATGAAATACAGCCCGTGGGGCGGCGCGGTGATGCCGCCCCGGGTGCGGTCGCGGCTCTCCAGCACCTCGCGGCTCCAGTCCACCCCCTGCTCGCCGGCGCCGATGGTCATCAGCACCCCGGCGATGTTGCGCACCATGTGATGCAGGAAGGCATTGGCCTCGATGTCCATGGTCAGCAGGTCGTCCGTGCGTCGTATCTCCAGCCGGCTCACGGTGCGTACCGGGCTGTGCGCCTGGCAGGCCACGGCGCGGTAGGCGTTGAAATCGTGTTCGCCCACGAGATGCCGGGCCGCCTGCTGCATGCGGGCCTCGTCCAGCGGGCGGCGCTCCCAGGTCACCCGCCCGCGGGCAAAGCTGGGCCGGGAAAAACGGTTGAGGATCACGTAGCGATAACGCCGCCGCAAGGCGGAAAAGCGGGCGTGAAAGCCATCGTCCACCACCTGCGCCCATTGCACCGACACCCCCTTGTGCAGGTTGGCATTGGTGCCCAGTATCCATGAGCGCTCACTGCGCCGGGCCGCGGTGTCGAAGTGGATCACCTGGCCCACGCCGTGCACGCCGGTGTCGGTGCGCCCGGCGCAGACCACCTTGACCGGCTCGTTGGCCACCGTGGACAGGGCCGCTTCCAGCGCCCCCTGCACCGTGGGCAGATCCTCCTTCTGCGCCTGCCAGCCGCAGAACCGGCTGCCGTCGTATTCCACCCCCAGGGCGAGGCGCATCACGCGGCGCCTCCGGCCAGCAGGTTGACCATCAGCAGCAGGCCGCCGAGCAACAGGGGAATCAGCCACTGCCACAGGGGCGGGTGGGTCTCTTCGGGCAGGGCGATGCGCCGGGTCCGGGCCTGCTCGGCATCCTCGATCACCCTGGCGAACAGGCGGTGGGCGGTGCCGGCGATGGCCATGAGCCGGGGCTCGAAGGCCTCCGCCTGGCCAGTGGGGGCATCCCCACGCGCTTCGTGCTGGTAGCGCTGACGCAACACGCCCACCGCCTCCAGGGTCAGTGAAATACGCAGCGCCAGGCGTTCGTGGGACAGACCGCACCACGACAGGGGCCGCAGGCACCAGCTCACCGCGGAGAGAAATTCGCCCTGCCCGGTGCTGCCGATGAGCACATTCACCGCCGCCACGATGAGCACCAGCACGGCGATGCGCGCCAGCCCCTGCAACAGACCCTCGCGGGTGGGACCCCACAGCACATCGGGGATCAGGAGCACGCCGGGGGTGAAAAACAGGTAGACGATGAGAATGGACAGGAACAGCCAGCGCAGGCGCCTGAGCATGTTCAGTGCGTGGGGCAGGTGGGCGGGGACGCCGCGCAACAACTCGATGAGGTAGAGGGCGGCCACCAGCCCGGCGCCGGTCCACAGCAGGGGCGGGGTGCCCACGGCCATGGCGGCGCCAAAGATCAGGAAACAGATGATTTTGATCACTGCGTGCACGGCCTATTCTCTCAGCAAAACGCCTTGGGCAAAATACCCTTCACCGGTTGTTGAACATAACCCATAAAAAACGGCGCAGCCCCGGGAGGCTGCGCCGTTTGTGGTCTTTGGCCTCAGAATCAGGAAATTTGCGCCAACAGATCCTCGGCCTGTTTTTTTTGCTCATCATCACCCTCTTCCAGCACCTCGTCGAGAATGCTCTTGGCGCCATCGCCATCGCCCATGTCCACATAGGCCTTGGCCAGGTCCAGCTTGGTTCCAATCTCGTCCACGTCGCCGAAGGCATCTGCATCGAGGTCACCAAGTTCGTCATCAAGCTCCGTATCCAGTCCGGTGCTGAGCGTTTCATCGAGTTCCCCGCTTACATCGAGTTCCTGGGTACTTTCTACATCCGTGGCTGATTCCTCAATAGCTACCTCTGCTTCAATGTCCCCCATGTCAAAGTCGAGGCTGGTATCTTCCTCTGCGGTGGTTTCGCTGGCCTCATCGGCGGCATCGGTATCCAGGTTGAAATCCAGGCTGGAAACGTCGAAGTCCAGGCCATTGTCCTTCTCGGCCTTTTCATTACTCTGGGAGGCAGCCTCATCGCCCGGCTCCGTGCCCATGTCAAAATCGAGACTGTTGTCTTCATCCTTGGCCGGTGCTTCCTGGGCCGCTTTACCACCCGTTTCACCACCCGTGGCCGCCTCCAACTCAGCAAACATTTCATCCGTCTCGGCGTCACCACCAGCTCCGCTGGCATCTATGTTCTCGGCGTCGATATCGAAATCGAAGTCCAGCAGATCGTCTTCACTACCACTGGTATCTTCTTCCAGCTCTTCCTTCAGGGCCTCTACCGTATCGCCCCCAAACAGGTCGCTGCCGGGACAGAGCTGTTGACCCATGGTCACCACCTTGGCCCACATGGGATCATCTTCATTCCCCAAGGCATCGTGGAATTCCTGGGCGCCTTGTTCGAAGGCCTCACGATTCTTCGCAGCGAAGAACACCTCCAGCAGTTTCAGTTTGAGGTCGGGACGTTCCGGCTCCTTATCCAGGGCCTCCTTGAGAATATCTTCCGCCTGCTGATGACGGCCATAGGCCAGGTAGACATCGGCCTCGGAAATGGGATCCACGTCCGCCGCATCGGTTTCGATGCCGCTCATGCCACTCATCTCGCTCATGGCAAAATCACTGACCATGGAGCTTTCGCCACCATTCATGGCCTCTGGAGTGGCGCCGGCGTCACCGCCTCCCACATTGAGGATGCTCTCTTCGAAGCCATCCGCCATCTTCCGGCGACGTTGAATGACCACCGCGACGATGAGCAGAACCAGTATGCCGATACCACCATACATCACCATGGGATCATCCAGCAGACTGGGCTCTTCCATGGGCGCAGGGGCAGAAGCGGGGGCCGGCTTGGCTGCCGGTTTGGCTTCGGTGGGGGTTTCGACCTGTTCGCCTGCTTCAGTGGGCATTTCTGCCTGAGCGGCCTCTCCTGCCGGGGCCTGTTCCGTGGCCTCCTGGGTTACGGCTTCTGGCTCGGGCATCTTGGTCTCGCCCTGCTTCGGCTCGACCCCGGCCTGTTTCTGCAACGCCAGCATTTCATCATCCTTGAGCATGATGAGGCGTTGCATGGCGGCCAGCTGTTCTTCCATCTCCGCCAGGCGGGCCTTCAATTCGTCAGTTTCCTGTCGGTTTGCGTCCAGGGCCTCGGCGGCCAGTAACAGATCCTGGCGCAGTTGTTCCACATCTTCTTCACCTGCGCCACTGCCTGCGCCCTTGGAACCCGGGGCCACCAGCTTCAGGCTGGCGGAATCCGCAGCCCCAGCCCCAGAGCCGGCTTGTTCTCCACGGGCCACTCGACCACCCGTGCCTGCCTCGGCCTGGCGCACCAGCTTGCCGCTCTTGCGGGCCCGCCATTCACGATGTTGACGATTCACCTCCGCCTTGGCCTCCTCCGCTGAAAAGGCGGTGAGGGACGCAGGATCGTCAACACGCAACACATAGCCGGCTTTAAGCTGGTTGACATTGCCGTTGTAAAACGCATTGGGGTTATTACGCACCAGGGCCAGCATCATCTGATCCACAGTGACACCACTGGGCCGCATGGCATTGGCGATTTCGTAAAGGGTATCGTTGTACTTCACCGGGCCATAGACCAGCTCACCGGGACGATGAGACACCGGAGCCATCTCGGCACGTGCGCGAATCGGTGCCGGCTGGGTAGCGGGCGCCGATGCACTGGGTGCCGAAGTTGCCGCCTGCGGGGCAACACCGGCTTGTTGCATGGGCGCCGGTGCTTCCTCTGACAACACCGGCGGATCCACCAGTACAGTGAATTCGCGCAGGATACGACCGCGCGGCCAGCGGGCCTCCACCACGAAGTCCAGGAAGGGCTCGGTAACGGGATCAGTGGTGGTCAGTTGTACGTAGGCCTGACCATTCTTGTGGCGCTTTACCTCGAATTTGATCTTGGTGAGGAAGAAGGCCCGGTCAGCGCCGACCCGCGTGAAATCCTCTTCCGAGGCCAGTTTGACCACCAGATTCGCGAGGTCGCCTTTTTGAACCGAAAGCAGCTCGATTTGTGCATCCAGGGGCTGGTTGAGGGCCGATTTCATGGTGATATTGCCCAGACCCAGTGCATAGCCCATGGCCGGAATCAGCATTGCCACCATGGCCATAGCCAGCGCCAATCGTTTCACCGTTGCGAAATAGCCAACCGGTGCGAATAGCTTATCCGATGCCAATAGCGTACTCATAGTTACTCCCGTTTTTAGTTATTCAGCCTATCCACTGATTTCCCCATATTTAGGAAACCCACTACAGCATCGGCAACCTATAGGAATTATTTAGAAATATTAGGTAATTAGCGCAAAGAATCAGAAGCAACTATAGCTTACACGCCCACTTTTACCAACAATTCAAGGATTTGCACACTATTGAGCGCCGCACCCTTGCGCACATTATCGGCAACGATCCACAGATTTAAACCACAGGACTGGGAAATATCCTCACGGATGCGGCCCACAAACACCGCGTCCCCGCCCGCGGCATGGGTGACCGCCGTGGGACCGGCTTCTGCCGACGCCTCCGCGAGCACTTCCACCCCCGGCGCCTGGCGCAACAGCTCCTGCGCCTCCTCGGCGCCCAGCTTGGCGCCGGTCTCCACTTGTACAGCCTGGGAATGACCAAAAAAAACCGGCGCCTGCACCGTGGTGGCGTTAATGAGAATATCGCCGTCATCGAGGATTTTTTGCGGAGCCCGTACCATTTTCATCTCGCAGGACAGATAACCATTGTCTTCCAGCTCATCCACCTGGGGTAAAAGATTGAAGGCCTGCTGCTGGGGAAACACCTCACGTTTCACCTCCTGCATGTTCAACAGGGCGATGGTCTGCCCGGCCAGCTCGTCCATGCCCGCCCTGCCCAGGGCGGTGGCCGCCTGATAGTTGACCACATTGATGCGTTCGATACCCACAGCATCATAAATGGGCTTGAGCGCCACCAGCAATTGAATAGTGGCGCTGTCCGGACTGACGACAATCCTGCGCTCTGCATAACTGGAAATTGCCTGCGCGTTCACCTCCGGGATCACCAGTGGCACATCCTCGTCATCCACAAACTGCGATGATGTATCGACCACCACACAACCGGCCGCCGTGGCCTTGGGTACGTATTCGGCAGACACCGCATCGGCGGCGCAAAACACCACGAACTGAGCCTGCTGAAAGTCAAACTCCGTGACATCCTTGACGGTGAAATACTTGCCGCCCAGCTCGAGCTTTTTCCCCGCCGTACGCGCGCTGGCCAGGGGGAAAAAATTGCCCACGGGAAAATCACGCTCCCCGAGGATCGATATCAAGGCCTCGCCCACCAAGCCAGTGGCGCCAACCACGGCCACATCAAATTTTTTACTCACTATTTACAGTTACCTTTCAATGGTCGCATATAAAGTCAAGTGTCCAGCAACAGGCGCAACATGCGGCGCAGCGGCTCCGCCGCCCCCCACAACAATTGATCGCCCACGGTGAAGGCCGCCAGGTAATCATTGCCCATGCTCAGCTTGCGCAACCGGCCCACGGGTACAGTGAGCGTACCCGTCACCGCCGCCGGGGTCAGTTCCTGCATGGTGATATCGCGCTCGTTGGGCACCACCTTCACCCAGTCGTTGGCCACGGCCAGCATGCCGTGGATCTCGTCCAGGGGCACATCCTGTTTCAGCTTGATGGTCAGCGCCTGGCTGTGACAACGCATGGCGCCGATGCGCACGCAGATGCCGTCGATGGGAATCACCCTGTCGCCGCGACCGAGAATCTTGTTGGTCTCCACCTCGGCTTTCCATTCCTCGCGGGTCTGTCCGGAATCCAGTTGCGAATCCAGCCAGGGGATCAGGCTGCCGGCCAGGGGCACGCCCCACTTTTCCTTGGGGTAATCATCGGAGCGCAAAAAGTCGGCGAGCTTTTTGTCGATGTCGAGAATCGCCGCGGAGGGATCATCGTTGAGGTCTTTCACCGCCTCGTTGATGGCGCCCATCTGGCGGATCAGCTCGCGCATGTTCTGCGCACCGGCGCCAGAGGCCGCCTGGTAGGTCATGGGCGATATCCATTCCACCAGGTCGTTTTCGAACAGCCCGCCGATGGCCATGAGCATCAGGCTCACGGTGCAGTTGCCACCGACGAAGGTCTTCACGCCATTGGCCAGGCCGTTCTTGATCACCTCGAGGTTCACCGGGTCGAGCACGATGATGGCCTCGTCCGCCATGCGCAGGGTGGACGCCGCATCGATCCAGTAACCATCCCAGCCCGCGTTGCGTAACTGCGGATAGATGTCCTCGGTGTAGCCGCCGCCCTGACAGGTGACGATCACATCCATGGCCTTGAGCTCATCGATGGAGGTGGCATCCTTCAGTGCCGGCACGTCCTTGCCCACGTCCGGGCCAGGCTGCCCCGTTTGCGAAGTGGAAAAAAACACCGGCTCGATGTGCTCGAAATCCTTCTCCTCACGCATACGCTGCATGAGCACCGATCCCACCATGCCGCGCCAACCTATCAGGCCTACTTTTTTCATCGTCCCATCACCTGTCTTTTCAATATTGAGTATTCAACGCAAAGGACGCGAAGGCGCAAAGGTTTTGTAATAAATCTTTTCTTTGCGCCCTCTGCGCCTTTGCGAACTTTGCGTTTACAACACCGGCGCTCATAAAGCCGAAACAACCGCATCACCCATTTCCGAGGTGCTCACCTTCTGCATGCCCTCACTGTAAATATCCGCCGTGCGCAGCCCCTGGTCCAGCACCTTTTCCACGGCCTGCTCGATGCGCCCGGCCATGGCCGGCTCGTCCAGCGAATAGCGCAGCATCATCGCCACGGACAGAATGGTCGCCAGCGGATTGGCCACGTTCTGCCCGGCGATGTCCGGCGCGGAACCGTGGATGGGCTCGTACATGCCCTTGCCGTTGGCGTCCAGCGAGGCCGAGGGCAGCATGCCGATGGAGCCGGTGAGCATGGCCGCGCAATCGGAAAGAATATCGCCGAACATGTTGGTGGTGACCATCACGTCGAACTGCTTGGGCGCGCGCACCAGCTGCATGGCCGCGTTGTCCACGTACATGTGCGACAGCTCCACCTCCGGGTAGTCCCTGGCCACGCGCTCCATCACCTCGCGCCACAGCTCGGTGCATTCCAGCACGTTGGCCTTGTCCACGGAGCAGACCTTCTTGCCGCGCTTCATGGCGATATCGAACGCGGAGCGCCCGATGCGCTCGATCTCGGACTCGGAATAAACCAGGGTGTTGAAGCCCTGTTTCTCGCCGTTCTCCAGTTCACGCACACCGCGCGGCTGGCCGAAATAGATGCCGCCGGTGAGTTCGCGCACGATCATGATGTCCAGCCCGGCCACCACTTCCGGCTTCAGCGTGGAGGCATCGGCTAACTGCTTGTAGAGGATCGCGGGACGCAGATTGGAAAACAGTTCCAGCTCGGCACGCAGACCCAGCAGGCCCTTCTCCGGACGCACGGAGATATCCAGTGACTCCCACTGATAGCCACCCACCGCACCCAGCAGGATGGCGTCGGATGCCTTGGCCAGCGCCAGGGTATCGTCGGGCAGGGGGTGTCCACTGGCCTCGTAACCGGCGCCGCCCACCGGGGCTTCCTCCATCTCGATATCCAGCCCGTCGGCGCGCAGGCGTTCCAACACCTTCACGGCCTCCGCGACGATCTCGGGACCGATGCCGTCACCGGGTAGTACTGCAATCTTTTTTGTCATTTTTTTCGTTCTCTATAGTGTGCATCAATGGGCATAAAGGCAGTGCCCACCCTACGGTGACTATTTACTTTTTGCCACAGAGGGCACAGAGGGCACAGAGGGCACAGAGGGCACAGAGAAAAAATATTTAGCTCTGTGAACTCTGTGTTCTCTGTGGCTAATTAAACAACCACGGCGCTTCCTGCTTGCGTCGCTCTTCATAGGCGCGAATCTCATCCACGTGCTGCAAGGTCAGCCCGATGTCATCCAGCCCATTCAACAAACAATGTTTGCGAAACGCTTCCACCTCGAAGGGAATCACCTTGCCCTCCGGCGTGGTGATGGTCTGCGCCTCGAGATCCACGGTCAGTTGATAGCCC
>Ga0256832_1000053_pt1 | contig 67612 bp, 55 predicted proteins | sample 134614metaG_FD_190534 | JGI IMG/M metagenome (GOLD analysis project Ga0256832, IMG submission 190534) | Hydrothermal vent microbial communities from Lau Basin, Pacific Ocean - 134-614 | ecosystem: Environmental > Aquatic > Marine > Hydrothermal vents | place: Pacific Ocean: Lau Basin | collected...
ATTTCTACAAGATCTGTAACAAATGAACAACCTACACAGGAAGAAATCGCTATTGCTAAACAATTGTTTTATCTGCAAATACAAAATGTTGCAAGTACACCTGAGGAGGATAAAGGTCCGTTGATGAATATATGGAAAAGTTTCGTTCCCTCATGGAAAACGGGAGAAGTGATTGTTAAAACTAATTACAGATTGATGCTTTTTCCAACTTTTACAGGTGTTGATGAATCTAATTATAAGCTTGCGTTTTTCATCAATGATAATAATGATGCTGCATTAGGATTAATTGGTTACGAAAGAACTAATCTAAATAATCCTGAATCATTTACAGGTAAAATTTATCAAATTACTAATGATGGATATACAGCTAATGAAATTCTTATTAAAAATAATTTACCGGTTGGTCGTTATTATTCACATACAAACATTAAATATTTCAATCAAAACTCAAATGAATTAGAATTTAGAGGAGGAGATGGAATTTGGTTTTGGGATACTGATGATTTTTGGAAATATCTTTTTGGAAACGATAAGGACGAACGTGTAGGTGGCGGTGAAGAAGAAGGAGAAGGAAGTGGCGGAACAGGAATAAATCATAATCTACCAACAATCGGATGCTACGCAGCATGTCCAGATGGTTGGTCTGATGATAAGTGTGCCCATCCAAGAGATTGTGATGGGTTAATCACTGGTTGTGAATCCGCTCAAGAGGTATTTCCGGATTGTGATTGCACAGAAACACCAACATCAATTACAATAATATGTGATGACGGGGATGATGAAAATGATAATAATGATACAGTAATTAAAATTAACAAAAACGGTAATAACAATTCGACTGGTGGAAGTAGTGAAGATGTACATAAGAAAACTTTAAAGGACATTGTTTCCGAAATAACACGTAACAATGGCCCCTTTGATTCTTGTGATGAAGAAGTTGATCCTGGAATAAATGCTAGTTTTAATCCAATGTTTGAATTTCAAGAATTTCTTAACCTATCGGCTGATGAGTTATTATCTGTGTGGGGCAATAATACGGCGGAGGCTCTTGTTAATGCCATACTTTCATCCGATGGAGATTTGGCTAATTCCATTTATAATCAAGTCAAACAGCAAAATGATTTAGAATACGATATAGATAATCCTGTTCACCAAGCTGTTTTAAAAGCAATACAAGAACTTATTAAAGATATAAATAATGCAAATGGTGCTTGTGATTCTATAATGAAGATGTCAGATTTTATTAAAAAATTAGAAAAATTATTGAAAAAAGAAAAAGAAAAGCTGTGTACTGATAATCTAAATACTTTTATAAGCAATTATAACCTAGATCTGACACAAGAGCAGAAAGATGAAATATTATATAATTCCAATGTTTCTTGTGGAGATGATGATCAAGAGAAATTCGAGGAGGAGGCTTTGGACATTATATTTAATAATACTTCTTTTAAAGAACCTGGTGTTAAATCCATTAACCTAAATAGTGTATTTAGTAATTGTTTTGGAGAACCAGATGAAAGCGGAAATTATATTGATTGTAGCAGCGTTGATAATGGAGCATATTTTACTTTTACTTTATATTCTGATCAACCAATTGATGACTCAAGAAAACCATATTCAGGATCGCCAGTATTGGGGAATCTTTACGCTGGTCATACATTTATTTCTTTTTCAACCAATTATAGTGGAGAAGATAAAACTATTACTTTTGGCTTTTATCCTGTTGTGGCAGTAAACAACAATAACCTTATTGTCCCATCAAAAATAGGAGATGACTCTGATCATAAATATACATCAAGTGTAACATTAAATCTATCATGCGATGATTTTAATAACGCCCTTAACAATTCTAAGGTAGAAAGTTTAAATAATTATGATTTAAATAATTATAATTGTACTGACTATGGAATAAATATAGCAAATTCTATTGGACTTGGGGTAAATGATACAGAAAGTTCATTGGAATGGAAAGGACGTACTTTAGGAAAAGCAAGTAACCCCGGTGATTTGGGTGAAGATATAAAACTTTTAAATAATGGGAATGGAGACAATGGAAATGCTCCTAAAACAAATTGCAATTAATATGAAAACCTTACTAATTATTCTTTTAACAATGCTTTTAACATTCATCACTACGGCATATGTCTTTATTAATTGTTGTAATGATTTAATAATTATTGATGCTGACATAATAAGATTCCGCACAAAAAATAACGAATTTTCTTTTGATGCAATTCCAGGGAAAGGTAGAGGGGTAGAAATGATGGAAGCCCAATTTGAAGAATTTTTAAAAGAAAATCCTAATACAACAGATACAGTTATATATCGTATAGATTATAAAAATTACTTTGATATTTGTAATTGGATACAGTACAAAGCAAGACCTGAATGGCAATATCCATATTTGTATTTTTGGAGAAAATTTTAAAGATAGTGATAGAAAAACCCCAGTGATTACCCTAAGAAATGCTAATATTTAATCCTAGTGACTTAACACCCTCCCTCTCCCCTTCTCCTTTTAAATGACATTCAAAAATAGTACAAACTCAATAAAAGGAGAAGGGGTCGGGGGTTGAGGATAAAAACGGAAAAGGAGAGAAACTTTCCACTACCACTTTATCTTGACTTTTACGCAACTATTTTGTTCAAAATCCTGACTGGCACCTGATACTTTAGCACCTTCTTCTACTTTTTTAGCTGAAACTACCAACCAATATTGAGTCCCTCTTACCAATTCACTTGGACTTCGCATCCATCCCGGTTTAGCATTTGTGCCGATATCAAATGAATAAGCCTTTTTGTCTTTTGGCATTCCGGCTATTTTGAACAAGGGCTTGGTGTTTGCAATATCCAATTCTGTCAATTTCAAACAGATTAAATCTGCATTTTCTCCACCTGTCCATGTTGCAGAAATATCATCACTTCCCTCTTCGTGAGTTACAACCAAATCCTTGACCAATCCTACTTCAACGTCAGTAATAACATCTTTCAACTCTTTTTCATAACCATCATTAAATTTCAATTTGAATGTATACTCTCCTGTAGATGGTTTACTGGGAGTAAGAGGATCATCCCCATTGGTTACTTTACCCGGACCTGCCCAAAATTGTTTCAATTCAAAAGTTTTGCCTTCGGGAGTTGTTACGGTGGAACCTTCTTCTGCAATCTCTACTCCACCTGCAAAAAACATCATTTTGTACTTTGCATTTCCATTTGCATTCACTTTTTTGACAATAGCGTCAACATAAGCATCTTCGTGAGTATCGACAGGAAGAGTATTCTCATCTCCACATCCTGTAATAAAAAATAATCCAATGATTATTGTTAAAAATATTATATTTATTTTTTTCATAATTTTTGTTTTTACAATTTGTATTTAACATAAACACTAAAATTTCTGCCCGGCTCTAAAATCCTACCTTGATTTTTATCCGAATTTATATAAGAAAAATTTAAGTGATTGTAATAGGCTTTATCTAGTATATTCAAAGCAGCTCCACCAATGGTTAAACCTTTTAACACTTTAACACCGGCTCTAAAATCCAAAATTGAAAATCCGGGAGTTTCGCTTTCATCAAAAGATTTGGAATATCTATCTTGTGTTCCTACAATCCTTGTACGCAGATCAAGCCAATAAGCGGATTTCTCCCATTTTACGCCGATATGACTTACCAATGGTGCAATCTGCGCTAATGGCTCTTTGTATGTGGTATTTTGGGCATAAGTATAAGCAAAATCACTTGAAAATAACAAATTACTTGTAATATTATACTTAAAAAACCCTTCAAATCCATATTGATATGCATCTACATTCCAAAACTGCTTAGGAGCTCTTATTGGTCCTGATCCACAACCTCCGGTATTTTCACCAACCATAAAATAAGAGTTGATTCTAGCTGTAATATAGTTTTGCATCAAAGAATAAAAGACATTACCACCGATAGAAAACTTATGGAAATACTTATTGACAGATAGATCGATTTGATTATTTACTTCCGGTTTCAAATACGGATTTCCAATATAATCTCTGGAATCAACACCGATAGAAAATCTATTGATATACCTCTCTACCATACTTGCCGATCTGGTACCTCGACCATAAGCAAGTTGTATCTGCAAATCGTTTTTTGAATATTTTAAGGAAATATTTCCACCGATATTTACTTCATCTATATCTTTTATGTCCCCTCCATACAACTGTGCAAAAGCTTTATCAGGGATTTCGGCATGTGCCAAATTATAATCAGCTCTAATACCGGCATTTGCCGTCAAATTTGAAGCCAACATATAATTTGATTCAAAAAATACACCGTAGTCCTGAGTTGTAGCATCTTGCCAAACGCTGAATTGCTTTTCCACCGGCTTATTCAATGGTACTCCCGCAGGATTCTTGTTTATGGTCACATATTTATGTCCGTCTCTTTTGATAACATCAGCGTCAAAACCGGCAAATATCATCCATTTTGTAGATGGGGTCAAACCAAATTCCAATTTTCCTCCCAAGGTATTTGATGTTACTGGAGTTCTACCGTACTTGAAATTAAAACTTGGACGAAGTTTATTGTCCATAAGATGATCTACATCCGAATAATAAGCTTTGAACAGTATGCTATTTATCAATTTTGACACTTTTTCTGCCTTATAATCCAAACTGAGCATTTTGCTATTGTCTTTTGGAGAATCCATTGGTAAGCCTGCATGCATTATATCCGAACCGTATTTGGCTCTAAAATCCATTTGCAATCTTTGGCTTGTTGATGGGTTTACTCCCAATTTAACCGAATAACTCTGTGTTTTGAATGAAGAAGGTACAATTGAACCATTTCCATCAATATAATTGCCAAAATCACGATGTTCACCATTTAAGGTTATATCGTATTTATTAGCAGCATACTGCAGTTGTGCTCTACCGACCAGATTGCCACCATTGGACTCGTATCCACTTTCGATATTGGTATGAAAACCAGGTTTGCTCGGAATAGAAGGCTTTGTAAGCATATTTACAGTTGCCCCAAATCTTTGTCCGTATCTCACTGTGTAAGGACCTTTTACAATCTCAATCTTTTGTACCTCTTCAGGTATTACATGAGCTGTGATAGGATCCATTCTATTAGGACATGCATGCACTATTTTTGCACTACCATCGTATTTTATATTCATCTCTTCATATTTGAATGATCTGAATGATGGTTCGGTAGCCATTGAACTTCTTTTTTGAAGGCTAAAACCCGTTATATCATTAAAAAGATCTGCCAGATTCCTAGGCTGACTTCCTTTTTTAATTTTATCCGTTATCACTACAGAATGTGAGATATCATCCAGAGGATGTGATTTTACCACTATCTCATCCAATCCGATTTGTTTTGGATTTAACTTTATCAGAAGTCCTTGTTTCGCTGAAACTTTGATTGTTTTGTAGGAAATATGGCTAATCTCCAATGAACTATTTTCAGCGACTTTTATTTTGAATTTTCCATTTATATCAGTGATAGCAATTGTACCGGTTTCAATAGACTTAACTACTGCATTTATCACCGGTTCATTATCGATGTTGTCAATAACTTTTCCCGTTATAGACTGTCCTGACGATGAAACAACACTAAACACCAATACAAACAGAAAAATTAATATCTGTTTCATATTATTGTTTTTATAATTACTTGAAAAAGCTGTCCAAAAAATCTAAAAAATGATTTCTATAAAATAAGCTTTTGGACAGCCTATTATTATCTAGTGTCTGCTTTCATACAGACACTATTTATCTTTATAATTCGGGAGGAGGTGTTGGAATGTCCAAAAATACATCATTAACAAAGGGTAGTAAATAAACCGACCCTAAATGTCTTATAAAATAAAAACTGAAATTGGAGTTTGAATTAATATCCAAAATAATAGGAAATATTTCTTTTAGGTTTTGGGGAATTGGAACAGGCTTATTAGGGTTCTGGTCGTTATTCTGTGCTTTTATTTCTTTTTTAAGATGGCATTTACCATTGCAATGCATCATAGGTTTATCCTTGTTCTGACAAAGAACTTCAGCATAATATTTTTTATGCAATACATAGTGTATTACCGGATTGAGTGGAATAAACAATACGGTTAAATACAATAAAATCAATGATATACTCAGATATCTTTTAAGAATAATATAAAAATTAAAAGCTTGAAAAAATAATTAAAAACAAAGGACACATTCCATTTTTTTGCTTTTCTAATCTTCAGCCTCTGACTCCTCCCCAAAGAATTGGGTTAAAGAGAATCAAGCCGGAATGCAAAAAAATGAAATGCACCCAAACAAAAGATAAGATATCAAATCGATATATTTTTTCACCGGATTATCAGTACTGAAAAAAATAAGCTAAACTATAGATGTAACTCCTAAAAGTTATAAAGATAATCTCGGTAGAAACAGATATATCTTCAAACCAAACGGTTACTCAGAAATCAACACTTAGTGTGCTCAACAAAATATTGTTATAAAGAAAACCCAATTGATTTGAACATACCTATCCTTTGCAAATCTAAGAATTGAAGATAGGAGGATGGAAAAAATCATTTTGATTCAAAAACTTATAATCAAAACTATAGATAAAACGATTTTTTAATTTGACAAAAATATCTTTATTTTCCAATACAGTCAGTCTGTTGACATACAAAATCATATTACTACTCTCAACCTTAGGAGGTTTAGGCTTGTGATTAGGGCATATATCATTTACTCTCTTGATTAGTGCTTTTAGAAATAATTGTCCGCTATTAAACATATCGGGTTTTTCGTTATAACAAGCTTCTTTCGATTGGTTATATTGGTAATAATATATAGAATATGCAATAGCAACCTTGCTTATATCCACCAAAGTAGCAAAGATAAAAATTCCCATTAACAACGATAATATGTACTTCTTAATACTCATATATCAGGTACAAAGGTATTGTATTAAAAGTGTAAAATCAAATTTTGTGATATTTTTTACTAAAATTATTTATAATAAAAATCCACATTTTCCTTAACTACTATATCTAAAGGTAGGTATTCCTGTTTTTTTATTTCCTTATTATGGATAAAATGATTGACAAAATTCATTAGCCCGTTATATCCTTGATTGAAAGGATTTTGATTAATGATAAAATCAATTATTCCGTTTTTAAGATATTTTAGATTCTGTTCAATCATATCAAACCCGATGATTTTGTATTTTTCTATTTCTTCCTTTTCCAATAAATCCAATAATCTGTAAGCTCTTGAGTTTGTGAAGAAAATACCTTTCATCTCAGGATGTTTTTTTTGAGTTTCTTTAAATCTCTTTAATAAAACCTCGCCATTCAAAAAATCATCAAATTCATACCAACTGACATTGATATGCTTGGTCTTATGCTCTTTGAAATAGTCTATCAATCCCTTTACTTTATCCGTATAATGCGGTGCATTGGATATCTCATGTGCCAAATTCAGAACTATGACCTCATCATCGTGCTGAAGATTTATATCAAATAATTTTCCGGCAAGATACCCGCTGTGATATGAACTTTGCCCGGTATAGGAAAGAATATTGTTATGGTTTAATTCTGAATTGATGGTAAGAAAGGGAATTTTTTCCTGTTCACCGGTATTGATTAGCTCTTCTGATTCTTTTAGAAAGAGTGGAGCCATAAGAATAGCATCGGGTTTGCACTTAATAGCCTTAGTGACTTGAAAGGAAAATTCCTCGGAACTTGAAATATTGTATTCCAAAAACTCTACTTTGATTCTGTAGTATTTCACCAAATTCAAAGCTGATAAAATCCCCTCTTTGGGTATAGCCCAAAATAAATCAGACTCAGGACTGGGTAAAACAACAGCAATCTTGTAAACCTTGGTAGAAGCCAGCCTACTCGCAATTATATTTTTCTCATAACCAAGCTCATTTGCTATTCTGATAACTTTCTCTTCAACCATTTTAGAAACATTGCCACGATTATTGATAACCCTGTCAACTGTACCCCTTGAAACCCCGGCCAATTTAGCAATATCTTTTATAGTCACGTTTTTCATCGGAACAAAGGTATAAATAATAATAAAATAATTAAAGTTGTAATAATAAATAATTATTTTTGAAAAAAATTGTGCGCGTGCAAAATTATTTATATATTTGGGCGATAATTGTATTTATTCAATTATCTTTATATTATTCCTCGAGCGTATCTATTCAGATTTTAATATTAGCAATTAAAGTCACAATGTACTTTTGTGACCTGATTATTATTTAACAAAAAAATTTTTACTTAACAAAAAAACGCATTTATGAAACGAAACTTTTATTTTACGGATCTGCCTAAAATAACAGTAAGAAGAGTTTTAAATTCAATTCTTTTCTTATTTTTATTATTTATAGGCACAAGTCTATCTGCACAGACCATTCACGGCAATGTTAAAGATGCAGATACAGGAGAAGCTTTAATTGGAGCAAGTGTTATCGACGTAGAAACCGGCAACGGTACTATTACGGATTTGGATGGCAATTTCTCAATCAAAGTAAAATCTCCAAGTACATCATTGAAGATATCTTTTGTCGGATATGATGATTTTGTTTTGGCTTTAAACGGTCAAAATAATGTTGTTGTTCAACTTTTAAGCGGTACTAAACTTAACGAAGTAGTTGTTACGGCCTTGGGTATTTCAAGAGAGAAAAAGGCTATCGGTTATGCTATGACCGAATTGAAAAGCGATGACATCAACGATGCTAAAGAAACCAACATTGTTAACCAATTAGCAGGAAGAGTAGCGGGAGTCAATATCACAAAATCTTCCGCAGGTCCGGGTAGTGGATCCAGAGTTATTATTAGGGGAAATAACTCTTTGTCAGGAAACAACCAGCCCTTATATGTCGTTGATGGAGTTCCTGTTGACAACTCCGGATTTGGTTCAGCCAATGGTAGCGGAACAGCTAATTACAAAAGGACAGATTATGGAACGGGTATCTCTGATATCAATCCTGATGATATCGAAAGTGTATCTGTATTGAAAGGTCCAAACGCTGCTGCCTTGTACGGTTCAAGAGCTGCAAACGGTGTTATTTTGATCACAACTAAGAAAGGTACAGGAGGTAAAGGATTAGGAGTAACATATTCAACTTACTACACTATGGAAACTCCAATGTTATTGCCAAAATACCAAAATAAGTATGGAATGGGATCTTTGGGTCAAATAGATGATGACTTGGAAACATACAAGACACATAGTGGCTCTTGGGGACCAAAAATGGACGGAAGTGAGAGACTTTACTGGACAGGAGAAAAGAAAAAATATACTGCTGCTCCTAATAATATTAAAAACTTTTTTAGAACAGGAAGTAATTTTATCAATACTTTAGCATTTGATGGAGGTAATAGTTTTGGTACTTTCCGTTTTTCATACACCAACACAAAAGCTAATTCCATATTGGAGAACTCCGGATTGCAAAGACATAATTTCAATTTGAGAGCAGGAGCTAATTTAACTGATAAGTTGTCATTGGATGCTAAAGTTACATATTTCATCCAAAATGGTAAAAACAGACCTGATCAAGGAACAGAAGGTATTATGGCATATGTTTATGGTATCCCACGTAATATACCTATTGCCGATCTAAAGGATTATCAAAATGATGATTACTCTTCAAGATCATACAATTCATTGGGAAGTAATCCTTATTGGATATTGTATAGTGATAGAAATGACGATAGAAGAAACAGAATACAAGGTTTTACAAAATTGACTTACAAGTTTTCCGATCATTTCTCTATCATGGGTAGAATCGGTCTTGATAATATAGATCAAAATATTGAAAGAGTAAGCGCATATGGACATTGGTTCTATCCAACAGGAGGAATCAATTTTAGCGATCATAAAACAGCGGAAAGCAATATGGACTTTTTAGCTATGTATAACACAAAATTTACATCAGATCTTGATTTTGATTTTAATTTTGGTGGTAATATGATGAGAAGAACATTTTCATCTCAAGGAATAAACGCAAGCAGCTTTAGAATTCCAACAAAAGCTACAGTCACAAGTACCAAGCCTGATAAAAGATATCCTTTTTATAATCCACAAGGAGAAAAAAGAATTAATTCTCTTTATTTCTCTTCACAATTCGGATATAAGAATTTCGCCTATTTGGATATAACAGGAAGAAATGATTGGTCTTCAACACTACCCGAAAGCAATAGATCTTATTTCTATCCCTCAGTTAGTTTATCATTTTTATTGAGTGAATTATTAAATGTAAATGCTTTGAATTATTCAAAGTTGAGATTTAGTTATGCTAAGGTTGGTAGTGATACCGGTCCTTATAAATTGACAAATTCATTTTTCTTGGATGGCGAAGGATATTTGGGAAGAACAACATTGTCAACAAGTTCAACAAGGTTAAACCCCAATCTTAAACCGGAACAGACAAAATCTTTTGAAATCGGATATGAAACCAAAATGTTTGATAATAGATTTTATCTTGATTTGACATATTACAGCATTAAAACAAATGACTTGATTACAACAGTTCCCGTACCTCCGGCTTCAGGATACTCAAGAGAGCTTACCAATGTCGGTGAGATGACTAATAAAGGTATTGAAGCTGTGGTTGGTTTTGTACCTGTAAAAACAAGTGATTTAACTTGGGATATTTCTTTTAACTTTGCTAAAAACGATAACAGACTTATTAAATTGATAGAAGGAGTTGACAATTTTGTATTTACAACAACCAATTCTGGAAATTTAGTAGTTCAAGCTACAGTTGACGGAACAGAGATTGACGGAAAGAAAGTCGAAGGTCATTTCGGTGATATTTACGGAACAGAGTTAATGAGAAATGACGCAGGACAATTGGTTGTTGATGCGACAGGACATCCACAAAGAACCGGTAAAAAAGTTTATTTGGGTAATTATCAACCCGATTGGACAGGCGGTATGTTCAATGTTATCAATTACAAAAACCTTGCATTCAAATTCTTGATTGATGCAAGAATTGGCGGTCAACTGTATTCAGGTACAGATGCGGGACTTGATGCTTCAGGAGTAAGCGAAAGAACATTGGCAGGAAGAGAAGAGGGGATTGTCGTTGATGGAGTTGTAAATACAGGAACAGAGGAAGAACCTGTCTGGGAAAAGAACACTGTAAATATTCCTATTCAAGAATATTTTGGATCAATCAGTGGAGCTGCTTCAGAGTATATTTACGATCAAACAAATATTAGATTGAGAGAAGTATCTTTGACATATAAGATGCCATCATCATTATTCTCTAAAACAGGAATAAAAGGCGTATCAATAGGATTGGTAGGAAGAAACTTAATGTTTTTCAAGAACGCTTTAGAAAACTTTGACCCTGAATCAACATACAGTACCAGTAATTTTGCACAAGGTGTATTGTTCTACAATCTACCTTCAACCAAAAGCTTAGGTGTTAATTTAAGAGTTAAATTTTAATTAATCATAAAAACAAAAAAATGAAAAATAATATATTAAAATATTTATTAGTCTTCTTGGTATTTGCCGGAACTATTACCAGCTGTACAAAAGACTTTAATGAGATAAATAAAAATCCGAATGCCATTTTGCCTGATGAAGCGAGTGCAAGATATTTCCTTACAAAGGCAGAATACAGACTTTACGCTTCAGGCAGATATACATATTGGAGAGCCAATTTGATACATGCAGATAGATACGCAGGATATTTTTGCTTTGGAAATAGCGGTTCTTGGTGGAATGATGAACTTGGATATAAATTTCACGGTGGTTATACAGGAGCTACTTGGGGACTATATGGCGGATACTTTGGTGTAATCAACACATTTTTGAAATTAACTCAACAAGGAGGAGATTTTGAGAACCCTCTAATGGAAGCAGTAGGAAAAATCCTAGAAGCTTTATATTATCAACAATATACTGATGTCTTTGGAGAAGTACCTTATAGTGAAGCAGGAGATCCCGATATCAAATTACCTAAGTTTGATACTCAAAAAGATATCTATCAAGGTATTATCAATGAATTGAATGAAGCTATGGCTACGATAGGTGATGCAACAGCTACAGGAACAGGAGTTGACGATTTGGGTTCAAATGATGTTATATTTGGAGGAGATCTTCAGAAATGGAAAAAATTTGCTAATTCCGCAAAACTTAGAATTGCCTTAAGAGCATATGGTGCTCCCGGAGCTGATTTTGCTGAAACAGCAATTAACGAATGTTTGAGTTCAGGACAATTCATGGAAGATTTTGGAGCTATCTTAGAAAAAGATAATGCTATTAGCCAATGGAATAGTAGTTCATATGCTGATATTTGGCATAGATTCGGTGGAAAAGGATCCAAATGGAAAGTAAGTCAAACTATGATTAATTATCTTAGAGACTACAATGATCCAAGATTGGAAAAATATGCTGACCCTATACCCGGAGGGGATATATCTTTGAAGAGACCTTTAGCAAAAGACAATGAAGAAGCTTACAATAAATTTCCAAAAAGATTGGATTTTATAAAATCTTTGTTCGACGAAGCGAAAGTTGAATATACAGTTGAAAATGTAGGAGACACTATTTTCAATATCAGTATTCCTGAGAATACTTATTATGTAGGACAACCAACACGATTAGGATCCGGTATAAAATCAATGGCAAAATGGGAATTTTTCTCATCTCCCGATTTATATGTAATCGGATTAGATCCTGATGACAATAATATCGCTCCTGAGATTATCATGACCGCAGCAGAAACATATTTCTTGAGAGCTGAAGCAGCTGTGAGAGGTTTTGGTGCAGGTAATGCACAGGAATTATTTACTAAAGGTATAGAAGCGGCAATGGCACTTTATAATGTTGACGGTAGTGATTATATCGCTAATGCTGATTTAGCACAACTCAACGGATCAGACGAAGAAAATCTCGAGAAAATTGCAATACAAAGATGGATTGCATCATATACAGACGGCTTTGAAGGCTGGGCCGATGTAAGGAAATCCGGATACCCAAAGGCTCTTTCTCAAGGTGTTTCTGACCCTGATATTTACGGACTTGGCGACATAGATGGAGATTATCCAACAAGGATGCAATATGCCGGAAGTGCTTATAACCTCAACGGAGCACATGTAGATGAGGCTGTAGCACGACAAGGAGCTGACAAGCAAAACACTCCACTTTGGTGGCAGAAATAATTAATTTGGTTTGTAGTTAATGTTTTTAAGGGCTGTTGTTTTAACAGCCCTTTTTTATTACATTTAGTATCACTCCAAAATCCAAAATTAGGTGCATTTCATTTTTTCGCTTTTTTACACAAGAAGTTTTGTTGATGTGTTTAATATAGCGTACCTACGGCACGCATTTTAGTTAGTATTTGGTAATATTTCTTCACAAAAGTGAAAGAAATAATTTTCGGTTGCGTAGTAGTAATTGAGATTTATATTATTTAATTATTAAATATTGTATCATGAAAAAATTGAAATTAATGAGCTTAATGTTGTTTGTATCCGTTTTTGGAGCATCAATGTATATCACAGGCTGTTCAGATGGTTATATTGGAAATGAAGATGGATTGCATGATCTAGATTCAAGAGGAGGGAATAATGGGAAGAATGGTAAAAAAGGAATGAAAAACGGAAATTCCGGTAAATCTAATAAAGATCTGTGTACTTGTATTAGAGATGAGTATCCGATGGAAGATCTTTCTGATGTAGAAAGAAGCAGTTTGGAAAAAATGAGAGAAGAGGAGAAATTAGCCAGAGATGTTTATATTACATTATTCGAAAAGTGGAATTTGAAAGTATTTGATAATATCTCAAATGCGGAGCAACGCCATATGGATGCAATACTGTGTTTGATGGATAAATACGACATTGAAGATCCGGCAGGAAATAATCCTGCAGGTATATTTTCCGATAGTAATCTTCAATCACTTTATGATAATCTTGTAAACCAAGGAAGCGAGAGTATAAAAGCTGCATTGAAAGTTGGAGCTACAATCGAGGATTTAGATATCTTTGATTTAATAGAACTATCAAAATCCGTGGATAATAAAGATATTTTAGCTGTATTTGATAATTTGACTAAAGGTTCAAGAAATCACATGAGAGCATTTTATAGTCAATTATTAATAAATGATGCTGATTATACACCACAATATATTGATAAAGAATTATTTGATAGTATAATTAATAGTGATAGAGAGCGAGGTGGAACTATTTGCAGTAATAACTCAGGGAATAAACGAGGAGGAAAAGGAAAAAATAAAGGAAAGGGGAAAAAAGGAAGAAAAGGGAATAGAAAATAGTATTCTTTAGAAAATAATCAGTTAGTAGTTTTTTAGAGGCATTATCGAAATGATAATGCCTCTTTTATTTATTAATTATTAACTGAAATAAATCTTATCCCGGATTATTTTTCAGCTGATAATTTTAGAAAGGACAAACCTAACCATATAACTGAAATTGTCATTGATATTGCTCCAATAAGTACTAAAAATGGAGGAGCACTAAGATAAATCTCTGCTAATATCCCAACCGGCATTAAAATTCCGATTATTGCTAACCAAGATATTACATTTGTGTTTTTTAAGCGTGAATTGAAATGCAATAATAAATAGCCAATCACTATATTTAATAGAGAGAATAGGTTTCCATGTACATGGGCAAGTCTGCTTTCAAAATGTTCTCCTTTGATATAAGAGTCAATCCAAGCAGCCTTATCAGGAGCAAAATCTCTTAAATAGATAAGTAAAAAGCCATAAGCCATGAATAATCCCATAACCAAAAAACCAATTGCGATGTTATTTTTTCCTTTCATAATTTCAAATTTGTATTTATAAATAATAGATTAGTTAATATTAACTCACAAATATAATAAAAGAATTCAAGAAATAGTATTTTTTTGATATCTTTAGGTTGATTTGTAAAATAAATGACATTAGCTATAGCTATTAATTTTGCTATTTTTAATGTCATTACTTTATATATCTTTGGTATATTTCCAGGTACTTAGCGGTAAAAGTACAAAGTTTAAATAGTTTCAATCTATTGTTTTTAGAAAAAAACAAGAAAATAATGAATAAATTATGCAATTTCAAAGTTCAACTTTGAAATTGCACGATTTATTTATATATTTATCTGAATTCCATAGAACTGCAAGTGGAGATGAGATAGATATAGTACTTAAAAAAGGACGAAGAGAATAAGTTGTCTAAATAAATCAAGGCAAGCCTACAATTAAGTAGGCTCACCCTGAAATCTTAACTAACACTGAAATCTTAACTAACGCAAACTTTTAACTTTACTAAATCTTTCTTTGATAGAATCTACTATTGCATATACCATTGGCACTAAATATACTGTGATAATCAAAGACGACAATAAGCCTCCTATTATTACCCAAGCCAATCCGTTTTTCCATTCGCTTGCAGTTCCTTTTGCCAATGCTATTGGTAGCATTCCGATAACCATTGCTATTGTTGTCATCAAGATAGGTCTCATCCTTTCTTTGCCGGCAATAATCAATGCTTCTTTATAATGTTTCCCTTGTTCCTTGAGCTGATTGGTGAAATCAACAATCAAAATTGCATTTTTTACCACCAGTCCCATAAGCATAATCAAACCCAATAGTGCGAACAAACTCAAATTGGTCAATGAAAGATTCAAAGCTAATAAAGCTCCGATAATAGCTGCAGGAATTGAAAATAATACCACAAATGGGTAAATAAAACTGTCATATAATGCTACCATTATCAAATATATCAATAAAAAAGATATAATCAATACATTACCCATTGCTCCAAAACTGTCATTTTGCTTTTTGATATCACTACCCCAAGCCATTTCAATTCCTTCAGGCAATGGATTTTGTTTCAAATAACTAACAACATCACCTGCAACAGTACCTGATGGTCTTCCAAGTGCATCGGCAGTAAGCGTTACAGAAGGCTGTCTATCCTTTCTTTCCAAAAGCGAAGGTGATTTGCCTTGAACTATATCTGCAAATTGAGATACCTGTATTGCCATTCCCTTAGGATTAATTATGGTTAAATTTTTGACATCCTCATAATTTTTTCTGTCAAAATCATCAAGCCAAACTCTTACAGGATATTCGATTCCATCTTCGGTAAGTGTGGCATCATCATTTCCTGTAAAGGCGGTTCTGACATTCATCCCAACATAGGCGGTATTTAACCCAAGCCTTTGCATTTTGTCTCTATCCGGTACTATTTTGTATTCAGGGGTTCCTTCTTCTACTGATAATTGTACATTGTCAGAACCCGGGATATCTTGAATTACTGATTTAAGATGTTTAGCGGATTTCATTACTTCATCCGGATTACTACCACTCAAAGTAATCTCAATTGGTGATGTTCTCGGAACTAATCCAAGTGCAGTCATCGAGAAATTTATTCCGGGAAATTGCTTTCTCAATGCTTCACGTATCTCTATCATAAATCTCTCTGTTGGTATGTTTCCTCTCTCTTCTTTTGGTTTAAGTTGAACAGTAAATTCAGTTTTATTGGGTGAACCTACACCCAGACTACCAATACTTGTACTTGGACCACCTATATTACTAAATACAGTCTCTACCTCATCTTGTTGCAACAAAAAACTTTCGATTTTGGTAGAAGTGATATTGTTCTCTCGTAGCGGCGTTGATTTATCATACTCCAAAAACAAACTAAATTTTCCTTGATCTCCTGTTGAAATAAGCTCCATCCCTACAATATTTTGTTTCATCATAGCCACAGTACCAACAATAGATAGTAATAGCAAACCTGTGAAAATTAATTTATGGTTCAATACCCATTCTAATTGTCGTGTATAAAAATTGATAAAATTGTCCAATTGATGTTCAAACCAAATCAGAAATCTATTAAAGAAATTTGTAGGTTTTAAATCATCAGCTTTACCAATTCTCGATGCTAACCAAGGTGTAAGCGTGAATCCGACAAGCAAACTTGTAAGCGTAGAAGTGATTACAACGACTGAAAATTCCTTTAACATATCTGCAACAAATACCTGCAAAAACAGGATTGGCAAAAATACAACTACGTCAACCAAAGTAATGGATAATGCAGAAAAACCAATTTCCATACGTCCATCCATAGCAGCAACTCTTTTTTCTTTACCCATATCCAGATGCCGCTGTATATTCTCCAAAACCACCGTGGCATCATCCACCAGTATTCCGATGATTAACGACATTGCAAGTAGTGTCATTAAGTTAAGCGTATATCCCAAAAGCCACATTACAGCAAATGCCGTGACCAATGATGTAGGTATAGCGATTAATACTATAATCGAATTCCTAAAACTTCTCAAAAACAAAAGCATCACCAAGGACACCAATATAACTGCTAAAATCAGGTCATCAACCACGGATTCAACCGCAGCAATTGTGTTTTCGGTAGTATCATCTGCTATGATAAACTGTACATTTTTGTCTTTGTTTTGTTCTTCTATCAATTTCAATCTTTCTCTTACCAATTCGGACACGTCAACAGCATTAGCGTCTCCTTGCTTTTTAAGAATAAGCCCAAGCCCTGCTTTACCATTGAATCTACTCAATGATGCGATATCTTTTACACCATCTACTACTGTTGCTACATCTTTTACATATACCGGACTTCCCGGAGTTGGCATTGCGACCATTACGTCTTCAATATCCTTGATATCGTGAAATTTTCCCGTAAGTCTTACAGAGCTACGATTAGTATAAGACTGAACTTCACCGGCAGGCAAGTCCAAGCCTGAACGATTGATTGCTTCAACAACCTGCAATAGAGAAACTCTATAAAGCTTTAATTTTTCCTGGTCTATTTTTACTTGAATTTCCCTTTCTTCTCCTCCTAATACCGTGATTTCAGCCACACCTTTGAGCTGTTGGATTTGCGGAAGATAATCATCGGTCATTTTTTGATAAAATTCAGTAGCCGGCAAATCGCTTGTTGCACTTATTGACATAATCGGCAAGTCATTTGGCGAAACCTTACTCATCACAGGACTAAATATGGCATCAGGTAAATCATTTCTTATATTGTCAATGTACCTTTGGGCATCTTGCATTGTTATATCAACACTAGTTCCGTATTTTAGATTTGCAATAATTACAGAAGCATTTGGCAATGATTTTGTAACTAAATAATCAACACCTTCCAGATTGGACAAAGCATCTTCTATTTTTCTTGAAACAGATGTTTCTACTTCCTGTGGTTCCGCACCCGGATAAATTGTTTTTATTACTACCACCGGTTGATTAAAGTCGGGTAATAATTCGTAACTTAGGTTTTTGTAACCTATATATCCCATTAGGATAAAAATACTAAAAAGTACTATTATCAGCGAGGGTCTCTTTATTGATATTTCTGTTAAATTCATTTTTTTTATTTTATATATTGTCTAATCTCTGTGCCAAATGGATTCAATCGTTTGGCGCGAGGATTAAGGCTGAACATATCAACCATCAATTATTTGAATGTAATGTTTGCTCCGTCAAATAGATTGATAAATCCACTTGTAACAATGATATCACCATCGTTGAGTCCACTTTCTATCATTACTTTATCTCCAATTCTTTTTGAAATAATCACATCCTTCAATATTGCTTTTCCATTTTCTGCAACATACACTTTTGGTTGTACATTTGAGCCTACAATTGCTGAAGCAGGTATTACAATTCTTGGTTCATCGGATTTTTCCACAAGTCTTATTTTACCGAACATTCCTGATTTTATCTTTAAATCCTTTGTGTTTTTCACCTCAAATTGTACAGGGTAGCTATTCCCCATATTGCTTTTTGCCCCTATCATTATTGTCTTTGCTTTCAACTCCAAATTTGGAAATGCATCAGCGAGTACCGTATGAACCGTCTTAAGTTTAAACAGTTCCAAATCATCTTCGGGGACATTGACTGTAAATTTTAACTTGTAAATATCCGTTAGTTGCAATAGTGGCATTTGAGGAGCAGCAAATGATCCTACTTCAGTCATTTTGCCGGTTATTATACCGGAAAATGGTGCATATACGACCGTCTTTTTGATTTTTTCAAGTATTGTTTTTCTTTGCGCTAATGCTGATTTAAGTCCTAATTCTGCTTTTTCAAGTTTAATGCCTTGTATAGCGTCAGCTTGAGTCAAAACCTTAAATCTATTGATATCTACTTTTAATCCTTCTATTTTCACATCTAAAGCTTTAAGTTGCAATTTCAACAATTCATCGTCAATCTTTACCAATTTTTGTCCTCTTTTTACATAGCTACCCATATCCACATAAATTGCCTTTATTTTTCCTTGTAATTCTGAATTTATTCGCGCATCTCTATTGGACATAAAATTACCAGTGATAAAAAGATCTTCTCCGGCTGTAGTTTTAGAAACTTTAGATGTTAGTACGTTGATAGGTTGTTCTTTGTCGTATTTGAACACCCTTTCTTCTACGATTTGCTTATTCTCTTTCAGTTTCAATCCTATTAAAACAAGAAGAGCTATTAGTATCAAAATATTTATTAAGTATTTCATTTTTATTTAGTTTTATTTGTCAATTAAGTAAATGCTTTCTTTTATTGTATTCCATTTCTGAAATGGTTATTATTTTATGTTTCCTGATAATTTTTTCAATTCCAAATCTGCTTTTAAGTACTCGACTATTGCTGAAATATAATCTTGTTGAGCCTGTCTAACCGCATTGTCAGCAAGTAGTACATCATTTGTTGAAGCCATTCCTTGTTTTTGTTGAAGTACAGTTTTATCGTAAATAGATTTTGCGAAGTCGATTTGTGACTGTATCGTTTCTACTGATTTTCGAGCGATGACTATTTTTAATTCCGCATTTTTTATTTTTAGAACATTTTGATCTTTTAACAATTCAAGTTGCAATGCATTATTGGCTATCTCGCGTTTTTTGATATTCTTTTTCCTTTTTGTAGCTTTTCCATCAAATAGATTGTAAGAAGCTTTGATACCGGCAAATCCCATTGAATAGAAGTTAAGAAATTCATTTGGGGATTTATCGTATCCATATCCAATTGCTCCGTAAGAACCATAGAGCATCACAGTGGGTAATTGTGATTTCTTAAGTGTAGTTAATTGGCTTTTTAGCAATTTATCTTTGGTTTCCACCAATTTTACATCCAATGTTGTTCGTGTTGTATAATTGGATATTTCTTGATAAGCAATATTGGCCTCAACACTAATGTCTTTATCCATTGATATACCCATCATCACTTTCATAGCATTCAATACTTGCTCGTATTTGCTTTGGATTAGATCCTTTTTTGTATTGAGTTGAAGCATTTGAAGAGACACTTTATCCACGTCGGTAGCCATAGCCAATTGATGGTCTTTTAATAGTTGTAGATTATTTTTGAGTTTTCCTATATTCTCAATATTATTCTCTACAAAATCCAATTGACTAAGCAATATTTGTGCATTGTAATACAAATTGGATATATCAAAGTATAGTTGTTCTTCAGATTTTTGATACTTCAATTCTGCAATTTCAATTCCTATTTTTGCCATTTCCACATTGCTTTTAATCTGTGGATTGTACAGGGGTAATGCAAATTGTAAATTGGCATTAATATTGTGCGGAACACCAAACTGAGCTTCCTTGAATTGTCCTTCCGGACCACCGAAAACAGACATCGGCATCAATTGGTAAGGCAATTCAATAAAGTATTTGTAGTCTGTTTCTATTTTAATTTTAGGCAGGCGATTTGATTTCACTTGACTTTTTCTTTCTTTACCGATTTCGATATTGTTTTTCTCCAGCTTTAGTTTTTTATTATTAATAGAAGCCGTTTCTATACATTTATCAAGAGACCAAATCTCTTGGGCTTGAGCCTCTTGAACCATTGCTCCAAGGAACAATAGTAAAGCAATTGTGATTTTGTTTTTTAATAAGTTCATTTTAATTGTTTTTAGATTGAATATTCTTTTTCATGTATATTTAAAATTAGATTTTTTGCCATTTCATAGTTTTCCAAAAAAAGTATTTTGAACCGACTACTTCCATTTCTTTCTCCTTTACCTCATTTACTTTTAGATTAAAATCAATTCCCTTAGCTGGACCATACATTTTACCATTCACCCATTTTTTCTTTTTACTATCAAACTCAAGATTTGTTATTATGACCATACCTACCAATGAATCATTCCTTTTTGATTTGTCTTTATTCTTTAAATCAACTTTTTGACCATCTCTAAAACCATTCAATGCAATGATCTTTCCGTGATAATTCCCATCCACTTTAAATATTTCCACATCTAATTTATTAGGTAAATGATAAGTCCCAATAATATCATCAGCATTTTGAGCATATACAAAGGCTGACTGAAATACTAAAAGCATTAAGATTATTTTTAACTTTTTCAAAATAATTTTTTATTTAATTTTTACTTTATTAATTGTGTAATATGCAATTATTGAAAACAAGCTTGTCACTGAACCACGAAATATCAAAGCTTTTACTGTTTTTGCTTCGTAAAGACCGCCTGCATCGATATGAAATTGTAGTCCAATATATGCTCCAATAATAATAAGGAGAGAAACTATTAGAATATATAATGTCCAGGATTTTCTTTTTATAAAACCATAGACTGCTGCAAAATATATCAGACTGCAAAGGAAATTTGCAATAACTACAAATAGTACATAATTACCTTGTTGTTCTCTTATACCAAATAGGTTAAAAATAACTGAACTACTCAAGAAAAAAGTCAGGGATGCAAACAGAAATAGTATTGTTGCCGGAATAAATCTACTGTAATTTTTCATATTATATAAGTTTTTTTATTGTTAAAAATCAATGTTAGTGAGCAATCACTATGCAGTGATAGTTAATTAACACTAACTAGCATAGAAATGTTGTAAAAAAATTGAAAAATTTAAAAAAAATATTTTTTAAAGGAAAGAATAATTCTATCTAATATATAATTACTACAAATTGATAATTAGAATATTAGAGTATTGTTTTTTATCATCAATTTTAGAATGATTTATTTTCTTTTTTATTCATATCCTGCAAATATTGATTATTCTTTTTCTTTTAAAGTACAAATGGTTATTTATATTTGAGTTTCCTTGGAGTTGCTTTGTGAAATAGGAGTTATACCACAAAGATTTTGGTAAACCAAAATACACAGAGAATAACACAGAGAACCACTGAGGAAAACTTTGTGTCTCTTTGTGTCTTCTCTGAGTATCTTTGTGTAATAGAATATTGAAAGAATATTTCTTTTTTGGGATAAATTTTATTTGACAGATATATAAATGAAAGAAAAGTATTTTTGCTTCGTAGTATAGAGTGAAAAAGATTATTACCTCGTAATATCTTTAAGGTATTAAAAAAAATTGTAAATTGGTTTTTTATTGATAAATTAAAAAAATATAGCTTTGTATATTAGTGAGGAGATATGTAAATCGTTAGACGATAAAGAAATTATTTCAAGGTCTCTTGAGAATATGGGCTATTTTCGATGTGTTTATCTTCGATATGAAAAATCTTTGAAGCGATACATCTTCAAAATATCTAATTTTTCAAATGATGAAGCAGATGATATTCTACAAAATGCTTTCCTAAATATTTGGAAAAACCTCAATAGCTATGATAATTCTATGAAATTATCGAGTTTTATCTATAGGATTGTACATAATGAGACAATATCAAGATGGAGAAAAACCAATGCAGATCATAGTTTAAAAGAAGCTATAATAAACAGTCATTCGGAAGAAGAACCGCAAGAAGAAATCAATAAAAGTAAATATATTCAGAATATTTTAAATAAGATGCCTCAAAAGTATAAAGAGATTCTTGTGCTAAAATTTCTTGAAAATATGGACTATGAAGAAATATCCAATATTTTGAAAATACCCGAAGGTACTGTTGCAACTAGAATAAATAGAGCTAAAAAATCTTTTGTGAAAATATCAAAAATATAATACCTATGGCAAATTTTGACGAGTTATTAAAGAAAATACAAAATGAAGAAATAAAACAAACTCCAAAATGGCAATTTGATTTAATGAATATTTCATCAATAGCATTTTTCTTATTGTTTGTAGTGATTGGGGCCATTTCATTTTCAATCATCTTGTTTTCCATTCAGCAAACTGATTTTGAGCTTTTATCTCATATGGGACACTCAAAACTTGAAGCATTTTTATCTATTTTACCATTTATTTGGCTTGTTTTATTAGTAGCATTTGTGCTTGGATCTATTTATGCCCTTTACAAATCAAAAAAAGGTTATAAGTTTACATTCACTAAGCTTATAGGTTTTAGTGTAGGATTAAGTGTATTATTTGGTACTATGTTTTTTATTGGAGGGGGAGCAGGATGGTTTGAGAATGCTTTTGCTCTTAGAGCAGGATTTTATGAAAGTATTCAGAATAAAAAAGAGAAAATATGGCAAAACCCTGATAAGGGAAATATTGCAGGTTATATTCAAAATACAAATGGACATATAATCGAATTAAAAGATTTTGATGGCAAATTATGGGAAATAGATATTGATACTGCATTTATTCCTCCATCTGTATTTTTGGAAAAAGGTGAAAAGATAAAGGTTTCCGGAAAAATTATTTCAGATAATAAATTTAACGCAGAAGGGCTATATCCTTGGGGAGGAAAAGGTATGAGGAACAAAATGAGAAGAAAAATGAAAAGACAAAGGCAAAAAAAAGATTGAAAAAATGAAAATAATAGTTTTAATTTTAGCTTTAACATTGACAAGTTGCAATAGTGGAATCAATAAAGATAAATCAAATAATGTCTCTAGCAAAGTAGAAGTGATTTCTAAAAAAGATATTGGTTATGAATTAACAAAACAGTATTGTTATGTTTGTCACATGCCTAAATCTAAAGAAAGTATGATTGCACCTCCTTTATTTAGAGTAAAAGAGCATTATAAACCCTCATATCCGGTTAAAAAAGATTTCATTAAAGCGATTGTTAATTGGGTACAAAATCCAGATGAAGATAAAGTTATGATGCCGGGAGCTGTCCGTAAGTTTAATTTGATGCCAAGTCAAGCGCATATTCCAATAGATACCTTAAAACTTATCGCTGCATACATTTTTGAAAATGAAATTGAAAGACCCCGCTTTCATAATGGATCAATGAATCGAAATAGAAAAAGATTTGGAGATAATTCAATAACTCTTGACAATGGGGCTAAATGGAAAGTAGGAAATAAGGTTTTTGCTACAGTAGCTAAACTTCAAAAAATGACAGAATCGTTTGAATCCGGTTCAAGTAGTGATTATCAAGAATTTGGAAAGAAAATATTTGATAGTTCAAAAGTGATATTATTAGATAAAGAAAATAAAGGTAAAATTTGGGAGCAATTACATAATTATTTTAATAATCTTGAAGGGGATATGCATTCACTAATCGGTGTAAATTCAGTTGATGAAGGTGAGCTAATCCTCCAAAGAATAGATAGAAAGTTGAGAAGTTTTAATGATTATTTTGAGAAAGGTTGATACTGTTAATTAAGTAAGGAGTCGAACTTGAATATCCAAGAGAAAATGCAAATAAAATATTTACTGTCATTGCTAATCAGCTAAAACCGGATGCAACCATTTTCTGGCTTTTTGCAATGTGATTTTTTTTCTGTTTGCATAATCCCGTAGCTGGTCATCTTTTATCTTCTTTACTCCAAAATATTTGGCTTCAGGATTTGCAAAATAATAACCGGAAACTGAAGATGCCGGCCACATAGCTAAACCTTCTGTTAATTTTACACCTATCTTATTCTCAATATCCAATAATTGCCATATCGTTTCTTTTTCCAAGTGATCCGGACAGGCAGGATATCCGGGAGCAGGACGAATGCCAATATATGCTTCTTTTATTAAATCTTTATTGGACAATTCTTCTTCCGTTGCATATCCCCAATGCTTTGTTCTTATTTGTTTATGCAAATATTCAGCAAAGGCTTCTGCAAATCTATCCGCAATGGCTTTAACCATAATAGCATTGTAATCATCATCTTTTGATTTATATGCTTCTGATAGTTTATCGGCTCCAAAAATTGAAACACAAAAGGTACCGATATAGTCATTTTTTTGACTTTCTTGCGGTAAAATAAAATCAGCCAGAGCGATATTAGCTAAGCCTTCGCGTTTCTTTATTTGTTGCCGCAAGGTTCTAAATACGGCTAATTGTTTCCCATTTTTTTTAACGGAAATATCGTCATCATCAATAGTATTCGCTTCAAATAATCCAAAAACAGCTTTAGGTCTCAGGGATTGTTTAGATATAATTTCTTTGATTATTTTTTGTGCATCTTCGTATAGTTGCGTAGCTTGTTCGCCCACTACTCCATCATTCAAGATACCGGGAAATTTACCACGTAAATCCCAACTTCTAAAAAAAGGAGTCCAGTCTATAAAATCTAATAAGTCTTTTAAACTGATTTGTTCCAATACTTGCACGCCCATTTCCCTTGGCTTTACTATTACACTTGTGTCCCAATCTATTTTAAATTTGTTTTTACGGGCTTCTTCAATAGTCAAATATTGTTTTTCTTTGCTTCGATTTAAAAATCTGTCACGAAATTCTTCATAATCTTTTTTAAGTTTCGCCACATATTCATTTTTAGTATCGGGGTTTAACAAATCTCCCATCACTGTTACTGCCCTGGAGGCATCGTTTACATGTACTACTGCGTTTTTATATTCAGGATTTATCTTTACGGCAGTATGCGCTTTTGAGGTTGTTGCCCCCCCTATTAATAGAGGAATTGTAAATTTTTGACGTTCCATTTCCTTGGCGAGATACACCATTTCATCTAATGAGGGAGTGATTAAACCACTCAAGCCTATAGCATCTACCTTTTCTTTTTTGGCGGTTTCTATTATTTTTTCAGGAGGAACCATTACACCCAAATCAATGATTTCATAATTATTACTTCCTAAAACAACGGATACAATATTTTTACCAATATCATGAACATCGCCTTTTACGGTGGCCATCAAGACTTTTCCATTGGCACGTTGTTCGACAGATTTATCTGCTTCTATAAAGGGGTTTAAATAGTTTACTGCTTTTTTCATCACTCTGGCGGATTTAACTACTTGTGGCAAAAACATCTTACCTGCTCCAAACAGGTCGCCAACTACATTCATACCAATCATCAAATGTTTTTCAATAACCTCAACCGGACTATTGACCTCTTGCCTCCCCTCTTCCATATCTTCAATGATATATTGATCGATACCTTTAACCAAACTATGGGTAATACGTTCTTGCAAACTGCCTTTTCTCCATGCATCATCGACAATTGCTTCTTTTTTAACACCTTTTACAGTCTCCGCAAATTCTAGTAAGCGTTCTGTGGCATCATCCCGCCTGTCCAATATCACATCTTCGATATACTCTAAGAGATCTTTGGGAATATCATCATAAACTTCTAACATTGCCGGGTTGACAATTCCCATATTCATACCGGCTTGTATGGCATGATACAAAAAAACCGAGTGCATCGCTTCGCGGACTGTATTATTTCCTCTAAAAGAAAATGACACATTACTTACTCCACCACTAACACTTACACATGGCAAGTTTTGACGAACCCATCCGGTCGCTTCTATAAAATCAATGGCATTTCTGCGATGTTCTTCCATGCCTGTTGCAACAGGAAATATATTCAAATCAAATATAATGTCTTCCGGAGGAAACTTGACTTCTTCAACGAGTATTTGGTAAGATCGTTTGCATATTTCAATACGTCTTTCATAGGTGTCGGCTTGGCCTTTTTCATCAAAAGCCATGACAATTATCGCCGCTCCGTAACGTTTGATTTGTTTTGCCTGCCAAACAAAGTTATCTTTTCCTCCCTTTAAAGATATTGAATTTACGATTCCTTTTCCTTGTATAACCTGTAATGCCGCCTCTATTATCTCCCATTTGGAACTGTCTATCATAATAGGCACTCTACATATATCCGGTTCGGCGGCAATGAGGTTTAAAAACCTGACCATTGATTTTTTACCATCTATGAGTCCATCATCCATATTGATATCGATAATTTGTGCTCCGGCATCTACTTGATGTCTTGCAATGGCAAGTGCCTCATCAAATTTTTCTTCTTTTATCAAACGCAAGAATCTACGCGAACCTGCCACATTTGTGCGTTCCCCTACATTAATGAAATTGCTTTCAGGTGTAATGACAAGAGGTTCTAAACCTGAAAGTTTTAAATATCTTTTATCATCATTCTTCATACTAAATAGTTGGTTATTAGATTAAACAAATGGACGGGGTTTATATTTGGCTGCTAATTGAGCTATTAACTTGATATGTTCGGGAGTTGTTCCACAACATCCCCCTATAATATTTACAAGGTTCTTTTTTAGATATTCTTCTATTTGAACTGCCATCTGTTCCGGTGTTTCATCATATTCACCAAAAGCATTGGGCAAACCGGCATTGGGATGGGCAGAAACAGCAAACTTCGTTTTGTTTGCAATAGCTTCTACATGCGGTTGCAATAAATTTGCTCCCAAAGCACAGTTGAAGCCTACAGACAGCAATGGAATATGAGAAGTAGAAATCAAAAAAGCTTCTGCTGTTTGACCCGATAGGGTTCTGCCGCTTGCATCTGTAATAGTACCACTTAACATTATAGGAATTTGCAGATTTTTTTCTTCATTTACTTGGTCAATAGCAAATAAAGCGGCTTTTGCATTTAAAGTATCAAAAACCGTTTCTACCAATAGCAAATCAACTCCTCCTTCAATCAATGCCTCTGCTTGTTCTTTATAAGCCAGTCGTAAATCATCAAATGTAATGGCTCTATATCCGGGATCATTGACATCGGGCGACATGCTGGCGGTTTTATTAGTAGGCCCCATAGACCCGGCTACAAATCTGGGTTTATGGGGTTCTTTGACAGTAAACTCATCGGCGACTTCTCTTGCTATCCGGGCTGATTCAAAATTAATCTCATACACCATGTCTTCCATTTGATAATCAGTCATAGCGATACATGTGGCCGAAAAAGTATTGGTTCCAATTATATCTGCTCCTGCCTCTAAATATTCTGCGTGTATTTCTTTTATAGCTTTTGGTTGTGTGATAGAAAGCAAATCATTATTACCTTTTAAAGAAACAGGAAAATCTTTAAAACGTTCGCCTCTAAAATCTTCTTCCGTAAAATTATAGGCTTGCAACATCGTCCCCATGGCTCCGTCAAGCACCAAAATTCTTTTTTTAATTTCTTCTCTAATATCCGGCATAATTACTTTTTCTTTTTATTTATAAATTGTTTATCGAGCAAATACTCGGCAATTTGTATGGCATTTGTAGCGGCTCCTTTTCTGAGATTGTCCGATACAATCCACAAATTTAATGTTTTTGCTTGTGAAAAATCCCTGCGTATGCGACCTACAAAAACATCGTCCTTTCCTTGAGCGGTTAAAGGCATTGGATAAAGATTTTCAGATGGATTGTCCAAGACTTTAATGCCTTTTGTATCTTCCAGAAGTTTTCTAACAGTCTCTAAGTCAAAATCTTTTTCAAACTCAATATTCACACTTTCGCTATGTCCACCGACCACCGGAATCCGTACGGCAGTTGCTGTAACGGAAATCTGATCGTCCAAAATTTTATGGGTTTCATTGACCAATTTCATTTCTTCTTTTGTATAGCCGTTTTCTTCAAAAACATCGCAGTGCGGCAATGCATTTTTGTGAATTGGATGCGGATATGCCTTAATTCCTTCTATTCCTTTGTATTCATCTTCAAGTTGGCGGACTGCTTTCATACCTGTTCCGGTTATGGATTGATAAGTGGAGACCACTACCCGCTTGATGCCGTATGCTTTATGCAAAGGAAACAAAGCTAATACCATTTGGATGGTAGAACAATTGGGATTGGCTATGATTTTATCATTTTCAGTTAATAGATTGGCATTTATCTCCGGCACAATCAATTTTTTTGTAGCATCCATTCGCCAAGCAGATGAATTGTCTATAACCCTAGTCCCTACAGACACAAACTTTGGTGCCCACTCTAAGGATGTATTTCCGCCTGCTGAAAAAATGGCTAAATCCGGCTTTGCTGCCAATGCGGTAGCAAGGCTTACAACTTTATAATCCTTTCCTTCAAAAGAGATCACTTTTCCCACTGATTCTTCTGAAGCTACTAAAAGAAGCTCTGTAAATGGCAGGTTGCGTTCTGCCAATACTTTTAACATTACATTGCCAACCATTCCGGTGGCACCTACAATTGCTATTTTCATATTTTTTTAAATTTTAAATAAATTTTTATCATTACAAATCAAAAAACCTCCTTGGCAATTTGATAAATATTGTCGGGATTACCCATCGTATAATAATGAATAGACGGCACATTGTGCTGTTTCAATTCTTTGGATTGTTGGATTGCCCATTCTATACCTACTTGTCTTACACAGGCATTATCCTTGCATTTTATTATTTCTTTGACCAAAGCTTCAGGCAAATCGACATTAAAAGTTTTGGGCAAAATATTCAAATGATTAATCACTGATACCGGTTTAATACCCGGAATAATAGGAACATCAATTCCATAATCTCTACAATCTTTGACAAAATCAAAGTACTTTTGATTATCGAAAAACATTTGGGTGACAATACTCGTTGCACCTGCTTTCACTTTTTGTTTTAAAAAATATAAGTCGCTCTGCTTATTGGGAGATTCTATATGTTTTTCGGGATAACCTGCCACTCTTATATTAAAATCTAAGGGGACAGGATTTTTTAGATCCTGATCCAAATAAATACCGTTTTTCAGATTTTGTACCTGTTTTACTAATCCCAATGCATATTTGTGTCCATTTTCTTTAGGTACAAATCTTTTATTTCCAACATTGGCATCTCCTCTAATCAACATAACATTTTTTATCCCCAAAAAATGTAAATCTATAAGGGCATCTTCTGTTTCTTCTTTTGTAAATCCACCGCAAATCAAATGCGGCACTACATCAATATCCGGATATTTATTTTTTATGGCTGCTGCTATTGCTACAGTTCCCGGTCTTTTTCTTATCACTTTCGGTTCAAGTAAGCCATTTGCCAACTTTTTATATACTGTCTCCGCTTGATGATAGGTAATATTGATATAAGGGGGTCTAAATTCCTTTAAATAATCAATTGTTTCATATATTTCATTAATACTATTCCCTTTCAAAGGCGGTAATAGTTCAAAGCTAAAAAGTGTTTTATCACTCTGTTGTATCTTATTCTGTTGTATCTTATGTGTTAATGCCATTTTAACTTATTTTTTATCTGCTATTCTCAAAATATCTCCTAAGACTCCTCTTGCGGTTACTTCTGAACCGGCACCAGCACCACTTATACGTATGGGGTTACTACCGTATGACTCGGTAAAAATCTCAAAAAGCGTATCGGAATCTTTTAAATTTCCCAAATTGGAATTACGGTTTACAGAAACCAAGGATACTTTAAGTTTGCCTTTTCTCTGAGATAAGTCCCCATACAAATCTGCCACATATCGAAGTACATGATTTTCTTTTTGTTGGGATTTCATCTTTTCATACACTGAATCCAATTCGGCTAAACGTGCTAAAAACTCATGTTTTTCAACAGTTCTCAAGTCCTTTGGAATAAGGTTTTTTATTTCTATCTCGTCAAACTCATTTTCCAAAGCCAATTCACGTGCCAAAATCAATAACTTTCTCGCAACGTCATTTCCATTCAAATCTTCCCTTGGGTCAGGCTCCGTCAATCCTTTTTGCATTGCCTCTTTCAATATGTTGCTAAAAGGTTTATCCACTTCCGAAAATCTATTAAAAATATAGCTGATTGAACCCGAAAAAACGCCTTTTATACGCGTGATATTTTCCCCTGATTGATGTAATAATTTTATGGTATCAATTATGGGTAAACCTGCTCCGACATTCGTTTCATACAAAAAATGCTTGTTGTGTTTTTTTAAGGTTTCGTGCAATTCACAATAATCTTTGTACAAACCTGTATTGGCAATTTTATTGGACGAAATTAAATCAAAACCGTTTTCGATCAAAAATCGGTAATCCTTTACGATGCTTTTGCTTGCGGTTACATCTATTGCCAAGAGGTTTTCCAAATGATGTTTATCTGCGTAATCTTTAATTTTTTGTAACTTATTATCCTCTGCGGTGGCATGTGCGATTCTCGCTTTCCAATCCTTTTTGATTCCTGATTTATCGAGTAAGATTCTTTGTGAATCAACAATGGCAAAGATATTTAACAAAACATTCTTGCTTTTTAGTATTTGATTCTTTGTTTGCAATATTTGCTCTATAAGTGTGCTCCCGACATTTCCTTTCCCAAAAATCACAATATTTATGGTCTTGTTTATCCCAAATATATGAGAATGTATAATATTTACAGCTTTTACGGCATCATTTGATGCCAAAACCAGACTTATATTATTTCCGTTGATACTGTTATTTATCAATAATATAGGAACATCATTTTCTTCAAGGTGTTTTAGAGCTGTAGAAAATCGTACAATATTTTGTCCTACTACAGTCACGACACTGATTTTTTCATTTGATTCGATGCTTTGGATATCTTCAGTTAAAAGTTCGTTTTTAAATTCTTCTTTTAATATAGTCTCTGCCAATTTCAAATCCCGGCTTGAAACGACAAAACTTACACCCCTTTCCGATGAGCCTTGAGAAATTATACCTACACTGATATTGTGGTTACTTAATTTAGTAAAGATACGGGCATCTATACCGACTTTTCCCAGCAGACCTTTACCCACTATATTGATAAGTCCTACATTGTCTTCTACAGAGATTGATTTGATGCCTTTTTTTAAAGCCTTACCGTTTATAAGGGTTCCTTGTTCATCCGGTTTTTGTGCATTTAGTATTTGGAGAGTGATATTTCTGTCTTCCAAAGGAGCAATGGTTTTTGCATGCAAGATAGAAGCTCCAAAACTCGCCAATTCGTTTGCTTCAACATAATTTATTTTGGATATTATTTTTGCATTATTGACCAAAGCCGGATTGGCTGTAAATATACCGTCCACATGTGTATAGCTTTTTACCTTTTCTGCATTTAAAAAATTAGCGAGCAAAGAAGCCGAATAATTTGAGCCGTTTCGTCCTAAGGTTGTGGTTTCATTTTGTTTTGTAGCAGCTATAAAACCTGTTACAATCCCTACAGTATCTTCATCTAATTGTTCAAAGAATTCTAGCGTTCGTAGCTTTGATTCTTTTTTTAGGACACGGGCTTCACCAAAAGAGTTATCAGTGATAAAAAATTGCCGACTATCTATTGCAATCGCTTTTCGATTTGAATTATTCAGAAGTTTCGCAATCAACTTGACCGATAATAATTCGCCTTGCGCCAACACAAAATCTCTTGTTTTGGCAGTATAATCCCCGGTCAATAAGACACCTTGAAATATCTGCTCCAAACGCTGAAACTCTTCTGAAAAGTCTATATCAATACATGGAACTTCTTGATATTGCTTAAAGGCTTTCCACTCGTCATCTATAGTTTTTCCTCCCTTGGATTGCTCCAAAAAATATTCCAATAGATCCGTTGTATTAGCTCTCGCAGATGCCACAATATGGATTTTATGATTGCCATTTAACTCATTTTGGATAATGTCGATACTACGATTCAAACTCTCTCCATTTGCCAGGGATTTGCCCCCAAATTTTAGTATTATCATGTTTATACCTTTTAAAAAATTTTCTTTAAATAATTTGCTATTTGTCCTTGTTCTATCAAAAACGCATCATGTCCGTCATCAGATTCTATCTCAAAATATTCATTAGTTATACCCAACTTGTCCAGAAGTTTCTTTGTTTTGATATTTTCTTCTTTGGGATATAGTATATCACTTGAAACAGCTATTTGGATGATTTTTGACTTCAATGATTTTAGCTTTTTTTCAAATAACTCATCGTTCAATTCAATGCCTACACTTGACATCAAACGGTTCATCATCAAATATGCCCGGATTTCATATCTGGAATCCAATTTTTCTCCATGGTGAATTAACCATGATATCACATTGTATTGTTGCTCATCAGTTGTTTTTGAACGGTTAAATTTCCTTACAAAAGATTCCTGAGTTCTGTAAAATAGCATTGCCATTTGTCTTGCAATCTTCAATCCGTCTTGTTGTTTTAGGATATTTTCTTGTACAAAAGTATGTGCCAATATCCAATCTGTAGATTTATAATCACAGGCAATGGGGATTAAGTATTCAATAAAACCGGGTTTATACAAGGCCAATTCCCAAGAGATAGCCCCTCCCAAAGAGCCTCCAATACTCGCATATAATCCGTCCACACCGATTTTTTGTAATACTTTATATACTAAAATGGCAATATCTTTGGCTATAAAATCCTGATAATTTTCTATAGTATCTCCTGTGTATCCATTACCCGGGATATTAAAAGAAATAACCGTGTATTGCCCGGTATCAATCCTCTTATTTTTGCCAATTAGTTCTTTCCACCAACCTTTTTCGTCGCTCAAAACATCAGAATTACCTGTCAAAGCATGCAGTACTAGGACTATTGGTGCCGTATGCAACTTTTTTCCAAAGAGCTCATACGACAAGGTAATTTTTTCGTACTGTGCTCCTTGCGTAGTTGTATAACCGGCGATGCTATGATATATCAATGAATTCATCAAAGGGAATTTAAAGCTTGTCTTAAATCGTTTTTCAAATCTTCTATTGACTCCAAGCCGATTGATAACCTTATCAAATCCTGAGTAACTCCACTGGATTTTTGCTGCTCTTCACTCAATTGTTGATGTGTAGTGCTCGCAGGGTGTATGATTAGAGATTTCGTATCCCCGATATTGGCCAGAAGGGAAAATATTTTTGTAGCATCGGTGACTTTTTTTGCCGCTTCAAATCCACCTTTCAATCCAAATGTCACCAATCCGCTCTGACCGTTTGGTAGATATTTTTTTGATAGTTCAAAGTATTTACCGGTTTTTAATCCCGGATAATTAACCCATGCTACTTCTTCTTGAGATTCCAGCCATTCAGCCAATTCCAATGCATTCTTCGACTGCTGTCTGATGCGCACATCCAAGGTCTCAAAGCCCTGTATTATCTGGAAAGCATTGAAAGGGCTCAAGGCTGCACCGAAATCACGTAAACCCTCGAGGCGTAATTTTGCCACAAAAGCGTGTTCGCCTAACACCTCCACATATTTCAATCCATGATAGCCTTTTGAGGGTTCAATAAATTCCGAAAAAGTCCCATTTCCCCAATCAAAAGTTCCGGCATCAATTACAGCCCCACCAAGAGAATTCCCGTGTCCCCCAATGTACTTGGTCAAGGAATGAATTACGATGTCAGCACCAAATTCAATGGGTTTTAACAAAGCCGGCGAAGCCACTGTATTGTCAACAATAAGTGGAATTTTATGTTTTGATGCCACCTTTGCGATAGCTTCTATATCCGGAATGTCCAATTTCGGGTTTCCCAAAGATTCTATATATATCACTTTGGTGTCAGCCGCGATTGCTTCTTCAAAATTTGAAGTCTGTGAAGGATCTACAAAGCTTGTATTAATTCCTAATCTGGGAAGAGTTACATTAAGGAGATTATAAGTTCCCCCGTATAAACTCGATGAAGCAACGATATGATTATTTGTTTGTAATAGCGTTAATAGGGTGGTTGCAATGGCTGCCGTTCCCGAAGCAAATGTAATGGCTGCTACACCACCGCAAACCGATGCAAGACGCTTTTCAAGTATATCGCAAGTAGGATTATTGAGGCGCGTATAAAGATAACCGGGTTCTTGTAAAGAAAACAGATTTGCCGCATGATTGGTATCATGAAAAACATAAGAAGTTGTTTGATAAATCGGGACGACTCTGGTACCTTGTGTCTGATTAGTGTCGTGTCCTGCATGTAATGCTTTTGTTTTGTAAGATAAATTTTCCATTTTTTTTAGAATTTTAAAGTTTTTTAAAAAAAAAGTCCCTTTGGTGTGGTATTACCAAAGGGACTTGAATCAGATTTACTTATTAAATTCCTCAATACAGGTAATACCATTGCATTATGCGCATCATCATTTGCATCATTTGCATCATGTTATTTGTAGTGAACTGTATGGAAGAAAATGTATTCATTATTTGTTTTTATTGTAAAAAAAAATCCTTTGCTGTTGCAAAGGATTTTTTATGTATTTTTTAAATTTAATTCTATTATACAATGATATCCCTTGCGTAAATTGATTTACACATCAAAGACATCATATTCATTATATTTTTATTTATTTTTTTCATTTGATTTGGCAAAGGTATAATCTTTTTTTTAATAGACAAATATTTTTTAAATAATTTAGACTCCGCTTTTATCCTCCTTTGCTTACGGAAGAAGATAAAACCCACAAAAGCTCCTATTTTTGTTATAAGACTAATCTGCCATACAGTCAGAATAATCAAATAACATTCAACATTTTAAATCATCTATTAAACAATGACTGAATGGATTTGTACTCAAATACATAATTGATAGCATCTGAAAATAGATGCGAACAACTGATAACCTCTATTTTTTTTGAGTCTTTTTTCAAAGGTATTGTATCGCTAACTATCAGTTTATTCAATTTTGAATTTTCTATTCTTTCGTATGCAGGTCCTGACAAAACAGGATGAGTACATATCGCACTGACACTATTGGCTCCCTCTTCCATTATCTTATCGGCAGCCATAGTCATAGTACCGGCAGTATCAACCAAATCATCTATCAATATTACGTCTTTGCCTTTGACATCGCCTATAACTATAATATTGGCTACTTCATTGGCTTTTTTTCTTTCTTTATCACAAATCACAAAATCTTTATCAAATTTTCTGGCATATGCCCTGGCTCTTTTTACACCGCCTACATCCGGGCTGGCGAAAATAGTATTGCTCAAATCCTTATTTTTCAAGTAAGGAAACATTATTGCTTCGCCAATAAGATGATCAACCGGTATATCGAAGAAACCTTGTATTTGTTGAGCGTGCAAATCCATTGTCATTACTCTGTCTGCACCTGCTGCTTGGATTATATTTGCCATCAGTTTTGCTGAAATAGGCACTCTGGGCTTATCTTTTCTGTCTTGTCTGGCATATCCATAGTATGGTATAACTGCGGTAATATATCCTGCAGAAGCTCTTTTTGCAGCATCTATCATCAATAGCAATTCCATTATATTATCACCGGGAGCATAAGTAGATTGAACAAAGAATACGTGTGCACCCCTTACGGATTCATTCAATACACACTGCATTTCACCATCGCTAAATTTAAAAATATCCATATCTCCCAATTTAGCGCCGAAATCAGAAGCGATTTTTTTAGACATTTCTAAAGAAGCATTTCCTGAAAATATTTTTAAGCCTTTCATTATTAGTTTTATTATTAAAGAATAAAAAGAATCATTCTACACACCATCACTAATACAAGGCGCAAATATAATCAAAGCATCATAGCTAAGATGAAAGTATAAGTTTTTTTTAAAAAAAATATTAAACATACTACTGGTACACCAAAGTGCTGCACAAGAAAAAAGTTGATTAATGGACAAAGCTTTTTTAGTGTGTCACTAGAAAAAACTTCTGATTATATCCTCTTCGGTGATACTTTCTGCTTCAGCTTTGTAGTTTTTGATAATACGGTGTCTCAACACATTGACAGCAACAGATTGGATATCCTCAATATCCGGTGAATATTTACCATTGATTGCTGCATTGCATTTAGCACCAAGTACCAGATATTGAGATGCTCTTGGTCCAGCTCCCCAAGACAAATACTTATCTGCCATTTCAGAAGATCTGCTGCTTTTCGGTCTTGTTTTTGCTGTGAGATTTACCGCATATTCCAATACATTATCGGCTATTGGTATTTTTCTGACCATTTTTTGGAAAAAAAGTATATCATCTCCACTTATCACTTTCTCAACCTGAGTTGTTTTATCAGAAGTTGTGCTTTTGACCACATCTATTTCCTCTTCAAAAGTGGGATAATCCAATGGTATATTGAACATAAATCTATCTAACTGTGCTTCCGGTAATGGATATGTACCTTCTTGCTCAATTGGATTTTGAGTAGCAAGTACAAAAAACGGTTTTGGAAGATCATATCTTTTTCCACTTACAGTCACAGATTTTTCTTGCATCGCTTCAAGCAAAGCCGCTTGAGTTTTAGGAGGAGTTCTGTTTATCTCATCTGCAAGTATAATATTTGCAAAAATAGGGCCTTTGTTAAATTGGAAATGTCTGGATTCATCCAATATTTCAGATCCGGTTATATCACTTGGCATCAAGTCCGGAGTAAACTGAATTCTTTTGAAGTCCAAATGCAATGCATCCGATATAGTCTGTATCAATAGGGTCTTTGCCAGTCCTGGAACACCGACCAATAAACTGTGTCCATTACTGAACAATCCAATCAAGACAGATTTTATTACTTCATCTTGACCTACAATGACTTTTCCAATTTCTTTTTTTAGTTTTTGATATGCTTGTGCCAATCCATCTATCGCCTCAACATCTGATTTATAGTCCATGTCTTTTATAATTTATATTTTTTTGTTCCTAATAATTTCCTTAAAAGGATTAATGACAATTAGATTAACGCACACAAGCTTAATTTGTTTTATAACTGATTGCAACATTTTTAAATTCGTTCAATATCATCGCTGTCGCACCCCATATTATATGATTATTCAGATTAAAGTATGGAATATCATTTATCTTTCTTCCTGAAATCAATTCTATTTCTCCTTTATTAACATTATTATCATCCAACAGATCCTTTAACCTTATTTCCAATATATATTCCACTTCAGACTCTTGAGCTGTAAAATGACTATAATTATTGGAATAAAAGACAAAAGGCTGTACCATAAAATTACTTACAGGAATAAAAAGTTTTGTTAATTCTCCGAGAGTTGAAATATTGGCTTTATCCACACCGAGTTCCTCTTCCAATTCTCGCATAGCACAATTCAACAAGGTTTTATCCTCTTGATCAAATTTTCCACCCGGAAGACTTATTTGACCCCGGTGCTTATCATTTTTATTGTGACTGGTACGTTTAATTAGCGGAAAAAATAGTTCACCATCCTGTTCAAATAACAATAACGCAACAGCAGAGTCCGAATAATTATTTTTATCGGGATAATCCAACTTCCTATTGACAGGTGCCATTTGAGCCATAGCATCCATACCTGGTAATTTGCCATTGTTCAGACTTGATTCTATGAAATTGATACAATCATTTTTATGCATATACCCAAAATTATATTTAGTGCCTGCCCGAAAACAGACAATTTTTGAAATTTTGATAATTTTTAGTTAGATTTTGATTTTTTTACAATGATTTGATGCCCTAGTATCAATCACTTGTAAAAAAGTCAAAAGATGACAAAAAGAATCAATTTCAAATTTGATGTGTTTTCGGGCAGACACTATTTAGATGAACGTATATTTATAGTTTAAAAGTATGCAACTATACTTTCATTCAAAAATCAAAGTTCGTTAATCAGTGTTCAATATTAATTTACTTATTTCAAAAAAATATCTTTGTGTATTTATCACATCGTTGAGAGCTAGGTTCTGATGTACAGCTGGACTCCGACGAAGCACACTCACCAAAAGTATATTTCATTTTTTCGCTTTTCCCATTCTTTACCTCTGAATTCCAACAGAGAATTAACCTGCATTGCCAAAAAAAATGAAATGCACCCCTCACCAAACATAGGCCATCCTTATCAGTAAGAAAACATATCAATTTTAGAGTAATCACAAAATAGCCCTTTATTATTAAAAGTAATTATATTTGCGTCACGAAAAAAGAATAGAACTTTAAAATATGGATAATAACAGAAATACACTAACCCTAAGCAAACAAGATATGCTCGAATATGGTAGCCAAATTCTTAATGCAGTAATCGAACATTTTCTCACTCAAGATAAAAAACCTCCTGTGGCAATGGCAACCAGAGTTGATATGGATAAAATGTTTTTGGAGGAAGCTCCCGAACATCCGGCTAATGCTAAAGAAGTATTGGACTTTGTACTAAAAGAAGTAATGACCAAATCTACCATCGTATCCCATCCAAGGGCTTATTCTTTTGTTCCGGGCCCCAGCAATTTCATAAGTGCTATGGCTGATACATTGGCAACGGGTTTTAATACATTTTCAGGAGGCTGGGCCGGATCTCCCGCAGCAGCAGAATTGGAAATTGTCACCATAAACTGGTTGTTGAAGATATTTGGATTGCCAACCAAAAGTGGTGGAGGAATATTCACCAGTGGAGGATCCATGGCCAATCTCACAGCATTGGTTACCGCTCGAAATATTATATGTGGTTCTGATTTTTCAAAAGCTGTCATCTACCTTTCGGATCAAACTCATTCATCCAATATCAAAGCCATTAGAGTCATTGGATTGAAAAAAGAACAGATACGTATCATCCCAACCAATATGGAATTTGAAATGGCAATTAACAAATTAAAAAGCGCCATTGCAAAGGATAAACTTCTAGGTCTTAAACCTTTTTGTGTAATCGGAACAGCCGGAACAACAAATACAGGAGCCATTGACCCCCTTGATGCCATAGCGAAAATCTGTAAAGAAGAAAAACTATGGTTTCATATCGATGCAGCATACGGTGGAGCAGCAATCCTTTCTAAAAATGGTAAAAAAATCCTAAAGGGTATATCAAAAGCAGATTCTATCACCGTAGATCCACACAAATGGTTTTTTCAACCCTACGAAATGGGATGCCTGTTGGTGAGAAATAATAAGAATCTTAGAGGTACCTTTACCGAAAAACCTGAGTATCTCAGAGACGTAGAGGGTAATACATCTGAAATCAACTTCTATGACCACGGAATTCAACTTACAAGAAGATTTAGAGCCCTTAAATTCTATATGAGCATCAAGACATTTGGTTTGAATGCTTTCAGGGAAGCAATAGATTATAATCTGACTCTCGCTGAGAAAACGGAGGCTATCATCCGCAAAAGTCCGAATTGGGAAGTGATTACATCCGCCTCTCTAGCAGTAATAAATTTCAGATACAACCCCATTAACAGGTCGCTTACTGAAAAACAATTAGACACTGTCAATCAATATATCTCCGGCGAAATCATGAAAAATAGACAAGCACTCCTTGTCACAACTGTCCTCCACGAACAAGTAGTGCTGAGAATGTGCCTAATCAACCCAAGGACAACTTTGGATGATATCAAAGAGACCCTTAATCAATGTTCTGACTACGGAATGGAGTGGTTGGAGAAGATATAAGTTTAATAACTACCTCAACCTATCGGCAGAGCGTACTATCTTTTCGTCTTTTTTAATGAATCTGGCAGCTAAAAACCCAAAGATCAATCCTAAAACAGGCATATACAAGCCTATGGAATCGGAGATTTGACCCTTTTCTATTATTTGCTGCGAATTGCCTTCATTCAAAAATAAAACGACTGCGGCTACAATCAACAAAACACCTGTAATTATCGTCAAGTAAGTCAAGCGTACTTGCAAGGGTCTGTTTTTGAATAAAAATATTGCTATCAATGCGATTAATCCACCTAAACCCGCCAATGCGATTAGTATAGGATTGTCAAATATATTAAAAACCTTGTCTTGCAAAAACCCTTTGCTTGCGACATCGCTTACTGCAAATGGAAATTGGAAAAGTGCTATAAATGCTAATGCTGCTAAGAATAAAAATACGGTTTGAATTCTTTGTATCATGAATATTAATTTTTAATTATTTTTCTAAATCTATAATATCTTTTATAACTAAAATAGCTTCTTTTACATTTTGATCTTTTTTAATATTTTTCAACCAATTTTCATTTCTGCCTATCCTTGAAGAGTCCATTTGAATATGTGGTAAATCAACTTCCAGATTTTTCACAGAAATACCCGGAATTACGGTATTGAGTTTTCCTTTAAAGTGTTCGTCTTCTTTCTTTCTCTTCTCTTTCCACTGATTGTATTTATCGATATTGATTGGAACTAATGTTTTGTCAGAATATTCTTTTATTTTCCTTGCGTTTTCATTAATATAAATAAAAGCAGAATCTTTTTCTATTCTTTCTTGGCTTCTCTTTACAATTTCATCCAAATGATCAAGTCTGAAAACATTTTGGCTATAATCAAGAGAAGGTATTTTGTCCCAAGGCAATGCATGGTCATAATCTCTTTCTCCAACATCCATATATTGGTATCTATCCGGTAAAACGATATCAGATTCAACTCCTTTTAGCTGGGTGGAACCTCCATTGATTCTGTAGAACTTTTGTGTTGTCACTTTGAGATTACCAAGGGGCTTTATATCGTCAGATATCCTCCTGATATTATCAAGGTCAAAGAATCTTTGAACAGTACCTTTACCAAAAGTAGCTTTACTTCCTACGATAACCGCTCTTTTGTAATCCTGCATCGCAGCTGCCAATATCTCAGATGCTGACGCACTCATCTCATTTACCAATATTACAAGTGGTCCATCGTATTCAACGCTGCGATCATTGTCAGAATGAACATAAGGGTCTTCTTTCCCGGGTTTGACTTGGACAATAGGACCCTCTTTAATAAAAAATCCTCCCATAGTAATTACATCTCTAAGAGAACCACCTCCATTTGATCTAAGATCCAATATAACACCCTTTACATGTTTATCTTTTAGTTTTGAGAGCTCCTTTTTAATATCCTTTGAGCAATTTTCTCCATTTCTTGATTTAAAATCAGAGTAAAAGCTTGGAAGTCTTATAAATCCAATATTGTCAATAACAGTAGTACTATCTGTAGATACAGGAGGATTACTGTTTAAGGATGCTGTCTCACTTGCTTTATCATCGAATTTATAACCTACTAAAGCCGACTTAGCTTTCCCTTCTTCAATAATAACTTCATCACGTGTAATCTCAATTACCTTAATTGTACCGTCAGGTTTTTTTACTTCCAATTTTACTTTTGTCCCTTTTTTACCCCTGATATATGTCACTACTTTATCGATTCGCATTCCTGTCAAGTCAACATACTCATCTGAGTTTTCTTGTGCTACTTTCAATATCAAATCATTCTCTTCCAATTCTTTTCCTTTCCAAGCAGGACCCCCGGGTATAATATTGATTATTTTGGTAAAATCACCGTCTGTTTGAAGTCTCGCACCGATTCCTTCCAATTTTCCTCCCATTCTGATATCAAAATCTTCTTTGTCTTTTGGAGAAAAATACTCGGTATGAGGATCAAAAAGATTTGCAAAAGAATTGACATATACTTCAAATCTATCAGCTCTCTCTATTTTTCCAAATCGCTTAAATACATCTTTGTATCTCTCTTTTACTTTTTCTCTGGAATCCTTTTCAAGTTCTGCAAAAGTCTTTATCTCTTTGGTTTTAGTACTATCCTTAGCTTGTTTTTTTTGCTCTTCAAGTTTGTTTGTAACCCTAACCAAAACATCGTATTTGAAAAATTTTCTCCATTGCTCTTTCAGTTCAACATCATCTTTTGCCCAAGTTCTTTTCTCAGGGTCTAATTCAATTTTATCATCAGCTGAAAAATCAAAAGGCTTATCCAATAATTCCTCATAAAAACTCTCCGTTTTATCGATTGCATTATTAATTAAAGTGTTTGATAAATCAAAAAATTCAAGGTTTTGGTGTAATATCTCATCATCCAGATTAGTCTCATATTGCTTCAATTTATCAATATCCTCTTGAGTCAAAAACCTTTTCATCCCATCCAGATTTTTGATATAATCGGCATAAAACTGTTTTGAAAAGTCATCATCTATTTTCTTGGGAGAAAAATGAACGTAATCGACCATAGCTTGAACGGTATAAATAATCGCTTGTTCTTTTTCAGTATTATTAAACTTATTGTAATTATTACTCAATAAAAAAGATGCAATACCCAAAATTCCAATAATTATTCCTTTTATCATTATATTTTTACTTTTAGATTTAGTCATTAATTCAGTCTTTCTATGATAAATATTACAGACACTAAATAAAACCGGTTATTTCCAAAATGCATAAAAAACCAATATGATTAACGGAAATAATTTAAAATAAGTTGTAAAATTAAGCATTTTAATTAAAAGTTTAATAAAATGTATATACAAAGGCACATTTCATTTTTTTGCATTTAATGTTATTTCTTCTATTTGCATAGACCCTTCCACTTATGAAATTAATCCGTTTTACTCCTATAAGCTACAGTAATGTGCCCGTAGGCACAAAACATGGGTAAAAAAATCTATACTAACTAAAATGCGTGCTGTAGGTACGCTATAATAAACACATCAACACTTCTTGTAAAAACCCGAAAAAATGAAATGCACCCAAACTTTTTTGCAATAATATTTTTTCATTTAAAATAAATTGCATACTTTTAAATTACTTTAATTTATTTTTAAAATTTTTATCGCTTTTTCTAAGCAATATTTAATTTTGAGAAACTGACTAAATTCGATATTATGGGTGAGCAAAACGTATCAATTTTAAACGACAAAAAACAAAAAGCAAAATTCTTAAAAGCTCTACTAAATGATATGCAAGCATTGGAATATATGCTAAAAAACGATTGGTTCGAAACAGATATTCAGAGAGTAGGTGCTGAACAAGAAATGGTAATCGTTGATAAAGAACACTTCAAACCATCTCTTGTTGGTGTTGATGTCGTAGATAAATTGGCGGATAAAGGCTGGATAGAAACAGAATTGGCCAAATTTAATATCGAAACCAATCTAAAACCAAGGGTTTTTGAGAAAAAAGCATTTTCCAAAATGGAGAATGAAATCAACTCATACTTACATATTATTCAAGAAGAGCTTGATATATTGGGTTCTCAAATAGTACTCACCGGCATATTGCCTACCATAAGAAAATTTGATCTAGATCTAAAAAATCTTACTCCTAAAAAACGTTATAGAGCTTTGATGGAGGCTATCAATAGCCAACAACTCGGCGAATCATTTGAGTTAAAAATACTTGGAATAGATGAATTGATTGTAAAGCACGATTCTCCTTTGATTGAAGCATGCAATACATCCTTTCAAGTTCATCTTCAAATCAATCCGGATGAATTTGCTAAAATGTATAATATTTCTCAAGTTCTGGCTGCTCCTACAATGGCTATTGCAGCAAACTCACCTTTGGTATTCGGCAAAAGATTGTGGCACGAATCCAGAATAGCTTTATTTCAGCAAGCTCTCGATACTAGATCTTCTCATGATCACCTTAGGGAAAGAAGTCCTCGTGTTAGATTTGGAAACGAATGGATCAAAGACTCAATCCTTGAAATTTATAAGGATGATATCGCAAGATTCAGAGTATTGTTAAGTGCTGATGTTTCTGAAAATTCACTTGAAAAAATAGATAAAAATATAACACCGAAATTAATGGCTCTAAATGTTCATAATTCAACCGTGTATAGATGGAATAGAGCTTGCTATGGTATAAGCGATACGGGAAAACCACATTTGAGAATAGAAAATAGAGTATTACCGGCAGGTCCTACAGTATTGGACGAAATGGCTAATGCAGTCTTTTGGCTAGGTGCTATGATCGGTATGGCGATGGAAGTTGATGATATTCGAGATCATATTTCCTTTAGCGATGCAAAAGACAATTTTGGGAAAGCGGCAAAATTCGGAATAGACACAAAACTCACTTGGTTTAATGATGAAAAAATATCTCCTACAAGACTTGCTTTGGATAAATTGATTCCGATTGCCCGCAAAGGACTTGAGAGCAAAAATATAGATAAAAAAGATATAGATAAATATCTTGGAGTTATAGAAAATAGAGCCTTAAAACATATGAATGGAGCAAGATGGCAACTCAAAGCTTATACAAAACTCAAAGAAAAAGGAACAGACGATCAGGCTTTGTCAACTTTGACCTCCGCAATGATTAGTAACCAAAATAAAAACCTTCCAGTCTCTGAATGGGAAATGCCTAAATACAAATCTTTGGATAAATATAATCCGTCAAAACTTTTGGTTAGCGAGTTTATGCAAACGGATTTATTTACTGTCCATGATGACGATATAATAGAGTTTGTAGCAGATCTTATGTCATGGAGAAAAACCGGTTTTGCCCTTGTGGAAGATCAAAAAGGAAAACTTGTAGGTGTCGTTAATATCAAAAAGGTATTGAACTATCTCATAAAAAACAAAAACCTTAAAAAAGACGGTGAATTTTTAACAGTCAAGGATATAATGATAAAGGAACCAATAACGGTAACTCAAGAAGAAGATATAGAAACAGCAGCAAAATTAATTATTGAAAATGAAATAGAAAATCTTCCCGTTGTTGAAAACGGCGAACTTATAGGCGTGATTACAACTTCTGATTTTTTGAGAGTTTCGTCAAATTTATTGAAGAGATTGGGGAATCAAAAAAAACATTAGTTGATGATTGCATTTCTTTTAATTAATTGATTAATTTTTAATAAATTCAACAATCTTTTTAACCACCCCTTTTGCTAAAGGCAAATCAGGTTTATAATACGTCTCAAGATTCTTCAATCTGTCTGCAGGTGCTTCTTTTAATATATGATTCATCCCATTAACAATAAGAGTATCCACATCAGGGTTTGCCTGCTTTAATAGTTCCAGATTATCCACTGAAACCTGTATATCGGTTGTACCCTGAACCAAAAGTACCGGGATATCAAGCTTCTTAATCTCTTTTGCAGGATCGTATCCAAACCATGAAATCAAATATGGTTGTATATCAGGTCTAAAAAGAGAAGCCAATAACGGAGGAACATTATGTGTAGTATCCCCTTTTTCGAGAATTTTCAATAATGGCAAAGCCGCATTAGTAATATATTCAGGCTGTGCTTTCAGTTGATCTCTTATAATTTGATTTGCGGATTTACCGGTACCGGCCAGTGATATGTATTTATCTGCTCCAGCTTTTAATGCTGCAACCATTCCAATAAGTGATCCTTCACTGTGTCCCATTATCACTATTTCACTAAAGGATGTATCCTTTTTCAATTTTTCAAACCATCTTACAGCATCATTGATATAATCTTCAAATCGCAAATCCGATTCTTTGAGATTTTTAATCTTGCTTTTTGCTATTCCCCTTTTGTCATATCTCAAAGAAGCTATATTGTACTTAGCCAAACTATCAGCCAGCATTTTTAAACTATTATTTTTCATAATCGGATTATTCCCATTTCTATCTGTTGGTCCCGATCCGGCTATAATCAATACCACAGGTATTTTTGCGGTTGTATTAGGCAGAAGTAGAGTCCCTTCTATTTTTATCGAATCAACTTCTAAGATTACTGTTTTTTCAATAAAAGATGAATCGGGTTTTAGCTTGATAGTGTTAATTTGTGCAAATAGATGAAAATATACTATAATCATAAATATTGAAAGGGGAAACTTTATCTTCATATTATTAAATTTTTCACAAAATAGTTATATTTTAATTATCTTCCTGCACTAATAAACCTTTCTCAATAAAAATGAATCATTGTATATAAAATAAAAAGCGTAAGAATAAAACATATTTTTTGTCACAGGTCTGTAATACAGGTCTGATCTGATGCTAAAAACAATCCCGTTTTTTATTTTATAATCATAGATAAATTTGAAATTGTACAACTCCTTGTCGCTAATTTGAATATCCGGAAAATGATCATAGACGGAAGCAAATATATTTTCACCCCTTTTAGCAATAAAATTATGCGCCTTCCAATAGCCTAGCATCAGTTTCAAAGATCCAAAATCGATATTGGATTTGAGATAATGCCCATACCCCTTATCAAATGCCTGATGAAATTTTTCTCCCTCCGGTGGATTTGCTCCGGCTTTGTAATCAAAATAATCGTATTCCAAACTGACTCTTTTCAACCATTTTGCTCCACTGCTATAAATCAATTCCAATCCTGCCATTTTATTATTCAAAGACATGATTGAGCCACGGTTTTCATCGTGTTTATCAATTTGCCCCCCGGCATGTGTCCAAGTATAATGAAGAGGCAATTTGACTTTGAATCTATCCGAAAAATCATATTTAAGATTTGCTCTATAGCCCAAAACAAACTCTTCCTTAAAAGGATCATCGTAGAAAATAAATTTTTCCCAATTCATCCATAAATCACTATCAAAATACTTGTTGTTAAACAAAAATTGAATACCGTACTCAATATTATCCGAATAATATCTATCAAATAGAAACATCGGCTCATACAATTTGTGATCCAAGTTTCCATATAGATGTCCCATTACTACCTCAAGGGATTTTGAGAGTTTTTGACGGATTCTAAAAAGAGGAATCGGCTTATACAAATCACTTCTTCCCGAATATTTCTCGAAAAAATACCCTGCTTGAATTTGAGTGCTATGTGTAGGTTGATAAACTAGTTTCGGCTTTGCCATAAACCCTATTCCTGTCCAACCCCTTATCACTTCAAAATACTCATTATTTTTAAGAAAAGATGTAGTATTAATATCCAATGACAATTTGTAAATATTGGAATCTTGAATTTCCTTATAGGTATAAAATATTGAATTGTCCTGTCCATTTAGCCCAAATGCAAACCAAATAATCACAATTATAAACGAAACTTTTCTTTTCATATTGATTGAATTACTGTATCTATTAAAAAAATGTATTTTGAATTGAAAAAATACTACCTGAATAGTGCCTGGTAGAAAACAGGCAATTTTTGAAATTCAGATAATTATTGATCAGATTTTGGCTTTTTTGCAATGATTTGATGCCTTTGTATCAATCACTTGTAAAAAAGGCTAAAGATGACAATAAGAATCAATTTCAAATTTGATGTGTTTTCGACCAGACACTAAATAGACGCGAATTACTTAAATTTCTTCAAAATTAAGAATTGAATTCAAAATACAAGAATTTTGCAAAGGTTTTTGGCATAAAAGGTTATTCCTATATTAAAATAAGTAAGTACGCTGAAGCGCAGTATAAATATCTACACCTTTTCCCACTCATACCCGATAATATTCCTTTGTTCCCGGCTGAATTCTATGCCGATAAGGTAAATATCTTTAAAGTCTTGATATTTTTCCCAATATCTTTTCTCTTTGATTTGTTTTAAGGCTTTACCGGTGGCTTTTTCTGCAAGTTTAAATTCAAAAATAAACACTTTGTCTTCGAGTTTTGCCGACAAATCCATTCTGCCGAGATTAGTGATATCTTCAGGTATAATATCAAGCCCTATACTTGCGAGGTAAGCATATACAACACTTCCATAATATCCTTCATATTTGTATAGCTTGCTATTGGTAAAATTGGTATAAGAAATGGAGGCAAACAGCGTAAAAAGAGCATCTTTGAAGCCTTCCAAATCAGGTTTGTCAAGCATATTAAACAATTTTTCCTGATATTTTAATTTTTCTGTTACTTGTCCGGTCAAATAAGTTATGAAAAGACTGTTAAGAGACGTTTGTATTTCTCTGTTTGGAGTATTCAATAAATACTTTATACCAAAAAGAGTACTTGATTTTTTTGTAATAGTAAGATAGCCTGTTTGCCATAGCAAAGCAACCAATTCAATTCTTTCAACATCAAAAGTATTTAATATTTCTTCATTTGCAGTAAAATTTTCCAATTCAGGAATATAATAATTTTGTGTTTTAAGCATATCTATTAGAAATGAAGGATTACCTGTTTCCCACCAATAATTCCTAAATTCAAATTCATTGGATATAAATAGTAAAATATCAAACGGGTTATATACTTTGTCTCCAAAATAATTGTAGCCATTGTACCATTGCTTAACTTTCTGCATATCAGCTTCTCTTAAGTGTTCTTCAAAAACAGTTAGCAAATCATTATGAGTATAACCACATATATTTCCATAATGAGGATGCAAAGTAATATCTTCAAGATTGTTCAATCCACTAAACAAATTCATTTTGGAGAATTTGCTAACTCCGGTAATAAATACAAATTGAATATAAGCATCATTATCTTTGATAACACCATAAAAATCTTTCATAGCATCTCGCATTTCACGAGCGACATCCTTATCGGTAATATTATCAAGGATAGGTTTGTCGTATTCATCGATTAGGATAACTACTTTTTGGTTGTATTTTTCATAAGCGGAAAATAATAAATGTTCAAAACATTGCTTTGGTTTCAGATTGGTATTGCAATTTATACCCAAGTCTCTCTCGGTTTTTTTTAAAATCCATAATAAGTTTTCCGATAAATCCTGAACCGTTTTATGTACCCCAGACCCTAAACTTACTCGTAATACAGGATACTTTACCTCCCAATCCCATTTGTCGTAAATATACAGACCTTTAAACAATTCTTTGTTTCCCTCAAAAATCTCTTTAAGAGTATCCAAAAACAAGCTTTTACCAAACCGGCGCGGTCGGGAAAGAAAATAATAGCCTGCTTTTTGAATCAAACTATATGCTATTTCAGTCTTATCAACATATACAAAATCTCCTTCTATTATTTTGCTTAATGTTTGTATTCCGATTGGTAGATTTTTCATAAAAAATACTTTTGAAATGCTAATATATGAAAAACTATTCACAAAGAGGTCGGATGTATTTCGTTTTTTTGGGTTTTTTCCATAATATTTTGGGAAAAGAAAAGAAGAAGTGCACTGAAGCGCACTATAAAAAAATGGTGTTTTTCCTGTTATCCCCCCAATAAATTTGAGGACTAATCTTATAGCACACTCCCAAACCTTATAGGTTTCAAAAACCTATAAGGTTTAGACAATCAAGATATAAGGGGATTGGATATTCCAACAAAAATGTACGTTTCCTGTTTATCCCCAAATTTATAAATCCACAGGAATTAACTACATAAAAAAAGCTTCTTAAAATAAATTAAGAAGCTTTGTGACCCGGCTGGGATTTGAACCCAGGACCCACGGCTTAAAAGGCCGTTGCTCTACCGGCTGAGCTACCGAGTCTCTCTAGCCTTAAAAAGCGAGTGCAAAGATAAAATGTATTTTCTAATTTGCAAATACATTTTAATAAAAATAAAAATTATTTTGCTTTTTGTATTAAAAAGCTGGTCAATCGTGCTATTTTTAATAATTTTACACCGTTTTTATGTGCCATTTCATTTTTTTGCATTGTGGGCTGATTTTCCTTTAGGAGTTAGTGGCGAAGAATAGGAAAATCGAAAAAAATGAATTACACCGTTTTCAATGCCGCTTATGAAAAAAAAGAAAGAATATACGACTAAAGATAAACTTCATGAAATCATTTTTGAAGCAGATACTTTTGCTGGAAAATTATTTGATGTCATTCTTCTTATACTTATTGCTTTGAGTATTATAGTTGTCATGCTGGAATCGGTAAAAAGCATTGACATTCATTACCACCACATACTTGTGAAGATAGAATGGACTCTGACTATTTTATTTACTATCGAATATTTTTTTAGAATTTATAGCGTCTATAGACCTGTAAAATACCTGACCAGTTTTTTCGGAATAGTAGATTTACTTGCAATACTACCGACTTATTTGAGTCTTATCTTTATCGGCACTCAATATCTTCTCGTTATAAGAGCTCTCAGGTTGTTGAGAATGTTTAGGATATTCAAACTCGGCAATCATGTCAACCAAGGCAAAATAATCACAAAATCAATCAAAGCAAGTATTCCAAAGATTACCGTCTTTCTGTATTTTGTAGTCTTGGTAGTTATTATTTTTGGTTCGATTATGTACTTAGTCGAGGGTAAAACAAATGATAACTTCGATAATATACCGAGAAGCGTATATTGGGCTATCGTGACACTGACCACTGTCGGGTATGGTGATATTGCTCCGACAACTCCTCTAGGTCAGTTTCTAGCTTCAATGATTATGATTTTAGGATATGCGGTTATCGCAGTACCTACCGGTATCGTATCTGCCGAGATAGTCCAGAGTTCAAAACACAAATCAACGGAAATCGAAACACAATCTTGTAGATTTTGTGGAAAAGAGGGACATGACAACGATGCAGAATTTTGCAAATATTGCGGCCAAAAATTAAATGTGTAATGATGAAGAGATATAGCTTTATGGATGATTATAGTGAGGGTGCACATCCAAAAATATTAAAAGCACTTCAAGATAATAATTTTCAACAGCAGCTGGGCTATGGTAATGACGATTTTTGTCTGGAGGCAGCAAATTTGATCAGGCAGACCATAGCAGCACCCGGAGCAGATGTACATTTTGTATCAGGAGGAACCCAAGCAAACCTCCTCGTTATTTCTGCATCTTTACGACCTTACGAAGCTGTAATTGCAGCTAAAACAGCTCATATTGCCGTACACGAAACAGGTGCGATTGAATTTACAGGACATAAGATTATCGAATTAGATACTGCCAACGGAAAGCTAACACCAAGTGTAATCAAACCCACATTGATTGAGCATTGTGATGAACATATGGTAGTCCCAAAAATGGTCTATATCTCCAACTCAACGGAAATGGGGACAATATACACCAAAAAAGATTTAGAAGAACTTCGCCGGTTTTGCCTTGAAAATGATTTATTACTATACATGGACGGTGCCAGATTAGCTGCTTCATTGGTAGCAAGGGAACAAGATTTGGCTTTTGAGGATATCAAAGATTTGGTTGATGTATTGTATATCGGAGGTACTAAAAACGGAGCCTTACTTGGTGAAGCAATTGTTATCTTCAATGAGAAACTAACAACCAAGTTTAGATACTCTATGAAACAAAAGGGTGCTCTATTGGCAAAAGGGAGAATTTTTGGAATTCAGTTCGCTGAATTATTCAGAGGAAATATGTATTTGGACATAGCAAGTCACACAGATAAAATGGCCGGGAAATTAGCTGAGGGAATCAGAAACTCCGGATATAAATTTCTTGCCGAGCCACAAACAAATATTCTATTACCTATTTTCCCTCGAGACATCATTACCAAATTGAAACAAAAATTTCTTTTTCACGAATGGAGGAATATAGATAGTGACAATGTTTGTATAAGATTGGTTACCTCATGGGCAACCGAAGAAAAACATATCGATAATCTAATTGCAATTATATAGCGTCATCAAAAAATCAGTAGATATTAATCCCACATACTTTCCCAGTATTGGGGCTTGGTTTCTTCCTTTTTTTGAAACCAATAGTCTGCGCTTACTATTCTACCGTCCTTTGTCTTGAGTTTACGATCATAAACCCATATCACAGGGTTAAACATCATGTCAGTTACCCCGAGAGTATAAAGTTGAGGATCTTCCTCACTCTTCCTTTTCTCTTCTTGAACAATAACTTCAAATCCATTATACTCAAGTAAATCTTTTAAAAATTGCATTCTTTCCTCTGATATCTTTTTCTCTACAAAGCTTACCCTTGTTCCGTTTATTTCTCCAAACTGATGTTTTGCTGCAAAAGGCATAATAATATATTTTTATATTTTAATCTATTTTAATCCGTCAATCTTACATTAATGCAGATTTTACAATACTTTTTTCTATTTCAAAAACATTCCCACCAATTCATTGATATGCTCATATACCGGACTGTACAAACCCAACAACAAAATACCGACTGCCGGTAATATCAATCCTATCTTCATATACAAATCACTCTTAAATGCAGGAATAGGATTATCGTTCTTACGTACAAACATAGCTCTAACAACAAGCAAATAATAATATAGCGAAATCGTAACATTTATTACAGCAAAAAATATCAACCAGTAATAACCTACGCTTGCCGCTGACATAAACAAGAAAAACTTACCGAAGAATCCGGCTACAGGTGGAATACCTGCCAATGAAAACAATGCAAGCATCATCAATACACTCAATAATGGATTTGTACGGTAAAACCCGTTGTAATCATCCATTTCCTCTTTACCTGTTTGGTTTGCTATTGCATATACAACTCCAAAAGCTCCAAGATTGGAAAATATATAGGTAGCGAGGAAAAATACTACGGCTGACATACCTAATTGACTTCCTGATAACATACCTAAAATGATAAATCCCGCTTGTGCGATTGAAGAAAATGCCAAAAACCTCTTCATATTTTTCTGTCTCAATGCAAAAATATTACCTATGAACATTGTCAATATTGACAACATATATATCACCTCTCTCCATAACTCCATTATCGGTCTTGCCATAGTAAACAGGATAATTACCAATATAAATGCTGATGCTCCCTTTGAAATAACAGAAAGATAAGAAGTGACTCCGATAGGCGCTCCTTCATATACATCCGCTGTCCACAAATGAAATGGTACAATAGATATCTTAAATAATAATCCTACCAAAAAGAATAAAAATCCTAGAGTAATCAAGCTGTCATTGGTCATAAATGGTTTCAACTCATCAAAGAAAATAGTACCTGATGCACTATACAAGAATGAAATACCTAATAAGGATATACCTGAAGTAATAGCTGCTAGAAAAATATACTTCAATGCAGCTTCAGCAGATCTTTTTTGATAGAGATCAAAGGCTGCTAATCCTGCTACCGGTAAACTAGCCATTTCGATACCTATATAAAACATCAAGAAATCTCCCGCTGAAATCATATAGTACATACCCAAAAGCGAAGAAAATAGTAAAATATAAAATTCCGTAACCCTCTCATTCTTCTTCAGTTTACTTTTGACCCATTCTGCTGACTGGAACAGTACTATCATAACACCGACATTAAGAATATTTTTAAACATATTCACCAAAGAACTCGTCTTAAACATCCCTCCAAACAGTACTCCCTCACCTACTCCAAAAAATCCAAGTACCGTATGCACCAAAAACAATCCTATCGCCAGATGAATTACTTTTTCCTTGTCCTTGGTCGCAATTTCCGCTAACAACAATATCAATATTATCGCAGCAAGGACTATTTCACCTCTCATTATCGAAAAAAAGTTGCTTAAATCCATTTATTTTGTTTTTAAATCTTTAAATCCTTTTTTAATCTTTATTCGTTTAGCAAGTTTATCCCGCTTCACTCTTTCACTTCCCTAATGCACAAATTTCTCCATAATCGGAACCAATCCTTCTCTAATAGTATCTGTGATCCACAAAGGCATAGTACCCATACCAACAATTGAACCCATTAATAATATTATGACTACTCTTTCAAACCATTTTACTTTTGGCAAATTTGCATGCTCCGGATTCTTCAACGGTCCCATCAACAAAACTCCAACTACTCTCAATATATATACAGCTGTAACTACTATAGCTGATATGGCAATTACACTAAATACTCTGTTCAATAAATTTGGATTTTCCCAAGCACCAACAAATATATTCATTTCGGCCACAAATCCTGATAATCCAGGCAATCCCAATGATGCCAATCCGGCAATAACATATGTAGCTGAAATAACAGGCAATATCTTCATCAAACCACCCATTTTATGAATCTCTCTTGTATGAGTCCTACCGTAAATCATCCCAATCAAACCGAAGAACATTGCTGTCATCAAACCGTGAGATATCATTTGAAGTATTGCTCCGGTAAAAGCAGTCTTGGTAAACATCATCAAAGCAAATAAAATCAATCCAACGTGACTCACTGATGAATACGCATTAATAAATTTCAAATCCGTCTTTCTCACAGCTACAAATGCACCGTATATAACACTAAATCCTGTCAAAATCAAGAAAAAGTCAGCAAAATACACAGCTGCTTCCGGCATCAAATACATAGCTACTCTAAATGCACCGTAACTACCAAGTTTCATCAATACCCCGGCGTGAAGCATTGATACCGCAGTAGGTGCTGATGCGTGACCGTCAGGTGACCAAGTATGAAAAGGAAACAAAGCTCCCAATACTCCAAAACCAACAAAAGCAAATGGAAAAAAGAATTTTTGAATCGCAAAAGGAAAATGCATTTTTGACAATTCCTGCATATCAAAAGTATGCAATCCGGCAGCTGTCTCAGAATTGAAGTAAATACCGAGCAATGCTACCATCAATAGCGCAGAACCTCCCATCAACATCAATGTAAGTTTCATCGCTGAATATTCTTTTGGTCCTGTTCCCCAGATACCGATTAATACATACATCGGAATCACAGCTATCTCATAAAAGACAAACATCGTGAACAAATCCTGAGCGATAAAAAATCCAAAGACTCCCATCGCCAGCATAATCAAAAATATATAAAATTCCTTGGCCAAATCCATAACTTCCCAAGAAGCAAAAACTCCGGCAAAAGTAATGATAGATGTCAATAGCATCATCAATACCCCTATACCATCTATCGCTACATGATAGTGTATATTTAGTGATTTGAACCAAACCAAGTTTTGCTCAAACAAAAATTCATCGGTATTTCCCGCTCCTCTAGCTTGAAAATACATATAAACCAAATATAAAGTTGCAACAAATTGCAATCCCATTCCTACCGCTGAAAGAAGTCGAGCTTGCTTATAACCTTTTGTGAATATCAATCCCAAAATCGTTAAAGCCGGTATTACTACTAATAGTGTTAATATATTCATAATTTATATTATTATCAACGTGTCCAAATATATATAAAAATCACTGCTAATGCGACAACTCCCAAAACCACTCCATATACATAGTCCTGTAACTTTCCTGATTGAATTTTCTTCAATGCGTGAGATGTCTTGACAGTAGTATTCCCAATCAAATTCATAGATCCATCAACAATATATGTATCAAACCACATCCATCCCGCAGATATAATCCCAAACATTATTTTCTTTGTTACAAACATATAAATTTCATCTATATAGAATTTGTTGTAAGTCCATTTATAAAACGCGCCAAATGCTTTGGCAACTTTTTCCGCTTTATCATTCTTCTTGAAATACATTATCCAGGCAATAACAATTCCCACAATTCCTACTAATACACTAATACCTGCTAAAAAGTAGTCTATATGCATATGAAATTCTTCTCCTGTTGGAGTAATATATGTTCCAAAAGGTAAAAAATAGAAAAATACAAACCCTGCTACTACTGATAATACAGCTAATATCATCAGCGGTAAGGTCATTGTTAAAGGAGATTCATGCGGAGTGTGGTGATACTCTCTATCCTCATACCAAAATATCCTAAAGTATAACCTGAACATATAAAATGCCGTCAAGCCGGCAACAAACCAACCAATCCAAAAATATATTTTATTATGCATATATGCAGCATCCAATATGGCATCCTTACTAAAGAAACCGGCAAAAGGAGGAATTCCTGCAATAGCCAAAGCCGCTAATAAAAATGTGATGTGTGTTATAGGCATATATTTTCTCAGTCCACCCATCTTGGTCATATAATTGCTGTGTACAGCATGAATTATGGATCCAGCACCCAAGAACAGTAATGATTTGAAGAATGCATGCGTAAATAAGTGAAACATAGAAGCGGTATATCCCAATCCGTGGTGTCCTTCATACCCTGATACTCCAAGAGCCAACATCATATATCCAATCTGAGACATAGTAGAGAATGCTAAAACCCTCTTGATATCCATCTGCGTGGTAGCGATAATGGCAGCTATCAAAGATGAAGTGGCTCCTACAAATGCTATAATATGCAATACCGATCCCCCATCAACATGATAGTACATCGGAAATAGTCTTGCAACCAAAAAGACTCCGGCAACAACCATTGTCGCAGCGTGAATCAATGCAGAAACAGGTGTTGGACCTTCCATAGCATCCGGCAACCAAATATGTAATGGAAACATTGCAGATTTCCCTGCACCACCTATAAATGCTAAAGTCAATCCTAATGCCAATACCGACATCCCCATAAAACTGGCTGAACCGACACTTGCAAGAGTACTCTCTGACATTCCATTCAATGTCAAGAAATCAAAAGTACCTGTATAATATGAAATAACCAATATACCGATTAAGAAAAAGAAGTCAGCAAATCTAGTCACAATAAAAGCTTTCTTTGAAGCTAAAATAGCTGAGGGCTTTTCGTAATAAAATCCAATCAACAAATAGGATGAAACTCCCACCAACTCCCAAAAGAAATATATTTGAAATAAGTTCGTGGCAACTACCAATCCCAACATTGAAAAAGTGAATAAAGATAAGAAAGTGAAAAATCTCCCAAATCCGGGATCGCCTTTCATGTATCCTATACTGTACAAATGCACTAAAAATGAAACTGTAGTAACAACCACCAACATCATTACAGATATCGGATCCAACAATACCCCCATATTGAAATGAAGTTTATCGGAAAATGTCATCCAAAGCATTTCTACCCCCTTAATCGGCTCAAATGACCCGGCTGTGTTTGCAACAAAAAAGTATCTATATGCCGTAATATACGACAATACCAATGCACCGAATATCCCCGTTGTTCCAATCAATCCCGGTACCGGATAAGGTAATTTCCTACCAACAAACCCGATTATCAAAAATCCGATCAGAGGTAATAATGGAATCCAAATTGTATATGACCAATCCATATTCTATTGTTTTATTATTTTAATTTTAATTTCGCTCCAACTAATATTTCATCATTTCTCCTTCCTCAACACTGACGCTCTTATGCGTTCTGTAAAAATCAATTACTATCGCTATTGCAATCGCCACTTCTGCTGCCGCCACCGCGATAATAAATATCGAAAAAATCTGCCCGTGTAAGCCTTCAGGGTATAGATACTTATTGATAATCACAAAATTAATAGCCACTGCATTCAATATTAATTCAATGGCAATTAATATAGTTATAAGATTTTTCCTTGTGATAAAACCATATACACCCATAAAGAACATAAGTGTAGAAATAATAAAAAAATCAGTTACTCCTATTCCTTGTATCATAATCTTTAATTTTCAAATTTTCTTTTAGCTACTACGATTGCCGCTATCATAGATGCCAATAATAAAATACTCACAACCTCAAATGGCAAAACATATCCTCCATCACCGTAATTTAGTAGATTCTCTCCAATTCTAGAAACATCCTGACCTACATCTTGTGATGCTTGCTTGAAATTGTGTCCCAATAAAACAGAAATAGTAACTCCGGCACCAATTACTGAAACCAAAGCCGCCAAAATCATTTGCATTGTAGAGGGACCTTCAATTTTATCCCCAATTCTCTCAGTCAACATTACAGCAAATACAATCAATGCTACAATACCTCCTGCATAAACAATCAATTGGATTCCTGCCATAAAATTATAATCTATTATAAAATATAAGCCGGCAGTTGCCAACAATACAAATAATAGATAGACCGTAGCCCTCATTACTTTTCGACTGGTAACAGCTAAAAATGAAAATATCAATATAACTGCTGCTAAAATATAAAACATTATCTGTGCTCCCATACTATTTATTCTTTAATACAATCACTTTTTTAGTAATAACATTATTCTTCTTCTTTAAAGTAAGAAAATATATTCCGGACTTCATATTAACAGTTGACAATTCATATCCGTTTTTAATTCCCTTATCTTTAAAAATTAAATTACCATAAGAATCCATTAATAAAAGTTCATCAATATTAATGCTCGTTTCAATTCTAAATATATCATTTGCAGGATTTGGTGAAATAACTATATTATCATTGACAATTTGATTAAATGTACCTACTTTATTATTTTTAAAAACATAAATATCATCTTGATCGCTAACAGACAAAAACATATTTCCTTTTCTATCCATAAACATACATCTTTTTATATTGGATGGAATATTGTAATCATCTAAAGATTTCTTCTCCCAAACATTATTATAATATAAATACATGTTTCTAAATCCCTCTGTGACATATATAGTTCCATTGACATTTCCGGTAATGAACCTTCCGGTTGCATTTTGCCAAGAAATGGATTTTAAATTAGTCTTCCCCGGTTCAATTGTAGAAAGATCTCCACTACTATGTGCCAAATATTTCTTATCATTTTGATCTATATGAATAAACCAGACAGTTTCATCACTAATTAATTTAAGTTTACCATTTTTAATTCTATACAATCCATCTTGAGCTCCGACCCATGCAACACCTTTGCTGTCAACTTTGACATCAAAAACATTATCATCCTTCATTATACTGTTGCTTTCATTATATTGTTTCCATTGACCATTTGAATAGACAGATATTGCATATTTTGCTAAAGGACTTACTCCAATTGCAAAAATATCACCATTTTTACCAAAAGCAAAACTCGATGTTTTTTCATCATATATCTGCTCCAATGAATTATCTTCATTTAATTTAAAAATACCTTTTTTTGAAGATATATATATGCTACTATCCGGTCCTATCTCAACAGATGTCGCACTATTCCAAGAATCTAAATCAATATCTATTTTTTCAAAATTACCTTCAAAATCAAATTTAAACAAATTATTATAATCATTTAAAGCATAATAGTCATTATCTATTCCTTCGGTAAAATCAATATAATGACCAATAAGAGTTGAATCTGATATGACAACTAAATCCTGTGAATTAAGTAGATTGCATGTAATAAACAAAAGTGAAATGTATAAAATATTTTTCATAATTTAAAATTTAACTTTCTTTTAATTTAGACCCGGGTTTATTAAGTGCTTTTGTTAATTCAGAGCGATCATAAACTGCTGTCTCAAACTCGTGACTCATCTTAATCGCCTCGGTTGGACAAGCCAACACACATAAATTACAAAGTGTACACATACCCAAATGATAAATATGTTTATCTAAAACTTTCTTTTTCTTTCCTGTTTCAGGATCTACCACTCTATCAAAAATTATCTCAATAGAACCATTAGGACAGGCAATTTCGCATGTCTGACATGCATCACATCTATGCTCATTGTTCTCATCATGCTCCATATAAACCTGTGCTCTATACCTGTCCTCAAATGTCAAGGTATCTCTATTGTCTGGATATTGTTGAGTGATAATTTCTTTATGAGCCCTGAAAAAGTGCTTGCCCGTTATACCCATGCCTTGAAGCAAGGTCTTAAATCCTCCAATTATCTCTGAAAAATAATTTATAACTGCATTCATTTTATCTTTTTTTACTTCTTACTTTTATCTTTAAACTTTAAACCTTAAACTTTGAACCTTAAACTTTAAACCTTGAACCTTAAACCTTAAACCTTAAAACACCCACCCCATCATCACGATAAAAGCCATTAATATTAAATTTATCAAACTGATAGGCAATAAATACTTCCACTCCAATGTCAATATCTGATCAATTCTCAACCTTGGGAAAGTCCATCTAAACCACATCAATAAGAAAATCACACCACTTGTTTTTATCATAAACCAAATCGGTCCGGGTATATAATCCATAATATTATTGAATCCTTCCCAATAAGGGATATGTATTGGTAACCATCCTCCAAGGAATACCGTTACAGCGATTGCTGAAATAATAAACATATTCACAAATTCCGCCAAGAAGAAAAATGCAAATTTTATTCCTGAATATTCAGCGTGAAATCCTGCACCTAATTCTGACTCAGCTTCTGTAAGGTCAAATGGAACTCTGTTAGTCTCCGCCGTCCCTGTTATAATGAATACTATAAATGCAATTATCGCCGGTATATGACCTCTGAATAACCACCATCCCGCTTGTTGACTCATCACAATTTCATTCATATTAAGTGTGCCGGCGAGTAAAATCATCGCCAAAACAGAAGACAATCCAAGAGATAATTCATAACTTATAATAACAGCACCACTTCTCAAAGCACCTATCATAGAATATTTATTATTGCTCGCCCATCCTGCCAATAAAATACCGATAACACCTATGGAGGAAATCGCCATCATAAAGAATAGTCCTATATTCACATTATAAGCCGTTAATCCCAAACCATAAGGGATAGCTGCCATAGCCATCAACGCAGCGATAATCAAAAAGAATGGTGCCAAATTGTACAAGAATTTATCCGCTCTATCTGTTCCTACCAACTCCTTCAATAATAATTTTACAGTATCCGCAACCGTTTGAAACATCCCAAAAGGTCCAACTCTGTTAGGTCCCAATCGAAATTGGAAAAACCCGGCAATCCTCCTTTCAGCATAAACCAAAACAAGTCCAAGCAATGCAAAAAAGGCTAAAAAGATAAGCCCTATTATAACCCATTCTGTTATTATAACTCCCAAATCAGGCATAATCGAACTCAACCAATCATGTATTGCTCCCGTCATTTTCGAAAAATCATACATACTCTTTAATTTATTATAGTTTTTTTATAGTTATTTGTTCTATTCCTCTACTATTCTTTCTTATCTGTCAATATCAGGAATCACAAAATCCAATGATGACATAATCGCTACCAAATCGGCTATTTTATGCCCCCTTGAAATTTTGTCCAATATTGACAAATTGGCAAATCCCGGTGACCTGAATTTCATCCTGTAAGGACTCTTTTTACCGTCACTTACGATAAATACCCCAAATTCACCCCTTGCGGATTCTACTTTTTGGTAATACTCACCCTTTGGTAATTTCAAAACCGCAGCTGTTTTTGTTTCAAAATCCCCTTCAGGAATATTATCAACCAACTGCTCGATTATCTTCATCGATTCCTCCATTTCTTTCATCCTCACCATATATCTATCGTAAGAATCTCCTCCCTCCATCAATATTTCATTAAAATCAACCCTGTCATATGCACTATACGGATGAATTTTTCTGACATCACAGGAAATATTAGAACCCCTTGCTGAGGGACCTGAAACTCCATATGCAATAGCATCTTCCTTTGACATATATCCAATTCCTTGAAGCCTTTTCTTGAAAATCACATTACCTGAAAGCAAAGTATTATACTCAGGCAATGATACTTTAAAGTGCTTGATGAATTCCTTTACTCTCTTCTGAAAATTAGGGTGAATATCAAACATCAAACCACCCGGTTTATTATAATTCATGGTCAATCTTGTTCCACATGTCTCTTCCATGATATCATTGATCAGCTCTCTATCTCTAAAAGCATACATAAAAGTAGTAAGCGCTCCAATATCCATTCCCATTACTCCCCACCAAAGTTGATGTGAAGCAAGTCTTGTCAATTCAGCAATTATAGTCCTTATCACCTTTACCCTGTCAGGCACTTCTATTTCCAAAGCGTTTTCCACAGCAAGACAAACAGCTTCGTTATTGATATGAGAAGACAAATAATCCAATCTGTCTGTTAAGTGAACTATTTGCTTATAAGTATCTCTTTCTGTCATCTTCTCGATACCTCGGTGAATATATCCCAGATCAGGATCTACTTTTTCGATAATCTCTCCATCAAGAGTCAATACAAGTCTCAATACACCGTGAGCTGCCGGGTGTTGAGGACCCATATTTATCTTGTATTCTTGAGTTACTAACCCTGTTTTATTGTCAATCTCAGTAGTAGTCATACTAGCTAATCTTTTGTTTTTTTTAATCAAAATGAATTACTTCACGATCATATTTGCTTCATCAACATAATCCTTGCGCAATGGATGTCCTACCCAGTCATCCTGCAAAAACAATCTTCTCAAATCAGGATGTCCTGTGAATTTTATTCCCATCAAATCATAAGCCTCTCTTTCATTCAAAATCGCAGTCGGATATATATCAGATATAGTATCCAGAGTTTCGTCTTCAGTATTTACATGTACTACAATGATATGTCTGTATTTGGTACTCTCCAAATGATATACCATTCCTCTGTTTTTGCCCCAATCAACAGCAGTTAGCGAAAACATATAGTCAAAAGCCGCTTCGCTGTCATCCCTCAATTTGAACATTAAATCCCTCAAATTTTCTTTTGGTACTGTTACAGTCAAATACTGGACTCCTTCATCTATAAATTCCAAATCATCCATCCATGAACTCACCAAAACTTGTAATTCCGAATTTGTCATTTTTTAATTATTTTTCTTTTAATACCCGGGGTTTAATGATTTTTACCCGATAAAGTATCCTAATAGAAATCAAAATATTTCAATCACATTCAACCCACTTTCCCTTCATCAAATCCTTCAATTGGATTTTTCCTCTTACTATTGTGAAAAGTCTTAATCTTCTCTTGTAGTTTAATCATAGCATCAAGCAATGATTCAGGTCTCGGAGGACATCCGGGTACATACACATCAACCGGGATAATATGATCCGCACCTCTAACAACTGAATATGAATTATAGTAAAACGGTCCCCCTGATACTGCACATGCTCCCATTGCAACCACATACTTGGGTTCAGCCATTTGATCGTAGAGCTTTCTCAACACAGGTGCCATCTTATTGGTTATAGTACCCGCAATCACTATTACGTCAGCCTGTCTTGGTGTTGGTCGTGCAACCTCCATTCCAAATCTTGACCAATCGTGTCTGGCAGCGCCGGTTTGCATCATTTCAATAGCACAACAAGATGTACCAAAGTACAAAGGCCAAAGCGAATTTGACCTTGACCAATTGATTATTTGGTCTAAAACTCCGACTACTATATTTCCTCCATTACCCCCCGGAATAACTTGTCCCGGAAAGGTATCTTGATTATTTTTATTCTTCATATCTGATTTTACTCCCATTTTAATGCTTTTTTATTCCATGCATACAATAGACCTATACCAAGGATTACCAAAAAAATCAATGCCTCTACAAATGCAACTGTTCCCATTTTCTTCATCACAACAGCCCAAGGAACAAGAAATACTACTTCGACATCAAAAATCAAATAAATAATCGCAAATAAATAGTATCCAACCTTAAACTGAATCCAGGCATCGCCAAAAGGCTTAATTCCGCATTCCCAAGGATCGAGTTTTTGGGAATTTGATGATCTTGGTGCAAATAACGCAGCTACCGAAACCGCAATACCAATGAAAAACACACCAACTATAAAAAAAAGTACTAAAGCACTAGAACCCATATCTTTATTATTGAATTATAAAATATTAAAATCTATCTATTTAACTTCATAAGTTTCTCCACTCGCAAACAATTCATTTACCGACTTGAATTTTGCTTGACTTTTCATTTGCTCAATTCTTTCAGTACACAATTCATCGTAAGTCTTCTCTTCGACAGCCCTGATTATACCTGTCACAACTGGCATATGCAATCTTGCAAGCATCAAATGCAATGTTGTGTCCTTTTCCTTAGCATCGTGAACTAAAATATCATCTTCAGTAACCCCATCCTCTCCTATAGTCACAACCTTGAGTTTCAATCCGTCCAAAACGATTCCCTTGTCACTATTTTTACCAAAAATCATTGGTTTACCGTGTTCAACATAAAGCTGTGCATCGTCTTTTACCGCTCTATCTGTGTATTTATCAAATGCACCATCGTTGAATATAACACAATTTTGCAATACTTCTACTATTGAGGTGCCTTTAAATTTTTCAGCTTCAATGAAAACAGCTTGTTGCATTTTTGTATTTCCTCCCGGAACTCTGGCAAAAAACCTCGAACTGGAACCTATCGCTAATTCACCGGGATGAAACGGTGGTTGAATATTACCGTATGGTGATGATTTTGTTTTTTGTCCCATCAATGAAGTAGGTGAAAACTGTCCTTTGGTCAGACCGTATATCTCATTGTTGAATAAGATTAAATTTATATCTATATTTCTTCTTATCAAATGTATAAAGTGGTTACCACCTATCGCCAAAGAATCCCCATCTCCACTGGCTACCCAAACACTTAGCTCCCGGTTTGCCAACTTCACTCCTGTTGCAATAGCCGCCGCTCTACCGTGAATCCCGTGCATTCCGTAAGTATCAACATAATAAGGAAACCTTGAAGAACATCCGATACCTGAAATAAATACAAATTCTTCTTTTCTTCTACCCATTTGGGGTAATGCCTTTTGAATAGATTTGAGCACCACATAATCATCGCAACCCGGACACCATCTCACTTCTTGATCACTGGCAAAATCTTTGTATGTATAAACCGGCATATTTGAATCAGTCATTTTATATTAATTTTAATTTTTGTCTAAATATATATTTTTAATCTTTCGAAAACTATTTGTTATCCAAAATTTGATTGAATTTATTTATAAGATCCAATACAGAGAATGGCAATCCTTGTATTTTGTTATATTTCATATATTCAAACTTAGGAAACTTCGCATTCAATACAGTATGAAATTGTCCGTTATTCAGTTCGCAAACAATAATTTTCTTAAACTTACTAAAAACATCTTCCACATTTTTAGGCATTGGATTGATATAATTGAAATGAGCTAAACCAATGCTCTTCCCCTCTTCGTGCATGGAATTAACGGCTGTAAACATACTTCCAAATGTTCCTCCCCATCCTACAACAAGCAAATCACCCTCTTGAGCACCTTCTACTTTGAGATCAGGGATAGAATCCGCAACTTTATCCACTTTAGCTTGTCTAAGTTTTGTCATATGCTCGTGGTTGCGAGGATCCATAGAAACATTACCGGTAATATCAGCTTTTTCCAATCCTCCGATTCTGTGTTCTAATCCGGGAGTTCCCGGTATAGCCCAAGGTCTTGCCAAAGTATCTTTATCTCTGGAATACGGTTCGAATTCTCCCTCAACATCATCAGCAGTAATCTGCCTATGAGTGATATCAGGCATATCTTCAACCTTTTTGATTTTCCATGGAGCTGAACCATTAGCTATATATCCATCAGTCAACAAAATCACAGGAGTCATATGCTCCAATGCCAATTTTGACGCTTCAAAAGCATAATCAAAACAATTTTCAGGAGTACTTGCCGCTATTACAATTGCAGGACTCTCTCCATTTCTACCATATAGCGCTTGTAATAAATCAGATTGCTCTGTCTTAGTAGGCAAACCGGTTGACGGACCACCGCGTTGAACATTAACTACCACTATTGGTAATTCTGTCATGACAGCCAATCCAAGAGCTTCACTCTTTAATGCAAGTCCGGGACCTGAAGTAGTTGTTATCGCAAGTTTACCTGCAAAAGATGCTCCAATTGTGGAAGATATACCGGCAATCTCGTCTTCAGCCTGAAATGCTTTGACTCCAAATTGCAAATGCTTTACCAATTCATGTAAAATATCTGTAGCCGGAGTAATCGGATATGAACCTAAATACAGATCTAATCCGGATTTTTCAGCAGCAGCTAAAAAGCCCCATGCCGTAGCGGTATTACCGTTGATAATCCTATATGTACCAGGTCTCATCTTAGCAGGAAGTACTACTAAAGGACTTGGCATCAATTCCAATGTCTGTGCAAAATTATAGCCTGCTTTTAATGCTTTTATATTTGCCTCAATCACCATTGGTTTGTTACTGAATTTTTTCTTAAAAAACTCAATAGTATGATTCAATGGTCTGGTAAACATCCAATATACCATCCCTAAAGCAAACATATTCTTACTCCTGTCCATCGCTTTTTTATTAAGCCCGACATCTTTTATTGCCTCTCTGGTAAGAGTTGTTATAGGAGCTTCAATCACAACAAAAGAATCCAATTCTCCTGTTATAAGAGGATTTTCTTTATATCCGGCTTTTTCTATATTTTTTGAAGTAAAACTATCTGAATCTACAATAATTGTCTTCCCCGGTTGCACAGCGTTAATATTCACTTTCAAAGCAGCAGGATTCATTGCTACCAATACATCCACATCATCACCCGGAGTGTGAATAGCACTTTCCCCGATATGTACTTGGAATCCGGATACGCCATATATTGTCCCTTGCGGTGCTCTAATCTCCGATGGATAATTAGGAAATGTCGCAATATCATTACCCAATAAGGCAGAAGTTGTGGAAAATTGAGTACCTGTCAATTGCATACCATCTCCCGAATCTCCGACAAACCTAATCACTACATCTTTTACTGATTGTTTGTCTAAAGAACTATTTTCTTGTGTCATAATTTTCAATCGTTTTTTAAATAATGCGCAAAGTTGCTAATAATGCTTTAATAAAAACTAATTATTTAAAAATATTTTAAATTTTTGCCAACAATTTAGAAAACCTCTAAGTATTTTCAAAAAAAAATACTAAAAATTCACTTTCTTAGTTAAATGTTGTTATAATTGCAAAAGTAATTAATTAATTAACTAAAAAAAATTATTATTATGGCTATTAAGATAACTGAAGACTGTATAAGCTGTGATGCTTGTATCTCTGAATGCCCTAACAATGCAATCTATGAACCGGATGAGCCTTGGAAATTAAGTGATGGAACTAGCCTTAGCGGTATAGTTACGACGCCAAGTGGAAAAGAAATTGATGCTGATGAAGAATTTGAAGCATTATCTGATGAAACATATTATATTGTAGCTGATAAATGTACAGAATGTAAAGGATTCTTTGATGAACCTCAATGTGCTGCTGTTTGTCCTACTGACGCTTGTGTCCCTGATGAGGACAACGAAGAAGATGAGGAGGCTCTATTGGCTAAAAAGGCATGGTTACACGGTGAATAATATTTCATTTTGAAACAAATAAAAGCCTGTTCAATTTTTTTGAACAGGTTTTTTTTGTTTGGACACTTACTTTTATTGGGTGTATTTAGATCAAGCTGAAAAGTTGTGGGTTAGCATCCATTCTTAGTTTTGGTAGTTGTTAAAAGACATTATTCATTTTAGTGGCAAAAGGAGTTAAAATACGTTAAAAATGAATTACTGTTTGAACTCTGACGAAGTCGAGTGAGTTTAATTCATTTAGTATTTTAGCTTCTTTTAGAGCGTTAAAAAATGAATACAGTCTTGATTTTTTTTGTTTCGTTTTT
>Ga0256832_1000054_pt1 | contig 67220 bp, 48 predicted proteins | sample 134614metaG_FD_190534 | JGI IMG/M metagenome (GOLD analysis project Ga0256832, IMG submission 190534) | Hydrothermal vent microbial communities from Lau Basin, Pacific Ocean - 134-614 | ecosystem: Environmental > Aquatic > Marine > Hydrothermal vents | place: Pacific Ocean: Lau Basin | collected...
GCGTTGCGGAAGGTCGCCGATCGATCACCGTAGGCAGAGCTTGCGACGCCCGGGGGTCGAAGCTCGGTGGGGAGTCCAGCACCGTCGGCGGCTCCGCTCGCTCCGTCGCCGGTTCGAGCGGCGCGCGCGTTCGAGTCACGGCGTCGGCTGCCGCTGGGGTCGGCTGCACGGCCTCCGGGGAAGGGGTGGCTGTGAGCACGGCGGTGCCTTGGGCCGTGGCGGCCTTGCGCGCGGGCGCGAGCGTGGTCTTGCCGCTGCGGCTCTGGACGCTCCGGACGACCTTGCCCAGGATGCGTCGGGCCGTGGGAGGAGGCGCGAGGTCGGCCAGGGCGTCTCGGAGGGCTCGCGTGCTCTGGAAGCGATCGTCAGGATCGACGGCGAGGCAACGCTCGACGACCGCGGCGAACTCGGCGTTCGTGTCGGGGGCCGCCTCCGTGAGGGGCGGGTGCGTGCCGCGAGCGAGGTTCTTGAGCGTCTCCGTGTCGTTGGGGCCGTCGAAAGGTCGCCGGTGGGCGACCAACTCGTAGAGGAGGACGCCGAGCGAGAAGAGGTCGCTGCGTGGGTCGTAGCGCCCGTCCTGAGCATACTCCGGCGCCATGTAGGGCACCTTGCCCTTGACCACGCCGGTGCGCGAAAAGCCGGTGTTGCCAAGGGCCTTGGCGATACCGAAATCGGCGAGCTTGATTTCGCCGACGCGGCTGACCAGGACGTTGGAAGGCGAGATGTCCCGGTGCACGAGCCCTTCGTTGTGGGCGTAGTCAAGCGCGGCGGAGAGCTCCTGGGCGATGTGGACGATGATGCCGGTCGTCAGCTCTCGCTCCTTCATGAGCTTGCGCAGATCGAGGCCCTCGATGAGCTCGAGCACGAGAAAGGGGTTGCCGTCGTGGTGGCCGAAGTCGAGGACCTGCGCGATGTTCCCGTGACGCAGCCGGGCCGAGAGGCGCGCCTCTTGAATGAAGAGATCGGTCAGTTCCGGGTCGTGGGCAAGGTGAGGCAGCACCCGCTTGACGCAGACCGTCTGCTCGAACCCGCCAGGGCCGCGGCGGATCGCCACGAAGGTCTCCGCCATGCCGCCGACACCGATCCGTTCGACAAGTTCGTAGTCGCCGAGGCGATCCCCCACGTCAGCTCTTTCGGTTCATTGCAGGACGCGTGTGAAGAATTCGTCGTGGTCGCGGGCGAAGGCCCGGAAGCCTTCTTCCACCTGGTGGACCAGCTCGGCGTGAAGGTCGGCCGGCACGTAGCGGAAGGCGAGGTTCACCCCTTGCACCGCCCACGCGAAGTGGTCGGCTTCGGCGGCACCGCCGGCGCCTGAGTGGATGCGGATCCATTGGTAACAGTTGTGTGCCTGGCCGGCGATGTCGACGGCCCGGGCTTCCAGCTCCGCGACCAGGGTCGCGTCGACGGCGCGGAGGGTCGCGTCGATCCGCGAGAACTCTTGGTCGGCCAGCAGCTCGCTGCCGAGGTGGTAGCCCATCGCCCGGAAAATGCCGGCGTGGTCGTCGGCGTTGCCGGCCCCGTAGCCGTACGTCACCCGATAGCGCAGGGCTTGCAGCCAGAGTGGCGGCGCGAGGAACTCCTCGATGTGCCGTGTGTCGCCGAACTCGGGGTGTTGAGCCACCGAGGCTTCCAGGATGCCCAGGAGCGTCGCTTGGGCGAGGCATCGGTGCGTGTCGCGGTGCTCCGTATCGCGGTCGTCGAACTCGTCGCGTGCCGCGTCGAAAAAGTAGCTCGCGACCAGCACGCTGCGGTCGGCGAGGGGCATCGGGAAGCCCTCCTCGCGGAACAATTGCTGGCTGCGGCCGATCTCGCTCGACAAGAGCGCGACTCCCGAGCCGAAGAGACCGTTCCAGGAGGCGAAGCGGGCGAGGAAGCGGACGAGGGTTGGGCGCGACCGCGCCGCTTCTTGGACCACCTCCGCCACGCGCTCGCCGGCGGTCTCGTAGTCATGTACGGCGCGCAGCCTCTCCCGGGTAATCTCCATGGCTTCTTCCTCAGCGCTCCATCAGTGCGTCGATCTCGTCTTCAAGAATATAGTCGAGCTCTTCCTCGGCGTTCATTCGTTCCACGGCCACCTTGAGCTCCGCGACGACCTCGTCACGGGAGGTCGGGTTGGCCATCACGCGCTGGAAGACCTCGTCGAAGGTGTCCGCCATCGAGAGCATGGTCGCCTCCATCGATGCGTCTCTCGTGCGCATTTCTTCTCGGCGGCGGAGCAAGAGCTCGAGCTCCTGCTTGGCTTTGAGCAGGCGCCGGCGGTCCGCGGAGCCGCTCACGTCTTGCAGTTGTGCGTCGATCTCGGCGATGCGTTGCGCCAGGCTACGGTCGTCCAGGCTTTGGGCACGCTCGTGGATGGCGATGCGCGCCAGCCAGAGTCCCAGATAGTCGACCGTGGCGTCGTCCAGGGCGTCGATGTCGTCCTGGGTCACCGCCGTCTCGCTTTGCTCGGCGATCTTCCGGAGTGAGTCTCGCCGTTCGAGCATGCGGCGGTAGACCTTCCAGTAGGGGTGGTCGCGGCCTACGCGCTTTTCGATCTCCTCGATGAGGTGTTTCCGGGCGGCCTCGCGGCGTTCGAGCAGTAGGCGCCGATCGACCTTCCTTCGGAAGCGCTCGGAGCCGGGTACGAAGAGGGCGGCGATGGCGACGCCCGCTCCGTAGCCGATCAGCGGTAGAAAGCCGAGCCCTCCAAAAGGGATGGAGAGCGCGAGGGCGGCGGCGACGGACCCAAGGCCGGCGTTCACGCTGTAGCGATGCAGGAGCATCTCTTTGAGGTAGTTGACCGGTTTCTTCTGTCGCCAGTTCGCCACGTCACCCTCAGAACGAAACCCGCACCTGGCCGTGGCTCTTGGAGCCGTGCAGCCGCTGAAGGATACGGTCTTTCATCTGCACGACGGGCGTGGACATCAGCCAGGCGTCGCTGCGAGGCCGTGGCTCGTCGATGCGGAAGTCGTCGACGATCGTCGCCGGACTGGCCGACAGCACGAGGACCCGGTCACCCAAGAGCAGCGCTTCGGTGACATCGTGGGTGACGAACACGACGATGCACTTCTGTGCCTTCCAGAGGTCGATGAGGAGCCGCTGCATCTCCTCTCGCGTCTGGGCGTCGAGCGCCCCGAAGGGCTCGTCCATCAGGAGGATGCGGGGACGGAGGACGAGGGCCCGGGCGAGGGCGACCCGCTGGTTCTGGCCTCCGGAGAGCTGGGATGGCCGCAGCTCGGCTTTGTCGGCGAGCCCCACGGCTTCGAGCATCTCTTGCACCCGAGTCTCCTGCTCGGCTGGTGGCACCCGCGCTCGCCAGAGCTTCAGGCGGAAGGGGAACGCGACGTTCTCGTAGACGGTGAGATCGGGCCGGTTGGCGTAGCGCTGAAACACCATGACCGCTTCGTCGTGAGGCCCGTTGCAGGGCACCCCTCCAATACGCACCTCGCCGCTCGTTGGCGACTTGACGCCGATGGGGCGTACGCCACCAAGCAGCCGAAGGAGCGTCGACTTACCGCAGCCCGACGGCCCGAGCAGCATGTTGATCGTCGGTGCGTTCAGCTCCAAGTCGATGCCGTCGAGGATGCGTTGCACCCCCTCGCCATCCGGGCGCGGGTACTCCTGCACGACTTGCGAGACAGTCACGTCGAGGAATGAAGCGGGCTCTTCGTTGGGCGCGCGGTCGTTGGTCCTCTCTGCCTGCTGGGCCTCGCTCATTACTCGGACTCCCAAGGATAGAGGGCGCGCTTGAGGGCTCGCATCAGCGAGTAGGTCACCAGCGCCAGGGCGATGATCACCCCGATGCCCACGAACACCTTGTCCATGGCGCTCTGCCGGCGCGCGATGCTGATGAGCTGTCCGAGCCCCCGGTCGGCGTTGACGTATTCGGCGACCGTGATGTAGGTCCACATGACGCTTACTGCCACGATGATCGCGTCCATGATCCGCGGCTTGGCCATGGGGTAAACGGCGTGGCGGACCGCCTCCCAGGGGGTCGCTCCCAGGTCTCGCGCGGCGATCCAGTGTTGTTGGCTGACCGCCTGCATGGCGTCACGCACCATCGGCACGAGGAAGACCACCGCGCCGATGAAGAGGAAGACGATCTTCATGGTTTCGCCGATGCCGAGCCACATGACGAGGATCGGCAAGATGGCGACGACCGGCGCCGAGCGCAGCGGGTCCACAAGGGGCGAGAGGAAGGCGTTGATGCGAGGTTCGGCGCCCATGAGGATGCCCATCGGCACGCCGATCGCGACCACGAGCACGCTGGCCACGAACACGCGTAGTAGCGACCAAGTCGTCGCCTGGAGCAAGAGGCTTTCGCCGCGTTCCGGGTCCCAAGCCAGGCGGGCGAAGGCGGCCCCGCATTGGACGATCGAGGGGAGCTTGCTCGGCGGAACCAGTGAGCCGGCGGTCAGCACCGTCCAGACACCGAGCACGAGGGCGACAGAAGCGAAGCCGTAGGCGCGCCGCTGTCTGGCGGGGAGCGGGTCGTAGGGGTTCCACATGCGGCGCGGACTTCCTGCGTCAGTCGTTCGAGGCGGCGTGGCGCTGGAGGATGGCGACGCGCGTCGCGCGGTTTCGTGCGCGGCAGTCGTCGAGGGACTCGCCTTCTTCGGGGGCGCTCTCATCGCAGAGGGGCTTGTCCGGCCCGTTGCCCACGATAATGAAGCGCTCCGGGCGGAACTCCCACTGGGTGACGAGATAATCGACGACGGCCTGCGCGCGCTCCCGAGAGAGCCGAAGGTTCGTCGCGCGGCGACCCGTCGAGTCGGTGTTGCCCGAGACCTCGAAGTACGCCGAGCCATGGCTCTCGATGAGCGGGACGATTTCGTTGTCGATGGTGCGCTGGGCGCGCCGCGTGAGATCCGCCGAACCCGAGGCGAAGTTCACCATGACCGGCCGGGTGACGACAGGTACCTGCGTCTGCGCCTGGACGGCCTGAGCGACCTGATCTCGCTCCTGTGTGGAGAACTCGAACTGTGGCCTCTGCGCGACCTCGCGTGCTTGTGGGGCGGCCTCCATGAGGGCGCGGATGTACTTGTACTCGAAGGACTCCTGGGGCGGGATGACGGGGCTGTTGGGGTTCGCGAGGGCTCCTGCCTCACGGTAGATGCGGTCGAAGCGTCGATAGACTCGCTCGTAGTGGTTCGTTCCGCCGGCGAGCCCGAGGATGCGGAGGTTGTCTTCGAGCCCCGTCCACACCAGGTTAGAGAAGAGCCCTTTGACGAAGTCGCGGCCCTCGTCGCGGGCGAGTTGAGCGAAGAACTCTTCGGTCTGCACGAGGGCCTCGACGGCACCGTCGGGGTCGTTGCGGGCGGCGTCGACGCCCTCCATCCAGCTCTTGACGAAGGCTTGGATCGCCGGCTCGTTGGCCGGGTCGTCGAGCACGCGCTTGTCGCAGACGATCACGTCGTAGATCAGGTTCGTCGCCACCCGGGTGGAGTAGATCACGTGCGCGCCGGGGATGTTCTTGAGGGCGAGGGAGAGGTCGGGATCCCAGAGCACCGCAGCGTCGGCGCTTCCGGACTCGAGGGCCGCGCGGACGCCGGCCAGTCCTTCGTCGGGGTTGATGAAGACGTAGTTGATCCGCGACTTCTGGCGTGCCGTGAGTGACGAGTTCTCAATGGCGTCGATGGTCATGCCGTGGCTGGGCGTGAACTGCAGCAGTGCGACGCGCTTGCCTACCAGGTCCTCCACACGCCGGATGGATGGATCGCGGGCGATGATCGCGTCGGCTCCCTGGGTGTTGTCGACGACCATGATGGCGCGGCCGTCCAGCCCGTTGTTGCGAAGGTTGGGTTGCTCTTGCGCCCAGAAGTCGCTCGTGCGCCATGCGCAATGGGCAGCACCGGACTCGAAGATGGTCGCGAGCGTCGGGATGTCGTCCTGGATGACGAACTCCACGTTCACGCCGTTGCGGGCCATGATCGAGCCCGGCCGCGTCGTCAGTGATTTGCCGTTCGCGTAGAGGGCGGGCGCGTAGCCGTGAAAGCTGACGATGGAGACCTTCAGAGGGTTCGTAGGAGAGCCGACAGGGCCGCCGGCCTCGCCGGTTCCGGTGCTCGCGGTGCCTGCCTCGCCGCCATCGGCCCCTTCTCCCTCGCCGCCGAAGCGGTCCTTGAGGCCCAGGTGCCACGCGGCAGCGCCGGCTGCGGAGAGGATGATGAGGACGATGAGTCCCTTTGCGACAGGAGTGAGGCGTGCCTTTGCCATGGGGTCGGTCCTTGTCTGATGGGTCGTGTCGGGTGGAACGGTCGGCGACCGCTCACGGGGTGTCGCGTTCGAGCGCGAAAGTGGCGGGAAGCACGCGCAGGCGCTCGATCTCGGCCTTGATGCGCGCGATTTCACGCACCGTCGCCGCCTCCGCCGCTTCGACCTTCCCGTCGATCTCGGCCTTCTGCGCGGCGATCTGGGCGGTCTCGAGCTGGAGCGTCTGCTCGAGCTCCAAGATCTTCTGGCGGATGGTCTCCGTCGCCTGCGCGAGGTAATCGTCGCGGGTCTGCTTCTCTTGTTCGGCCGTCTGGCGAATCTGGCCGAGCTGGTCTTGAATCTGGGCGGCCAGGTTCTCGAGCACGGTGATCTTGCGCTGGGCATCGAGCACTGCGTCGGCGATGGTCCACTCGTCGTCGGCCGCGTCCATGGCGAGCACCGCCGCCTTGCGCGTTGCGGGGTCCATCGCCCGCAGGCCGTCGAGCACGCGCAGCAGCTTTTCCGCCGAATAAGGCGCCTCGGGAACCTTCGCGGTGGCGTAGATCTCCTCGAACGGTCGGTCCTCGACGATGCCGGACGCGCTCGTGGAGGGGGCCGCAGGCGGCGCGGTCGGAGCGGTCGGGGGAGGCGAGGGGACCGACGCCGGAGGGCTCTGCTTCGCCTCCTCGGCGAGGATGCGGTCGATCTCGTCCAGGGACATCTCGTCGGCCGCCTCGCTCGCGACCTTTGCTTCCTCCTCTTCGGTGAGCTCGACGAGCTTCATCTTGGAGAGGGCCTTGAGAAATTTGTTCGCCATCGGCGTCGGCGAGCATCCCCCGCTTGACGCTGTCGATCAAGGCTGTCGGCGGGCTTGGCGGGGCCGGTGGGGCCTGCCCGGTGGCCGCGCGGTTCGTTCGTTGCTAGAGCGCATCTCAAACACGATCGTCGATCGATCCGTGGACTGGGCGGGACCGGTGGCGCATCCGAGAGGCGAGGGAATGTCGAGCATTCTTGAGCTGAGAGGATGGCGGCAGAGGGCGTACGCAGGCCGCGGAGCGGCGAGGAGGGGTTTTGAGATGGGCTCTGGGGCACCAGCCGTGGACACGAAGGTCACCGACACCGAGGGACGCGACGAGCGCCGGACCTCCGACATCCCCCGGAGCCACAAGGCCCTCGCCCTGTGTCTGGCCGCGACGGCTGCGCTGACCGCCCTCGACCTCTGGAGCAAGAGCTGGGCTCTGGAGACCCTGAGCACCGAACGCATCGGTCAGGCGCCGCCAGTCTGCGAGGCCGACGAGCAGGGCTACACGACCATGCAGCGAGGGCGGGGAGAGCCCATCGTCCTGGCGCACGATTGGCTCGAGCTCCGCTACGCCGAGAACTGCGGCGCGGCCTTCGGGCTCCTGCGCAACGCCTCGGCGACCCTGCGGCACGCGGTCTTCGGATTGGCTGCCGTCGCCGCGAGCATCGCGCTGTTGGTGATGTTCGCGCGGGGGCGCGGGGGCCCAGCCTTCGCGGCCGCGGTCCCCTTCATCGTCTCCGGTGCCATCGGCAACCTCGTCGACCGTCTGCGCTACGGCTACGTGGTCGACTTCATCCGGGTCCACTGGGACCGCGAGATCCTATGGATGCGCGAGTGGCCAACCTTCAACGTGGCCGACATCACGATCACCATCGGTGTCCTCCTGCTCCTCATCGACGGATGGCACGAAGGTCGCCGCCAAAAGAAGGGCGAGGTCGCGGAGCCGGCGGCGCGCCCGTCGAAGAGCTAACGGCCCGCGCCCGCATCGACCGTGGTGGATCGCGGTCGCCCTGCGTGGCGCAGGGCCGCGATGAAGCCTTGAAGATTCTCGAGGTGCGATGCGCTGCGCATGGGGAGAGGCTAGCCCGTGTTGGCCAGGCGAAGTGCCCGGCGGCGTAGGCGGCTCCAGGCCACGGCGACGAGGGCCAGGAAGAACAGCCCGATCAGCTGAGAGGTCGACAGTCCCAGCAGCGCCCCCCGGTCGTCGTCCCGAAGGTACTCGAGGCCGAAGCGGAGGACCGCGTAGAGACCCAAGAAGGTCAGCATCACCTGACCGTCGAAGCGCTTGCGTGGTCGCACCAGGAGCATCCCGACCGCCGCGATCAGAAGGCAGCCGAAGGCTTCGTAAAGTTGCGTCGGATGAACCGGAAGCGAAGGCTCCGAGGGCCACGCGAGCAGGCCGCGTTTCCACTGGGACTCGCTCGCCGGGCTCCACGGCGGGAAGCGGACGGCGGCCCAGAAGCTCCCGTTGGTCGTCTTGCCAAAGCAGCAACCTCCGAGGAAGCAGCCCATGCGGCCGAAGAAGAGGCCGAGGGGGATCGTCAGGCCGACGAGGTCGACGCCCTTGAGGACCGGGAAGCCCTCCTTGCGGAGAAAATGGATGCCGTAGGTCCCGGCGGCGATGAGGCCGCCGTAGTAGGCGAGGCCGCCCCGCCAGAAGGCGGCCCAGGCGAGGCAGTCGCGGGCCCGCGGGCGACATACGCCCGCCGCCTCGTCCCAGAGACCTTGGATCTGTGCGCAACGTCCTTCGGTGACCTGCCAGGCGACGCGCTCGGGGGCTGTGCAGAGGTGGACGTAGTCCCAGAAATAGCCGTCGGCGAGGACGTGCAGCAGCCGTGCCCCGACGACGCCCCAGAGGAGCGCGAAGAGACCGAGGTCGATGATGGTGTCCGCGTCGAGCTGCATGCGCTTGGCCTGCCGCGCCGCCAAGAAGATCGCGAGGCCGAAGCCGACCATGAGCATCGCGAAGTAGGCCGGGAGCGGCTGGCCGAAGAGCTCGAAGAGCGTCGGAAGCACACCCTGATCTACCAAGCGGCCGTCGCCGCGTCACTCGATGGATCACCGCGAGCAGAGGAGAGCTCTCGGTGTTCGGGCGGGCTCAGGCCTCCTCGGGCCGGAGACTGAAGCGGAGGCCGTCGCCGGATACTTCGGCTTCGTGGAGCCGGCCCTCGCCGAGGCCGCGCTCGAAGCGGCTCGCGAGCGTCTCGGCGGCGATGGTTTCGGCGTGCGCAGCGATCGCCTCGGCCAGCTCACCGTCCGCCTCCCAGCCGACGTGCACCCGGGCGCCGATCGGGAGGTCCATCTCCTTGCGCGCCTTGTTGATGCGGTTGATGACCTCCCGTGCCAGCCCCGCGCGGTGCAGCGCGGGGGTGATCTGGGTATCGAGCACCACGACGTGGCCCTGCTCCTCGGCCGCGGCGAAGCCTGCCTTGGCGACGAGGCGCACCTGGATGTCGTCGGGGCCAAGCTCGAAGCGTTCGCCGCCGAGGGCGAGGACGACGCTCCCCTTGGTGCGCAGCTGGGCATAGAGCGCGGCCCCGTCGGCGGCGGCGAGGGCGGCCTTGCAGGCGGGCAGGTGCTTGCCGAGGCGCGGGCCGAGGGCGCGGAAGTTCGGCAAGAGCTGATAGTCGACGTAGGTCTCCAGCTCGTCGGTGAAGGCGATCTCCTCGACGTTGAGCTCGTCGCGGATGATCCGCTCGAAGCGCTGAATCGTCACGCGCTCCATCTCGTCGGCGACGGCCACGATAGCCTTGCTCAGGGGCTGGCGGACCTTGAGCTTGGTGTCTGCGCGCACCCGTAGACCCGCGGCGACGACGGCGCGGGAGAGCTGCACCGCTCGTCGCAGGGATTCGTCGACGCGCTCGACGCTCGGTTCGGCGAAGGCGGCGAGGTGTACCGAGCGCGGCGCCTTCGGGATGCGCGTGGCGACCAGGTTCTGGAAGATGGCTTCGCTCATGAAGGGGACGAAGGGCGCGATCAGCTTCGTCGTCTCGACGAGGACCTCGTAGAGCGTCGCGAACGCCGCGGCCTTGTCGGCGCTCTCGCCCTGGGCCCAGAAGCGGGGCTTGCTCCGGCGCACATACCAGTTGCTGAGGGCGTCCACGAAGCCCTCGATGTGGCGGACGGCGAGGTGGCTCTTGTAGTCGTCGAGCTCTCGGCGCACGGAGCGGACCGTGTGGTCGAGCTCGGCCAATACCCAGCGATCCATGGGAGGCCGCCCGCCGACGGCCGGCCGCGGCGCGGTCGGATCCCAGCCGTCGATGTTGGCGAGCTGGACGAAGAAGGCGTAGCTGTTCCAGATCTTCAGAAGGAACTTGCTGATCGCCTCCTTCGTGGCGCGGTCGAAGAAGCGCGTGTTCTGACCGGGAACCGTCGCCGAATAGAGGGCCCAGCGCACCGCGTCCGCTCCCGCCGACTCCATGAGCTCGAGGGGGTCGGTGTAGTTCTTGAGCGACTTGCTCATCTTGCGGCCTTGCTCGTCCGTGAGCAGGCCCAGTACCACGCAGTTCTTGAAGGGGTGAGGATACTTCTCTTCGTCGAAGAGCAGCGTGCTGATCGTCATCAGCGAGTAGAACCAGCCGCGGGTCTGGTCGACGGCTTCGGTGATGAAATCCGCGGGGAACGCTTTGTGGAACTTCTTGCGCTGCTCCTTGACGTGCGGGTACCCCCACTGCGCGAAGGGCATGCACCCGCTGTCGAACCAGCAATCGATCACCTCCGGAACCCGCCGGTAGACGCCCGGCTTGCCGCGCTCGGTCCAGGTGACGTGGTCGATCCATGGCTTGTGGACCATGAGGTGGTCGGCGAGGGAGCGGTCGCGGCGCTGCGCCTCGTAGAAATGGTCGAAGGCGCGCGGGTTCCTCTCGAGGATCTCCTCGACGGATCCGACCGCGACGACGTCCCCGGTCTCGTCGTTGACCCAGATCGGCAACGGCGTGCCCCAGAAACGCTCGCGGCTGAGCGCCCAGTCCACGTTGCCCTCGAGGAATTGGCCGAAGCGGCCGCGCTTGATGTGCTCGGGCTCCCAGTGAACGTGTTCGTTGTTCTCTTGGACTCGGTGAATCTCCTGGGTCGTGCGGACGAACCAACTCTCCCGCGCGTATTGGATGAGAGGGTCTTCCATGCGGCGCCACGAGAACGGGTAGTCGTGGCGGTAGACCTCCTCCTTGAAGAGCAGCCCGCGCGTCCGGAGGTTCCGGATGATGTCCCGGTCGGCGTCCTTGCAGAAGCGACCGGCGAAGTCCGTCACCTCCGGTGGGAAGGTCCCGTCGGGCCGCAGCAACTGGAGCCACCCGAGCCCCTCGCTCTTGCAGGCCGCGAAGTCGTCCTCTCCGAACGCGGGGGCGAGGTGGACGAGCCCCGAGCCCGAGGCGAGCTCCACGAAGTCGGCCGCGATGACCCGATGCGCCGGGCCGCCCTCGGGCTCCACGTAGCGGAAGGGTGGTTCGTACTCGGTACCGACCCACTGCTGGCCCTTGCGGCGCTCCAGAATCTCGTGCGGGCGATCGCCCAAGAGGTTGGCGGCGCGCGCTTCGGCGAGAACGAGCTTGCGGCCGTCGTCCAGCCGCACGGTCAGGTAGTCGGCGTCCGCCTTCACCGCGAGGGCGATGTTGGACGGGAGGGTCCAGGGCGTCGTCGTCCAGGCCAAGAAGCTCGTGTCCGGCATGCCCTTGACGGGGAAACGCACGGTGATCGAGGGGTCATCGACCTGCTTGTAGCCTTGGCCCACCTCGCCGGCGGAGAGCGCCGTGCCGCCCTGAGGCCACCACCACACGACCTTGTGCCCCTTGTAGAGGAGTCCCTTGTCGAAGAGCTTCTTGAGGGCCCACCAGACGCTCTCGACATAGCTCTTGTGGAAGGTGACGTAGGCGTCCTCCAGGTCCACCCAGAAGCCGATGCGGCGGGTCATCACCTCCCACTCGTGGGTGTACTTGAAGACGCTTTCGATGCACTTCTTCGTGAACGGCTCGATCCCGAAGTCGGCGATCGCCTGGCGGCCGCTGATGCCGAGCTCCTTCTCGACCTCCACCTCGACCGGCAGGCCGTGGGTGTCCCAGCCGGCGCGCCGCGGCACGTGGAAGCCGCTCATGCTCTTGTAGCGCAGGAAGACATCCTTCATCACGCGGGTGAGGACGTGCCCCGCGTGCGGCATCCCATTCGCTGTCGGAGGCCCTTCGTAGAAGACGAATGGGGGCTTCTTCTTGCTCTGCTCGAGGACCTTCGCGAAGATGCGCTCGTCGTCCCAGAACCTCTGGACCTCTTTGTCGAGCTGGGGGAAGGAGACCTGCGGAGACACGGGGTCGAACATGGCCGCTGTCTACCATGGTCCGGTCGCGATCCAAGGGTCGCGATGCCCCTTTCGTTGCCGTGGAGGCTCTGGTAGTCAGCGGCCATGGCGCTCCTCGACGGCAAGGCGATCGCGAAGAAAGTCCGCGCGGAGGCGGCGGAGCGAGCCGCGGCGTTTCTTGCGCGGCACGGTCGCCGGCCTGGGCTGCATGTCGTCCTCGTCGGTGACGATCCGGCCTCGCAGGTCTATGTGCGCAACAAGGAGCGCGCGGCGGGCAAGGCGGGCCTCGAGGGCAAGGTCCACCGCCTGTCCGCCGACACCCCCCAGGGCGACGTCGAAGCGCTCGTCGGCGAGCTGAACGCCGACCCGCGTATCGATGGAATCCTGGTGCAGCTCCCCCTGCCGGCGCATCTCGACGCCCAGGCGGTGATCGACCGCATCGACCCGGCCAAGGACGTCGATGGGCTCACGCCTCAGAGCGCCGGGCTGCTCGTGGACGGACGCCGAGGTTTGCGTCCGTGCACGCCGAGCGGCTGCATGCGGCTGCTGCACGAAGCGAAGGTGCCCCTCGCCGGGCGTCGGGCGCTGGTCATCGGTCGCAGTCTGCTCGTGGGCAAGCCGGTGGCGCTGATGCTCCTGGCCGAGAATGCGACGGTGACGATCGCGCATTCGCGCACGGAGGACCTCGCCGCGCGGGTGGCGGAGTCGGACGTCGTCGTCGCGGCCGTGGGGCGCCCGGGGCTCGTGCGTGGGGCGTGGATCAAGCCGGGGGCGGCGGTTCTCGACGTCGGGATCAACCGCGGCGCGGACGGGCGTCTCCGAGGCGATGTGGAGTTCGAAGCGGCGCGGGAACGGGCGGGGTGGATCACCCCAGTGCCTGGCGGGGTCGGGCCGATGACCATTGCCATGCTGCTGAGCAACGCCGTGACCGCCGCGGAATGGAGGGAGAGCTGATGGCTGCGAAGAAGACCGCCGCGGAGAAGACCGCCGCGAAGAAGACCGCCGCGAAGAAGACCGCCGCGAAGAAGACCGCGCCGGCCCTCACGGGGCGCAAGCCCCCCGCGCTCGGCAAGAAGGCGCCGGACTTCTCCCTCGAATCCACCGAGGGGCACCCGATCTTGCTGAGCGATTACCGAGGCAAGTGGGTCGTTCTCTACTTCTACCCGAAGGACAACACGCCGGGCTGCACCCTCGAGGCCAAGGCCTTCCGGGATGCGGCCAAGCGACTGGCGAAGCTCGGGGCGGTCGTGCTCGGCGTCAGCAAGGACAGCGTCCGGTCCCACGAGCGCTTCCGCGACAAGTACGAGCTTGGGTTCCCGCTGCTCAGCGATCCCGAGCAGAAGGTGCTCGAGGCCTACGGTGCCTGGGGCGAAAAGAGGAACTACGGGAGGGTGTACCAGGGCATCATCCGCAGCACCTTCCTCATCGATCCCCAAGGCAGGCTCGTGCGGGCCTGGCCCAACGTCCGCGTGGCGGGCCACGTCGACGAAGTGCTGGACGCGCTGGAGGAAGAAGCCTCGCGGTGAAACGAGCCTCGGCGGGCGCTTGTGACAAAGCGCACGGGCGAGCAACCCGGGGAAGTCGCCTGTGCCGCCGGCCGTTGACAGCCGTTCCCCGGCCCCGCTAGTTTGCATTCTCACTTGTACGGGTCGTGCGCAGTCGCCGCGCGGCGCCGTCCGGAGGATCCATGGCTTGTTTCCGCATTGTCTGTCTGTGCCTGCTGACCGCTCTCGCCCTTGGTTGCGGTGATGACGACCGCACCACTCGGGACGGAGGAAGCGGCGCGTGCACGCCCGCCTGCTCGGCCGGGACGCTCTGCTGCGGGAGCCGCTGCGCCAACCTGAACACGGACCCGATGAACTGCGGCGGCTGCGGGATGGCCTGCCTGCCGGGTCAGAGCTGTTCGAGCGGCACTTGCACCGGCACTCCGGTCGACGGTGGTGGCGTCGACAGCGGCGGAAGCTCCATGTGCACTCCAAGCTGCAGCTCGTCGCAGCGTTGCTGCGGAACTTCGTGCGTCAACCGGGAAGGGCCGGCCGGGGTCCTCGACGCGCGGAGCGACTCGAGCTTCGCCAACTGCAACGGCTGCGGGCTTGCCTGCGATGCGGACCGCGCGAGCCGCTGTGGGACGCAGTTGGGCATGAGCGGTCCGCCGCAGTGTCTGTGTGGGAACAACCTCCAGTGCCCGGCCGGTCAGGCCTGCGTGACGAACGACATGGGGACCTTCATCTGCGCCGACCTCAACTTTGATCCGATGAACTGCGGGGCGGTGGGCAACCGCTGCGCGGAAGGGGAGAGCTGCATCAGCGGCGTCTGCCAGTGCGGTTCGACCGGCGCGAGCTGCGCCGCGGGACAGGCCTGCTGCGGCGGCGCGTGCATCGATACGCAGACCGATCCGATGAACTGCGGTGCCTGCGGCAACGTCTGCGGCGCCGGTTCGACTTGCACCGGCGGCATGTGCGGTTGTGGCGGCGGGCCCGCCTGCCGGCCGCCCACGCCGGGGATGTTCGGCGCCGGCGGTGATCCTGGGGAGAGCTGCTGCGGCGGCGTCTGTGTTCCAAACACGAACGAGAGCTGCGCTTGCGAGGCCTGCACCGGCGACGACACCTGCCAGATCGCCGGCGGCGGGATCATCCCCGGAATGGGAAGCGGCGAGGCGACGGTTTGCTGCGGCGGCGTGGAGGTGGCGCTGCTGGGTTGCGGCGGCGGGCTCGGCGGCCTGGACGGCGGCTTGCCGTTCCCCTGAGCCCAGGCGCCCCAGAGAGGGTTCACCTCAGGCCCGCCTCGGGACCAGGCGGCTCAGGTGATCATCAGCACGAAGACGACCAACATGAGGAGCGCGAAGGCGGCCAGCAGAGTGCCGCCGATCGCGACGGCCCGCCGGTCCCAGCTCCGCAGCGCTTCGTCGTGAAGCTTCAGCTCTCGCTGCAGCTGGGCGACGTGGTCGTCGGCCTTCACCGCAGTCGCCGCTTCCAGCACACCCATGGGGACCCGCGCATCCCGGGCGCGCCTGCCGAGCTCCGCCAGCCGGCGTTCGGCTTCGCTCGTCGCCTTTCCGACGGACGCTTCGGCTGCGAGGATGCTTCCGGTAAGCTCTCGATCGAGGTGGCGGCGGGTGGCCTGGTGGCGGCGGAGCTGCTCGAGGCCCGCGGCGAGGCGGCTCTGCACGTCCCGAAGCTCGCCGGCTTTGGCGTCCACTTTCTCCTGTTGGAGGGCGACCTCTGCCCGGCGCGCCTCCAGGGAGGCCTGCAGGGGGGAGGCATCCGGCGCGTGGCGTAGCTCGATCTTCACCCGATCGAGAGCTGCGGTCCGGCGGCGGAGCTCGTGGCTGAGCACGTCCAGCTCCGCGCGGAGCTTGGCTTCGCGGTCGCGGAGCGGCGCGACCATGGCCTCGGCGCGCGCGATCTCTTCGTCCAGCCGGCGTTTCTCCGCGTCGGCTTCGGCTCGGGTGCGCTGCGCGAGGCTGCGCTGCGAGTCCGTCGCGCCCAGGGCGCGCTGGGCCTGTCCAGCGAGCTCCGCGAGGCCGTGGGTGTCCAGGTCGGCGCGCTGGTGCTGCAGCAAGGCCCGGCCCAAGGCCGCGTGGGTCGCCAGCACGCGGCGCTGGGCCGTCTCGAGGCGCTCTGCGAGCCGGCGGCGACTCTGCCAGAGGTCCTTGGCGCGCAGGGCGACGTGGACCGTGTAGGGCAGAGCCAGCAGCGGGTTGCGGGGGGGCTCGCCGAAGCCGGCGAGGGCGGCCGCTTCGGCCTTGCGGCGCGCCGCCTCTCGGATGGCCTCGGGGGAGGTTGCAGCAACGTGAGTCGCCCCAGGAACCGGGCCAGGTGCCCCGACGGCAGGCATCGGGCCCGGCGTTGGCTCATGCACCGGTGGCTGCGGTACGGGCGCGAGCTCGAGGGGGGCGAGGTCGGCGCTCGGCGGTTCCAGCGGGTCGTCCCCCAAGGTGGACGGCCCCGAGGGCATCTTCGGCGCAACATTGGCCGAGGGGTCGGCGAGCTCGAGGGGCGGCAGCTCCGCCGCGTCGCGGAACGGGTCGAAGGGATCGTCGTCGCCGAAGGAGGTCGTCACCGGCCTTCATCATACGGGATCGTGGGCCTGGTCAGGGCGTCGATTGACACCCTGACGACCCCCTGATAGCCCCCGAAGCCCGCGTGAGCCCTGAATCGCCCGATAGTGATGCGCCCGCCGAGAGCGACGAGCCTCCGACCTCGCCGGAAGGATCGTGTGGCGAGGCCGCGGGTTCTGCCGCCGCCGCGGACGCGCCCCAGGCGCCGGCCTATCCGCCGGACGCGCCGATCCCCGTCGACCCCAATTTTCGCATCGAGCTGCCGGGCTTCGAGGGGCCCCTCGACCTGCTTCTCTACCTCATCAAGAAGCACGAGCTCGACGTGCTCGATCTTCCCATCGCGTTCATCACCGAGCGCTACATCGAGTACCTCGGCTTGATGGAGGAGCTGAACCTCGACGTCGCGAGCGAGTACCTCGTGATGGCGGCGACACTCGCGCACATCAAGAGCAAGGGGCTCCTGCCTCGTCCGCCCCAGGACCAGGACGAGGAGGAAGAGGACGAGCTCGATCCACGGGCAGAGCTCATCCGCCGCCTGCTCGAGTACCAGAAGTACAAGCGCGCCGCCGAGGCCCTCGGGTCTCGCGGTATTGCCGGGCGTGACGTCTTTCCAAGGGGTATCCCGACGGCCAAGGCCGAGGGCCCCGCCCCCCTGGCGCCTTTCAGCGTGTTCAAGCTGATCGACGCCTTCCAGGCGATCGTCAAGCGCAAGAAGGGCACGATCTCCCTCGAGGTCGACGCTGAGCGCGTCACCATCCAGGAGCGCATCACGCAGATCGTGGAGTCGTTGCGTCGGACCGAGCGGACTCCGTTCGAGCGGCTCTTCGAGGGGAGCGTGACGACCTACGACCTCGTCGTGACGTTCCTGGCTCTGCTCGAGATGGCGAAGATGCGCCTCGTGAAGATCTACCAGGACGGTCCGACCGAGCCCATTTATCTGGAGGCGCGGGTCCTCGATGCCGACGCGGTTCAGCAGACCATCGCTCACGCCGGGGCCGACTTTGGCGAAGAACCGGTGCGCCCGTTCGGGGCCGAGGAGGGGAAGGACGAGCCGGAGCCGAACGCGGTTGAGGAGGACGACGAGGCCGAGGCCGACGAGGCAAGCGAGGACGACGAGGCCGACGAGGCCGACGACCAGGACGAGTACGAGGGGGACGGTTTCGCTGGGGCGGGCGGCCTTGGTGCGGCGCCTGAGACCGAAGCCTCAACGCAGACGCGGGGAGCGGGCGCGCACCGCCGGGACGAGGAGGGCGCCGCCGGTGCGCTGCTTTCCGCCGAAGCGCTTGAAAACGAGACCGATTCGGAGCAAGACCGCCGCTCGTGATGGGGACGCAGAGGACCGACACCGCCGAGCCCGAGAGCGAGGCGGGAGGGCGCGAGGAGCCCGCCGAGAGCCCGGCCGCGTGTGCCCAGGGGGCCGAGGTCGAGGCTCGCAGCGCCAACGAGGAAGCGTCGTCTCCCGAGCAGGGCGAGCCGGAGCGAAGTGAGCCCGAGGCCTCGGTGGGAGGGGAGAGCGCCGCCGGCCTGGGGCCTGGCGCGGGCGATGGTGACGAGGCAGCGGTCGACGTACCCGGACCCGGTCTCGAACGTTCTGTCGCCATCCGGGATTCGCACCTCAAGAGCTTGGTGGAGAGCTTGATCTTCGTCGCCGATCGTCCCGTGCAGCCCAAGCGGCTCGCGCGCGCGACACGAAGCCGGCCGTCGGATATCGAAGCGGCCCTCGCGGAGCTCGAGAGCGACTACCGGGACCGAGGGATCAACCTCGTGCAGGTCGGCACCGGCTGGCAGTTCCGTTCGTCCGCGATCAACGCCGCGTTCGTGCGGGACTTCGTCTCGCGCACGCCGGTGCGGCTGACCCGTGCGCAGATCGAGACCCTCGCCATCGTGGCCTATCGGCAGCCGGTGACGCGCCCGGAGGTCGACGAGATCCGCGGCGTTGACTCGGGGTCGGCCCTGAAGGTCCTCCTCGACCGGGGCCTGTTGAAGATCCTGGGACGCAAGGAAGAGCCCGGGCGCCCGCTGCTCTATGGGACGGCGCCTTACTTCCTGGAGTTTTTTGGGATGAAGAGCCTCGCCGAGCTCCCGACCCTCAAGGAGTTCAGCGAGCTAACCGACGAGAGCAAGGACATTTTCGAGCGCACGCTCGGCGAGCCCCTCGACCTCGGGAGCGTCGAAGAGGCAGCCAGGGCTGCCGAGGAAGACGCCCAGGCCGAGCTGCTGGACGAAGCTGAAGATCCGGAAGAGGGGGACGACTCAGTGGCCCGCCCTGAAGCCGACGAAGACGACGAAGACGACGAAGACGACGAAGACGACGACTGAGCTCGCCGCACGGACTCACGATGACCTTTCAAGAACTCATCCTCGCCCTCGAGCGGTTCTGGGCCGACCACGGCTGCGTGGTGGGCCAGCCCTACAACTCCGAGGTCGGAGCCGGCACGTTCAACCCGCACACCTTCCTTCGCGCCATCGGCCCCGAGCCCTGGAACGTCGCCTATGTCGAGCCCTCCCGTCGTCCCACCGACGGACGCTACGGCGACAACCCGAACCGGCTGCAGCAGTTCCACCAGTACCAGGTCATCCTCAAGCCGTCGCCGATCGACATCCAGGACCTCTACCTCGAGTCGCTTCGGGCCATCGGCACCGATCCGCTCCATCACGACATCCGCTTCGTCGAGGACGATTGGGAGTCTCCGACTCTCGGCGCCTGGGGCCTTGGCTGGCAGGTGTGGCTGGACGGCCTCGAGATCAGCCAGTTCACGTACTTCCAGCAGTGCGGCGGCATCGACTGCAAGCCGATCAGCGGCGAGCTGACCTACGGTCTCGAGCGGATCGCGATGTACCTCCAGGACGTCGACGACGTCTATGACCTCGTCTACTCCCGGAGTGGGGCGGGCACCGTCTACTACGGCGATCTCTTCAAGCGGGCCGAGTGGGAGTGGTCCACCTACAACTTCGAGCGCGCCGATGTGCCTCTGCACAAGCGGCTGTTCGACGATTGCGAGGCGCAGTGCATGCGGATGCTGGGGCTCCGCGCCGAGAAGGGCAAGGGCGGTAGCCTCGCGTGGGAACCCTGGGCGGATCCCGAACAGAACGCCGACGCGCCGCTTCAACGGCTCGTGCTGCCCGCCTACGACTGCGTCATCAAGTGCAGTCACTACTTCAACGTGCTCGACGCCCGGGGCGCCATCAGCGTGACCGAGCGCCAGCGCTACATTGGGCGGGTTCGGCACTTGGCCCGGGCTTGCGCCGAGGCCTGGTACGCGCAGCGTGAGGCCCTCGGCTTTCCGCTGCTTCGCCCAGCGTCGGCCGCCGACCGCGCCTCGTGAGAGTGGGGGCCGTCGAGGGCGGCGGCACGACCTTCGAGGTCGCTGTCGGGTCCTTGGCGGAGGGGGCGGTGCGCGAGGAGGAGCGTACGAGCATCCCGACGCGCGAACCGAGGGAGACGCTCTCGGCGGTGGTCGCGTGGCTTGCTCGCCGCGACGTGCGCGCCGTGGGTGTCGCGAGCTTCGGCCCGCTCTCGCTGCCCGCCGGACGAGTGCTGGGCACGCCCAAGCCCGGCTGGGAAGGCACCGAACTGCGGCAGGCGCTCGCGCCCCTGGGCGTGCCCGTCGCGCTCGAGACGGACGTCAACGCCGCCGCCCTGGCCGAGCAACGGTGGGGAGCGGCACGCGGTCAGCAGGTCGCGGTCTACCTGACCGTTGGCACCGGCGTCGGCGGTGGGTTGGTGGTCGATGGCGAACCGGTGCACGGCGCCATGCACCCGGAGATGGGCCACCTCGCCAGCGCCTACCCAGACCGCTTCACCGGGGTGTGTCCTTACCACGGCGCTTGCATCGAGGGCCTGGTGAGCGGGCCCGCCATTGCCGCCCGGACCGGAGCCGAGCCTGCCTCGCTTCCGGACGAGCACCCGGTGTGGGAGACGGTGGCGGCGCACCTGGGCGAGCTTGCCGCCGCCGTGATCCTCACGACCGCCGCCGGCTGCGTCGTGTTCGGCGGCGGTGTCGTGCGAGGGCGACCCTTCGTGCTCCGCGGCGTCGAAGCGTCGATGCGCCGGCGGCTGGCGGGCTATCTTCCCTGGGCCGCCGAAGCCTCTCCCATTCGTCGGGCGATGCTCGAGCGCCCGGGGCTCTGGGGCGCCTTCGCTCTCGCTACGCGTGGGACCCGTTGAGCGCGGGCGCGGTGGGTGTTAGCACCAGCCGCGCATGCCGGATTTTCTGCTTGAGATTGGCGTCGAAGAGCTCCCCTCCTCTTTTGTTCGCTCGGGCCTTCGGTCGATGGAGGCCGCGGCGCGCCGTCTGCTCACCCAGCATCGCCTCGAGGCGGAGGTCGGCGTCGCTGGGACGGCCCGACGCCTCGCGCTTCAGCTACGGGGCTTGCCCAAGGCGCAGCCGCCGCGTGAGGAGACGCTCCAGGGGCCACCCTGGGCGGCGGCTTTCAAGGACGGCGAGCCGACGCGCGCGGCCCTCGGTTTCGCGAAGAAGCACGGAGTCTCCGTGGGTGCCCTCGAGAGGGTCACGACGCCGAAGGGCGACTACGTTTCGGTCCACATCCGGGAGGAAGGGCGCCCCACCGGCGCCGTGCTCGGGGAGCTCCTCGCTGAGCTCTGTGGGCGAATCACCTTCCCCAAGACCATGCGCTGGGGGGAAGGGGAGTTCGCCTTCGGACGTCCCGTCCACTGGATCGTCGCGTTGCTCGACGACGCGGTGGTGCCCTTCGAGTTCGCCGGCGTGGCTTCGGATCGTCAGACCCGTGGTCACCGCTTCCTCGCTCCTGAGTCGTTCCCCCTCGCGGACGCTGGAGACTACGCATCGGCGCTGGCGAGCGCCCACGTGGTCGTCGCCACCGACGCGCGTCGGGCGCGGATGCTCGAGTTGCTGACCCGTGCGGCCGAAGAGCTGGGAGGCGTTCTCGCCGAGGACCCTTTCCTCGTCGAAGAGTGCGTCTCCCTTGTCGAGGAGCCGTTCGTCGTGCCTGGGAGCTTCGAGCCAGGGTTCCTGGAGCTACCCGACGAAGTGGTCGTCAGCGTGATGCGCGACCACCAGCGCTACTTCGCCGTGCGTTCTTCCGATGGCGCGCTGCTTCCGCGCTACCTGAACGTCGTCAACACCGCCGCCGACCCCGAACGCATCGCCAAGGGCAACGACCGTGTGCTGCGCGCGCGCCTCAAGGACGCTCAGTTCTTCGTCGCCGAGGATCTCAAGGTCGTGGAGGCCTCCGGTTTCGCGCCCTGGCGCGGGAAGCTCGACTCCGTCGTCTTCCAGCGCAAGCTCGGCACCGTCGGCGCGAAGGTCCAGCGGATCCAGTCGCTCGCCAGAGAGTTCGCGCCGCAGGTGGGCGTCGACCCCGCCGACGCCGAGAAGGCCGCCGACCTCTGCAAGGCCGATCTCGAGTCGCTGATCGTCTTCGAGTTCCCGGAGCTCCAAGGGACGATGGGTCGCTTCTATGCCGAGCGGGTGGGCGTCGAGGCGCCCGTCGCTGCGGCCATCGAGGAGCACTACCAGCCGGCGGGCGCGCAGGACGAGGTTCCGCCATCGGCTCTGGGTGCCCTCCTCGGCGTCGCCGACCGCGTCGACACCCTCGTCGGATGCTTCCTCATCGGGCAGCAGCCCAAGGGCAACGCCGATCCCTTCGGGCTACGGCGGGCGGCGTTGGGGATCGTGCGGATCGCTTTCGAAGGCGCCATCGATGTGGATCTCGAAGGCTGGGTTCGGGCGTCCGCCAAGCAATACGGCGCACTCGCTGAGGGGAAGGAGGAGGCGCTGACGGCCCTGCGCGAGTTTTTCGACGCCCGGCTTCGAGTGTGGCTGAAGGACCGCTACCCCCGAGACCTCGTCGATGCATGCATCAGCGCCTGGAGGACCGAGGCCGGCGGGCGTTCCTTGAGGGATCTGCGCGACCGCATCGTGGCCCTCGAGCGGCTTCGGGACACGGCGCACTACGGGCCCCTCGCGGTGGCGTTCAAGCGGGCGCACAACATCACCAAGGAGGTGCAGGGCGGCCCGGTCGACCCGGCCTTGTTGCTCGAGCCAGCGGAGCGAGAGCTGGCGCGGGTCTTCGCCGAGGTTCAGCCCAAGGTCGACGAGCGCACCGAGGCAGGAGACTATGCTGGGGCGCTGCAGCTCGTCGCCGAGCGCCTCAGGGACCCCATCGATACGTTCTTCGAGGGGGTCTTCGTGATGGTCGACGACGCCCGGTTGCGCGACAACCGCCTGTCGTTGCTCAAGGGCATCGCGGACTGCGTGAACCGAATCGTCCACTTCCACCTGCTGCAGGCCTGAACCATGAGACACGTCTTTCTGTTCGATGCGGAGCCGAGCGACGGCGACCTGAGGAGTCTCCTCGGCGGCAAGGGTGCGGGCTTGAGCGAAATGACGCGTCTGGGGATCCCGGTCCCGCCAGGCTTCACGCTGGACACTCGCGTGTGCGCGCATTTCCGCCGCAGCGGTGGCGAATACCCGGAGGGGCTCCCGGCGCAGGTCGACGAAGCGCTGGCGGCGGTCGAAGAGAAGGTCGGCCGACGTTTCGGTGACGCGGCCAACCCGCTGCTGCTCTCCGTGCGCTCGGGAGCCGCCATCTCGATGCCCGGCATGATGGACACGATCCTCAACCTCGGGCTCAACGACGAGACGGTCCAGGGGCTCGCTCAGACGAGCGGGGACCGCCGCTTCGCGTTCGACGCCTACCGGCGCCTGCTCCAGATGTACGGCGACGTCGTCCTGGGGGTCCCTCACGCCCGCTTCGAGGAGGCTCTCTCCGAGCTCAAGGGCGAGGCCGGGGACCGGGCGATGCTCGATGCGGACCTGTCGGCCGAGGCGCTCGAGACCCTCGTCGGGCGCTACCAGGAGCTCATCGCGAGCGCCGGGCGGCCTTTCCCCCAGGACGTCCACGCCCAGCTCTGGGGCGCGATCGAGGCGGTCTTCGGCTCCTGGGACAATCCTCGCGCCGTCCGTTACCGCAAGATGCAAGGGATCCCTGAGGACCTGGGCACGGCCTGCAACGTGCAGGCGATGGTCTTCGGCAACATGGGCGAGACGAGCGGGTCCGGGGTGGCGTTCACGCGCAACCCCTCGACCGGGGAGAAGATGCTCTACGGCGAGTTCCTCCCCAACGCCCAGGGCGAGGACGTCGTCGCGGGCATCCGCACTCCCCGACCGCTGACGGCCGCTGCGGCGCTGCCGGGGCAGGAGTCGCTGAGTCTCGAACGCTCGATGCCCGAAGCGTTCGCCGCGATCGCGCACCACTGCGCGACCTTGGAGGCCCACTTCGGCGACATGCAGGACGTCGAGTTCACGATCGAGCGGGGTCGGGCGTACATCCTCCAAACCCGGCGTGGCAAGCGCACGGCGCAGGCGGCGGTGCGCATCGCCGTGGACATGGTTGGCGAAGGAGCCATCGATCGCGATCGTGCCCTGTTGCAGGTCGAAGCCGACAGCCTCGAGCAGCTGCTGCACGCCCGCTTGCCCTCTCCCGAGGAGCTCGCGGCGCAGGGGGTGCTTCCGTTGGCCTCGGGGCTCCCCGCGAGCCCGGGCGCGGCGACCGGCGAGGTCGTGTTCGACGCGGACGAGGCCGAGCGCAAGGCCGCAGAGGGCCGCGATGTGATCCTCGTTCGACGCGAGACGAGCCCCGAGGACATTCACGGCATGAAGGCGGCGCGTGGGATCGTCACGGCCACTGGCGGGATGACCTCCCACGCCGCGGTGGTGGCCCGCGGCCTCGGCAAACCTTGCGTCGCCGGCGTCGGCAGCCTGCACGTCGACTACGGGCGCCGAATCATGACCTTCCGCAAGGTCGACGGTTCCGCGACGACCCTCGAAGCCGGCGCGACGCTGACCCTCGATGGCACCCACGGCAAGGTCTACGCGGGCGCCCTCGACGTGGTGGCCGCTGCGACGATCCCCGAGCTCGAGACGCTCCTGTCGTGGGCGGACGAGGCCCGCGTGCTGAGGGTGCGCGCCAACGCCGACACGCCCCGCGCGGCCCGCAGCGCCCGCAGCTTCGGTGCGGAAGGGATCGGACTGTGCCGCACCGAGCACATGTTCTTCGCCGAGGAGCGCCTGGAGGCTGTGCGGTGCATGGTGCTCGCTCCCGACGAAGGCACCCGAGAGCGGTGGCTCGAGCGCATCGAGCCGATGCAGCGAGACGACTTCGAGGGGATCCTCGAGACCATGGACGGGCTCCCGGTCACGGTGCGGCTTCTCGACTGGCCGCTGCACGAGTTCCTCCCGAAGAACGACGCCGAGCTCGAATCGGTGGCCGCGGCCCTCGGCGAACCGGTCTCCCAGGTGCGCGAGCGCGCCGAGGCGCTCGGTGAGGTGAACCCGATGCTCGGCTACCGCGCGGTGCGCGTCGGACTCACCATCCCGGCCATCGTACGGACGCAGGTTCGCGCTCTCGTCGAGGCGACAGCTCGGCGCCGGGCGAGCGGAGGCGATCCGCGCCCGGAGATCATGATCCCCGTCGTCTGCGCCCATGGAGAGCTGGTCGCCATGCGGCGCATCGTCGAGGCCGAGATCGAGGCGACTCGTGCGCGCGTCGGTGAGCTCGGTCCCATCCCTGTTGGCACCATGATCGAGCTGCCGCGCGCCTGCCTCGTGGCGGACCGCCTCGCCGCCGACGCCGACTTTTTCTCCTTCGGGACCAACGACCTCACGCAGACGACGTTTGGGATCAGCCGGGACGACGCCGCCCGTTTCCTGCCGGCCTACATCGACACGCTGGGCGTGCTCGAGGACGACCCCTTTGCGCACCTCGACGAGGAAGGAGTCGGTGCGCTCGTAGCGCTCGCCTGCGAGCGTGGCCGCAGGACGCGCCCGCAGCTTGGGCTCGGCATTTGCGGCGAGCACGGCGGAGATCCTCGTTCCATCGCGTTCGTGGCGCGGCTGGGCCTCGACTACGTCTCCTGTTCTCCGCCGCGGCTACCGATCGCGCGCCTGGCTGCTGCGCAGGCGGCCCTCCGCGCCTGAGCGCTACGGGCATTCGGGCGGCGGCGCGGCCCTCGGCGACCGTGCCTGACCAAGAGTCCGCCTCAGGATCGACCGTGGCCGATCGCGCTGGCGAGGACGCCCTGCGTGATGCAGCCGGGCGAGGAAATCTGGAAGCTTCTCGAGGCGCGATGCGTCGTGCAGGGGCCGTACCCAAGGCAGGAGCCCTAGGAGGCGTCAGAGCTCGTGCGGGGCCGCACCTTGACGAGCGCCCGACCTCGGCCGATGATCTCCCAGGACTCGGCCTTCCGGCATAGGTAGAAAATCTTTGTGATCACGTACTTTCTTGGCGACCGGGGGAGAACACCATGAGCGCAGAGCTCCGCGTCGTGGGCGGCGAAGCCCAGGGCGATAAGCTGGTCGGGACGACCATCGACGGTCGCTACGAGGTCGAGGCGATCCTGGGGGAGGGGGGCATGGGCCTGGTCTATCGGGCCCGGCACATCGTCCTCAACAAGCCCTTGGCGATCAAAGTGTTGCGGCCCGATGTCTCCCGCGACGAGGAGATCATCACCCGCTTCCGCCAGGAGGCACAGAGCGCGTCGGCGATCGGCAACCAGCACATCATCGACATCAGCGATTTCGGCGTCCTCCCGGACGGCTCGACCTACTTCGTCATGGAGTACCTCGACGGCACCGACCTCAGCGGTGTGATCGAGGCGGGTCCGGTCGAGCCCGTGAGGGTCGTGCACGTGGCCAAGCAGCTCTGCCAGGCTCTGGGCGCAGCGCACGACGCCGGCATCGTTCACCGCGATCTCAAGCCCGACAACATCTACCTGATCAAGCGCGGCGGCGACGCGAACTTCGTGAAGGTGCTCGACTTCGGCATCGCCAAGGTCGGTGGGTCCTCGAGCAAGCTCACGCGGGCCGGGCAGGTCTTTGGGACACCTCACTACATGTCGCCGGAGCAGTGCGCCGGTACCGGTGTGGATCACCGCACCGACATCTATGCGCTGGGGATCATCCTCTACGAGATGACCACGGGCGATGTTCCCTTCGACGCCGACAACCTGATGGGCATCCTCACCAAGCATCTCTACGAGGCGCCTGTTCCGCCCCGGGAACGCAACCCCGCCATCCCCGAAGATCTGGAGATGGTGATCCTCAAGGCCATCGCCAAGGATGCCGACGCCCGCTATCAGAGCATGGGCGAGCTCTTCGAAGATCTGCAGCGGGTGGAGGCCGGCGTGGGTACGATGGCCCGCGAGCAGACGCAGAGTTTCGCCACCGGGCAGCCGGGGACGGCGACCCCGTCGGTCGACGCGCTCCCCACGGGCAGCCGCCGCTGGCCCCTGGTCGCCCTGGCGGTGCTGCTCTTGGGCGCCGGGGGGGCGGGCGCCGCCTACGTTCTCGGTGGGTCCGAGCCGGTCGAGCAGCCCTCGCCGGTCGAGCAGGGCGGGCAGGTTGCTGAGGCCGAGACGCCGAGCGATCCCCCGGCCGTTCCTCCTGCGGATCCGCCCGGCGCCGAGTCGGAGCGAGCGGAGGATCCTCCCGCAGCCGAACCGGTCATGGTGCGCATCGTGTCCGAGCCCTCCGACGCGGAGGTCTGGCGCGGCGAAGAGGTGATCGGACGGACACCCGTGGAGGTCCCCCGGCCCGAGGCCGACGACCGCCTCCGCCTCGAGCTGCGTGCCGAGGGATATCAGCCTCGTTCCTTCGTCATCTCTAGCCTCACCCAGCCCGAGGTCACCTTCCGCCTCGACCGCGTGCACCGTCGTCGAGGCGGCATGCGTTCGGGCATGGCGGCTTCGATGAGCTCGACGATGAGCACGTCGATGGCGGCCTCGATGACGGAGGCTTCCATGATGGCGCCGACGATCCGGGCCCTGGGCGAGCTCACCGACCCCTGGGCCGGCGACTGAGAGGAGCCAAGGGCGCTCCGGCGCCGGGTCCGGAGCCGGTCGATGACACGTTCGTCGAGCCGCGCTCCTCGCCGAACGCCCGGGCCGGGCCCTTGCGCCGACCTCAGAGGCCGCCGAGGCGGCTGAAGGTCAGCACGTGCCGCTCGTTGACCCGCACGGTCCCTGGCGTGGCGCCGAGGGTGGGCTCGACGACGGTGCCGTGGACCAGCCCGGACCACGGCGCGCCCGAGTCTGCGCGACCCCAGACGAGCTCGTTTTGGAACGCCGTGATGCCCGCCGAGGTCGTGTCCGTGACCAGGCGAGAGCGGTAGCCGATGACGAAGTCGCCCCAGTGGTGGCGATGGCGACGGCGGCGGTGTCCGGTCTTGATGTAGTACTCGCCCCAGGCGATGGAGCTTCCCGCCGGGGCGACGGCGCCGGCGGACTCACCCCCGAGCGGGTAGTCGACGAGGAAGGTGAGCGAGCAGCCGCCGTCGTGGACTTCGAAGCCCCGCCGCGGAATGACCATTCCCGAGGCCACGTGCGCGCGCAGGTCGATGCGGGGGTCTCGGTAGTAGCGCCGGAAGTAGATGCGGCCGATGTTGGCGGGGTCCATCGGGTCGACGCCGAAGCGCCGGATGAAGTAGTCGCGAGCGATCATCTCCATGGCGTCCACATCGGCGGGCGAGCGGCCCATGATCTCGCTCTGGAAGTAGCCCCCGTCGCACAGACCTTGGAAGCAACCGGGGACGTCCGGGTTGGGCACGGTGGGGTCGTACTCGCCGTTCGCGATGAAGCTCAGGTACCCGGTAAAGCCCGCGGGCGGGAAGACCATCACGGTCGTCGCCGTCGCCCGGTCGCTCGGGAGCGCGATCGCCCCCGCTACCAGCGCGGCCACCAGAAACCCACCTCGAAGCGCCGATCGATCACCCATCTCAACCCTCCCAGCCGTCACGAGTCGTCCCGTGAGAGCCCCGCGCCCTCACTCCAGCGTGACGAGGGTACGTCCGGGTTGGGTCTTCTGTCCACGGCGAACCCTCGATGCACGCTCCGGGTGCCGCGCTAACATTCGGAAATTACATGCAAATTTGGGCATCGGCTTCATTGCGCAAGTTTCGTGCACCCCCGGGGAGCGAGGCGCGCCCTCGCCCCTGGAGACTCTCGGGCGTGCGCGTTGCCGCGTCCGGACGATGCGACTACGTTCCGCCGCCATGAGGCCCACGGCCCGACCTCCCGGCATCCTCTTGCTCGTCGCGGCCCTCCTTGGGGGGTGCACCAACGAAGGGGAGCCGCCGCCGGTCGGGCGGCTCGTGTTCCCCATCGCGCTCGGCTTGTCGCCGAGCGGGGAGCATCTCTTCGTCGCGAATTCGAACTTCGATCTCCGCTACAACGCGGGGTCTCTGCAGAGCTACGACGTCGACGTCCTCAACCAAGAGCTCGATCGGGCGTGCCGCGATGTGCCGCCCTCCGAGCGCGACGCGTGCGGGATCATCCCCGAAGAGGACGTCCGCGACGATTTGACGGAGGCCATCCGGCCGGTGCAGGGCCTCCTCGTCGATCAGGTCCGGATCGGCTCCTTCGCCGACGGCATGGCGGTCGCACCCTACGGCGACGCCGCTCGCGTCTACCTGCCTGTTCGCAGCGACGCCAACCTGACTTACGTGGACGTGGTTGGCGGTCAGTTCGACTGCGGCCCGGGAGCCCCCGACGAATTGGGCCGTCGCTGCGACGACGCGCACCGTCGCGGGGAGGACGAGGCCGCGACCCTCCGTGGCATCGAGCTGCCGGCGGACCCCGTCGGGGTCGCTGTTGGGCCGCTGGCGGACGTCGTCAGCCCCGATCGGACGGCGCCCGAGGGGAACTACGTGCTGTTCGCGCACCGGGATGGCCGTGCCAGCCTCTTTTTCGACGAGCCCGAGGGCGACAGCACGGCGCCTGTGTTGGTGCACACCCTCAGCGGGCTTCCATCGGAGCTCGTGGATATCACCGTCGACCCGCGCACCCGCGTGGCCTGGGCGCCGAGTGCGCGAGAGCCGGTGCTCGCCCGCGTCGGTATCGCCTTCGACGGGGCGACCCGGGAGCCTGATCGGAGCTTCCTCTTCGACGCCGGCGGCGCTTACCTCTCCGGCATCGACACCGGCTCGGCCTCCCGCGGGGACACGCGCTTGTTGCGCTTCGATCCGCGGCCGGAGGTCGAGCGGGCGTATATCCTCGCGCGCCGTCCGCGGGCCCTGCTCATCGCCGACACCTCGGACGCGAGCGCGGCGGTGCCCGTGCTCGATGTCGTTCCGGTGGGCTTCGGTCCCTCCCGTCTGGAGATCGCGACCATCGACGTCTCCGATCCGGAGGACGACGCGAGTCCCCCGATGCTTCGCACGCTGGCGTTCGTGAGCTGCTTCGATACCCGTGACCTCTACGTGATCGACGTCGATCTGGGGGAGCTCGTCGGGATCGTACGCAGCCTCGGAGGGCCTTTTGAGTTGGTCGTCGATCCGGGGCGCGGCAAGCCCTCCGAGGGAGGCTACGGTCCCCGCGTCTACGTGGCCGACTTCCGAACGTCGGTCGTTCGTGTCGTGGACCTCGGGCCGATGGCCGCGTGCCTGCGGGGCGCCACCCCCGACGATGGCGAGTGCTCGCCCCAGCTCCTCGGGGTCGTGGGTCGGCCGGTCGCCGTTCGCGAGCTTCGCTGAACCCAAGTCGTGAGCTTCATGCGCGTATACCTGCTTGTGTCTCTGCTGGTGCTGGGGTTCGGCTGTCGCCAGAACCCCACCGTGGTCGTCCCCCCGAGCTTTGAGCGTCCGGGCGCGGTGGCCTTCTTCTGTGTCGATGTCGGCTCGTCGTCGATCGTGCCGCTCGCCGAGTGCGAGGGGTTGGACGGCGTGAGCACCGAGGATCGGGCGCTCACCGCGTTGGTCGCTCAGACGGCCAGTGGAGAGGTCGCTTCCGTCGACCTGCGTCTGGACCGCATCATTGACGCGGACCTACGCGTGCCCGGGTTCACCTTCAAGCGGGTCGGCGAGGTGCCCACGGCGATCGTCGTCAACCCGCTCAACCCGGTCGTCACCTACGTCGCGAGCTTTGGCTCGCGTCGCGTCGAGTACTACGACACCGCGGATTTCCGCGAGGACGTCGACCGCGGCGCCGGCCTCGCAGCAACCGCGACGCCGTGGGTGGAGCTCCCCGACGGACCGACGGACTTGGTCCTTTCGCCGGACGGTGCCGCCCTGTACGCAGCGCTGCCGACGCTGGGGGCCGTGGCGATCCTTCCGATCAACCCAGACGGAAGCCTTGGGACCCTCGACGCGCCGGACGACCCGAGCGCCTACACCCTGGTCCCGGTCACGGCACCCGATCCCCTGCCGGTGGCGACCGCCGCCCGGCGCGCGCCTTTCGATGCCCGCCCGGTGGCTTGCTCCGAAGGGGAGGACCCTCGCCCGCTGGGCGTGCTGTGGACCGGCCAGAGCTGCGTCGCGCTCGAGGGGTGTGGGTGCGAGGGCGCCGACTGCGACGCGCTCTTCCAGGACGCTGGCGGGCTGGCCGCGATCGACCGCTGTCGGAGCGCTTTCCCGACCTATGAGCGGGTGTGTCCCACCAACATCGAGCTGCGCCGCCCCACCCTCGAGACGCCGACGCAGGTGATGCCCGCGCCCGGAACCCCGCCGGCGCCGATGGGTTTGGAGCTCGACGGCGACACCTTGTTGGTGCTCGATCAAGCGCTGCCGCTCATCCACCGCTTCTCCGCAACGTCCGCCGCGCTGACACCCCTCGAACCCTTTGCGCCCGGTGTCCCCGTGCGAGACGTGGCGTTGACTCCAGAGGTTCCGCGGATTGTTGGCGGGGACGCCTCGGACGTCGAGCGCTTCCTCTACGCCATCGACGCGACCGACGGCAGCGTGTTGGTGCTCGACGCCCTCGAGGGCTCGCCGACTTTCGGTGCGGTGCTCCCGGTGCATGGGGGCGCCGGCGCTCCGGATCGGGTTCGCCTGTTGGACCGCGCGCGTACGATCGAAGTCCTGACGCCCGGGTTCCCCGGCGCGTACTGCGACCTGGAGGCACCGGAAGCGGCCGCCGCCCCCGACCGACTTCGCGGCGTCTTCGTGGCGGCCGGGCTGGGGAACGGGCTCGTGGAGATCGTCGACGTGCACGACCTCGACGCGACCTGCCGCGGCGGCGACACGAACTGCGAAGGGCCGCCGGTCGCCTCGGACGTGCGCGTGTTCATCCGCCGCCACGCGCCGAGGATCGGGAGCTACGTCACCACGGCGGCGGCGACCATCGGGACCCCGACCTTCAGTCTCGAAGGAAACACCGGGCGCCTCACGAACACGGGCGCGTCGGAGAGCGGCGGTCCGGGGCTCGAGCCGGGCACCTGCCCTCCTTTTTTCGCTGAGGCCTTCCCGAACGCGGCGGGGGCGATGCCGCTGATTTGCTCCGTCGCCGAGCCGTGGTCGGCGCGTCAGGAGCGTTGGCAGGCGACCTGGGAGGGGCCCATCCCGGGTGCTCGGAGCGGCTTCGCGCACTTCGGTGCCGACGACCGAACCATCGAGTTGGGCAGCGTTCGGTTTTGCGCCCGCGGCGTCCTCGGGCGGGACGACGTGGCCGGCGCCGGCCTCGACGAGGCGGAGCCCGAGTTCGGCTATGGGGGCGATCAGCTCTTGGTCGTGAGCGATCCGCCGGACTCGAAACGCGACGACCCCACCTGCGAGCCCTTCTTTCTCGACGAGAACGGTGCCCGCGAGGAGCTCCCGATGGAGATCGTCCAGTCGATGCAGGAGCGTGTGGTCGTCGCCGAGATCCCCGAGCGGGTGCGACGCTGCTACACGAACGACGACGGCGTGAGCGTGCTCTTCGAGGTCGAAGCGCGGGTTCGTCGCGCCTTCGCCGTCGTGGGTACCCGGAGCGGATTCGTCCATCGCGTGGAGGCGGACGAGACCGGTCGCTGTTTCATCGACCGGGTCGGTCAGCCTGTGATCCAGGGAGAGCCGCAGACCTTCCGCAACGCCCGCGCCTTCAACGAACGCCCCTACCTCAACCCGTGGGTCTCGTTCACCATCGCGAACGCTGGGGGGCTCATTCGCGGTGACCGCTCGCAGCTCTCGTTCAACCTCGGCAACGTGCCGCCGGCGCTCGTGGCGGACGTCGGCACCCGCGGCCAGTCGCGGGTGTCAACGGTCGTCACGGGGCTCCACTACAGCCCCACCGACGAGCGCCTGTACGCCGTCGACGCCAACGCCGACGCCCTGGTGCAGTTCACCTTGGCGCCCCTGAGCTTCGAGGACGTCTTCGAATAGGAGTGAGCCGGGCGTACGCTCGGCGGGACGCGGAGGAGAGCCGCCGCAGCATGACGAAGGCCAAGGGTGACAAGAGGGGCGGCGGGCGGGCGAAGAAGAAAGCCCATACGCCCGTCATGCAGCAGTACATGCGCTGCAAGGAGCAGTACCCGGACGCGCTGATTTTCTTCCGCCTTGGGGACTTCTACGAGATGTTCTACGAGGACGCGCTCCGCGCCGCGGAACTGCTCGGCATCACCCAGACGTATCGCGGCACGGGGCCCGATGGGGAGCGCATCCCGATGGCGGGTGTTCCGCACCATGCGGCCGCGGGGTACCTCGCCAAGCTGCTGCAGCTTGGCCAGAAGGTTGCGATCTGTGAGCAGATGGCGGACCCGAAGACGGTCAAGGGGGTGGTCCCGCGCGAAGTGGTGCGGGTCGTTACCCCCGGGCTCTGTCTGGAGGAGGACGCCCTCGACGCGCGCTCGGACAACTACCTCGCGGCCCTCGCCGCCGACTCCGATACGGAGGCCGTCGGGCTCGCCGCCCTGGAGATTTCGACGGGCCAGTTGCGGACGGCGTTGCTCCCGGACACGGCGTCGACCCTCGCCGAGATCGTGCGCCTCGAGCCGCGGGAGCTCCTCCTGCCCGACGAGGGGCTCGAGGAGCTCGAGGCGACAGTCCGCTCGAGCTCGACGGCGGTTGTGCACCGCGCAGCGGAGCCTGCGGCCGAGGGGGTGCTCGAAGAGGTGCTCGGCGAGGAAGCGATCGCGCTTCAGGCGGGGCACGCGGCCGTTCGTCGCGCCGCGGCTGCGGCGTTGAGCTACGCGCGCTCGACTCAGCCAGGGGTACAGCTCGTCATCCAACGGGTCGGGGCTTACGACCCGAGCGAGCAGCTCGTGATGGACGAAGCGGCGGTGCGCAATCTGGAGCTTGTTCGGACGATCGGCGGTGAGCGGAAGGGTTCCTTGCTGCATCTGCTCGACGCCACGAAGACGGCCATGGGCGCACGCTTGCTCCGCCGCCGGCTGTTGGCGCCGCTGACCGACGTGCGGGCGATTCGTCGCCGGCACGACGCCGTCGAGGCGTTCCTGGTGGACGAGGGCCTGCGGCGGGAGGTGCGCCTGGCGCTCGCTCAGGTCGGCGACTTGGAGCGCATGGCGACGCGCGCCGTGATGGGGGTGGCGACGCCGCGGGACCTCGGGGGGATCCGGGACGCCCTCGGCCGGGCCCGAGAGTTGGCGGCGCTCCTGACCGAGGCCGCGGGACGATCCACCGACGAGACGCTCGCGAAGCTCGTCCCTCGGGATGTCCTCGGGGAGTTGCAGGCCGCTTTGGAGGCGAGCCTCGTCCAGGAGCCGCCGGCGAGCGCGCGGGACGGAGGCATCGTCGCCGAAGGCGTCGACCCGGACCTTGACGCGCTCCGGGCCCTCAGCAGCCGGAGCAAGGATGTGGTCCTGGAGCTCGAGCAGCGCGAGCGGCGTCGTACCGGCATCGCGTCGCTGAAGGTGAAGTACACCCGCGTCTTCGGCTACTACATCGAGGTCACCAAGGCGAACCTTGGCGCGGTGCCCTCGGACTACGTGCGCAAGCAGACGGTGGCGAACGCGGAACGATACGTGACCGAGGAGCTCGCGGAGCTGCAGGAGCGTATCCTCGGAGCGGACGAGCGGGCCAAGCAGCTCGAGGCCGCTCTCTTTGAGGAGCTTCGGGCTCGGGTCGCGTCGGAGGCTCACCGGCTCCGGGGTTTGGCCGAAGAGCTCGCCGCCTTGGACGTCCACGCGACCCTGGCGGACGTGGCCCATCGCTTCGGCCACTGCCGGCCGGTGGTGGACTCGACGACGCGCCTCGAGTTGGTCGAGGGCCGTCACCCCATCGTCGAGCGCCTGGTTGCGCAGGGAAGCTTCGTGCCCAACGACGTCACCCTCGACACCGAAGGGGAGCGTCTGATGATCCTCACGGGGCCGAACATGAGCGGCAAGTCCACCGCCATGCGGCAGGTCGCGCTGGCGGTTGTGCTCGCGCAGGCCGGGGCTTTCGTGCCGGCAACACGCGCTCGCATCGGGATCGTCGACCGTCTCTACACGCGGGTCGGAGCCAGCGACAACCTCGGCGAGGGCCAGAGCACGTTCATGGTCGAGATGCGCGAGGCGGCATCGATCCTTCGCGGCGCGACGGAACGCTCGCTGGTGATCCTCGACGAGATCGGCCGGGGCACCAGCACCTACGACGGCCTCGCGATCGCGTGGGCCATCGCCGAGCATCTGCACGACGCGGTGCGCTGCCGCGGCATGTTCGCGACCCACTACCATGAGCTGTGCGAGCTGGCGGTCACGCGGGAAGGGGCGCGCAACTACAACGTCGCGGCCAAGGAGTATGGGGACGAGGTCGTCTTCCTCCACAAGCTCGTGCCCGGCGGCGCCAACCGCAGCTACGGCATCGCCGTGGCGCGGCTCGCGGGGGTGCCGACTTCCGTGCTCGAGCGTGCCAAGACCATCCTCGCCGACCTCGAGGCGGGCGCGGCGCTTCCTTCGGGAGCGCACGCGCGGATGCGCGCCCTCGACGCCGATGGGCGAGCGCAGCTCGAGCTCTTTGCTGCCTCGCCAGCGCCTGCTCCCACGGGACCCAGTGAGGTGGAGCGGGCGCTCGCCGAGATCGACATCGATCGGCTTCGACCCATCGACGCTCTGATGGAGCTTGCGCGGCTCCGGCAGATGCTGGACGAGCCCTGACTCGGGCGCCGGGCCTCGTCTCCGAGGCGTGTGCAAGGCTGCGAATGGTGACTACCCTGGGCCCATGCCCGACCGCGATACCCTGGAGCGCCTGCTCGAAGAGATCGAGTCCGCCGACGAAGCCCTCGCGCGGGCGCTCGACGCTCGGGCCCGAGCCTCCTTGGCGATCGCGGAGGTGAGGGCGGCCAACCCCGATCTCTTCGTTCGGGTGCCGCGGGACGCCGCGGTCGTCGCACGTCTCGTGGAGCGCCTCGAGCTCTTCCCGGCAGAGGCTGCCGCGGCGGTGGCGCGGGAGGTGCTCGGGGGCTGCGCGAGTCTCGTGGCCCCGCGGCGAGTGATGTACCTCGGCGAGCCCGGTGGCTTCGCGCATCTTGCCGCGCGCCGCCGCTTCGGGAGCGTGGCGACCTACGCCGGCGCCTCCTCGGCGCGGGAGGTGCTCGACGCGATCGAGCGCGGGCGGAGCGAGTTCGGGGTGCTGCCCCTCGAGACATCGAGCGACGGAGCCGTGACCGCCACTCTGGTGGGCCTGGAGGCGAGCGCCGCGCGCATCGGGGGGGAGATCTCGATCGACGCCTCCTACCACCTGCTGTCGGGATCCGGGAAGCGCACCGACGTGGAGAAGGTCTACGGCGCGCACGACGCCCTGGCGGCCTGCCGTCGTTTCCTGCGCGCGGAGCTTCCGCACGCCACGGTCATCGACGTGCCGAGCATCGAGGTTGCCGCCGAGCTCGTGCAGGGCGACGCGGGAGCGGCCATCGTCGGCACGGAGCTTCTCTGCGACCTCTACGACCTTCGTGTCGCCGCGGAGGCCATCGAGGACGAGCACGGCGTGCACACACGCTACGCCATCGTGGGTACGGAGCTGCCCTCGCGCACAGGCGAGGATCACACCATCGTCGCGGTAGCCGTTCACGACGCGCCCGGGGCCCTCTACGAGACCCTCAAGCCCTTTGCTTCGCGCGGGGTCAACCTCACGCGCCTCGAGTCGAGGCCGACGCCCCAGTGGCGCTATCTCTTCTTTCTCGAGATGGACGGGCACGTCACCGATCGTCCCGTGGTCACGGCTCTCGAAGAGCTCCGATCCATCAGTCGCTACGTGAAGGTTCTTGGGAGCTACCCGCGCGCGGGCCTCTGAGGGCGGCCGGCGCTTGCGCAGGCCCGGCGTCGGCGGCCATGCTCCGCGGCTGATGGACCCTCTCGTACCGCCCCGCGTGTCCCGGATGATTCCCTATGCTCCGGGCAAACCTCTTGAAGAGCTGGAGCGCGAGCTCGGGATTCGCGACGCGGTCAAGCTCGCTTCGAACGAGAACCCGGTGGGGCCGTCTCCCAAGGTCGTCGAGGCGCTCGGTCGTGCGCTCGCATCGGTGAGCTTCTATCCCGATGGGGCCGCTTTTGCGCTGCGCTCGGCGCTCGCGGCGCATCACGGGGTCGACCTCGACGAGATCTGTCTGGGCAACGGCAGCAACGAGCTCATCGATCTGCTCTGCCGCACCTTCCCCGGCCCGGACGACCACGCGGTCTTCGGGCGGCCCAGCTTCGTCTGCTACTGGCTCGGCTGCACCGCCGCGGGCGTGCCGTTCACGGAGGCTCCGCTCCGAGAGGATCTCGCATGGGACGTCGACGCCCTGCTCGCGTCCGTCGAGCCACGGACGAAGCTCCTCTTTCTCGCCAACCCGAACAATCCGACGGGCGCCTATGTCGCGCGGCAGGAGCTCCATCGCTTGCTTCGGGAGCTCCCGCCGCGGGTGGTGTGCGTAGTGGACGAGGCGTACGTGGAGTTCGCGGACGCGGACGACTACGCGAGCGCTCTCGAGCTTCGGGACCTGCGCGAGCGGCTCATCGTCCTGCGGACGTTCTCCAAGGCCTATGGTCTCGCGGGTCTCCGGGTGGGCTACGCCATCGGGCCCAGGGCGCTCATCGACGGGCTGCAGCGCATGCGCGCCCCGTTCAACGTGGGGTCTTTGGGGCAGCTCGCCGCCCGGGTCGCTCTGGAGGATCCCGAGCACGTCCGTGCCTACGTGGAGCTCAACCGCCGGGAGCGGGCGCGGGTTACCGCGGGTTTGCGCGAGCTTGGCCTCTCCGTGGCGCCTTCTCAGGCGAACTTCGTCCTGGTGGACGTCGGACGGCCGGGCCAGGAGCTCTACCAGGCGCTGCTACGCAAGGGGGTGATCGTGCGTCCGATGCCGCCGCCCATCGACCGGCACCTGCGCATCTCCATCGGGACCGCCGCGATGAACGACCGCATGCTCGCTGCGATGGCGGAGGTGCTCTGATGCGCCCTTGGCTCTGCATGCTGGGGCTCCTGGCGGCCTGTGGTGGGGCGACGCCGCAGCCGGACACGCCCCAGTCGCAGCCCGAGCCGGTGGTTGCCGCGCCCACCCGCCCAGACCCGGTGGCGCTGCTGCCGCGCGAGACCGTGGGGGTCGTCACGGTCGACGTCCCGTTGCTTCGCGCGTCGCCACACTGGCCCGTGCTTCGGGATCTCTATGCTTCGAGCCTGTCGGAGGCCCCCGAGCGCAGGCGCGCCCTGGACGAGTTGCTCGAAAAGGCGGAGCGCGTCGAGCAGGCGCTCGTCGCCGGGGGCGGCAGCGTCCCGATCGAGCTCGGCGCCGTCGTCGTCCAGGGGCGCTTCGAGCGAGGGGACGGTGCACGCCTGCTGGCGCAGCTGGCCGATGAGCGCGCCGCGGCTCGGATGAACCCGGTGCAGGTCGAAGGGAGGCCCGGTCTCGGGGACGGGGAGGCGGCCCTCGTCGAGGTGGATCAGGGGCTCTACCTCGTCGGGCCCTACCGCCGAATCCGCCCCCCGCTTCGATCGCCGGAGCGGCCCCCTGCCCTCGGGGGCTCCGTGGTGCGGGAGCTTCTGGCGCAGGTTCCCGCCGAGGGAGCGGCCCTTCACGGCTGGCTGGACGTTCCGGGCGGCGTCGATTCTCTCCCGGTTCCGGCCTGGGTGCACGAGATCCTCTCGGTGGTCGAGGCCGTGGCGGCGCGGGTGGATCTCTCGGCGGGCCTGGACGCCCTCCTTCGGGCGCGGATGAGCTCGCCGGCGGCCGCCGACCGGGTGGCGAGGGAGCTCAGCGCGAAGGTCGACACGCTGGCGCCGTCCATGATCGTGCGCGCGCTTGGCTTGGACTCGGTTTTTTCTGCGCTCGAGCTCAACGCCGCGGGAGGGGACGTCGTCGTGCGCCTCCAGCTCGGGGTCGATGAGCTCGCGCCGATCGTCGAGTGGCTTGCGCGTGTCGCCGAGGCGCGATGAGGCTGCGCGTCCGCCGGGGCCCAGCGTTGAGGGGCCGGGTTCGCGTGCCCGGGGACAAGTCCATCGGGCATCGGGCGATCCTCCTGGCGGCGCTCGCGCGCGGGCGCTGCGTGGTCCGCGGGCTCTCCGGGGGCGCCGACAACCTTTCGACGCTCGCGGCCATAGGCGCGATGGGCGTGCGGACCTCTCGGGAGGGGGATGCACTCCGGGTCGAGGGCGTGGGGCTGCGGGGGCTGAGGATGCCCGCCAAGGTCATCGACTGCGGCAACTCGGGGACGACCATGCGGCTCCTGGCCGGGCTGCTCAGCGGCCAGCGTTTCGGCGTCCGCCTCGTGGGCGACGAATCCCTGAGCCGCCGGCCCATGGGGCGCGTGGTCGGGCCGCTGCGAGCGCGGGGCGCGCACATCGGGGGCACGACTGCGGAGGGCCGGCCGGCGACCGAAGGCGCCCTCTATCCCCCGCTCTCGATCGCGCCCCTCGTCGACGGAGAGGCGCTGCTGGGCCTCGAGTACGAGATGCCCGTCGCGAGTGCCCAGGTGAAGAGCTGCCTGCTTCTGAGCGGACTCTACGCCGCGGGACCCACCGCGCTCAGCGAGCCGGTGGTGAGCCGCGACCACACCGAACGCATGCTGATGGCTCTTGGCGTCCCCCTTCACACCGCCGGTGCCGCCGTGTACCTGGACCCGAGCGAGTGGGGCGGCGGTTGGGATGGGTTCTCGTGGATGATCCCCGGGGACCTCTCGAGCGCGGCGTTTGTCCTGGCGGCGGCGTCCATGGTTCCCGGTAGCCAAGTCGTCGTCGAGGGGGTGGGGGTGAACCCGACCCGCACGGGCCTGCTGGACATGCTGCGCTTCATGGGGGCCCGCGTCGACCTTGCCCGCCGGTCCGAAGGGGTCCCGGGGGAGCCCACCGCAGATCTGGCGATCGCCCACACGCCGCTGCGCGGCGCCCTCTTGGGTGGCGAGCTCTTGGTGCGGATGATCGACGAGGTCCCCGCGCTCTGCGCGATGGCCGCGACCGCCCGCGGCTGCACGGAGATCCGCGACGCCCAGGAGCTCCGCGTGAAAGAGACGGACCGCGTCGCTGCAATGGCCGCGGTCCTGGACGCCTTTGGGGTACCTTCGGAGGAGCTCGAGGACGGGCTGGTCGTGACCGGAGGCGGCCCGCTGCGCCCGGCGCGGGTCCACAGCCGCGGTGATCACCGTGTGGCCATGGCCGCGGCGTTGCTCGGCCTGGTGGCGGAGGGCGAGACGGTCGTGGAGGGAGCCGAGTGCATTGCGACGAGCTTCCCCACCTTCGTCCCGACCCTGCGCGCTCTGGGCGCTGTCATCGAGGAGGAGTCGTGAGAGGACGTAGCCGTCCGGTGGTCGCGATCGATGGCCCCGCCGGGGCCGGAAAGAGCACCGTCGCCCGCGCTGTGGCCGATGCCCTCGGCTTCGTCTTCGTCGACACCGGGGCGCTCTACCGAGGGCTGGCCCTCGCGGCTTCCGAGCGCGGCGTCGACTGGGAGGATGGCCCCGCCCTGGCGAAGCTCGCCGGAGAGCTCGATCTCTCCTTCGGGCCCGAAGGGCACCTCCGCATCGACGGCGACGATCGGGACGACGAGATTCGGACTCCGGAGATGGCGCAGGGGGCCAGCAAGGTCAGCGCCCACCCGGAGGTGCGGGCGGCGCTGCTCGGTGTCCAGCGGGCTCTGGGCGCGGACGGCGGCGCGGTCCTCGAGGGCCGGGACATCGGCACCGTCGTGTTTCCAGACGCCGAGGTGAAGGTCTTCCTCACGGCGGCTCCCGATGAGAGGGCGCGGCGTCGCCAGAGGGACCTGGCCGAGCGCGGCGTGGAGGCGGACTTCCAAGATCTCCTCGCTTCGATCCGCGAGCGTGACGAGCGCGACGTGCACCGGGCCGTGGCTCCCTTGCGACCGGCGGAGGACGCCTGGGTGCTCGACAGCACCGGGCGGAGCCTCGAGGAGGTCGTCGAGCGGGTCGTCGCGCGTGTCCGCAGCGTGGGCCAGGGCCCCGAAAACTCAGGGCGAGCGACCTGAGGGGCCACCGGCGCGCGGTTGACACGTCGAGACCCGACTGCTAACTGGTCGCTCCCCCGCGTGCGGGGGCTCCCTTGGCTCGCTCCACTGATGGCGCGGGCTTCATCTGTATCTCTAGCCGGGTCAGGCTTGCGTTTCTCTCCGCAGGGCAGAACGCGACCTCGGACCCGCCCAAAAGTATGACTACCGAAACCATCGAAACCCAAGAGGCCCCTCCAGCGGACAGCTTTGCCGCGCTGTTCGAAGCCTCCACGACGCGCACGGACCAACTGCGCGAAGGCGACATCGTCGCCGGCACCGTCATCAAGGTCGGCAAGGACTCCGTTGTCGTCGACATCGGCTACAAGTCCGAGGGTGTCATCGGCATCCACGAGTTCGTGGACGAGAACGGCAACATCAATGTCAACGCCGGTGACCAGGTCGACGTCCTCGTCGAGGCCAAGGAGAACGAGCACGGCCTCGTGCTGCTTTCCAAGGAGAAGGCGGACAAGCTCAAGGTGTGGGACGAGATCAGCGCCGCGTGCGAGCGCGACGAGCTGATCAGCGGGACGATCACCCAGCGGGTGAAGGGGGGGCTCAGCGTCACCATCCGCGGCGGCGTCAAGGCCTTCCTGCCCGGCTCGCAGGTGGACCTACGTCCGGTCCGCAACCTCGACAAGCTCATCGGGCAGACCTTCGACTTCAAGGTCATCAAGTTCAACAAGAAGCGCGGCAACATCGTGCTCTCGCGGCGCGTTCTCCTCGAGAAGGAGCGCGACCGGCTCAAGGCCAAGACCCTCGAGAACCTCCAGGAGGGGCAGATCGTCACCGGGACCATCAAGAACATCACCGAGTACGGTGCGTTCGTGGACCTCGGCGGCATCGACGGTCTCCTTCACATCACGGACATGTCCTGGGGGCGGGTCAACCACCCCTCGGAGATGTTCACCGTCGGCGACGAGGTCACCGTCAAGGTCCTCAAGTACAACCCCGAGACGGAGCGCGTCTCCCTGGGCCTCAAGCAGATGCAGGAGGATCCCTGGAACACGGCGGCCGAGATCTTCAAGCCGGGCACCCGCGTCAAGGGCAAGGTCGTGTCCCTCACGGACTACGGCGCCTTCGTCGAGCTTCAGCAGGGGGTCGAGGGCCTCATCCATGTCAGCGAGATGACCTGGACCAAGCCCAAGCATCCGTCGAAGATCCTCGAGATCGGTGAGGAGATCGAGACCATCGTGCTCGACATCGATGTGCAGAACAAGCGCATCTCCCTCGGCCTCAAGCAGCTCGAGCCCGACCCCTGGAGCATCTTCACCCAGAAGTACAACCCGGGCGACATCATTCAGGGCAAGGTTCGCTCGATCACCGACTACGGCGTCTTCATCGGCATCGAGGACGGCGTCGACGGAATGGTCCACAAATCGGATCTGAGCTGGACGCAGCGCGTCGGGAACCCGGCGGACGTTTACAAGAAGGGCGACGAGGTCGAGGCGATCATCCTCTCCATCAACCATGAGGAGCAGAAGGTCAGCCTGGGTATCAAGCAGCTCTACGAGGACCCCTGGACCTACATCCCCGAGCGCTACCCGGAGGGGACGGTGCTCGAGGTGCGGGTCATGACGGTCAACGACTACGAGGCGATGGTCGAGCTCGAGCAGGGGGTCGAAGGCTTCGTGCCCCGTGCCGAGGTCAGCTCCGATACCTCCGTGGACCCGGGCGACATCCTCAAGCCTGGGGAGATCTACAAGGCCGTCGTCATCCGGGTGGACACCGAGGACCGCCGGCTTCTTCTCTCCATCAAGAGCGCCGACAACAAGGAGCTCGACGAGAAGATGAAGTTCGTCGCGGAGAAGCAGGCCACCCGGGCGAAGTCCGCGGGGCCCTCGGGGCGGCCGAGCGCCAAGCTCGGCGACCTCCTCAAGGACAAGCTGGGCAGCATCGCCGCTTCGGCGGAACAGGGCTCTTCCGAAGAGGAGTGAGCGCGGCGGGCCGAGGCCCGCAGGGAAAGAAGCCGGCCGCCTTCGGGCGCCGGCTTTTTTTCTGTGCCTGTCGCGCTGTGGCCAGGATGTCAGCGAGGGGAGTGTCTCCGTTCCCATCGGCTGGCGCGAAGAGGGTATAGGATGACGCTCGTGAGCGACGCGAGTGAAGCTTCGGACGGGGAGGCGCCAGTGCGCGACGCCGCGCCTCCCCCAGCCGCCCGACGCACTGTGGCGCGGGCGAGGGAGGGCGTCGACGAGGGCCGACGACGTCGCCTCCTCTTCTTCGGTGTCTGGGGCGCCCTGCTCCTGGGAGTGCTCGTCGTTTTCCGAGGCGTCTTGCGTCCGTTTTTCTTCGCGGTCGTCGTCGCCTACGTGCTCGCCCCCGTCGTTCGCTGGCTCGAGGCGCGCCCGGTCCGCGGCCGTACCGCGCCTCGCTGGGTCGTCGTAGTCGCGGTTTACCTGGTGCTCCTCGGAGCGATCGTAGGCTTTGCTGCGGTGGGTGTGCCGCGGCTGGCCGCGGAGGTGCAGAAGCTCGCTCGCGAGCTACCGGAGGCCGTCACCACCGTTCGAGACGAGTGGCTGCCGACCCTCGAGGCGCGGTTCCGGGCCGCCATGCGGGAGTATTCGGACCCCGAGGGATCGCCCGAGCCTGAACCCGACGCGGTGGCGGCGGCCGAGAGCCACCGCCGCCGGAGCCTCCGCGTGGTGCCCGCCGCCGATGGCGGTTGGGAGGTCCGCTTACCTGAGGAGGGTTGGGTTTTCGAGCCTCGGGGGCAGGGCTACCGGCTCGTTGAGGCGCGACCTCGGGAGCAGGCCCAGGGCGATTTGGGCCAGGCGCTGACGGAGGCCATCGAGCGTTGGAGCGACGACACGCGCGCGACCGCTGCGACGATCCTCCAGACGGCTCAGACGGTGATCCGTACAGTGGTCAAGGGCGTCTTCACGTTCTTCATCGTCCTGATGATCTCGGCCTACCTGCTCGTGACGAGCGAACGCATTCTGCTGTTTTTTCGCTCCCTGTGGCCCCGGCGCCGGCGCCGCAACTTCGACCGCCTCGTCCTGCGCATCGATCGCGGGCTCTCAGGGGTCGTGCGCGGACAGCTCGTGATCGCCCTCGTCAACGGGTTGCTGACGGGCGTCGGGCTGTACGTGCTCGAGGTCCGCTACTGGCCGGTGCTGACGCTCATCGCCACCCTCCTCTCGGTCATCCCGATCTTCGGCGCAATCCTGAGCACCGTCCCCGCGGTGATCATCGCGCTTCAGCAGGGGCCATGGGTCGCCCTCTTCGTGGCTGCCTGGATCGTCGTCATCCACCAGATCGAGGCCAACCTCCTCAACCCCAAGATCATGGGGGACGCCGCTCAGGTGCACCCGGTGCTCGTGGTCTTCGCGCTTTTGGCGGGCGAGAGCCTCTTCGGTCTCACGGGGGCCCTGCTCGCCGTCCCGGTACTCAGCATCACCCAGAGCCTCTTTCTGCACTATCGCGAGGTCATGCTCGGTGTGCCGGCCCCCAGCCGTTCCAGGCAGAGGCGTGCACCGCGCGCCAGGCGTGCGCGCTCCTGACAGGCCGCCCCAGCGGCGACCGTAAGGGCTCGCGGTTGGGAGGGCATCGCCGGACGGTGCCGAGCTCCATTTGCCTGTTCGGTGGTCGGCTCAGATCAGTGGCCCTGAACCTGCGGGCACGAGGATGATCACCTCCCGCTCGTCGAGATCGGCGACGCCGTTGCCGACGACGAGGATCTTCGCCAGGAAGATCTGCGCGGTCGCCAGGGGCGCGACGGTGTCGTTGAGGAAGCGCACCCGGAACTCGACGGTCGTGCCCGGTGTGACGCCGTAGAAGTTGCGGTCGTCCCGGCGGATCACGTCCTCGCTCAGCTCGATGCCCGCTCCGTCGTAGGCGGCGAGGGGGGTGATCTCCTTGATCATGGTGGTGGCGTCGATGCCGGGGCTGCGGTCGGGGATGTCGCGGCCGTCCTCGGTGCGGGTCGAGATGTCCTGAGGCGTCTCCGTCGCCAGCCGCGCGATCGCGTCGGCGATGGAGTCGGTGAGACCGGAACCGTCGCCCCCGATGCTGAACACCAGGGGGCTGCCCGCCGCGTCGACCGTGCCGGTCAGGCGCGCCCATTCGGTCATCTGCTGAAGGGCCGTCGGCGAGTCGATCTCCTGGCCGCTGACAATGCCGAAGACGCGCGCGCCAATGCCGAGGAGCGCCGCCGTGGTCTGTTCCGTGGTGTGGGGCGTACTGCCTGGAGGGAACGCCGAGGGGTCGTAGGTGCCCTCACCCCCGGAGGTAAATGGCCCGTTCTTCGAGGATGTGTCCGTAATCGGGATGAGGATCGGCAACGCGCCGGGGCGGAAGCAGGGGTAGCCGAAGCGCCTCCCAGGCTCGTCGGGCACCATCGGGCAGTTCTGGGGCGGGACCCAAGGGGCGATGCCCTCACCGGTGGCGGCCTGGTAAAGCGCCTCGGTGCTGGAGGCCCAGTTGGCGCCCCCCATGTCCGCCTCCAGCATGGCCACCGATCCGAGCATCGCGCTGCGGTCGGTGTCGATGGTGCTCGTGAGGTCGAAGGGGAGGTCGCCGCGGGGGCCGTCCGCGCACGCTTCGATCCCCAGGACCGTCATGCACGGTTCCAGTCCGCCGAAGCCAGCGAAGCGGCCGAAGCCGACGCCGACATCGGGGATCGCCATGACCATGCGGTCGACCAGGCCGCTGAGGCCGGCCTTGAGGTTGCCGACTTCGCCGCTCATCGAGCCGGTGGCGTCCATCATGAAGAAGACGTCCGCCTTGCGGAGGGTCGTTCCGAAGCGGAGCGTGCGCAGTTCTTCGTCGCCGCCGAAGGGCAGCACCACGAAGAAGTCGTCGGGGTCCACCGTGTCGCTGGGGTCGAGGGGGTCGTGCATGGTCGCGATCTCGGCAGCGTCGGGGAAACCGTCGCCGTCCGAGTCATCGCTCAGCGGGTCCGTGAAGTAGGTCTCACGCTCCTCCCGGTCGCCCAGCCCGTCGTTGTCCGAGTCGTTGTCGAGGAAGTCGGGGAAGGAGTCGCCGTCGGTGTTTCGTGCCTCGCACCCCCCACGCATCCCCGACTCGGTGGCATCGTCGATGCCGTCGCCGTCCGAGTCCAGGTCCATGGAGTTGGGGATGGAGTCGCCGTCGATGTCGGAGGTGCCCTCGAAGTCGTCCCAGAGTCCGTCTCCGTCGGAGTCGACCTCGCTCTCGCAGCGTCCCACCACGCTGCTGTCAGGGGAGCCCCCGTCGGAGCGGGTAGGGCGGTCGTCGTCGCCGCAGCCGACGACCAACGAAGCGCAGAGGAGAGGCAAGGAGAGCGCACGCATGGGCGCCAAGGTATCCGAGCGTTGTGCAGTCTTCGGACAGGTGTGTGAGCCGCCTCACGGCGCGAGGGCGAGGCTGCGGTCCAGGAGCGTCAGCGCAGGCTCACGACGACCGCCGTGATGTTGTCCCGGCCGCCGCGTTCGTTGGCCATCTCCACGAGCCGCTGGGTCGCCACCTCCGGACCCAACCCGAGGATCCGTGGGAGCTCCTCGTCCTTGACGTAGCCGTGCAGTCCGTCGCTGCACAGGAGGTAGCTGTCGCCGCTCTTGCACTCGAAGAAGCGGGTGTCCACCTGGACGTAGTCGCGCGAGCCCACCGCCCGCGTGATCACGTTGCGGTGCGGTGAGACCGCCGCTTCTTCTTCGGTGATGATGCCCTGCTTGAGCTGCCAGGCGACGAGGGTGTGGTCTTCGGTCAGGGGCGATGCCTTCCCGTCGCGGACCATGTAAACGCGGCTGTCGCCGACCTGCGCCGTGATGCCGAAGCGGCCACAGATGGCCAGCGCGGAGAGCGTGGTGCCCATGCCTTGCCGGTCGGGATCGTGCTGCGCGATGCCGAAGACCATGTAGGTGGCCGCCTGAACGGCGCTTTCCAGGACGCGAATGGCTTGGCGAACCGCGTCTTCGCTTGTGTCGCCGGCTGCCAGACGCTCCAGGGCGGAGGTGCCCCTGCGCACCATGCCATGTACGGTGTCCACGGCCTCTGCGCTGGCGATCTCGCCGGCGGCGTGGCCTCCCATGCCGTCAGCGACGACGTAGAGTCCGAGGGCGTCGTCGAAGAAGAACGCGTCCTCGTTCACCTGACGCCTGCGGCCGATATCCGTCAGTCCTGCGCCAAACCGCTGGAACACGCTCCTCTACCCACCTCACCCGGCGCAGCCCGCCGGCCCGACGGAGAGACTACAACGTCCCCCGCTGCCTACAACCACTCTTCTACCCGCCTTTTTGAGCGAGTTGGTGCAAAAATGTCGACCCGCTTTCCGGAGGGTGGCGGCGGGTTCGGAACAGGGGAGGGGTGTTGGGGGTTGAATAGCCGGGTCGTCATGCTCATCTCTACCCATGTGCGCACCGTCTCCCTCGTCTTCTTTGCGAGTGTCCTGACCCTGTCCGCTGGGCTGGCGAGCGCCCAGGCGCCCCGGGAGCTCACGGAGCGGCGCCGCATCGAGATCGCCGAGCGCCTGCAGCGCTCGACGGTAGTGGTCCGGGTCGGCCGCGCAGGGGGCTCGGGGTTCATCGCGACCCGCGAGGGGTGGGTCGTGACCAACTTGCACGTGGTCCGCGGTGGCCGCGGTCCCATCACCGTGCGCCTGAGTGACGGGCGAACGATGCGGGCCCGCGTCCTCGCCCTCGATCGGGAGCACGACTTGGCGCTGCTGGAGCTCCCCCAGGCGCCGAACCTTCCGCCGCTTCCGCTCGGCGATCCGGACGCGGTGCGTGTGGGCCAGACCGTGCTGGCCTACGGCAGCCCCTTCGGTCTGGATGGGACTCTGACCCAGGGCATCGTGAGCGCTCGGCGGGACCTGCCCGGGCCGGCGGGTCCCCTCCGGGGCATCATCCAGACCGACGCGCCGATCAACCCAGGCAACTCCGGTGGTCCCCTCGCGAACTCGCAGGGGCAGGTCATCGGCGTCAACACCGCGATCCTCAGCCGCACCGGTGGCTCCCACGGCATCGGATTCGCGATGCCCTCGAACTACGTGCGGGAGCTCATCGCGCGGGTGCGGAGCCAGACGACGCCTCCGCTCGCTCGGCAGGGTCCGAGGCAGGGTCCGCCGGCGGCCGCTCGGGCGCCTTCGCCGCTGGGGGACGTCTGGGTCGGCATCATCGGTGACGACTTCGACATGGGCGGGGTTCGAGGCGTCCGCATCCGGGAGGTCATTCCGGGCGGCCCTGCGGCCGACGCGGGGCTCCGCGGCCTGCGCGATCCTCCTCCGCCGCTGGTGCGGCAACTCGGCGTGCCGTGGACCGGGCACATCATCGTCGCGGTCGACGGCCGTCCGGTGCGGAACCTCGGGGAGCTCAAGGAGGCCCTGGCGGGCCGGCAGCCGGGGGAGAGGGCTCGGCTGTCGCTTCGGGTAGGGCCGGCCGCCGTTCAGGGGGAGGCGCTCGTGTCCCTCGAGGCGCCGCCGGCACGCCTCCCGATCCCGTGAGCTCGCTGGCGCGGTAGCTCCCGCAGTCGACGGAGCTAGGGTCTGCCGATGCGCGCCCTGAGCGAGACGGTGGTCCGAGCTCTCGAAGACGGCGAGCTCGATCGGGTATGGGGCCTGCTGGAGCCCCACGCGGCGTCCCTCGGCGACGATCCCGAGCTGGCGCTGGCGTGGCTCCGCGCCCTCGAGCACGCGCCCTCGCGGCCGACGCTCCAGGACGAGGTCCGGCGGGCCGTTGGCGGTGGCGAGGACCCACGCCGGGTGGTCGCTGCCTGTGCAGCGCTGAACGCCGCCGCCCAACTCCGACCCCTCGATTTGCCGCCGCTGCCCGAGGGGCCCGCGGCGCAGGCTGCGCGCTTGGCCGAGCAGGCTCTGGCGCGGGATCCTTCCGGCCCGTTGGCTGGCTATCTGTGGATCAACCGGGCGAACGCCTTGCGCGCTCTGGGACCCGAGGAGGACGGGCGGGCTCAGCGCGCCTACGCCGAGGCGCTCGCTCGCGACGACCGCGGCTGGTGGCACTTCGACCTGGCCGTGCTCCACAAGTGGCGCGGGCGATGGGAGGCGTCGCTGCAGGCCAGCCTCGCGGCCCGGGAGCGCCTGGGCGCCGTCCGTCCCGTGTGCTGGAACATCGCCCTGGCGGCCACGGCGCTCGGTGACGGGGGCCGTGCGCTCGAGGCCTGGCGTGCCCTTGGCTTCGATCCACGCTTGGGCGAAGGGAGCGGCCTGCCCTTCGTCGAGGGGATCCCCCCGTTCCAGGTTCGGGTACCGAGCCGTCCGAGTGGCTTCGGCCTCGGGGAGCCGGAGGGCGAGCAGTTCGAGCTCGTGTGGGTGCAGCCCATCAGCCCCTGCCACGGCGTGCTGGCCTCTCCGACGTTCGGGGACGCGCCGGTGGACTATGGCGACGTGGTGCTGTGGGACGGTGCGCCGGTCCTCTTCGACCCACCCTGTTTCCCACTGCTCGAGATCCTCCGCCGCGGCGACGAGCGACGGCTCCGCTTTCTGGCCCTCGCCAGCGCTGGGGAGGTCGAGGAGGTCGCCGGCGCCCTCGGGGAGCTTGGTGTCCAGGCTTTCGCGCACCCTCGGGGCCGAGCGATCGAGGGCCAGCAGCTCATCGTGGGCAAGCTCGTCGCCGCGGCCACGCTGGACCTCTCCGAGCTCCGCCGAAGGTTCGAGGCGGCTCTCGATGCGGCGGACGGGGCTCGCTGGGCGGTTCCGGATCTCTACGAGCTTTGTGGCGACACCAAACGCGCAGGGCGCGAACATCAGCGATGGCGGGGCCTGGCGCGGGCCGCTGTCAAGCGTGGTTTCCTCGAGCCATGAGCGACGCGCCGCTGCCTTCCCAGGAGCACCTGTGGGAGGGGCTGCCGCCCCTCGGGGAGGGCGAGGTCCATCGCCGTCGCGAGCTGACCTATCTGGTGTTCGCTGGCTTCTTCCTCGGCACCCTCGCGATGCTCAACATCCTGGGGATCACGCGCTTCGTCGACCTGGGGTTCACGGTGGCCGGCGAAAGCGTCCTGGTCGCCGTGGGCGTGCTGCCGTACCCCATCACGTTCTTGTGCACCGACCTCATCTCGGAGCTCTTTGGGCGCCAGCGGGCGTCCGCGCTCGTCTGGATGGGTCTGGTCCTGAACCTCTGGGTGGCGGCGATCCTCTGGATCGGCGGCGCTCTCCCGGGGTTCGATCTGGGCTCCGACCGAGAGCCGCCCCTCTATCTCTTCACCGAGCTGCGGCGGACGACCTTCGCCGCCATCACCGCCTCGATGGTGGCCTATCTGGCCGCTCAGATGGTCGACGTGCACCTCTTCCACTTCTGGAAGCGCCTCACCCGTGGGAAGCACCTGTGGCTGAGGAACAACGGGTCGACTCTCGTGAGCCAGCTCGTGGACACGGTCGCTGTGATTCTTGTCACACACTTCCTTGCCGGGGGCTTGCCGATCGACGCGGGCCGTCCGCTCTGGTCCCAACTCGGGGCCTACGTCGCGGCGGGCTATGCTTTCAAGGTCCTCGCGGCGCTCCTCGACACCGGACCGTTCTACCTTCTGGCCCGCGCTCTGGCGCGCTACCTTCGCTTGCCACCGCCGTCCGAGGAAGCGAGCCTCTAGGTTCCGGCGGTCGCCGGTCCGCTTGGTCGGCGGCTCCGCGTTCTCGTCGTTCGTCGCAGTGAGGTGTTGGAATGAGTCGCCGCGTAGCACTTTGGGCGTTGGTCCTCGTGGGCGTTCTGATGGGTTCGTCCGCGGGCGCGACGGTGATGGTCGAGGTGCCGCTGGAGGACATGGCCCGTGACGCGGCCGTGATCGTCCGCGCGCGGGTCGTCCATACGGGTACGCAGATGGTGATGCGTGATGGGAGCTTCGACCCGTACACGGTCACGACGCTCCAGGTGCTCGAGGGGATCAAGGGCGCGGGGGAGGCTGAGCAGCTCCTCGTTCGCGAGCTCGGGGGGACCTATCGCGGTGGAGGGATGTGGATCGATGGTACGCCGCGCTACGCCTTGGGCGAAGAGGTCGTGGTGTTCCTCGAGCACGACCCGATCGACGCGACCTACTTCCGAACGTACGCGATGAGCCAGGGCAAGTTCGTCGTCCTCCACGGCTTGCCCGGCGTCCCGGCGGCGGTCGCTCGGGACACGCGGGCGGTCGCCTTCGCACGGTGGACCGACGGTCGGATGACCCTCTCGCACGGGGGGCGAGAGGTGATGCAGCTCGAGGCGTTCCTCGATTTGCTTCGGGGCGTCGTTCGTCTCGACGCGCCGGCACGAAGCTCGGTGGGAGGTGCGCGATGAGCCGGCGGGCGATGGTCTTGGGTGGAGCGATCCTGATGGCGTCGCTGGCTGGCGAGGTGCGGGCGTGGGAGTGCCTGTCCGGGAGCTGCCCCACCTGGTGCGAGCAACCCGTGCCTTACGGTTTGACGCGCGCTTCGAGCGATCTGGGGGATGGAACCACGGAGACGGAAGTTCGCCGGGGCATGGGGGACTGGACGCTCCGGAGCTGCACCCGCTTGTCCTCGAACTACACCGGGCGCAGCAGCGCGGTCGTGGGGGCCGGCGACGGGCGCTCGGTCATCGGCTGGGTCGAGTCGGGTTGGCGTCACAGCGGCAGCGCCATCGGCGTTACGGGGCCCCGCTGGGACGGGCGCAACTGCATCCGCGAGGCGGATATGGAGATGAACGGCGTCAACTTCTCGTGGGTCACCAGCTCAGGCCGCGGGTCCAGCGTCAACGCCTACTCGATCGTCTTGCACGAAGGCGGCCACTACTACGGACTGGGCCACTCGAACGATCCCAACGCGACGATGTACTTCGCCTACACCGGGGGCATCGACGCGCTCAACGCGGATGACGAGGGCGGCATCTGCACGCTTTATCCAGGCGATGGCCCGGTGGATTGCACGGTCAGCGGCTGCCCCTCCGGACAGGAGTGTGTCGGCGGGGAGTGCCGACCGGTCATGGGGGATGGGACGCTCTGTTCGCCTTGCACGTCCGATGCGGAGTGTGGCGGCCCCCGCGACTTCTGCATCGGGTACCCGAGCGGCGGGGCCTTCTGTGGTCGTGCCTGCACCTCCTCGGAAGATTGTGGCGCCGGCTTCGTCTGCGCCGGCACCAGCGGCGGCGTCTCCCAATGCGCCGGTTTCGACGGCAGCAACTTCACGTGCGCCGGCGGCGGTCCGGCGCCCGCGGGGTGCACCAACGACTCGCAATGCGGCGCCGGCGAGCGCTGCAACACGGCCACCGGTGCCTGCGAGCCGCGTCCGGCGGATCGGGCTGCTCTCGGCGAGAGTTGCGAGAGCGACGATGAGTGCAACTCGGGCCTCTGCGCCACGACCGCCGCGGGGCAAGTCTGCGCCCAGTCCTGCGATGGGTTCGATACCTCGTCGTGCCCGAGCGGCTTCTATTGCGACGGCGAGGCCTTGGGCGTCTGTGGGACGGGGCTGTGCCTCAGGGGGACGGCCGGTGCTGCGGGCCTCGGCGCAAGCTGCACCGCGGACACGGACTGTGCGTCGCTGATGTGCGACGGCGCGATCTGCGCGTCGCCGTGCCGGCCGGACGCGGCGGTCAACAGCTGCCCGATGGGCTACGTGTGCCGACCGGGCGCGGCGGCGGGGTGCGGGGCATGCCGCGCGGAGGCGGATCTCGCCGCTCCTGGCGAGTTCTGCATGACCAACGAGGATTGTGCTTCGGGGCTCTGCGCCGTGGCTTCTGACGGAGATCAGTTTTGCACCGACTTCTGCGACAGCGCCGCCGACTGCCCCGAGCTGTTCTCCTGCGTGCCCGTTGGGGACACGAACGTGTGCGTCCCGCCGGCACCCCGGGAGGACGGCGGGGGCTGCGGCTGCGTCACGGCGGGTGCTGGGAGCCGCTCGGTTCCATGGCTGCCGCTGTTGATCGCAGGGCCTGCTTGGGTGTGGTGGAGGCGTCGGCGTTGATGTAACGACTCGTGGGGGTGGACGACGGTATCCGCGAAGGGCCCGCGTCATGAGTCCCGGAGCGCGGCGACCTCCCCCTTCGTCGAGTCCTCGGCGGAGGGCCCCGCCGCGCCGCCCCGTACGTCCCCATGTCCCGCCCGCTTCGGAGCTATCTGCGCCCGTATCGCCGCCGCCTCGGCTGGGGGATCGTGTGGTTGCTGCTGACGAACGGGGCGGACAAGACCATCCCTTGGTTGCTTCAGGGGGCCGTGGACGGTCTTCGGGAAGGACGGCTGGAGCGGGTCCGTGGCTACGCTCTTGGGGTGGTCGCCCTCGCCGCGGGGTTGTGGATCGTGCGCACCCAGTCGCGGGTGCTGATGTTCAACGTCGGCCGCGACGTCGAGTACGACCTGCGCAATGAGCTCATCCGGAACGTGCACCGTCTCGGGCCGCGCTTTTTTCAGCGGGTGCCGACCGGTGACGTGATGAGCCGCGCGACCAATGACCTCGCGCAAGTTCGGCTCCTGGTCGGCTTCGGGGGCCTCAACGTCGTCAACTCGCTCTTCGCCTTCGCCGGTGCCATCGGTTTGATGCTGGTCCTCAGCCCGGAGCTGACCGCCTGGGCTCTCGCGCCCTATCCGTTCCTCGTCCTGCTCACGAAGGTATTCGGGGGAGCGCTCTACCGACGAAGCCGCGAGGCGCAGGCGGCGTTGGGGAAGCTGTCGGACGTAGCTCAGGAGAACCTGGCCGGGGTCCGACTCGTGCGCGGCTATGCGTTGGAGGACCATGAAGTCGCGCGCTTCGAGAAGGCCAACGAGCGCGCGGTGCGGGCGAACATGCGGCTGGTCGTGCTGCGCGGGTTGATGTGGCCGCTGCTGACGCTCGTCGGCTCCAGTGCGGCGCTGATCGTGTTGTGGCGTGGGGGGGCGATGATCGTCGCCGGCGAGCTGACCGTCGGTGAGTTCGCGGCCTTCAACGCTTACCTCGCGCAGCTCGTGTGGCCGACTTTGGCGTTCGGCTATTTGCTCGGGGTGCTGCAGCGCGGTCGAGCGTCCTACGCGCGCGTCCGTGAGCTCCTCGACGCGCCGCCGGAGGTCTCCAGCGTCTCGGAGCCCCGGCCCTTGCCCGCCGTGGGGGCGGTACAGGTGCGGGGCCTGCGGATCCTCTACGGCGACCGACCGGCCCTCGACGGGGTGAGCTTCGAGGTGGCAGCGCGCGGATCCGTCGCGATCATGGGGTCGGTCGGGGCCGGCAAGAGCACGCTGGCGGCGGCGCTGCCGCGGCTGGTGGACACCCCCGCCGGGAGCGTCTTTCTCGACGGAGTGGACGTGACCGAGGCCGATCCGCGGGAGCTCCGCCGGACGGTGGGCTACGCTCAGCAGGATCCTTTCCTCTTCTCGACGACGATCGAGCGCAACATCGCTTTCGGTCTCGACGACCCGGACGCCACGGATGCGCACGAGCGCGTGCGGCGCGCCGCAGCGGAGGCAGCCGTTCTGGAGGAGATCGAGAGCCTGCCCCAAGGTTTCGAGACCCTCGTGGGTGAACGTGGGGTTCAGCTCAGCGGTGGGCAGAAGCAGCGGGTCGCCCTCGCACGGGCGCTGCTTCGGGAGCCGGCGGTGCTCGTCCTCGACGATCCCCTCAGCGCGGTGGATGCCCGCACCGAGCGAGCGATCCTCGAGGCCCTCGACCGGGCGGGAGAGGGGAGGACGCTGGTCTTGGTCACCCACCGGGTCGCGGCCGCATCGCGCGCCGACCGTGTCGTGGTCCTCGACGAGGGGCGGGTGGTCGAGCGCGGCACCCACGACGAGCTCGTCGCGCGGGGCGGGCTCTACGCGCGTCTCGCGGCTCGCCAGCGACTCGAGCAGGAGCTGGGGGCGCTGTGAGGGATGCGAGCCCGCCGGGGCGGCTGCTCGTTCCCGCTGCCGCCGAGCCGGAGGTCGAGGACCGCCGCGATCTTCGCCTCTTGCGCCGGTTGCTTCCCTATATGCGGCCGCAGTGGCGGCTCTTCGTTGCGGCCCTCGTGCTCATGCCCGTGGCGTCCGTGGCCGGGCTCTTCCAGCCGTGGCTGATCAAGCGCGCGATCGACGTGGCGATCGTCGCCGACCAGGCGGGCGCGCTTCGAGGCATCGTCGCGCTCTTTGCCCTGGCCATCGCCCTCGAGTTCTTGGCGCGCTTTGCGCAGACCTATCTCATCCAGCTCGCGGGGCAGCGCAGCACGGCCCGGCTTCGCTCGGCGACCTTCGCCAAGCTCCAAGAGCTGCCCGTGGCCTACTTCGACCGAACCCCCGTCGGGCGCGTCGTGACCCGGGTCACCAACGACATCGACAGCTTGACGGAGTTCTTCGCGTCCGGCGCAGTGACGGCCATCACCGACGTGATCACCCTGGTGGGGATCGTCGTCTTCATGCTGGCGATCGACTGGCAGCTGAGCCTCGTCGCCTTCTGCGCGCTGCCCCCGTTGGCCCTGGCGGTTCGTTACTTTCGTCGTTACGCACGGGAGGCCTACCGCAGTATCCGGGTGCACCTCGCGCGGCTGAACGCTTACCTCGCCGAGCAGGTGCAGGGGGTGCAGGTCGTGCAGGCCTATGGGCGGGAGGAGGACTGCGCGACCGAGTACGAGCGCATCAATGCGGCCTACCGGGACTCCAACTACCGCTCGATCCGCTACGACGCCTTGCTCTATTCGGTCGTCGAGAGCGTCTCGGCGGCCTCGGTCGCGCTCGTGCTGTACTTCGCTGCCGTACGGGCGGGCTGGTCGCCTTCGGGCGCGGTCGTTTACGTCGGCACCGTCGTAGCTTTCTACGATTACATCCAGCGCTTCTTCGTGCCGATCCGGGATCTCGCCACGAAGTTCACGATCCTTCAGTCGTCGCTGGCGGCCGCCGAGCGGGTCTTCGGAGTGCTCGACCTCGAGGAGCGCGACGCGCCGAAGCTTCCGGCCGCCAGCGCCCGGCTCGGCGCCGAGGGCGAGGCCGTGCGTTTCGAAGGCGTGTGGTTTGCGTATCGCGAAGGACACCCGGTGCTCCGCGGAATCGACCTTGCGATCCGTCGCGGTGAGCGAGTCGCGATCGTGGGTGCGACGGGCTCCGGCAAGTCCACTCTGATGTCGCTGCTCCTGCGGCTGTACGAGCCACAGCGGGGCGCGGTTCGGGTCGAGGGAGACGACGTCCGGGGTCTCGATCGGCATGCGCTGCGGCGCCGCTTCGCGATCGTCCCCCAAGATGTCTTTCTCTTCGCCGGTACGCTGCGGGACAACCTCGCGCTCGGCGATCCTTCCCCCGACGACGGGCGCATCCTTGCCGTCTTGGACCGCGTTGGCGCGCGAGCTCTCGTCGAGAAGCGGGGAGGGCTGGACGGGCGCGTCGAAGGACGTGGGGCCAATTTCAGCGCCGGAGAGCGGCAGCTGATCGCCTTCGCGCGGGCCCTCTACCGCGACGCTCCGCTGCTCTTGCTGGACGAGGCGACGGCCAACGTCGACAGCGAGACGGAAGCGGCGCTGCAGCGGGCGGCTTACGAAGTGATGCGCGGGCGGACCGCGCTGATCATCGCCCACCGCTTGTCGACCGTCGAGGGCGCCGACCGGATCGTCGTGCTCCACCGCGGGCGAATCGCCGAAGAGGGGACGCACCGGGAGTTGCTGGCTCAGGGGGGGCTCTATGCCCGCCTTCACCGGCTGCAGACGGCGCCGGCGGCGTGAGAGGCCGGCGGATGCGGGCCGCGGACCGCCTGCGCCTGGAACCTCGCCGAACTCCCCCAAGGTCCGTCGGTGCTTCTGGGTGCCAGGGCCCTTCCACCGCGATGGATCGCGCACTAGACTGAAGCCGAGGGCCGTTGCTCTCGCAGAGGACGCCCTTCGAGCGGGCGGCACGCCTCACCCAAGGCAGTGGAACAAGCGCCGGTCGTCTACGGAAAATACCAGCTGCTCGAGCTCCTCGCTCGGGGGGGCATGGCCGAGGTGTTCAAGGCCAAGTCTCACGGCGTCGAGGGCTTCGAGAAGGTCCTCGTAATCAAGAGGATCCTCGCGGAGTTGGGGGAGAGCCCCGAGTTCGTCGAGATGTTCATCAACGAGGCGAAGATCGCCGTCACGCTCTCGCACGCGAACATCGTGCAGGTCTTCGATCTCGGCAAGGCCGACGACACTTACTTCATCGCCATGGAGTACGTTGCGGGCGCTGACCTGGCGACGGTGCTGCGCCGGGCCCGGAGGTACGGCAAGCCTCTTACGCCAGAGCTGGCGGTCTTCGTCGTCAGCGAGGTCGCCAAGGGGCTGGATTACGCGCACCGTCGGCGCGACGTCGACATGAGGCCGCTGCACATCGTTCACCGCGACGTCTCGCCGCAGAACATCCTGCTCAGTTACGAGGGGGAGGTGAAGCTCACCGACTTTGGCATCGCGAAGGCGCGTACGTCCGTGCCCGATGGGACCGAGCGGGGAGTTCTCAAGGGGAAGTACGCCTACATGGCGCCGGAGCAGGCACGCGGCGAGGATGTGGACGCCCGCACCGACCTCTTTGCTCTCGGCACGGTGCTCTACGAGGCGCTGGCCGGCCGCAATCCCTTTGCTCAGTCCTCGACCTACGAGACCCTGCAGCGGGTCCGCGAGGGGCGCTACGAGCCCCTGAGGAGTGTCGCGCCGGAGGTCTCCGAGGAGCTCGAGGCCATCGTTCACAAGGCGATGAGCCCCGACGTCGAGGACCGGTACAGGGACGCGGGGAGGTTCTACGAGGACCTCATTCAATACCTTTACGCGAGCGGCGGCCGCGTCGGAGCGCACGATCTCGCCAGCTACCTGGACGCGCTTCGGAGCGCTTCCGAGGGGCGGCGTAGTCAGGTCGCGACGGACGCCGGACTGCGGGCTGCGTTCGACATGGACACGGCGGTCGGTCGGCTGGGGACCGGAGACGTGACCCCGGCGGAAGTGCCGTCGGCTCGAAGCGCCTCGGGCAGGCCCACGACCGGCGCGCGGCACCCCGCGCAGACTCCGGCGGCGCGTCCTCAGGCGGAGCGGCGGGACGTGACGGCCCTCGCGGTCCGGGGAGCGGATGCGAGCGTTTCTATCCGTCGGTTCGGGGGTGAGCTCGTTGTCGAGGAGGGGGATTCGGCGATCGCCCTCTTTGGGCGGGTGAACCCGGATGGACGAGACAGCGAGCACGCGGCGCGAGCGGGCCTGGCCCTGCTGCGAGCGACGCCCGCTGCGTCCGTCGCCATCCACGGAGGACGCATCCTCGTCGACGTTCGAGGGGAGCTCCAGCGGGACGCGGCGTACGAGCGGGTCGTGGGCGAGGTCCGGGCGCTCCTGCAGGGGGCTTCCGGTCGCGTCGTGGCCAGCCGTTCGACCCGCGAGGCGCTCAAGCGCTACTTCGAGTTGCGGCCCTGCGGCGACACCTTCGAGGTGGTCGGCGAGCGCAACCTCACCGAGGCGCTTGGCCGTTTCGTCGGTCGCCGCGAGGTCCTCCGCCGCATGGGAGAGATCTTGGCGCTGGCCAACAAGGGCAAGCAATGCCTGGTGGCGGTGGTGGGCGAGGGGGGCATCGGGAAGAGCCGGCTCATGCTCGAGACGATGCGGCGGCTCCGCACGGGCGGGCACAGCGTCGGCATGTACGTCTGCAAGGTCCCCAGGCACAGCCGCGACGTCCCGCTCTCGGCGACCCAGGAGATGCTGCGGGTGCTCCTCGGTATCGAAGACTTCGACGGCGAAGAGGAAGTGCGCGAGAAGGTCCTCCGTTTCCGAGAGCTGGGTTTGCCCAAGGCGGAGCTCGACGCCGTGCGGGCCACCCTGGGCCTCGGCGCTGGGGAAGGTGCCCCTGCAGGGGGGCGGGGGCTCTTGGTGTCGGCCATCGCGCGCATCGCTCTGAAGCTGGCCGAGGATCGGCTCACCGTCTTCGCTTTCGACGACTTCGACGGCGTCGACGACGAGAGCCTGGAGATCCTCCAGGGGCTCGTCAAGGCCCCGGGCAACGCTCGCGTCGTGGTCATGGTGGCGCATCGCCCGGACGAGCGTTTCGCCTGGGACGCTTACCCGGGCTTCTTCGAAGTGGCCCTCGGTCCCCTGGAGGATGACGACATCGCGCGGTTGACGGCCGCGCGACTCGGTGTCGACGAGGTGCCCATGGAGCTTCTGCGGGAAGTCAGCGTCAAGAGCGCGGGCAACCCGCTCTACGCCGAGGAGTATCTTCAGGCGCTCCTCGATGCCGGGGCGATCGAGGCATCGGACGGCAAGGTCGAGTATCGAGCGGATGTCGCCGTCGAGGTGCCCAAGACGCTCCGTGGCATCGTGGCGCAGCGGCTGAGCCGCGTGACTCCGGCGGAGCGCCACCTGCTGCAGATCGCGGCGCTGGTTGGCGGGCGCTTTCACGACGCGCTCTTGACGCGGGTGGTGCAGGAGACGGAGACGGTCGTGGCGGACGCCGTCGAGGCGCTGGCCAGCCGCGGCATCTTCGTGCGCACGGGGGTTCGCGAGTACGCCTTTGCGCACAGCTTGATCCCCGAGGTCGTCAAGGCCGGTCTCCCACTCGACGCCCGCCGCGAGATCCATGCGGCGATCGGGCGAGCGCTCGAGGACCTCTACCCGAATCACGTCGACGAGCTCTCCGAGCGCCTCGCGTACCACTACAAAGAGGCTGGCGAGCGGGACCGAGCCCTCGATTTCCTCGTGCGCGCCGCCGACCGCCTCGAGGCGGAGCACAAGCTCGCGGGTGCGGTCGGGTTCCTCGGGCGCGCCGTGGAGATGCTCGCCAAGGCGCCGAACCCCGACCGCGACCGGATGCTCCAACTCTATCGGCGCATTGGGGATTCGTGCCTTCGGAGCCGCGAGCTCGAGGCAGGGCTGGAACACATCGACGGGGCCCTGGAGCTCGCCGAGGGCTTGGGTCGTGAGGAACACGTCGCGCGCTTTTCGCTGATGAAGGGGCAGTACCTGGCGCTCTCCATGCGCTTCACCGAGGCCCAGCCCTGGTTTGAGCGGGCGCGTCAGCTCGCCATGTCGGTCGGGGACCGTGACCTGGTCCGCGACGTGATCACGGCGCTCGCGGACGCCTCCGTGCGCAACGGGGAGTACACGCGCGCGGTCGCCCTGTTCGAGGAGGCGCTGGCCCTGGCCACGGAGGCCAAGGATCGCCACGCGCAGATTCGGTGCCTCATCCCCTTGGCACACGCCTTCGCCGGGACAATGGACCAGAGTGCTGCCCTCGAGGCGCTCGCGGAGGCGCGGGGCCGGATGGGGCCGCACTCGGACCGCATCGTCGAGTGCGAGCTCTGGAAGAGCGAGGCACTGGTTCACTACTACCTGGGCAACACCGCCCGTGCCTTGGAGGCCGGGTACAAGGGGCTGGAGTTGGCCAAGGAGTACGGGTTCGCTTACGAGGCCGCCGTGAACGCCCACAACATCGGCGAGTTGCACTTGCGCGAGGGGGATTTCAAGCGGTCGTTCGCGATGCTCCACTACAGCTACGACGTCGCCAAGGAGCACGGCTTCGTCAAACTTCAGTACGGCAACCTTCGCGTGCTGGGTTTCATCGACGCGGTCAAGCTCGGCAACCCGGCCGGGCGTGACCGCATCGTCGAGGCGTACACCTACGCCCAGCGCCACGGCTTCGTGTGGGACGCGGTGCAGGCGCGCTACATGCTGGCCGTCGTCGACGCCACCCTTGGGCGTCTCGAGGATGGGCGGCGAGGTCTGCGTGAGGTTCGACAGCTCGCCACCCGCTACGGCATGTCGCACTACGAGCGGGCCGCCGAAGAGGCGCTTGAAGCCATCGAGGCGGGGCGCGACGTGCCCATGCCTCATTGAACGGCGATGACGATGGGACCGGCCTGGCGCATCGGAACGGAGCACCTGGAGCAGGCGCGTGGCGTGGTCCGCCGCTACGCGACGCAGACGCCTCTCGTTGCAGCGACCGCCATCGACCCGCGGGTGTGGTTGAAGCTCGAGTGCCACCAGCACACGGGGTCCTTCAAGGTCCGCGGAGCGCTCACGCGGCTGTCGGTGCTCACCGACGAGGAGCGGGGGCAGGGGGTGGTCGCGGCCTCCGCCGGCAACCACGGGCTCGGGGTGGCCTACGCTGCCCGGAAGCTGGGCGTCCGCGCGAAGGTCTTTGTTCCCCCGGGGACACCGGCGGTCAAAGTCGAGGGGATCGGCGCCCTTGGCGCGGAGGTCGTGGTGGGCGATACTCCCGGCTACGACGCCGCCGAGGAGGCCGCGCGCCGGGAGGCGAGGGCCCGCGGTTGCGTCTTTATCTCCCCTTACGACGACCCCTGGGTCGCGGCCGGCAACGGCGGGACGGTCGGGTTGGAGATCTTCGAGTCCATTGGCTCTCCGGACGCGGTCGTCTGTCCCGTCGGTGGCGGTGGCCTGATCTGCGGGCTGGCCGCGGCCCGCGACGCAGGGGGGCGCGACGTCGACCTCGTCGGTGTCAACACGGAGGCCTCGCCGGGGATGTTCCGCTCCTTCGAGAAGGGCGAGGCCGTCGAGACCTTGCCGCCGGCGCCGACCCTCGCCGAGGGCCTCGAGGGCGGCGTCCGGCCCACGACCTTCCTGCTGGCGCGGGAGGCGAGGGTCCGGATGGAGCTCGTGGCCGAGGACGAGATCGCCGCGGCGATGCGCTGGGCCCGGGACGTGCTCGGCACCCCCGTGGAAGGTAGCGCCGCGGCGGCCATTGCCTGGGTTCGCCGCTGCGTCGCCCGGCTCCCCGGGGACGCGCCCATTGTGGTCGTGGTCAGTGGCGGCAACGTGGATCCCGCGCGGCTCGGCGGCCTCGGATGCCGCCCTCCACCCTCGGCGCTCAGGCGGCGCTCGGGGTGAGATAACCCTCGGCCAGCGCGTAGCCCCGGAGCGCGCTGCGGAGCAGTCGGCGGCCCCGGTGGAGCCGCGACATCACCGTGCCGACAGGGCAGCCGATGCGGGCGGCGGCTTCTTTGTACGATTCGCCGCGGATGTCGACGAGCTCGACCACCTCGCGAAAGGGCTGCGGCAGGGCGGCCAGGGCCTCCACCACTTCGTCGCTGAGCTCCTCGGTCAGTGGACTCTGGGCGTTGGGCGGCCGCGTGCCCGCGCACCAGTGGGGGCCAGCGATCGCCGACTGCGCCACTTCGCCGAGGACTTCGCGCTCGCGCTTGCGGCGGCGGTAGGTGCTCGCGAAGGTGTTGAAGAGAATACGGTGCATCCACGCCCGCGGGTTGGTCCCTGCCTCGAAGCGATCCCAGAAGGCCCACGCACGGCTCATGGCCTCTTGCAGCACGTCGTCGGCTTCCGCGCGCGAGCGGGTGAGGCGCACGGCGGCGCCGTAGAGCTCGCGGACGTGTGGAGCGACGCTGGCTTCGAAGGATGCTCTCTTGCCCTGGTTCATCGAAAACCTCCGGCGTCCGATGCAGCAAGGGGGGTGCCACGTCGGTTTCGATGCGTCCTGCCGCGGTGGATGCGCGGTGGATGCGCGGTGGACGGGCGCTCGCCGATCGCGGTCCTGCCACGTTGTCTCCAGGCAGCCACGCCGGCGTGTCAGCCTGTCAGCGAGCCTCAGTGGCCCGTGCGGATCCCTTCGCCGGCGCGGGCGATGGCGTGGCTCATGGTCGGCGTGTTCTTGGCGACGCCCACTTCGCCGCGCGCGCTGACCAGGATGAGCCCTCCGCGCCCGCGCCCGCGGCTCGCGAGCTCGACGAGGGCTCGCTCCGCGGCCTGTTGGGCGTTCGCTTCGTCGAGCAGCTCGCAGGCGCAGCGAGCCAGGCAGACCCGAAGGATGGCTTCGCCGATGCCGGTGGCTGAGCAAGCTCCGGCGCGGTCGTCGGCCCAGGTGCCGGCCCCGGGAACCGGCGTGTCGCCGACGCGCCCGGGGGCTTTGCCCACGGTCCCACCGGTGCTCGTCGCCGCCGCGACCGCGCCGGCCCCGTCGAAGGCGACCGCGCCGACGGTGCCCCCCGCCCAGCCCTCGCCGACCTGTCCGGCACGCCACCTTTCGAGGCGCCGGCGCGCTTCGTCGGTGACCATCGTCCCAGGTGCGGCGGGTTGGAAACCGCGGGCGCGGGCGAAAGCGTCGGCGCCGGCAGCACAGAGCAGGACGTGGCGGTCTTCCTCGAGGAGGGCCCGGGCGACGCGGATGGGGTGAGGGTAGGGCGGCAGCGCGGCGACGCCCGCGACCCGCAGGTCGGCGCCGTTCATCAAGGCGGCGTCCAGCTCGAGATCCCCGGCGCTGTTGAGCGAGCCGCCGGTGCCTGCGTTGTAGCGTGGGTCGGCTTCGAGGACCTCGACGGCGCGCTGGGCCGCGTCCAAGGCGGAGCCCCCTTCCAGCAGGACGCGCAGCCCCTCGGCGGCAGCCCGGTCGCATCCCGCGACGTGAGCCTCGATGCGTTCGGGCGCCACGCGGCCCGCCCCGCCGTGGACGACGACCACCGGGGCCGTCATCAGAGCCCCCGCTGCAGGTGCGCGCGGAGGCTGCGGGCCATCTGTCGCAGTCCTGTCTCGAAGGGCACGCTCAGCAACACCCGAGCGTCTTCGCGGTCGTCGTCGTAGATGCGCCCTACGAGGTCCTCGATGGCGCGAACGGGCCGGGTCACGTCGAAGACAGTCTCGCCGTGGAAGCGTCGCACGCGTCCGTCGAGGGCTTCGAAGCGGAAGTCATAGACGATCTTGCGTGCGCGGAGGTCCAGGAGGTAGGTCCCCTCGATGGGGGCGTCGGCGTAGCCTTGGGCCCGCAGGTGCCCGCGCAGGGTCCCCTCGGTCGCGCGGAGGATCCGGCCGAGGGGTAGGGCGACTTCGGCATCGAGCTCGACGGGGTGTTCGACCCCGGGGTCGGCGAGGCGGTGGTACGTACCGCGGAGGCGTTGTTCGAAGCGGAGGCCCAGGGCCATGACAGGCGAACGTTACCTTTCCTGGGGGAGCCTGAGAAGCGTCGCCTGAGCGGAGGCGTCACGGTCAATTTACCGCGCAGAAACATCCCGGAAACCTTGCGTGCGTATCCCTCCCTCGGCGCCCCTCAGGGTAGGCGCGAGGAGCGCAGCAAGGTGCCGAGCCTGCACCTGCATGGTCGCGGCAGGAGGTCCGAGGTGAAAAAGGTCGAGGCGGTGATCAAGCCCTTCAAGCTCGATGAGGTCAAGGACGCCCTTGGGGAGGTCGGCGTGAGGGGCATGACGGTGACGGAGGTCAAGGGCTTCGGGCGCACCGGCGGCAAGCGCGAGGTTTATCGAGGCTCGGCCTATGTCGTGGACTTCGTCCCGAAAGTGAAGATCGAGGTCGTGGTGCCCGATGACCTCGTGGTCTCCGTCATCGAGGCGGTGGAGAAGTCAGCGCAGACGGGGCGCATCGGCGACGGAAAGATCTTCGTGTTGCCCGTGGAGGAAGCCGTGCGGATCCGGACGGGCGAGCGGGGCGACGAGGCCCTCTGAGATGTTGCCTCCCGACGGGAGGCTTTCTTCCTGACTGGGGAAAGCGAGGAACGATGAGCGAGATCAAGACGCCGCGAGAGGTCATCGAGCTGGCTCGGGCGAAGGGCGCGGTCATGGTGGACCTGCGCTTTATCGACATGCCCGGCGTTTGGCAGCACACGACCGTCCCCATCCACCGTCTCGACGAAGCTGCGTTCGAGGACGGGTTCGGATTCGATGGGTCGTCGATTCGCGGCTACCAGCCGATCAACGCCTCGGACATGCTGATTCTCCCGGATCCCACGTCGGCGAAGATGGATCCCTTTACTCAGCACCCGACGTTGGTGCTGATCTGCGACATCGTCGACCCCATCACGCGCGAGAGCTACGCCCGCGATCCGCGGTACATCGCCAAGAAGGCGGCGGCCTACCTCAAGCAGACCGGGATCGCCGACACCGCCTACATCGGGCCGGAGGCCGAGTTCTTCGTCTTCGACGACGTGCGCTACGCGTCGACCCCGAACGCCGCCTTCTACGAGGTCGACTCGGTGGAGGGGGCCTGGAACAGCGGGAGGGGCGATCGGCCCAACCTCGGCTACAAGATCCCGCACAAGGGCGGCTACTTCCCGGTGATGCCAAGCGACACGCTCATGGATCTGCGCACGGACATCTGCCAGATCCTGATGGAGCTGGGCTACGAGGTGGAGGTGAGCCACCACGAGGTCGCGACCGGCGGCCAGTGCGAGATCGATACGAAGTTCCTCGATCTGTTGTCGATGGGCGATCAGCTCATGTGGTTCAAGTACGTGGTCAAGAACGCGGCCCGCAGGGCCGGCAAGGTTGCCACGTTCATGCCCAAGCCGATGTACGACGACAACGGCAGCGGGATGCACGTCCATCAGTCGCTCTGGAAGGACGGCAAGCCCTTGTTCGCGGGCGACGGGTACGGGGGCCTGAGCCAGACGGCGCTCCACTACATCGGCGGGCTGCTCAAGCACGCGCCGGCGATTTGCGCGCTCACGAACCCCACGATCAACAGCTACCGTCGCCTCGTGCCGGGCTTCGAGGCTCCCGTCAACCTCGCCTACAGCTCGCGCAACCGCAGCGCGTCGATCCGCATCCCGACTTACTCGCAGTCGCCCAAGGCCAAGAGGCTCGAGGCGCGCTTCCCCGACAGCTCGGGCAACCCCTACCTCGCGTTCAGCGCCTTGCTCATGGCAGGGCTGGATGGAATCCAGAACCAGATCGACCCCGGCGATCCCTTTGACAAGGACCTCTACGCGCTGTCGCCGGAGGAGCTCGAGGGCGTCCCCACGGTGCCTGGGACGCTGGCCGAGGCTCTCGATTGCCTCGAACGGGACCACGAATTCCTCTTGCAGGGGGACGTCTTCACCAAGGACGTCATCGAGGAGTGGATCGCCTACAAGCGCGAGAACGAGGTCGCGGTCTTCGCGCAGCGGCCGACGCCCCTCGAGTACGAGCTCTACTTCGCCACCTGAGGGCGCGAGCCGACAGGCCGCGACCCGATCCGTCCGTCGTGGCCCCCTCCGCGGGGATTGCCTCGGGCGCTCGGTGTCGCGGCGGTCCGGCGCCCTGTCGTTGCGGCGTTGACGTCGCGAGGTCGCCTCGGATAGCATCGGCGAGCCCCGAATCCCTCGAATTGCCCCGAACTTACCGGGGTTTGTGGGCCTCTTGCTCCATGATCGACGTAGCTCGCCTGACCGCGGACACGCTCAGGATCCTCCCTCGTAAGCGGATCAGCCGCGTGCTGGGGCGGCTCGCCGACCTCCGGGCGCCCGGACCGCTCCTCCAGCGGGCGATCGACCTCTTCGTCCGAAGCTACGACATCGACTTGAGCGAGGCGGTCGTGCCTCCCGGCGGGTTCAAGAGCTTCGACGAATTCTTCACGCGCCGGCTGGTGGAGGGAGCGCGCCCCATCGACCTCGATCCCGCTGCGGTCGTCTCCCCGGCGGACGGGCGCCTCGAAGACCTCGGAGAGATCGATCCCGACGGGACGCTCCTGGTCAAGGGGCGCCCCTATCGGGTCGCGGAGCTGGTGGATGAGCCGGGGGCGGTGGCCGCCTATGCCGGCGGGTCGTACTTCATCGTCTACCTCTCGCCCCGGGACTACCACCGCGTTCACGCTCCCGCCTCGGGGCGGGTGGCGCGCGTCCGCCACATCCCGGGGACCCTCTTCCCGGTCAACTCCATCGGGCTCGAGCACGTCCCGCGGCTCTTCGCGGTCAACGAACGGGTGGCGATCGTGCAGCAGACACGGTTCGGTGAGCTGACCACGGTCATGGTCGGCGCCATCGGCGTCGGCCGCATCAGCGTTTCCTTCGATCCCGAGGTGCACACGAACCGCGGCCGCAGTCCGGGCGTGCGGAGGTACGCCGACGGTCCGCCGATCGAGCGGGGAGCGGAGATCGGTGTCTTCCATCTTGGCTCGACGGTGATCGTCTTCGTACCGCCCCACGAGGGCGCGCGCTTCGAGGTCGAGGCGGGGAGCGCGGTGCGCGTGGGACAGGCGGTTCTTCGGATCGGCGAGGGCGCATGAGCGACGACGACGAAGTCTCGTTCACGCCTCGCCGCTCGCGTCGCAAGCGCCGGGCCTTGCGCGTCCCCGTCGACGAGGTGCCCCGCCGGAGCGCCGTGAGCTCGCTGCCCCCGGCTTCGGAGCCGGCGACGCCGCGACGTGGCGATGAGACCGTGCAGGTGGAGATCGAGCTCCCTGCCGGCGAGGCCGCCGAGCTCCCTGCCGGCGAGGCCGCCGAGCTCCCTGCCGGTGAGGCCGCCGAGCTCCCTGCCGGCGAGGCCGCCGAGCTCCCTGCCGGTGAGGCCGCCGAGCTCCCCAGCGAGCCGACGCAGCCCGCAGCGCGGGAGCTCCGCGATGAGCCTGTCCAGGCTGGCATGGTGGAGGCGGAGGCGGAGGTCGCGCTCGGGATCGACGCGGCATCTCTCGAGCAGGACCTGGAAGCCCTCACGCCGGACGAACCGTCGCCGCCGTCGGCAGAGATTCTGGCCGACCTGGCGGCGGAGGAGCTCGCCGAAGAGCTGGCCGAGGAGCTGGAGGGTTACGATCCCGAGGCGGACCTACCGGTGCCCGGGCCGAAGACCGAGCCTCCACCGCCCGGGGCGGAGGGGTCTGTGATCATCCGCGGGACGCTCCGCGTGGACTCCTCCGTGCCGCTGCCGGCCGAGGGAGAGGCACCTGTCGAGGAGGTGCCCCTGCCGTCGACCGGTGAGTTGGCGGGCGAGCCGACGATGCCCGGGGTCTCCCTCGACGAATTGGAAGAGTCCGCTTCGGGCGCCCAAGCGGAGGCCGGCGAGGCCGCCGAGCATCCGGAGCTCGAGCTCGAGGAGATCGAGGAGGACGGCGTCGAGGAGCCTCTTTCGACGGAGCTCGACCTCGACGACGTCGAGCTCGAGGCGAGCGTGAAGCCGCCGCCCCCAGCACCCCCAGCGGCGGCCAAGCCTCCAGCGGCGGCCAAGCCCCCAGCGGCGGCCAAGCCCCCAGCGGCCACCAGGCCACCCGCTCCGTCGAAGCCTCCGCCTCGGCCGGAGTCTCCGGCGACCGAGGGCGCGCCGCCCCCA